>Ga0179591_1360007_pt1 | contig 12216 bp, 9 predicted proteins | sample CZOMad2_1_08_16f_FD_182891 | JGI IMG/M metagenome (GOLD analysis project Ga0179591, IMG submission 182891) | Vadose zone soil fungal communities from Angelo Coast Range Reserve, California, USA - CZOMad2_1_08_16fungal (PacBio error correction) | ecosystem: Environmental > Terrestrial > Soil >... | reverse complement strand
GCGTTTCCCCTTTCGGCTCAGGTACCTTAGAGACCAAAGTGGCGAAGTGAGGGTTGCAGAACAGTCAGTCCCTTCAAATGTCGCAACGATTGCTCTCTCCGAACGTAACTTGGAGGGATCCTCTCTTGCATCGAACGCTCTCCGGGATTCTATCCTTTTCTTGACGGATTTTTCCCCATAGCTCCCCGGACTTGTATGTGCTGGAGTCCTTCAGAGGTAGGAGGATCTAGCCATGAGCCTGGACAGCTATCCTTCCTTCTTGAACTCCCCTCAGTCTCCCTGGACCTACTTCTCATCCTCCTCCCCAAGCCTGCCGCAAACGATGAGTTTTTCCGAGAAAACGGGTCTCCAGTGACGTTCTCGCTCTCTCCAAATTCTTCCTCCCCTTGGGCGAGCTCTCTTTTGAGATCTTGTCTCGTACGACGCCTTTTCCCGTTGCCGTCACCTGGCCTAAGCGGGCCGCAGAGCCAAGCCCCACCGTCAAGTTTTTTTCCGTCTGAGGGCGACTTTTCCCTTAGACCAGGGCTTTGAGCTTTCACCTTGGTTTCCTGATCTTTCGGTCACAAAGCAGACAACACCCCTTTTGGGTTCAATCCCCACGCGACAAACTCCAAGGCCTTAATCGGCCCTCATGGCTCCAGGCCTCTTTCCCCTGGAATTCTCCAGACGGCGTCTCTCGAAGTGAAAGATGTTTCAACTTATCCTGCGCAAAGGCTCTCCCTTCCCAAAGTGGCCTTTCCCACGCTTCAGGCCGACAGCAGCATATTTGTGCCTGATCCGTCGGCACCATAGTAAGATTTTCTCTGAGTCCTTTTCTTCTCTAGACCCTCCGTAGAGGGACGGCCTAAGCAGCAATATACGTAGTCGCGCTCCTCCAATTTCCTGCACGGGCCCCCGAAGCCTTCCTACGGCCCCTCCTTTCCAACACCAAGGTTTTGCCGGGATTGGCGCTCCAGAACGAACCTTGAGTTGGAGACCTCCCTAAGGAGATCCTAGAGGCTCGATCTGGGCTCTGAAGCCCCCCCCAGCTTTTTTTTCCTTCAGACAGGACACCCCCCCCTGGGAGAGACGTCCTTCCTATCAGGAAAGTTTGGCCTCTCCGCTCCCCATAACCTTCTGTCTTCTACATCCTCTTCGCTCCCCTTCCTTTCCTGACGATCAGACCCAAAAAGTAGACGGGTGACCCTCCCTTTAGACCGACCGTCCTCCGGCCCCCCAAGCAAATTGTCTTTAATAGCTCACCATCACGCCCCCCAAGAACTCCGGCGATTCCTTGACGGATCACGCCCCACCCTGAAGCAAGGTCCTAGGCAGATCTCCAAGACTAACCATATGGACACAGTCTTTGGTACCGCCGGCGCCCACGTATGATCCCCTTTCCGTTTGGAATTTCCAGGCCCAGTCCCGCAGACCCCTCTCCCCCCAATCGACAAAGTCTTACTGACGTCGGACATGCGGTCGTCCTTTCTAGAGAACCCCTGAAAGCTGCTCCAAGGCGAGCGTTTTTTAGTGGCGTTCTCTCACAACAGCCTGGTCCCTGCCATTATCTCTATTTTCCTTTAAGCCTCAGTTGTTGTTTCTCGATCTACGCGGGCGAGAGGGTTTGTTGTATCTCACGGCAAGTTTACTTTTTCGTCAGCTGTCCCTTTTCCCTCTTAGTCTCGATCTGCTTAATTGAGCCGTTGTCTACTTATTTAATGTAGAGATTCTTAGCTTCTTTCCCGCCCTGGACGGTCTTACTTAGATTCTTTAGTGCACGTCGGGACAATTCGCTGTGGCTTTTGAAGGATGAGGCTTGTTTCCCCCCCCCCTTCGGAATCTGCCCTTTGGGGTGGCACCGTTTGGCCCCGGCCATGGAATTCTCTTTTGGGCGTTTTTTGAAGCTCCTTTTTTTGATTTTTTAGCGTTCTTAGATCGGCTTTCCAATGACGTCTACATTTTTCTTATCGGCTCTTTTTAGAGTCAGGTGTATTTTTGAGACCTCCCCCAGAATTTCGGTTATGCTCATCGGCTCGGCCTTATGAATGATCTCCTTCGTCCTTCGCCCTTCCCCTTTTTTTCTGTATGGCCACCGCTGTGGTTCTTCCGGCGGTTCTAGTACAACCTTTACCATCTTGAAGGCCGCCCCAGCCTCCGATTTTTTCGTAGCCCCGCACCCCGAGTTAGTTTGCCTATCCCTACGGCCCAACCTTTTCCCAGGTGCGCAGATGCCGTCTCATTGTCTGACTCTGACAGCTCTTTCATACTCCCTCTTATTGAGGAAGAATCTTAGGCCCGCGATTAGCCGCTTCCCTCTATCAAGGCATACCTGGCTTATTTCGGTGCCTGGGTCGGCAATAGACCACCATCATGGTGCTGTTCAATCTGACGTTGGAACAGGGATTGTGCGCCTTAGTTTCCCCTGCTGATCATCGCTTGCGAAGATGCCGTTGCTCAGGGAAGTTTACATCCTGCTTGTCTGGGTGTTGTCGCTTGAACCCCCTTTTTTTTTCCGTCATGGCCAAGCGAGATGACCTTGTGCCCCCGGCCTCGCCATGAAGCGTGGGTCTCCTCTTGATTTCCCTTTCCCCCCTCAGTCCTCTTTTTCTTAGAATGAGGAAGCCTCGGAAACAGGTGCCCCGCTTTCCTTATGATCGTGGCTTCTATCCCTTCAGATCTCGTGACGGTCCAAAATTCTTTTTATTTGAAACTCTTCCGGTTTCTCGCTCCCCCCCATAATTTCTTTTTTTGAGGAGAGGCTTGCTTGCTTCGATTTTCCCCCTGAGTCCCCTTTAGTACGTCTTGTGGAATTCCCAAATGGTCAAAGGACGACCCTTCCGATATCCTTACTTCCCCCTTCTAATGTTTTTTCTTACTTCCGACCTCTCCACGCCCCCCTTCGATGGAGGGTATCCCCATCTCCTTATGCCCGTGTATCCTTTAATAGGAGTCGGTTGCCAGTACACTCAGGAATTCTCCAGTTCTTCCCCCTGGGGTACTCTCCAGAGTTTGCTTCGGGATTCTCCCCTGTCTTCCTTTCCCCTCAAGTGTTCCCCCACCTGATGACCGGCCGGCTTCTTCTCGATATCCTCTCTTAACTCTCCCTGTTGGGGTGTTGAGAGCTTCGTCTTACGGCCGTCCCTTCAACAGCCTATCGACCCTCAACAAGTGTCGCCTTTGTTGCAGGCCCTCTTCCATGTCGCACGTCTGATAGCGGCGGCGCCGGTTCAACTTTTCTTTCCTTGCGTTCATCCTTGCCCTCGGTACGGCTCCGCTTCTGACTCTCTATCAAGGGCATCTACCCGATACCATCAACTTCATGGTCCTCTCTAAGAGTTCCTGAAGTAAATAGCCTCGAATGACTTTTCTTGACGTCTGTCCTATAACTGATCTCAGTGAACCCCCTCTCAGTCCCCTGACCCCCTAGGTTCTCATTTATCGAAGACCCCTTCCCCACAAGAGATCACACGAGAGGAGTGTCAGAGAAACCTTGACGTGGTTATTTTAGACCTCTCGGCGCTCTAATCCACATTTTTTCTCGACCGTCACGGATACTTTCTTCAGGAGTATCTAAGTCTCTTCGCCTTTTCACATGTGTGCATGTTCCGCAGCTACTCAGCCCCTTCCAATTGTTGACCGTCATGGAGACGAGGTCCCTTAGAATTCCCTGGACCCTCTCCTGATTCTCTATCCTGGAAACCGTCTTTCCCCACCAAAAGAACGCCCCACCCTGTTTTGTTCAACGCCTACCCAGAACGGAATTCCCAGCGGCATCTCCAGGAACCGTCCTCTCATCGGCCTTCTGACGCTTGCTAACCGCCTTTGCCAAAGGTCGGCCCCTTGCGGTCCCACCTTCCGAGGGCCACAGAAACCAGGATTTAGATTCCGACCTCTCTTAGACTCAAGCGTTAGCGCGTTTGTTTTCTGCCTTGTCTTGGAACGACCGTGCTCAGCCCTTTTTATTAGGAATAGCACCCTTTCCGGCCCTTCCCCCCACCTGAGGGACATCTCCAGGACGGAACTTAGCACAGCCCCTCCCAAGTTTGTCATTCGATCAGACCCCTTCTCTTATCCTCCTCCGCCCTTCTTTCTCGGCTCGACGAGGCCAGCGTTTGATATCTCCAGCCGGCGTCTCCACCTCCGGTTCTTCACACCGTAACCTCCCTTCAAGCTTTACCTGAATTAGTAGCTGGTCCTCGGCATGCTTTCTTGGTCGAGACCAAAGTTCTCCAACTACTTACTCGCAACCAGACCTCTCTCCCTAAGAAACAGGTTTTAGATGACCTGGCCGACTGGAAGCCCCAGACCTCAATTGAATAGCACCCATGAACCATCCCCGCCCCCTCAACTCCGCGTTTTGGAGTACCCCTTTTTTCAAGCCTCCTCCAAGATGTCCTCTCCCTCCTCAGACCTTCCCCTTCCTATTTTCCCCCCGTCGCGCCCACTCCACGGACCTGCGTCCCAGTTGGACACTACTTCCCATTTTTTTTCAAGCAGCTCAAATCCCGACACATATCTTCCAAATCTCTAGGAGAAATAGACATCGAAAGCAATCTTCTCCCCCTTCGTAGCTTTTGGAAGCTTGACTCCATCTACCCCCAAGCCTGTCGCTCTCCCCCTTTTTCTTTCTCCCTTTTTTTTCTTGAGAGAGATTAGTCGGCGAGGCATTTGTGTTATCGAATTAGCTGACCCGACCCGTAATTTTCTACTTCCCCCTGGACTCTTTCTCCTTATTCTTCTTCAAGTTGTGCCCCGTCCGAGTTCGTTCGAGTTGGTGCTTGAGCTGTACCTTCCTTTTCTTTTCGAACGCCCTGTCCCCCCCTTCAGCCTTTGCTCCTTGGATTGACAAATAGCTGTTTTGATGGTGGCAGGCTTTCGTGTTGATTCGGCCATTGACATTGCGGCTGTGCTTGCGTGATCGCCCCTTTCCTTATTCTTTTCCGGGGGGCGGTTGTCTTTTTGAGATTCAATTTGCGTCTTTTGGCCGTTAGGCGGTCGCTCGATCTTGGGCCTTTTACGTTTCTTCTATGTTCTCCTCTAGGAAGGATTGGCTTTGGAACTGGGTCGGCCCGGGAGTCCGTCTAGCGGCTCGGCATTAATCTTCTTTACCGTAGTCGGCCCTCTTCCAGGCCTTTCCAGATTGCACCCCGAGGTTGGTGATGAGCTTTCCAGGCTACAACGCGTTAAGCCCAGTTTGTCATCTCCTTCACTATATATGTTCCCCAGCTCTAGTTCTGCCGAATATCAATCCCAAACCCTTTCTTCGTTTCGGATGCCGGCTCATTTCTCCTTTTTAGCGATTTTGACTCCCCCGGAACTTGGTTGCTCGCCATTACTTCTTCTTTCCGCCATCCCCACCCATCGATGCCAATCCCTAAGACCGCTAAAGATTGATTGGTGACAAGATTGCGGGCTTAATCGCACCTGACCCTGGTTATGCGTCTCCGCTTGAATTGGACCGACTTTTTTCCCCCTCCCCCACCCCCCCTCTTTTGAGTAGATACGGGCGTTCCCCGAGGGACGATCCCTGTCCTCTGATCTTGCACTTTTTCTTGTGTTCTTGACTGCGTGATACCAAACCTTTGTTGTGCGGTTTCGAGCTGCACCCCCCTCAGTCTTCCCCGCAGCAAGGGGGACTAGGCATTCTTCTCTCCCCTCTTCTAAACCTCTACAATCATGGGGATTTTCAGGCCAGCAGTCCCTATGTCCCCTGAGCCCCCTTCTCCCGGGGCGTCGCTTTACCAATCTTCCGGACGGGCTCGCCGACCCCTTTTTTTAGTGATCGCTTGCGCTCGTGGATCTCCACGTCCTGAAGGCCTTCCATATTGAGGAAGCGACGAGTGGCTTGTCGCTTGCTTGTTTGTTTCACCACATGAGACAGGCACTTGGGGACTGAGGATTCTTTTCAATGACGAAGTTTCCCCGAGAGGTCCGACTTCAATCCCTTTTTTCGACCCCTAAAAGATATAGAACCACTCACATGCCCCCTGGCGGAGATTATGTTATAGAACATCTGAACCTGCGATCATGGTCGTCGTCTTCCCATTCCTTTTTTCTACCGAAAAGCCCTTTCAGACCATTACCGCAGAAGATTTTTTCCCTTTTCGACAGTGAAGTTTCTTTCTGCAACCCGCCACTTCCTTTTGATTGGACCTGATGCTCCAGACAGACCATCCCTCCTTTTCCTACCTCCTCCTTTTTTTTTTTTCTCTATATATTGCGGTCAGCGGCATCATCTTCTTAGCTCATAATCCTGTCGAATGAGGTTGATCCGAAACTTCCTTTTCCCTTCATCGCGGCGGGCTTTTTTTCCAGGGAGTCCTGTTCCCAGAAATTCCTCCAGATGGTTCGTCGTAGTATATCAAGGGCCTTTTTTGGAGAAAAATCCATTTCCTCCCGGCATTGTCAATGTGTTAGTCTATCATCGGCGAAGCTCTATTTTAAGCGATCTCCCCTTAGTCCTTGCAAAAATTTTTATCATTCCCCCTTTTCTATTGGATGTATACAGGGTCTCTTCCCCCAAGGCAAGCAGCACATCAGCTCGTTCTTTTTTTAGGCGTGTCCTGATCCCCCTGGGTCTACGGTGATTCTAGTTCTTCTCCTAAAAAGCAATGGTGTAGCCCTAGCGTAAACGGAGAGATTGGGGCTCCCGAGAAGATCCTACTTTTCGAAGGTCACTGCGGTTCAATTTCTCCAGAACGCACCCTTTTTACTCTTTTCTCCGGATATCGTAAAAAGTCAGATGTGTCCTAGCCGCGGAACCTTTTTTCATCTCTCTGTCCACAATCCTTTTACAAAACACGGTTGCCTTACCCCGCTCCCCCACCCACCCCCAGGCCTGCAACTCGCGGCATCTCTTAATGACTCCTGGAAGTTGACATCCGCCTGATCAGCACCAGTCTGACAGAGAGTCGTCTCCCTCTTCCAATCCAGTGGTCCCCCCCACGCCCTTTCAACCTTTCATTTTTCTTTTCGATAAACTCAGCTTGGAACCATTCCCCGGTGGCGAGTTTAGACGGCGATCCTGTCTTTTTTTCGTACTTCTTTAGACCCGTAAGGCCCTCGAAGCAAATAAGCAGGCCGGCATCTGCGTCCCCCCCTAAAAACGACATTTTTTCTGGATTGGCGATCTTTAATCGGCGTTGGTGTTTACGAAATCGCAATCAGGATCTCTTTCTCCCGGATTACTTCCACGGGGCCGCGTGTTCCAACGCCGGTCCACCACAGCGCATAGTTCTTACCCCCAGGGACGCAGACGACTTTCTGGTGAATTAGTCTGTCTCTCGAGCCTCCAAAGGCTTTGGTCCTCGCCAAAGTCACCCTTCACTTATAGTCTCATGAAAGCAGTAAGGCGCCCTTTTTAAAGTCAGTTTTTTTTCTCCGCGACCGCCGGCCCCTCCCAGCTTTAATTCCCCATTCGCGAGGAAGCCACCGCCAACCCCTCCCCCGGATCAGTCCATGTCCTCCTCTACACGCCCAATTTTCCCGACTCACCTTGACGCCTCCCAAGCATAAGTTCCCCCTGCCCCTTTTCCTTTCCCCCGGATTCGCACGGGCCTTTTCAGTTTGGACATCCCCAGGGAGTTAGAGCTCATCTCAATCTCCTAGAATCGACAACTTCTTTTGGAGAAGAATCCGCAAGCCGCTTCGCCCGCCCTTACCGTTCTTTCTGCTTTGTTATAGATCCACCTTCCTGTCGGCCCTCCTCCGATTCCCTCGTTGTTGCTATAAGCGCTCCCTTAGTTGTGGATTTAGCAGGGCAAGGTTTAAAGCTCGACGGGCGACCCAGTCCGCTTCTTTCGATTATATCGTCTTTTTCTAATCCGCGTTTGTCCTCGGAGTATCATTTTGTCGAGGGGTTTCGTATGCTTAAAGACCATTTGTTTTTCGACGCATGTCCACAGAAGTGCTGTGTCCCAGGATGGTACAATCTTCCGAGGGTGTGCTGATGTTTTAGGACATATGGGAAGAGTGTGAAACGTTGGGGCGTGCCTTCAATTGTAATTCTCGTAGTGGAGGTTGGCTGGGCCGCGTCATTAATTTTGATTGGCTCTTCAGATCGGCTTTTTCTACCTGTTTGCCGGAGCTGCCTGTATTCGCTCTTAGGCTGTCGGACTGTTCTTCACACTCTCGTCGGCGTGCTCGGCCACCTTACTATTCCTGTTACGGCCTTGGGTTGTTCAGTCGCACGTCTGCCCCACTGTGGTGATGACGCCGGCGGTTTGTGAGTCTACAGGGCCGCCAATCTCTCCAACTTATCTGTTTTTCGCTTTCCGTAGCCACGTTCCCGGTTCTTTTTTTCCTCTAGGCCCCCTTCGTTTCATTTTTTGCGAAGAGTGTTTTTTTTTTTTTTTCAGGCTCGTTCGGAATTTCGCTATTTTGCCTCACGTCACTTCACTCCCCTTTTTTTTCTTTATTGCGGTAAGATCCTTTCCCCCCCTAGATTTCCCCCCCATTTCTCCGATATCACTGACCCTATTTTATTCCTGCTTTTTTTTCTTCCCTTTTCAGGGGATCGTCTGACAATCTTTTTTAGGCTTCCTTCCTAAATTGTGCAGACATCAATCTTGCCGCCATCGTTCTTCTCTCGTCTTTCTGCCGATTCTTTTTTCCTGGATTTTTTGCATGCATGTCTTTTAACTTGTGGCAAGAGAATCTTAACAACGGTGCCGCTTCCCGCAGAGTATGTGGTAGAAGGCATCGCCGCCCCAGTCTCCCCCCCCCCAATTTCTTTTCGCCTTCCCTTCCAGTCATCTTTGAATCATAGTGATACGGAGTTTTTGTGAACAAATCTCTAAGTGTCCTTTTAGCTCGCACCACGTTCTTCTCTCAGTTCGAGGGCCAGTCGCTCCGGTTCTTCACGGAACCTATGTTGCATGGTAGCTGGAACTTGGTTCCTGATTTCACACTGCTACAACAGTCAGCTGGGGATGAGTCTTTGTTTCAATGCCTTTTTCAGGACGAGGAGGATTCTATTAAACCCGGTTCCTTCTGCTCGTTACCTTCTCGAAACTCCGCCCTTTTCCAATGCGAGGCTTCGGTTATCGCATCTCTTCATTGATATCTTTTCGTTCATCGGCTTTTTTCCAAAGTACATCTGGCCCGCAAGGACTCACGTACCGTTCAGATCATCTCTGAAATTGAGTGTTCTGTCTGCAACGCACCCCCCCCTTTTGGATTCTTTAAGGAGGTTAATGATGCCCTCCCAACATCCTACTCCTCCGCCGTTTTTTATGACGAGATATCTTGCTTCTCGTATTTCTTTTCGAGAAGGTCTCCCCTGGAGAAGTGCGGTGCATCCCCTGCAACTTCACCGAACGATGATCCGCGTTCCGGTAACGTTTGAGGGATACGCCTTCCTTGGCATCCTAAACTCCCCTCTGTCCGAGGGTCCATGACGATGGCGATACCCTAGGCGCTATTGCACTGATGGAGTTAGATCCTCCTCGTCCTGATTGAAGCCTTCGAGAAGCCCATTTTATACAACATCGCAGATTGTCTGGATCTCAGTCCCCCCCCCCTGAGACAAGTCAAGAAGCTACGCCTGCAGGGAGGAAGAAAGATGAGGCGTTTCGAACACCTTCCCAGTGACGTGTCTTCTTGCGTAAATGCGACCCCCCTCCCCCCGCATGGTTCTATCCCTCCTTGCAAGGAGAGATTGGTCCCTTTGTCGACGCCGTATTTGCTCCATGCGGTTGCACATTTTTTATGAATGCTGGCCTCTCAGCCCCACTTCTTGCACTTTTACGAGTTCCTTCTTCCTTGACCCCTTCTTGCTTGCGGCGTGGGCACCTTGGGCAGATGTCCCAAAGCCGACAACCCGGTTTTTTTTCACCCTTTCCCCGACAAACCACATTCTCCCCCCGGTCCCCCCCTCCCGTAAATGAGCCCGTGAACGGGTCGACCGCCGCGCTCTTCTAGCCACGCTGGTCCAAAGGTTTTAGCAAATCCAATAACAGTGGACTCAGAGGGGCCCCTCCCAAGGTTTTTTCGGATCCAGCCCTCTTTCAAAATCGGACCTGTAGCGCGTCTGCTCGCGGGCGACTTCCTTGTTGGTTCAGTTTCCTTCTGTAGAGATGTCTAGAAAACTTCCAGGACACTGCAAGCAGCCATTCTCTCAGAGCCCCTTATGAGAAACCCCGCCAGGTTGGCTGGCTCTCTCCCCTCCACCGGCGGTTGGCGACGCCTTTTCCAGATCAGGCCTCAGGGAGAGGCTTCGGTGCCTGGGCTTTCTGTTGAGCGTAATCCACAAAGCTGTGGCATCGTTCGAGGAAACAAAGTCCCCCTTCGCCGACGACGTATCAGGAATTTCTTCCTACCTCGCCTTCTTTTCTGACTCCAAACATCCGTCCTCGCGGGCCTCCACCATCATCAGATCAGAATTAGAATTCCTGTTTCGATCGCCGCTCTCCTTCCTTCAACTCAAACTCTCCCGGAAAAAGACCAAAACAACTCGTATTTCCAAAGTTCCTTTCTCTCCTTCACCAACGTTTGCCCTCCCGGCCCAGATTTTCCCAGACGAAACAGTCACCCCTTCCACACCCCTTCCTCCCAGCTTTGATGTCGCACCCGGCGTCAGTTTGGCTTTTCTGCAGGCCCAGGGACCTTTCAGACCGCAGCCAATCCCTAGAACAGGATCTCCTCCCTCCCGCCTACGCCTCTCTAGAATAGCATTTCGAGCTTCGCCCATGCTTCTTTGGGTCAGACTTGCCGTCCCCACAAAAAAAGCCTTTCGTCTATCGCTTATCCGCTCTCTTTCCTCCTTTTGGGTTTGTGATTTCTTTAGTTCCCCACAGGCTGTTTTCTCGAACGCAAGTTTCCCGGACCGCTCGCAGCCTATTCTTTCTAGTCTCCTTCCTATCTGCTTCTCCCGTTGCTAGTTTATTTCGATTTTTTCCTCTTAACTCCCTTTTCCCGTTTAACCCCATGAAAGAAGTTCGCATGGAAGTTTCAGGCTTCTTTCCCTTTATTTTTTCTTTTAGGTTAGCCAGTCCAATCTGGGCAATTGCGGTTTTCTGCCCCGGTGGCGGGTGATCTGCCCCCCATGGTCATTTTTCCTTGGGCGGTGCTTTTTGCCTTTGGTTCTTCTTCCTTGTCTGGCCAGGATTCTTTCGCGGACGGGAAGGTGAAGTCTCCCTTTTCTGCTGATTCTTTTCTTTTCCAGCTTTTAGACCCCCCGAAGGGGAAATGCGCGCGGTCACACCAAGCATGATGATCGTTATCGTCGGGCTTCCCGGGTCGACACTTCCCCCCTCTTTTGATGAACGGCTCCCCAGTACAACGCGGCCCTAAAAGGCGTTCTCCAATCTCTTAGGAGCTTTAGTCTCCCAAGACGTTTCCTGTCCCCCGGCCAAACCTTTCGCAGATCCGTTTTACTGAATGGCTGCGATTTTTTGGCCAGTCCCGAGCCTCGCGACACTTATTTCTGTCTTAGCGGTTGGCTTGCGTCCTCCGCTCTTCGCTGTCTGTTGCCCATTGGGAGCGGAATCCCCTGCCCCCTTGCTGGAATCTGATGGGCCCCTGCCACTGGGATTGAATTTTTTCCGGAGAATCCTTGTCCATCGTGCTGATCATCGCCTTCTCGTCTGATAAGGTAAGTTCTGTGAGCATGCTTCTTTCTTTCCTGTTGCAGGCCTTTCGTTTTAGCGGATCCCACAAACTTTTGTTGTCGTGCGTTCCTAGAGTCTTCCCTTGTGAAGAGGCCTCCCGCCGACGTCCTGGTTCTTCATCTTCGTCGCTTCAACCCTGGGGCTTTCCGCAGTTAATGTGACCTTCTGAACTTTTTCCGATAGCAGTCCCCCCTATCTAGGGAAAAATCTCTCCCTCTTTTGATCGCTCGACCTTTGGATGATCGCATTTCGGGGAGCTACCTTTCCCCTTACGATACGGTTTTCCTTCCTATAGTCCAAGCCTTGTGTTCTTGTCGTCTTGCCTGTCTTCTTTTCCCCCTGTAGACCGAAAATCCCGATGGGGGACTGAGAAATTTTTCAAGTACGTTGAGAGGTTACCTCTCTTTCATTTAGAGTTCTTTCCCCCTCCTTTCCCCAAGAAAGAACCTGCCAATTCAGACCTTTTTATGTTTAGACACCGTCCTATTGATATAATTACTTCCCAGGCCGTTCCCCCAGTACATTCCTCAGGCCGGAGAAGACTCGTCTACGTTGCGAAATGTCCTCTGGTTTCTGTCAACCCCATAAACCTTTGAGACTATATAAGGTGTCCTATTCCTTAAGTTCC
>Ga0179591_1278441_pt1 | contig 12216 bp, 10 predicted proteins | sample CZOMad2_1_08_16f_FD_182891 | JGI IMG/M metagenome (GOLD analysis project Ga0179591, IMG submission 182891) | Vadose zone soil fungal communities from Angelo Coast Range Reserve, California, USA - CZOMad2_1_08_16fungal (PacBio error correction) | ecosystem: Environmental > Terrestrial > Soil >... | reverse complement strand
TCCGGTGTTTTTTCAACTCGTCCTTACTCGTTTCGAAATAGTTGCTGAGTTGTGTTCTGCAAAGAAGCCGCTGAACAGAATGTTCCCTTCATACCTTGCGGGATTTTTACCCCACACCTGGGGCATTTGTTGACCCCCCCCCCAGAGCGTTGCTGGAGAAGATTTTCTCTGTGCAATGTGGAAAATTCCACCTACCGTTGCCACGTGTTCTTGTCGCTCTCCCTCCCCACTTGCCGGCCTTCTTATCTTTGTACTTTGGGAGTTTTTCCTTCCCTGACGGATATTATGCGGTTTTGGCTGCGGTCAAAAAATTCCCTTCCCAAGTATATTTCCAGACTCGTTGTCCCCAGGCGCGGAGTGATGCATTTTGGTGCATCCCTCAACCTTTGGGGTTGGATCACGTTTTCGGGTTTCTTTTGCCTGCTTTCTCACGTTTGTCCCGGGACCCTTTTAGTTATACTGGAGGAGTGGGTAAGACCCGTTCTGGAGATCTCATTTTGAGCATTACTTGAGTCTTTCTTGTTTCCAACTACTACACCAAGTACGTAGGAACGGTTTCTTTTCTGAGAAGTTTTGGCAATAAAGAAACCTCGCGCTTCCCCATTATGACCAAAAAGTAGTAAACAGTTTCCTGTATTTTTTAGTTGCGCAGGGGTCGAGGGAGGTTCACACTTTTTCGCCCCCTAAATTGACCGGGTAGAATTTTTTCCGTCGGCCCCAATTGACTAATTTTCCACATTCGCCATTTCTCCCAAATGCCTAGTTACAGATCCATCATGCCCCCCATTTTTTCCATTTTTTTGTCTCGACCCGTGAATAAAGAGGCGGAGGGCCTTAATTACGCTTAATCCCAATAGTGGCCACACATCGCGACTTCTTGACCGTTCCTAGTTAGTGCCCCCCTTTGATGCACCCACCCCCTGCCTTTTAAAAGGTTATTAGGCTGGCGTGATAGCGCACCCTCTCCCCCTCCCCTGACTAAATCGCTGAAACTGGAATCGAGGTTTAGAATCGTACTGTGGTGCGAGTCGTCCCCGACCCGAATCAGTGGCGGATAGGCTCCAGGGGTCCCAACCCTTTCTCCCTAACAACGCTTTCCTAGCCATACAAAAAAATCACATTGTCGCATAAAAGTTGTGAGTTATTGGGCGTTTTTACTAGAGGCTCGACGGACTATTTTTCAGCCCTTTCCGTCCCCAATAAGATCTGAAAAATTAGCCCCCCAGCGCTTGTGAGTTCTCCCTTCGGCCATAATAACTTCCATTTGCACTGTGTGAGCAGTCCTGATAATCGATTTGATTGTAGACAAGTTTGAAGTCGGCCGGTCAGCGTGTGTTTTTCTTCTTTGCCCCTAGGCTGTGAGCATGTTTGTATACATGACCCCCCCCCCTATGCTGCTTAACACCCCCCCCGCTCCCAGTCCTTGTTCCAGATTAGAATTCTTCATAGCTTCGCTTTTTTTCCTTTCCTGCATTTTAACGGATCTTTCCTCCTTCCTAAGCTATCCTTACCCATGCTCACGTCGCCTCGTAACCCCTAGACCCTTTGAAGACCAAGAGTTTTTTTCCTTCACTTTACTTTCGCTGCCGCCTGAGGGTGCCGGTCAGCGACTTTGCCCCTGGTCTTTCTTGGCAGTGAAACCCGGCTCCCATCGTTGGTTGGTCTTGGGCACTGGTTGAAACTTGTTCTAGGCCTGCCCCATGAACCGGTATCCCTTCTAGGGAATTCCCTTTTTTCATGTCCGGTCTGTCTGCCCAGAGCCGCAAGCAGTCCTTTGCCCGTCCAAAGTTACGAAGGTTCTAGACGAACAAGTTATTTTCCCTCTTCGTTCCCATAAAAGTCTTTTAGATTGACAACCATCGATAGTATGCCAGCAGGGGCCCTTTGCGTTACGTTCTTGCCCTAGCGCGCGGCTCACCTTGAATGAAGAGCCACCCTGAGGATTCTTTGTTTAGAGTTGTTTCCTCACCTGTCACTGCTCGCTCCTCCTCCAGTTACACTGCCCTAACACCCCTCTCTTGGGTTTTTTCCAACGTCTCCCCCGTGTCCAGTGAGTTGAATGGAACCTTTAGTCACTAACGTTTTCCTCCCTTTCTAACCATTACGCTCCCCCTGGCGATTTCCGATGTGCTTGATTTTCCTCCCTTTTTTCCGGACAGTCTGTTGTCTCACAGTTTTGCACCACAAAAAAGGAAAGTCTCCATCCTTTTCGCCCCCCACTTTTGTATTCTTGCGATTCTATGGTCTTTGCCGTCAAATGGCCTCCTTCGTTCCTCCCAACGGAGTCTTTTCCAAATTTTGCTGCCCCACCGGAGGACTCGACCCTGGCGAATTGACTGACGGTTTTTTTCCAAGCCTTTTCCCTCTTTCACCCCCTCGTGTTTTGCTAGAGTCACTTCTTTTTTACACACGGTCGTACCCCCCTTCCATTCCCACTGTAGTTGAGCGCTTCCCCCACCGATTTGGGACGACTCGTTGGGGATGAACGCTCACCTGCACTTGACTGTGCGATTTCCATCCTCCTCTCTGCCTCGACGAACCCGTTAAGGGCTTCCCCTTTTTCGACGCTCGCGTAAAACTGAGATAAAAATGACTTGATTGACTGCAGGGCAGAATCCTCCCTCCACTCACCTCGTACATCGACGGCGCGTTTCTGCTTTCCTCCGGGCGAGTATCATCGTTTTTCCCCCACTAGGGTAGTGCTTTCTAGTACATGGCACTGATTATCTTATGGCCACCCCCCCAAGCCTCTCGGCTGGGTTTCAGTCATTTTTTCAATGAGTTTTTTTACCCACCGTTTTTTATGGCGGTTTTTACCAACCAAATCACTGTCCCCCGATCCTCCCCCTTTTTACTAATTTAGACGCGCGGCGAATTGTCTACTTTTCCGGTTTTCGTGGTCGCTTCTTTTTTTACATCTACGATGTGAACTCTCCCCCTTTTTTTAATTTTTTTGGGCAGGGAAGAGTCCCCCCTGGGCCCCCTTTTGGGATGTCGAACCCCCTGGCTTTTGAGCACGGCTTGAACCCAAGCTCAATTCACGAGTCTGGTTTTTTTGTATCCCGCATTTCCAGTATGACGATTCCTTCTTGGACATGTCATTGCGCCTGGTCCCAAATTTCAACGACAGTTTCCCTAACCCAAAGAGTACCTACCATATTTCATCGGCCCCTTTTGGTAACTGTCCTCCATCACAGCAAAGCCCCACCTTTTTCCCTTTCGCCCGATTGCGCGAGCCTGTTTCAGTGATAGCCCCTAGCACTTCCCATTTTCTTTCCTTTTTTCGTCGGTCTGTGTCGCAGTTCTAAAGGGTTAATTTCGATCTGCCGAGCAAGATCCGTAAGCCACAATATCCGCCCCGAATCCGCCCTCGGTCCATTGCTCTACCCCTTCCCGGTTTCATCTACTACCTCCTGGAGAGGCTTTAGCGTTAATTTGTATTAAGCAGGCTCCGACAGTAACCTTACTCCCCCTCCTATTCTGTTTTGCGAACTCCCCTGCGACTTCTGTGACTTCCAAATTCCCCCTCCTCAAGCCGTTCCCGACATCACCTTGCACTGAAATGGATCTGTAGTCTAGCACACCCAGATCATGTTTTTTCAGGAATCCCTCTGTAATGCTTATCCCAACGAATCTGTCCGAGGAGTCATAAAAGCAAATTAAAACAAGTGGTGACACCTGAGGTTTCTTGTTCTCTCCCGATGAGTTAAGGGAGTTTTTGAGCTGGATCGTGCCGGCTGTTTTTGTATCCCGGTATTTGGCAATTTTGGATATAAAGAATTTATCTTTCCCTTTGACCTATTAGCCCCGACCCGAGCCTTTGGCTAGATCCGCCAGCATCATACCCCTCTTAATTGGGACATTTCGCAAGAGTGTCCTGCTGAAACCTGTGTCTCTATGGGGAGTCCCTTGGATGACGTTCCGTCCCCTTTCCTGGCCTTGCTCATTAGCGGACACTTGACAATTGGAGCGCCTCTGCAGTTGTTCTCCCCTGCTTGCGGGATGGCGGAATGGGTAATTCATTCCCTCACCTTGGACGCCTGCCTCCGAACACACTTTTAACTCACTGCGCTCAGGTTAGTTTCCCCTTTCCGCCTTCCAGACCTTCGGTTGTCGTGCTCAATGGGTCGTATCCTTAACGTTATTCGTCTCGCCTCTTTCCATTAATCGACGTTGTTGCGTAGGTTTTTTCGTCCCCGACGCAGTACTTGACACCCCCCGTCGCCCTACCCATTCGTCTGAAAACTCCTCCAGTCTCCCCAACTTTCCCCCACAAGCGCCCCTAAAACACGAGAAACCGCCCACACCCACCACAAATAATTGGTCCCACCCCACCCCCCGTTCCATCCTCAATTGTTTATTTTCACCCCGGACACCCCCTTCCTCTCATCTGCTCTTTATTCTCAAGAAACCCCCCGTATCGACTCCTCCTTCCGTCCCCCCTTTTTTTCCAGCCTTTCCTTTTTCATTTGCAACTCCTTTTCAATTAGCTGCCGCCCCCCTCCTTTTTTAAAAGAGGGTGGCTTGTACCAAACGGCTGGTTCTGATTGGGTCCCATGCTTCTGCCGTCGTGCCTTCTGCACCTCCTTACCCTACCTTAATCTCCATCTCTACACGTTTCCGTCTTTCAAACCCGTATTGCCTCCCTCTGTTTTAGAGTCCGGTTGTTTTGCAAAATTAAGTGAACTCTATCTGATTGAGTTTCGTAGTCGGCAACTAGCGAAGCAGAATCCCAACGCCGGTGGTTACCCCCCGGGGCTTTAGAATATCCCCCCCCGATCTTTCCGGGCGACAGCCCAATTTTGTATGAATGTGATAAACATCCCTTCTTTCCAAAGGCTTCCGCTTTTTCGCCCGGTCCAACACAGGGTTCAGGACTCTGAGCGAGACGTGGGGATTTCCTTTGGTTTCCTCCCTGTGGAAGTATTTTTCCCGTGATTTCTTCTTTGTCGAAATTCAGGCACGCTAGTTCAACATTTTTTTTCGTGATAGCCGTGTAGTTCCACTCTAACCTTTTTGTTTTTTGTGTGTCAATCCCGAGTTCCCGGAGTGCGCTTTTATTACCCAAGTAGGGGCTCTTATGGAGGCGTTGCGCCTTGAACTTTTAGTGTCATACTGCTCGCTTCTTCGAATGCGTTCAAATTCTCCTTCGCCACGTTCTTTCCCCGTGACTTTCTCGCGCTAACTCGTTAAGGCTACCCGACTTCTATCGTCCACCTGTTGCATTCCACCCCCGTCGCCCACGGTCATTTTTCGCAGTGACAGGGGGTGAGGGCCTGTTTCACCTTTATCGCATTTCATAAGTGTTGGAGCAGCTGTTCAGGTCGCCAAGGCATCCTCGTCCGATGCGACACAAAGATCGTTTTACCTTTCCTAATGTCCGGCTCAACTTTTCACCATTTTTAGCTGGTTTTTTTTAGCACTATCCCATGTTTCGTCAGAATGTAAGCCAAGATATGCAGGTCCATCCCCACCTCGAGACTTTCCGCCCCCCACAGTTTCTGCGTTCGTCCCCCAGCTTCAGATACATCACACTGCTACCCTCGTTGATGGGGATAGCAGAGGGTTCTCAGAATATGTCCAATGTTCCATGACTGTCGTTTTTCCTTGTTCGAATCGCTGACTTTGAGATGATTGACAGGGGATCAGTCCTTTAGCCTCTCGAACCTACCTCCTCTAGCTACACCTCCCCCTTTTTCTACTTGGTTTAGGTATTCTAAGCTGGCTTCTCGGCCTTCTTTTTCGCAGTCCATCGTGCTTTCGCCCACTTACGCATCTTGTGACCCCCGCAAGGCCCATCTTTCCGGGGCACGTTTTTTGGCTTGCAGCCGCGCTCTTTCTTTCTAGAGAGTTTTTGGGCCACAGCCTAGTCGGTTTTTTTCTCCCACGGCGGTGTGCGTAATGTTTGGTCTGTCGTAGTCCCGAGTCGACCTCGATGGTCCTTTTGCAATCCGGTCTTTGTGACTTATTCTAGGTAGCGGCGGTGCTCGGAGTTCCTCGGCGATCCCGGTTGTTCTGCAGGCTTCTGCCGGCCCCTCCGCACTCGCCGACTTTTGTCGCAAAAGAGCATGGAAGGCTTGTTTGCCCTCTCCCCCTGACGAGAGCGCTTCCTGCAGAGCGGGTCAAAACGCACCGAACAGGTTCAGAGAATTTCCTGGGTTCTTTCGGCCCCGTTCTCGATTCACCCCCCCCTTTTGTTTTCTGGACCGTGTAGTGAGGGGCAACTTCTGTTGAAATTGGCCATGACCCTTGTTACTTTTGGGCTTTTCCATGTAGCGTTGAATTTCCTGGCGTGGGAGTCGCCCCTTCCGCATTTCCTTTCTTCCCCGGTTACACGCCCCTTTTCACTTTCTGGACTTTACGCCTCTCGGTGCATCTCTTCCGGTTTAACACACCAGAGGTCTTTTCCTCTCCCCAACATCTCGGATGAAGAAGGCTGCCGCCTTCGCCCCCTCCCGCACTTCTTTTGAGCACTCCGCCAACCTTCAAGACCAAAACTTTTGGTGGTAACGGTTGTGTTGGGTTTTTCTCTTTTTTCCTACCCCGTCACTTCTAGCTCCCTCCCCTCTTCACAACTGACCCGTAACCGTTCCCTTCAGGTGGCTTCCTTCCCATCGATAATGTCACGTTTTTTCATTGCGTTCTCATAGCACTTCCCTAGTTTATTTCCCGTTCTCGCAAAAAAATGAGTACTCCTCCCCTGGCGCTGTCCAGCGGTGCTTGCTGGGACCTTTTGGCAGTCAAGATTCACTTGTTTATTAAGTTTTGCAACCCAGCTCTGGATTTCCCCCGTGGTTCTTCTGTTGTCATATTCTCTTTCCCTCTCTGCAGTCCCAGGGTCCCTCCTTTTCACCCGTGTCTTTTCCCACCATCCGGGTTGGAGAGTCGCCTTTACCTGAGATGTAATTGACTTGACGTACCCTTCTTTTCCCCCCACAGCTGACCTTCCCCTCCTCGTTGTGTTGTTGCAAGGGCACCTTTGTCCCATTAAATCAAATGTGGTAAGTTAGCGCACCTTATTTGGGCCCACCTAATCGATTGTGATGACGAGAACTGCCTTGACCACTGCCTCGAGATCCAGTCCTACGCTGCCAGCAGTTTTTCTTACAATTTTTTTTACTGATTTTTGAGGGGGTTTGGCACCCCCCCAAACTGAGTACCTCTTGTTTCAATCGGTCTGCCTGCCTCTGTTCCGCCACATCCTCCCCACAGCTTTTTATATTTTTTACTAATTTGATTTCTGCGGTTGAGGACTAAACTAGGACTTTCGTTCTCGACCCTGCACGTTGACCCCTTGATGTCCGCAACCTAGATCGTTGTTTTTAATTGTAACCGTTTTCTGCGTTTGCGTGACCCCACATCCAATTACCAAACGTAATCTCCGTTTTTTTGTTCATCAATTTACTCCTGCGCGCTCCTTTTCGCAAGCACGGCTGCTTTGCGCCTGCCCGGCCCCTCTTCTGGTTCTCCCGAAACCTTTGATTTGGGTAACGTTAGAGATGCGCCAGGCTTTGTTTTCAGCTACCCTTTCGTTCTGACTTTGTGCCGTCCTTGAACTGCCGCCACACAGAGTCATGTGGCTTTTGTTACTCGCCGGAACACCTTTGTCCCCCCCCTCCCCCCTGGTGCTAACGGTTCATCGCAACGTAATCAGTGCCCCCATCTCCACGCGTCCCCGGTCCCTCCTCTGAGTCACTCCGAAAGAACGCCAGTTCAACCCGTCAAAGGGCTTCCCCAATGCTTTTTTACTACTTTCTTTCCGGTTGATTACAAGTCTCGTTTGCGAGCGCCGCGGGCTAATGTAAGGTACGCTTCGCGGCGCCGAGTCCTTCCGCCCCCGGTATCGCCGGACCATTGCATAGAGATATTCCTCAAAGGGAGGACACAAACTTGACTGGAGTCGGTCCCAGAAGGCCACCTCTTTATTTTCCTCCGGACAGTCCCCGACCACCCTTATTTTATCCTGTTAGTGGCTTGCTATACACCTTCTATCTGTCTATTCTGTCTCCTCAAATATCTATTCCCCCAGCTGTCCCTCTTCCTCCAAAACGTGTTTCACTGGAGAGTGCCTTGCTGATTCACACAGCTCCTGGTTTAATTGTGAGCGATTTGCCTGCCACTTTTCAAAAACAGTTCAGGTCCGAGAAAGTAGTAATAACACAACGTAACGCCCCACCTGTTCTTGTCCCCAAGCTTTGGTCTTTTGAGTCTTATCTTCTTTTTTTCTTTGGAGATGCAGGGAAATTGCCTGTTCGCTACTTCAAGGATATAGTTTTTTCGCCCCTGCTTCCTCCCTCCCAGTACGACCGTGCCTCTTCACGTTTCCCCAAGGCTCGTGCCGACATAGTGCAAGATCACCTTTTCCCACCTTGAGATTGACCCCCGTGTCCTGCGCCATGAAACTTTGCTCGCCTGGTTGAGGGAATATTGGTTGGGTTTTTTTAGTCCCGCCGCGGACTTATCTTGAAACCAGGGTGAACAATGGAATTGAGCCCTGCCCTGAGCAGTCCTGGATCTGGTAACGATGCGCGTCCGTCATGGGACAATCTTGCCCCCTGCAAAGTCATGCCTTCGACCTCACTTTTGACTACCGCTTCCAGGAACGGCCCTCGTACCTCCCATCGAAGCGCTTCCGAACTTTTTCCTCTTTTTTTTTTTTCTTGAATCCGCATTCACTTAACGTTCTGTGTTCCCCTCACCATTTTCTCCCTCCGTGTGGAGATAATTTCCAGCTGCGAGCCTCTGCGCGTAACTCTCATATATACCCCCCCCCCCCCTCAGCCCTTTGGCAGAAACTAATCAAGAAGGAGACCTACTTTTCCCGACATCCCCCCCAAGTTGCTCACGTCCTGAAAAACCGCGCCCCCCGTCTTCCCCCACCCCCCCCAAAAAAACACGTTAGTGGGCTTCCACCCCCTTATAAAGGGGGGAAACACTCTTCTATGTTTTATACCGTGGCTTTTCCTTTCTCCCTCCCTCCCCCTCAACCCTTCGAATATCCTTTCTCTTCCTCAGCAAAATCCATTCGACTCTCTCATCCTCTCCCCCCATTTTTCTTGCTGCTAAGCCAGTTTCTTGCCCTTTGACAACTACTTTATTTTAAATTCCTAAAATTGCTTCCCCAACTCTTTCCTACCCCATTTCCCTTGTGTGGTGGTACCCCCAAATCATGCGGCCATGTTTTTTTTTTAGGACTTAGCCCGGTTCCCGCTCTTGCACTCCCACGTTTTTCCCCCTCCTCTCCCCTTTCCCAAAGATTTCCCGTCCTTTTTTTTGTTTTGCAAACCCCCCGGATCCTCTATAATCCCCTGTTTTTTTTTTTTTCTGACGACAATAGTATTCCTTCCTCGTCCCTCTGTCTATGAGTTGCTGGTCAAAAGAGCGACCTTCCTGAGAATGCACTAATTGCCACATCGCCGCCGGACTTTTTTAACCACCCCGGTTTTGACTTAGGCAACTTATTTTGCTTTCTCTCCCCTTTTTCTTGTAATGAATGTTTTCCACTCAAGTCTTTTTCTCCTTGGCCTTCCCCCCATGGCCTACTTCGCACTACAAAAGGGTGCCGGCTTCTCGTTAGTCGACGGGGGAGGTTCTGAAGTGGACATTCTCTTCAGATTGAGGTTGAGGCGGCTCCTCCATCTCTTCCCCCTGTTTAGTTCTACTTGATCGTGAATCGTTGCCACAATTGTTTTGTTCCTTCACTGATTTGTTTTTCCTCCCCCCCGCTGCCTTTTTTGTTGGGTGTCTCCCTGTTAGAGGTTGAGTTGGCGTTGCAAGCCCATTGTGGTAACAAGTGATTCTTTCTGCTGTTAGGCGGCTTTGACGGCCAAGCCCAGAAATTCGATGATTGTGAGCATACTGGCGCCAGTCACCCATTCTTCACAACTTCCGATTGCTGCTCCTCAGCACATCTTCTTATACGAACCCCATTCCTATAGTATTGCCTCGTCGAAACCTGCCTCGTAGGCGTTCTCCTGTGCTCTTTCCGTTAATTTTATCTAGTCCTAACATTCCGCGGTCCTGAATTTTCGGCCAATGTCACCTTAATTTCTCCCTTCCCTACCTTCCCACAAAAGCATTGTAAAGATCCATTTCATGTCCCCTTTTCCAATTTTTCCCCGCGTGTGTAGATTTCCCCTCTCCCTCGTCTTTGAGGAACTCCTTTCCTCCCTCTCTCCCCTAAAATAGCAGGTCCCTTCTATGATCCAGGATCCCCGTGGCGTTGCGCTTACCAAACCTTTGTCTTGAGCGAAAATCCTCTCCCCTTTTCAACTTTATTTAGGATGGCGGATCCTCCCCCTCCCCTGATTGGTTTTAAGAAGCACTCTATGTTTTATGTTCCCCAGTGGCCCCTTAGTACTGGATTGAGAGACCCTTACCGTCCCTTGCGACTTCTTCCTTACCCTTCTGGTCCGATGGATAAGACAGGGGATTAAGTTGTCCTCCCTTCCTACTATCGAATCTCCTACCCCTCCCCTTTTTCTTGCATACCTTTGGATTTTCTTTCTGGTTCTTATAATTTACGTGGCTCGCATTGATTTCCTTACTGGTTTAGTCCCAATAGTTGATTCTTCAACAGTAAAGAAAGTGCTTGTGTGAGCTCCTAACTTTCCCCCTTCAGAAAGTTCCTCAGGAAAGTTTGGATGATCCTCTCGATTGACCTGCGTTTTCCCATCCCAATAGTTCTTTTAAGCCATTTGGAGGCTTTCGCCCACCCCCATTCCCCTAGGCTTGTTCGTTAATGTTTTTCCAAACCGCAGTCCTGCTGAAAATATTCGATGGTCCTTCTTCCTTTGCCATCCTGGCTCAAGGCTTTTTTTTCCGAAGTAGATTCCTCTCATTCCGAGTCACCGGGCCTTCTCTTTATCGGGTACGATACAGGTTGGAAGTTGCTTTCATCTTCTCTCTTTTCGTGACCCTTTCCATTTTAATGAGATGCTCCTTAAAACTCGTCCCTTTTCCTTCCCAGCTAACGGTTGCCTCTATCAACTAGAATTACCCATCGATGCCGCCAGATGCATTGTCACTCCTCCCTTTCTACAATCTCCTTTTTTTCATTTCTTTCTTTCCCTTCCTGCCCCACCTTAGATGTACGGTGTGCACGGGGTTACGATTTTTCTCTCGTATGAAACTTGTTTCCACAGGCGCATTTCCCTTCCCCTTCGTGGCCTCTTCTCCTCTTTACCTTTCCTGTCAGGCTCTTCTCCCTCCTCCCTTTCCTTTTATTGCCGATTGTCCAGCCGTTCTTCACAGTTCAGGCTCCCCTCAACGGCTGGCGTCCTTCTTTTTCCTCCCCTTGGCTTTCTCCCATTCTGAGAGATCCGTCCGGTTCTTTCGGTTTAAGGCTACGGTGCTTGCGTGCACCTTCCGAAGGACCTACCTTAGATCCCCCACACGGAGATCCTGGTTTTCTCTGGTCTTTTTTTCCTTCCCAACCAGTTCAATGAGATATGCCCTCCCCCCCCCCCTCACCCCCCCATTACCCCCCCCTCCCCTCTATAGGAGTGGCTCCTCTAATGTCGTTCCTGTTCTAATCAGCCCCTCCTCTTTCTTCCTTTTTCCCCGCTTTCTACTCTCCATTAGCAACAATGATACTCCTCCATGGCGTCAGAGGACCTTTGATGCGTTCCATTCCCCCGGCAGTACTTCACTGTCGTTTGTATCTTTTTTGCCCCCCCCCCACTCTGACATGGTTCGGTGAACGCTGTCCCCCTGTTCTTCTTTGGACTCTAATTCCCCTGCATGAGTTCCCCCTTTGGTCTTTTTGTCTAAACATTCTTTCAACTTTTTTTTCTTTCCCCCACTACAGCATTTCCCTGGCTTGAATGACTTGACTTTCACGTTTTTTCCAAAGCAGGGATCTCCTCCTCCCCTCCGTTTTTTTTTGAGATATCCTCAGGAAACCGGTCCCTCCCCTTCCGTCATTCGCAGTCTTTCCTTTTTTTCGCTGATTTGTTCCCCCCTCCCCTCCCGTTTTTCTTGCCAGAGACGGCTTGCCCTTTTTTTTCCTGCAGCGATGGAAATCCTGGAATAGAGCCCTTCCCGCCCCCCCACGTTAAGTTTGATGGCGGATTCTTCTTTGGGTTTTACCGATCTCCCCCCTCCTTATCTTTCCTCTTTTTGGAATTTCTTCTCAAATAAATATTACAGCGAATTTGCTCCCTCTCTCATTTTTCGGAGATTTTTGAGTTGATAATAGGTTGCTTCGAACGATGT
>Ga0179591_1252494_pt1 | contig 12216 bp, 4 predicted proteins | sample CZOMad2_1_08_16f_FD_182891 | JGI IMG/M metagenome (GOLD analysis project Ga0179591, IMG submission 182891) | Vadose zone soil fungal communities from Angelo Coast Range Reserve, California, USA - CZOMad2_1_08_16fungal (PacBio error correction) | ecosystem: Environmental > Terrestrial > Soil >... | reverse complement strand
GTATTCCCATCCGTTGGGACTTCCCCGTGTCACTTTTTTTTTCCTATTTCCATCCTCTTAGGTGAAGGCCGAAGAGACCTGGTCGACCTCCTCTGCCGGATCTCGGAGGCTTTGACCACACGCCGCGGTCCGACCTGCCGATGTTTTGAACTTCGGCGTCAGTGCTTTTTTACGACCCCCCCTTCTAGCTTTAAATTCAAGCTCGCTCCAGCCATTCCTTGCTCTTGGAAGACTCTTGCGTAGAGACCCGCGCGATCCCCAGCCGGAATTTGCATTTCCCTTTTGCTAGGGCTTGATTTTTCCCCACCTGTCTCGCTTCCGGTCTAGAAGTTAGGCCGATAATCGCCCATGCGGGGTGGATCCTTCTTCTTCTCTTAACCCACGTCTCAAAGGTTTGAAAGGGGGACTCCCACGGCGCCCGAACCACCCACATGAAAACCAAAAGGTCAGAAAATTTCTGTCATTTTGGCACAACAAGGAACCCCCCCTTTAGGCGTTCAACAAAGACCCCCCGAACAACCCTGGGACGGCCGCACCATCCTAAGCCTGGGTCTTCAGGTATTTCCCCTCCACTTTTGCATGTATATTGTCCTTTCTAGTGCACCCACTCTTTTCGTTGGATTGCCCGCCCATGGGAAGACTTACCCCCATTCCCTCCACGAACTGCCTTCCCTGGTGACTTGTGGAGCGATGGTAGTCCGGCTACGACCCCCTGCATCCATCCCAGCTTCAGTATGCTCCCTCTTCCCCGGTGAGTCAATGTTGTCATTAAGGGGTAGTTTCAGGCTTTCTAAGCTTATGCACCAGGCGATACAAGCGGTCGACAGAGTCCTTTCGCGAGTCCTGTTTTCAACTCGGGTGCGATCGAGAGTTTTCTTAACCAGGTAGCCCAGCTTTAAAGGTGTCATTACCTAATAACAGTTGCGATGTATTCAGTTCCGCGTTTTTTCTTAGAGATCTTCATTCTGACCAGACCGCTTTTTTCTCATTCTCCTGCTTCGAGGCATTTGATGCTTGAGAGTTTTCGTACCTATGTGAGTCCCCCGATCGCTATTACGTTTAAAACTGAACAGCGTACCCCCCAAGCGGAGTCCAGGTGCGCACTTCCGTATGACAGTCCACTTTGGCATTGTGAAGTCTCGACCCTGTCTTTATACGGGTTTTCGCGCCTCTTCTCAACCTTAGAACTTCCTCCTACGCCACCCAATGCAGTTTTACCGTACAATTGTCCCCCCCTTCTCGAAATGAATTAGTACTGCTTTTCTTACTCCTTTTTTTGTCCGGGCAAGATGACCAAGCGCCTTTTTCTCCCGCCCCAAACTGTCCATCGCACAGCTTTTCATAGCAAGTCCACTGTGGGAGTCCCCCTGGTTGAACTCCTTCCCCCCAATTCGTGGTGCTGATATTCCTTGCAGTCCGGCGGGTTTTGTCTGATTCCATTTTCGCTAACAACCGGACCCCGATTTATCCGCGCCCAGGAGGGGCTTCCAATCTTTGGTGTGCTCGTTTCGTTTTTTTTTTCTGTTTACCCTTCATGATGGAAAAGACAACCATATTCCCCACCGCCTTCCCCCCCCTCGTAAAAGATCTTCTTTTCCCCTCCGGCGAAACACAACCCTACTGACCCTTCGTAGCGGAGAAGTAGCTAAACTTTCAGAATTCCGTCTGCCATTAGCCGGATCAGCAGAATTTTATGGAAAAATACCACTTTTCTCCATCCTGCATTCGCAGCCTTCCTGGACCAGCAAGCTGCCGATGCTCAAGTTTATTTTCGCAGCGGGAGCGTTGTTTTTTTTTTCCCACGGCAAACTTTGTGTTTTTTGTGAGACTTGGGTGGGAACTCTTGAGGGGGGGACTGCACAAGCACAAAATGATTTCGAGCAGAGCTGTCGACAGCTTTGTAATCAACCCCCACCCTGGCAGCGCCCAAAGAATCCCCAATCCTCGTTCGGAGGCATTTCGTTTCTAAAAGCAGATCAGCCAACACTAACGGCTCACCTCTTTAGACATTACCGCTGTTGACATGTTTGATTCCCTTTCTAGAGGGAGCATCAGCTTTTTCCCCCCCAAATGTGCCGGCATTTCTGGATTCTTTCTTACTTGCTTCTTCGATTGCCAGTATTTCGGACCCTTTTCCTAGCTTACAGCGTTTGTCCCGATGAAAGTCTCGCTCCTGATACCCTTTGCTAGCGTGAGGCTTACTCCCAACATACTGAGCACTCGCCACATCGTCCCCATTAGTTTTTTTAGCTAAGAACCCCCAAGTGTAGAATTCTTTCCTAGCGAATCCGGTTCATTACTGCCCCTCCTTTTTTTTTGAACTTTTTTTTGTTTCTCTCCGATGCGACAACCAATGCAAAGCTCCGGTCATGTGTATGGCCTTTTTCCCATTCCTGGAGAATCCTTCTTCACTGGTATGGCCGCCGAAGAGACTCTCCGGTGTCCCGGCTGACCCCAAGTCGCTCACTCTAGTTCCAATAGAAAGAATGCAGACTTCAATAAATTGCCCCGCCAACCACCAGAGTATGTCCGAGGCATATTCCCGCCGGACGACGGTTGGGACGTGTTTTTATGACCCATTTTAATTGATAGACATGACCTTTCTTACCCCAATATCTCGAAGTGTCTAATTGATCAACCGTCCTGGCACGAACAGCAGCCGTCTTTACCAGTGCTTCTTTTCCTTAAGATTTGATCTGCATTCCTATCGACACACCTTTTGACTTCCGTCTGAGTCCCTACTTATTCCCCCCTCTATCAAGATCCGTTGTGTGTGGTTGTTTATCTTTTTACCTGGTATGTTTCCAGTATATCCTGTTTTCGGAACGCATTCCAACTGTCCAAACGTTCGTCGGTCTCTTCCTTTTTTTATTTACCAGCGCTCCCGCCAATTTATGTCTTTCGGTCTTATGGGCTGCCACCTAGATTTTTCCTTGCTTTCTTTCTACACACTTCTTTTTAACGATGTACTATTTCCCCCCCACAAGTCGTAACTCTTCAAACGCAAAACCCTCCCCGAAACCGCCGTCTCCTGCTTGGCCTTTACCTGGCAGAGAGGATCATGGTAGATCCTTACCGAGGAAGGCCTGGGCGGAGACCATCTTTAGTTAGAGACAGTCTCCCGGTAAATTGTCTCCACCCTGGGTGCTCTAGATGATTTTCGGACTCTACCTTATCACTCCTCCGACATCCACCTTCCCCCCCGTTGAATCGCACTCCGGCAGATCTTGAAGATTTCTTCTGTTGTCTATGATTCGGTGCGTAAACTCAGCGCCAGCCCTTACGGGTCCTTCTTGACAACTAACAGCGGGGTCTAGGGATAGAGGAAGTTGAATGTCAGGCCGAGGAGTAGGCGCACCTGTGAGAGGCATTGTCCGCAGGGAGTGAGATGGCTGCTTGGGGATCGAGGGTAGGGGCCCGACGGTTAGCCTTGATGCAGCCGATGTTATGCGTTCATCTCCCTTCTTTTAACTTTGTTACAGGGAAAAAATAATTTAAGTTCAATCCCACGCACCCCGACTAACCCATTATTATTGCCGTAATTTCCTCCTTCCCATTAATACCATATGATCACGATAACTTCTTAATTGTCGTCAATTCCGTTCGTAACTCTTTTCGCTCCCATGGGATTTTATTTCACAGGAGAAACTTAGGTATCAGTCCAAGACCTATTCGGCCCGTCACGCTTCAGCAATTTAGGATCCTGTTTACTGGAGACCGTTATTTTTTTCTTTTCTTTCCAGGTCTTCCTGCTTTTTTTGGTTTTACTATAATTTCGTGTCACATAGATTCCCCCGGGCCGTTTAGGCTGATGATTCTCGGTGTTGGAGGAAATTAGAATTCTTAATACCAGTGTTTCTTCTAATAAAGCGGTTGTGGGGGTGTGGTTGTTTTTTTTAGGGGTGTTTTATTTGTTTTTCAAGTTTTTATCTATGAGGCCCCTCCCCATAATATGGCGGACTGCTTGATGGCTTCTTTCCGATAACTCTTATTGACATGTTCCCCCACCCCCTCCCCGACCCCGTAACTGCAAACACTCGCCTGCCGTGAACACCCCTTTCTTCGTCCAACTTTGGTTAAGGGGCCCTGGCGGCAATCAGCTATTCTATTTCTCTTTTCATAACGACACTGGATTCCGGGGGTGATATACGGAACTATTTTACGTTGGCACTCTCGGGTTGTACTTTTTCTGTCACCTTTTTTAGATCATTTCCGCCCACGGCAGAAACCATCCCTGATGGTGACCGAAGCATCGGCCGGTTACCATAAAGGCCCGCCCCGTCATCGACTCTTCCTGGGGGGTTCTTCCTGTACCGGATGGCCTCCGGTTCGCTTCCATATTCAAGGAATGCCCATGTCCCATGGCCAATGCCAGAAAAGTAATGTTGTTAGGTCAGTAAGTATACCGGCACGTAGGTGCTTGTCGACTGCAGGAACATCTATTAGAGATATTTTTTAGAATGCGGAGTCGACATGGATGTTGGAACAAGATTGGTCATGCCGCACAGGAAGGCAGAGGCACCTTGAGCCGGTAAGAAGACTAAGTGGGCGTTTGGTTAGAGAGAGAGTAGAGCTAATATCCACTCTTGGGGATCTCCGGTACCAGATGGGGAAAAGATCGGGAGCGACCCCGGGGAGACAAAGATCGAGACATATAGGGACCTGACAAGCACCCCCCCGCGTCAAGCTCTGGTCGGCCACCAGCCAAAAGGATGTGATTTGACCTTTGAATTACCCTGGGTGGAGGAAGGGAGATGTAACGGACGGGGAAAGCAGCCAAGCCAGGGGAATACCAGACAATAGAAACCCGGAATCTCCGACGCGGAGGCGAAAGAGGGGTGGATGAAGGAGGACCGAGCAGTATTATCTAACCCGAACGTCTGGGAGTCCAAGGGGTCGGTAAACGTCATCTTTACGCCGTGCTGATGACCCAAAGGAACCGTCCCCAGATTGCCCGATCTGTCAAAACCAGATGGCAGCCAGAGTCTACACCCCGGCAATACCTTGCTTTGCCCCTCTGATGCCCGATACTTCGACGCAACTATGCTTATTGTCCCCCCCCATGCCACACCCTGGATCTAACTAGATTTCTTTTTTTTCCCCCTTGCAAGGCAATGATTTTTAATGTTCAGAAGGGGGAGGGCTTGTTTTAATCATTATACGAGCTGTCTGCTTAACTAAGCAATTCCGCCCCTTGGGGCCGCCAGTGCCTTTGTTTCTTTGGTTCGAAGAATGACGTCCTCCAAGAACAGCCCTCAGTGATCACTTCTCCAAACAACCCTGTTGCGAGAAGAATTCCTCCGGGCAGAATAGATCCGATTTCCTCCCTAATAACTTTCCAGACGCGATTGGTTACAGATGTCTTTCCTATAAACCCCGCAGGAAGCGGTGGGCCAAAATAAAAATAACGAGAAAGACACCCCCGCTCCGAAATTGTGATTTCTCTACCCGATTTGAGGGCCAGCTGGCTGTTCCCGCACACCCCCCCCCCCCTCGAAACGACTTTGCTTCCCCGCGAATGCCACCCCCCATCCTGCCCCCCGCTACGATTGACGGCCCTTTGAGGAGGTCTTCTTGAACTATTTGTGATTTTTCGGACGTGCGGACCCATTTCACGTGGATATTGAATACTGTTTCTAGTCAGTTGGTGGCGGCCAGTTTTGAATGATTGTTGCTGGAACCCCCATTTTTTACAGTTTCTATGGCCCCTCATGTACAATAGCGCGTTTAAAGGCAGTCTGAACCTGTCACCTCGGTCCCCCAAGATTAATAAAGATTTCACACTGAGACCCCTCACCGAGAATCTTTTTTTTTTTCCCCGTGAACCGCCGGCCCCGTCCATCTTCGAGTTTAGCTCACAGAGGTCTGAGTCGAATGAAGAAGCAGGGGATGATCGCGGCGTTTGTCAGCAGCCGGCGTGTTTTGACCCTCTCAGAGATTCATGATCTTTTCCCCTCGGCGCGCAGACGTTGACCCCTTGTGCTTTTATTGCGCTTATAGAGCACTTGCAAGTTTTTAAATCCCCTCCTCTTTAAGGGTGGACAACCGTCGGCCTCACATCATATCGATCAGCCCACCGGCTGCTGTCATAAATTGACTATTTCAAGCCCCTGGCCATTGGATGCCCACCAAGCATGTTTGGTTCTTATATGCTCTTTGGTTCATTATGGTGAATTCCGCTTTGATGCAACTCTCCTTTCCCCAGACACTGGCACGGAACCATGAAGTTCTAAAGGTTTTTAACAATGGTTGAGGAAAATATTACGGCCTCCAGCCATATTGGCTGATAGCGAGTGAATGGATTTTCCTTTCCTCGTCCAAGACGCCTTTCCTAATCTTGGGAATGACTGTCTCCCACAATGGATATAAGGAAGAAAAGGTAAATATAAAAACAAAACAAAATACACAAGGATCTGTCCCCCTAGGAGGATAACTATCGGAAGCGCAGGCACCAGTAATGAGACAGCCGTCCGCGACGTGCAAGATCATATAATTACAACTTCATCCCCCTTTTTCACCTATCTTCGTAAGGCACGAAGGGTAACCAAGGATTACACTTTTATCGCGGGACATTGAGTGAGCCTCCGTCCCGAATTTTTGAAGGGGTTCTAAACAAAATGAAAAATCGACAAACGAATTGCTGGAACAGATCGGCCTTCTTTTCTTGGGTGGATGGCCTGATTCATATCGGCAATTTTGTGGCATTTAGACCCTCTCTGCTCGGCCCATTTAGCACCGAAAAACCGCCCCCTATTAGCTACAGTTCCTTTTCAGGGCAGAAAATTGCTAAGGCTTTCCATCAATGAAGGGGGCTTAATTACCCCCATACAAACTTTTATACGATTTCCCCTATGTGGTTACGCCGCTTCCAGGGGTCCAGATGGGGCCTGTTTCCCCCCCCAGTAAGTCGCTTCCCTTACCCTTTGCGTCCCCGACGTTCTGGAACTCCACCGTTCGCTGGGAGACGGTTTTCCGCAGTTTGGAGGACCACCGCCGCCCAGTCATCTGCCTCCCCCGAGGACCGTAAGGGGCACCCGCTGTTTACGCGATTACCTGGTCCCCATCTCGGACCATGCCGCAGAGTTTTTGGTGGTACTGCAAGGCAACCCTACAGCAGCCGCGGCCCTTTTAAGCGTGGCTGCTAGCCGGTGAACTTTTACTGGCCTCATCAACAAGGTTCACGCGGCCGTAACAGCGCGAATTCTTCAGGTGTCCGGGCTCCTGTGGTGATTCGTCCATGGAAGGGGAAGAGGTTGGGATGGGGTGAGGAGGCAAAGGGGGGGGGGATGGTCTACGAGGAGAAATGAAGGGAAGGCAGCGTTTTTTTTTGTCAATGTACGAGGGAAGACCCACAGCTCCACAACTTTTTTTCGGGACCCTAACCAACAAAAGAACGAATGTCCCCCTCTAAATGCTCTTTGATAGTCGGTTGCTGGTTGAATATGATGATTTTACAAGAGTTTAGGTTAACCCTGGATTTTTTCATCGACGGACATCAACGAAGAATTTGCCACCTATGAGAATTGACCGAGCTTTTTTCGCCTTTAGCATTTTTCCCGCAGCAGACGTTGGGTGGGGTTTCGCGGCAACCTCTCGTGTCTATCTAGTATGGTGCCGTAACATTGGCTCTGAGGAGGGTGCGAAGGGAAGCCCGACACACCCAATTGGAATACAAGTATTCCATTGCAAAAGATGTCCCCTGTTGTTACAGATCACCCAGGCAAATCAGGACAAAAAAGCCCGTGGGCCAGTCGTGCCGATCCCCCCCCCCCAATGAACTGGCCTCTCTTTTCCCCCCCTTTTTGATCCCCCGCGAACAATTTTTCGCCCGACAGCTTGATTTTCGATTGGACAGTTTGTGGCGCCCCTGCACCCACCCAGCTTCGGGTCCTTTCGTGCCCTACCCAACATGAGCCTCTCCCCACAGGCAGAATCCTCCTTTCCTTGTTTGTGGACAAAACTGGTACGGTCGCGGCAGTTACGTTTTCTCGTCAGCCCGGCGTCGATCGCTTCTCCCACCCAATTGCTCGCTTTGTTTTTCTTAGGCCTTTTTCACCGAAACTTTCGGGCATCCGGAATTTTTTCAATGACTCCCCCCGCCTTTGGATATTCTCGTTTTTACTTGATAGCGCATAGATCAATCTTCCCCTCCATGACCCGCAAGCATTTCGCCAGCTTTGTTTTAATCACCCCCTGACCCTTCTGTCTGTTTCGCCTTCTCCCCCCGTCGGCGGGGCCCTATCCCACAACAAGGAGGGCCTTGTCTCCTGAAACGTTCGCCCCTCTACAATGGTCTTGAACCCACCTCCTGTTTCTCCTCTACATAACCACCGTCCCGGTTTTGGCCGACTCAGCCTTTTTCCACGATCGGGCAGTGAGCTTGTTCCTCGCTGTAACTCATGTATCTCCGGACCTCCCGGAGAGCTGAATCCCTTTACTCACCCCTTGCATATTCGACTTAATGGACGCCTGTGATTCTACCTATGTAGCCCGCCTCCCCGCGACGTCCCCTGTTACGCTATCCCCAGTAGTGTATGTGCCGACGTCAAATTGAGGTCCCATCCTACTCTTTGTTGACTCTTCTCCCAAGGACCCCTTCTGTATTTTTAGGCTCCAATTTAGCCCCATCTGTGTGGTCAACTTGAACCTCAATCACCCTCTTATCTACGTGCCGGAAGGCCACTGGGTTCTTGCTTTTCAATTCGAAAATTGTTTGAAGTTGCTGACTTGTTTTGGGCATGCGTCCTGGCTCCCCCCTTCAGGTCATTGCCCACCTGCCTGTTTGAGTAGTCGGTCCGGATAGAATTATCCCCCCCGCAGCGGAATTTATTCTAGCCTGCCGACAGGCGAGGTCTTCCACACTCAAGCCCGGCAATCTTCCCCTTTGCCCTCCCCTTTCCGGGATCCTCCCCCGGCGGGTTTTGTCGCGACGCCAAAATACTCTTTGCCACTTGACTCGTGGTACTGATCCTTTATCCCCCTTTCAGTCGGCAAGCTCACCTGTAGTGCATGACCCCTCCTTTTTAAAGAGTTGTAGCATGTGTGCAATGAAGGCTTAGTGTCACCGATATGACGATAATTCCTTCCGTTCAGTCTACATCTCGATCACTCTCGGTAGTTGTCCAGGAACCAGTGACCTTGTTCCAGAAAACTTCTGCATACTTTCATTTTTCCTTTTTACCCATACCTCCTCGTTTTTTGTTTTTACGAGGGCAGCAGTGAGGGAACAGTCACCCGGGTCCTCGTCACAAGAGGCGGGAGCCCTCCTCTGGAGCTGAAATCGAAGTCCTTTTTGTCATGTTACTACTCACGTCCTCTTATTGCACACCTTCTAAGCTTTCTAAATCGGGCGTCAGGATCCTCCAGTTTCTTTTCCGATTATTTCTATCAGATAATAGAACGCTTCTTGACATACGTTTGGGTTTAGCGCAGAGTTCCGATTCCATCCTTACGGCGGCAGGGGGATTGTCTGGATTGATTGTGGTGGTCAACTAATCTCGTCCGTCGGACCTTTTCATTCTGAGAGAGCTGCCGGCGGGTTTAGGAATCTATTTTTGAAAGCCCTCCGACAACAAGTTCGGTCCCCTACCTCGCGGTTACGCCAATGTCGCAGACAACACACAAGTCCTCACCACTTCCTTCCGACCACCGCCCCCCCGCAAACCTTTCCGTCCGATATACTGAGTTTCTGAAAGGTCATTTCCAGCGATCAGCCTTTGGAGTCTTCGGGCAAGGGCTCGGCCCCCCACCCTGCCCACCTCGGTCTTTTTTCCCCCCTCCTTCCGACTGCAACTGTTTTCCACGACTAGTATGTCTTCGCCGTTTTCGTCGCTCTCTTCCCGCCGATAGGTAGTTTTCCAGCCAACTCTGGGTTTCCCTTATCTCAGAGCCCCGTTTTAGCCCTTTGATTCACGTCCGGTAGGGACTTTGAGCACTACGCCTCTGCCCACGGCGATACCCCTCCTCTACATGCCCTGCGGGAGTTTATTGAGTCCGGTCCTGCGGGGTGCGGGTTTCTCCCTTCTGGTTGGCACCAGTGTGAGCCCGCGCCAGGGTTTATGGACGCAAGAGTCGGTCGATCATTCCGCTTTCTCGATTCGAGGCACCCGCCCATCGTGAGCCGTTTTTTAGGGTCCTCGCGAGTCAGTGTACGTGCTTAGGAACTATTGGCGAAAGAGCGCCCTATAATTACACAGGACTCAATAACAACTCTGAGTCAGAGCGAAACAATCTGATCTGCCCCCCCGTTAGCGAAGGCGTAGAATGCGTTTTCTTTACAGTTTTTCTGCAGCTCTCGAGAATTCATCTTAAGCCCCTCCCAAGTAAAGCGGACACGTAGACAAGTGGTACCCGGAGTTATCCAGAATTCATGCGGTTCTTTACCCTACTTGCTGCCCCGATGACCCGGCAGTGTTTCGCGGCATCAAAGGCCAGTTGCCCCCCATGCCCCCCCCGGTGCCAGATAGCCTAGGGAGGTCACACAGGCGGGGCGATTAACGCCGCGTGTGAAAGAGAGAACCCCGGAGGGGGGGAGCTCGGCCCATACGAAGGACACCCGGGGGGGTGAAGGCTTTGCCAAGGATTCAAACAAACCGAACCTTGTTATAGGCGCAAGAAGTGTCTTACAGAGTTTTTGGCTTTTGTACCCCATCTTTCCCTCCCCCCAATTACGGACCGCAGGCAACCTTCAAGGTTTAGGCGAACCCCCCACAAAGCCGCGGCGAGAGCCTTCTGATAAATTAGCTTTTCAATTCGAAGTCGGAAACTTCCTTAGGAAGCCGACGATGGACAACCCACCTTTTTTCCGTTAACATAAGTAGTACCCGACAGCGTGCAAGAAAAGCGAAGAGTAGAAGTGATCTACTAATTAGTGGAGGGTTCCGTGGAGGCCACAGGAAAATGGCTTGGAGAGGGGTAGGATTCTACCCCCTATGCGGACCGGAACCTCACAAACAGATTTGGGTCGAAGGTAGCTGAAATAGTTTTTTTTCCCAAAAAAACATTGCGCTGCCTACAAGACATCCCAATCAGAGGACCAAATTCTGATCCCCCCTTCAGAAAGAGAACGGCCTTTTCTGAGGAGGGTTACAAGAGGGAAATGTTTGGAGGAGAAAGGATCAATGCAACACCAAACCCCACACCACCCCCCGCCCCCAGAAGGATCGCTATAACGTGAAAAGTCAATTGCTTTACCCACCTTCTTCTATTTTAATGAGTCTCTTGTACAACGATGAGGCCACTAGTCCCCCTGTTTTGTACAGCTTAATTTTTTCCCCCAGAGTAATACTTTAGAGCGGCCCTCCTAAATCCTTTCGCGTTGACCCCTCCCCCCCCCTAGTCAGACTTCGTACGCGTCATCTCCCCCTTATTTCCCTGTTTTGCTACTTCATGTCCATTTCGGACCTCCTCTTTGGGCTGGGATCTTCTGATAAACCCAATTTTGGGAACCTCCTCTAAGAACTGTTTTTTCAAGTTTCTCCCTTCCTGGCTAGTCAGTCGCCGAGGCCAAGACGCGGACGTGTTCGAGTTTTCTTTGTTCCGCCGGACCGCTCTTTTCGGTCACGCAGAATTCGCACCTCCTTTCCAAGGGAACATCCCAAAGAGTTAAGGAGATGAGCAAGTTTCCGTGCTGATTGACTTTTGTTTTTGCTTCCCCTTTAAGATATGAATCCCTCGAGCCTTGGTTCTTCCCACTGTTCTCGCTCAAAGTGTATAATTGTATACACCCCCCGTCGCAGTTTCTTTCCCTTCTTTTGCAAAAACGGAATCTATGTTCCGCTACGAACCCCTCATAGAAGGCATTTGCTTTTCAACAGATCTAATCTCCTTTTTTTGGGATTTCTGGTCTCCCTTTAAGATCGGAGAATTTCCAACCCCCCCTCTTTTACCCTTGCCGTCGGGTATCGGACTCTTCCGATTCTCTCAAATATTTGCTGTCGTTTCGAGGATCCCCGGTAGTCTGGATCCCTGCCGTTTCCATGTCCTTTCTCTGCAAGGCTGTTACCATAACCGTTCCTTCATCTGACCCCTTCTTTTCTTCCTTCTGGTTGCCCCATCCCCCCTCATTTTGCCCTGTGGCCGATCTCTTTTTCTCTCCGATGGCCAGCCTGTGCGTGCTTTTTTTTTTGCCCACATCGATGTGAACGCCTCGGCCCTTGGGACAACTGGTGATTTCATCTCCTTGTTATTTGCCCCACGTTTTGTGCTCATCAGAAA
>Ga0179591_1290246_pt1 | contig 12218 bp, 9 predicted proteins | sample CZOMad2_1_08_16f_FD_182891 | JGI IMG/M metagenome (GOLD analysis project Ga0179591, IMG submission 182891) | Vadose zone soil fungal communities from Angelo Coast Range Reserve, California, USA - CZOMad2_1_08_16fungal (PacBio error correction) | ecosystem: Environmental > Terrestrial > Soil >... | reverse complement strand
TGTTTAGCATCTTTCTTCCCCCTTTACCTGAGAGTGTGTGATATCCCCTCTCTTCTTCTCTCCTTCACCTAGTGGCGCCAGTAAGTGTGGCGAAGACCAACCTCTCTCCCTGTAAAGTAAGTGTTTCCTCTTTTCAGTTCCCGGCCCCCGGTCGGCCGATTTTAAACGATTTGATGTTGTTGTAAAAAGGGGCACCCCCTCCCTTTGCTCTGATGCGCTCTCCCTCAGTACCCCTATCACGTTCCACCTCATTCCCCGGTAACCAAAACCCTTTGTGTGAAGAAATAGATCTTCTAACGACCCCTTCCCATTTCAAGTAAAAACCGAGTCCCTCCAGCAGCGCCCAGGATTTCTTTCAGTCCGGATCCTTTTTGATTTCCAAGCGTTTTAATTTCCCCCAGAGAGACCTTACTCGCCACCTGGAGGTTTTTCTTCGAAATGAGGTTTGCAGGCCTCCCTTCTATCTATGAACAAGCAGTAGTATCTATCCCCCCCACCTCTTTCCTCTCCCCATAAAGTTAAGGTTCGCCTCCTCTTCATTTTCCATGAGAAGAAGGTCATTCCCCCCCCCTCGGGCCGGCCCTTTTCGGATAGAGGAATGGGTCATCTAAGCTCTTTCTCCTTTCCTTTCCCCCGAGCATTTTCTTGTTTAGAAAGAAGGCTTACCCCGCGTCCACGCCAGGCAAGAATCCGCTCCCTGTTTGTTTCTTTAGCTTCTTCGCACTCAAGAGTAACCCTCTCCCCTTGAAGTTGCTCACCCTTTTCTTTTCCCCCCTCCTCATCTCAAGGACAATGCGACGTGTTTAAACTTTGTATATCTCCCTTCCAGACTCCCCCAAGCATGCCCCTTTTTCCCCATTCCATACCAATCCTTTTCCCAAACCCGGCACTGAGGAAATAGTATTCCGGGATGGAACAAGCCTTTTAATTGCCCCCTCACAAACGCTAACCGTAGCTAGCTTCCGCCCTTCAGGGGGTGCCCCTTTTCCTCCTCCTTTTGTCCTGGCCAAGCAACTCTTAAACCCTTCCCTTTATCAAACGCTTTAACTTGAACGTTGTGTTATCACATTGTAGGTCTTCGCCCTTTCCCCCTCCTGTCTTTAAGGACAGACCCCGTTTTTTTTGGGACTATGGAGAGGGATCCTGTACAGTCCCAAGATTTCAGCTGTCCTATGCTTTTAGGCTGATCTGATCTTTTTTTTCTTTGGTTGAGAAGATATGGAAAAAATCTCCCTCCTGACAGTTTTAAAAGTCTGGCTTGTAAAAGATCCCGCTTTTTTTATCTTTTTCCTCAGTCTGTCTAGAATATCCCCGTTCCCCCCCCTTCCCTTCTACAGTAAAAGGTGGTGCTTTTCCCTGTCCATTTCCTATTGGGGGAATTTGCCCCCCAATGTTTTGAGGAAGATTCTCTGCTCTTCCGTATCTCCCCAAGAGAGATTTTTTTTTTAAGTGCAAGTACGAGAACGTCCCTTTTTTTCCTCCGTGTCCATGACGGCTTGTCGTTCAACGTTGCAATGATCCCCCCGTATGAGCGCGTGTGGTCTTTGTCTCTGCACTTGGAACTCAACCCACTCTTTTCCACCCTTAGTGATCCTCCCTTTTCTTACCACAAGGACTGAAGCCTGCAGTCCTTTTCCTTTCTCAAGCAGAGGGACTTTTCTTTATATAAACCCCCCTGAGAGATTTTCTTTTCTTTTCTTCCAGCAGCTCCCCCCCGGCAAGATACCCCCTCCCTCCTGATCACTTGTAGATCCCATTTTTCCCATCATTTCGCTAAGGAGCAGGACGCAGTCCTATTCTTGGCCCCCCTCGAGAGAGATACGCGTCTTCCCCTTTTAACACCCCAATGTCCTCTTTCACCAAAGACATAAGAGGTTAAGTTTAGTGTTCGTTTCCTCAATCAGTAGAATACTACCTTTCCTCCCCCTGGGTCCCCCCCCCCCCCCCAGGTCCCCTTGGTGGCGGTGAACGGCTTTTTGAACTCTTCTTTCCCGATTTGGGGAATGGATTTCTCGGTGCAAACTGTTCTTTATGCAGCGAGCATTGTCAAACACAGCAATCCCAATTGTTTTCTCTCATTCCTCAGCAATACAGACTTCCTTCCTAGAGTTTCAGGCTGTTTTTCCCTTTTGCTTACCACCCTAGTTATCCCCTGAATTTAGTCTTTTCTCCGATAAACCTCCGTAGCTTTTTTCGACCCAAGTAGGGATAGGCCTGGACTCCCCTTCCTTTCTCACTTAACATCATGTTGAAGCCCTTTTCCCCCTGTGAGTTTCCCAAAGATCGCGACTTGAAACCCCCGAGCCCTCCTCGAACAATAGATTAGTCACTCCCCCCCTCACCTTAAAAGAAGGGAATCCGCTCATCCCCTATCCTTTTCCTAAATGGGTCCCAGGTTCGACCCCCCTCTTCCGATGCAACGTTTCCAGAGCCCCTCTTATTGATGCCGGGAGCTCATTGGATTTTCCCCTTCTGACCTAAGGAACGCCCTTAGTCCCTTCAACGTCTCGATAGGTTGCCGTTTGCCCTCCTCTCCCTCCTCTTCCACCCACACCTTTCTTTGCGAGTTCTAGTCTCTTAGACATTTTCATGCCACTCAACTCCCCCCCCACATTTTTCTTTTTCGCTCCCCCTGGCGCCTGACAACTCTCTCTTTTGTACTGCTCATTGTTTTGGGGATCTCTCCTTCGTTATGCTCTCTTTGTGATGGAGTGGCATGTGATTGTTTTCCCCCCACCTCCTTCAAACGCCGTTGTTTTTGCATTCTTCTTCCTTGATTTTCCACCCAGGCAACACAGAGCGTTATTTCTCCCAAGGAGTTTTTTTTCGGTTAGGTCTCGCCCTTAACAGTGGAAGAACGTCTGACACTCCCCTCCCTTTGCGCGACAGGAGTTGCGTGTGGTTTCTCCTTCCCTTTGACCTTACGGTGACCTTTTATCTTTATTCGAATACTTTACCTTAGTTCCCTGTATGAAATTCTCCCTTCTTCTTTAAGAGATTGTCCGATGGTCGCGTCCTCTCTTGTTTACCGGCGCTCCGCCAGTCTTCTCCAGAGGTTATAGTGGCGCAAGGCCTCACTTCCTGCGATTCTTTTTGACGGTGTCCTTCTTAACTGAACTATATTCGCGGTGATATTAAATTAACTGATGTCCCTTCCCTTTTTTTCCAACCCCTGAAAGCAGCGTTGCCCCGCCTCTTAAGTAGGAATTCGCTTCCCCCTTTCTTCTTTGAGGTTGCCCCCCCAGGTGCCCGAGTAGGCAAAGAACCCCCCCCCCCCGTTGTCGGAATAGCCTTCACAACTCCTTTCCCTTTCGGCTCGACCTCCTAACACCCTTCGGACTTCTCTAGTATCGCGTCGTAAACGAATATAAATAATCCCCTCTTCTTTCCCTTTGTTTGGCACTTCTCTTCGGATTCATTCCCTCTCCGTGCACTATGTGTCTCGCCTATTTTGCCAGCTCCCCTTTTGGATCGCTGCGGGAAAGTCGGCCCCAAGGTCTCTTTGGGAATTAACCGCTATATCGCAAAGCTTTTATCTCTTACGCTTGATTCTTTTCCCCCCCAAAGTCTTTGCGCTTGCTGGAATCCTGTACCTACTCTCTGATGAATTCCACTGAGGAAGAACTTCCTCCCTTTTTTTTGACCCTTTCTTCTTCTCGTTTTTGGACTCAGTTTTTCTTCCCATAATTTTTCTTCCCCGCTGGTGAGCCGTCCTTTGAGCTCCCCTTCCTTGCGTGGCTTTCCGGCCCGGGCGACTCCCCTTCCGTTCCCTGGGGGCTCGTTTTCCCGTAGTTTTCATCGTTCCAATTTTTACCCACACCAAAAATTCAAACATTTCTTCAACTCTCCCTTGTCTCGCTCTAGCTTACTCCTTTCCGCTCTCCGCTACTCAATGACCCCCACGGCCCCCCGCGTACCCACTGAAATGAAGGAATCCGTCCCTCCCTTTCCCTTTTTCCTAAGGCGAAAGTGGTGTTTTCCCCTTGATATTTCGCGCGTTTTAAGTTGAAAGTTTCATAAGGCGTTCCCAAGATGTGGCCCCCGAAGCGGTGGATTCAAGGTTTTTCCCCCCTCCCGGAAAACTTTTTTTCCCTCCTTCAATCCATCATAAATTTCGTAGGTTTTTGCCCCGTCTCAGTGTAAGATCTAATTTTCTTTGGCCGCGAACTTTGCTCTGTCCTGCTAGCCATTAATAGGCTTCCGCCCCCTCCCTTCGACTTGTTTCATGTAAGAATCGCACTTTGTTTTCCCCCCCCCGTCTCAAGCCGGTCTACGTTACAGGTTTATCTTTTTCTTTCCTCCCCCCTTTTTTTCGATGGCCTCTTCCAGTTTTTTTACTATACGAGCGTTTTCCTAATGGATCTGTTCTTTCCTACTCCTTATTAATAAGAGAGTGCTTTAGATTTTTTTTTCTCCTCTTTGGATGACGGTATTTTTTTATTGTTTTGGGTGCCTTCTTTCTTCTCTCTACAAAGTTTCCCCTCTAATAAGTGGAGTGATGCACTAACCTCCCCCTTTTAGTACTTCCTTCCCTTTTTCCCCCTTCTTTTTCTTGTTCGACCTAAGACGGCAAGACCCCCCCCCACCCGCGATAAATGATGATTGGAGTCTTAGATTTCCTCTGATGGGAACCCCCTCTTCTGAAACGTAAATACTCTGAGCATAATGAAGGTTTTGAAGCACTTTTTCACCTTGGTCCAGAGTGTCCCTCTGACCTCGCGTTCCTGTTTCCCACGTTCCTCTTCTTTGGCTGAGCATTTTCTAGAGCTACTCGTCTACAGGAACTACGCGATGTCCCTCTCTCTTCCGCCCCTTAAACGCCTTTCTCCTGGAAAAGTCTAGTTTCTTTTCCCTCCCACAACTTCTTAAGAGTAAACATTGCGGTTTAAACGCTTGATCCGGATAAAACTGCCTTTTTTTTCGCTGCTGGGTAGTTTTTTTTTAAGGCCAGGCATTTGGTATAGTCCAGGAAAGTTCCGTGCGGTTATGGTAAGGTTGTTTTTCTCGTTTATATGGGGATAGTGCAATGTCTTCGTCCCTTCTGGTCTCTGAGGAACGTAAAAGTATTAAATGCTCCCCCCCCATTTCAAAGCTTTTCCTCTTCCCTGTTTGCATTAACAAAGGCCCAACCCTTTCCCTTTCTTTATACCGCGTATTTCTGCTTCTGTATTCGACACCGCTTTTTTCCAGGAATTCCTTCCGGTACCCTCAGGCCAACTAGCTCCCCTCCCCACTTTTCCCATTAGAGGCCCTCTCGTTGTAATATCTCCCAACAAGTTTCCCCTCTCTCGTCCCAGAGCATGCTCCTTAATGGTGGCTTTTGGATCAACCCCCTCCGACCCAAAGGGATCTTGACCTCCTGCTACGTCCCGGCACCACTGCGAAGATACCAGGAATTTTTTCTATTCTGCCTAAATTCAGTGACACCCTTTCCAGGGGAGTGTCCTCCTCCGGTGTACGCAGATTTTCCTTCACGAATCTTACTTACGCCCGGTACGCATGCTCCCCCGAAGTTCCCCTGCAACCTCCTCGTATCATTCCTTTCTGTTAGATCTTCTAAATGTTCTGCGAGTGGCCAATATCAGGAAGCTTAACTCCTCCCTCTCTTTCTAGGAGCGACTAACGCTTGTCCCCTGGTGTTGTCTTTCTTTTCTCTCTACACTTAATCATCGGTGGCTTTTCCGGATTTAGGTTCAGTCAAAATTTCTCCTCATTACGAGATAAATCAATGTCTCATTCCGATCTAGAAACGACCAATCATTTTTCTTCCCTCGATAGTTTAGGACATCCTATTTTACTATTTACGTTGTTTGTGTTGAGCGATCGTTTTCGGGTTTCTCATGCACCTTCATTCTGCTTTGTTTGGTTCTCGGATGCTCCCAGTGGCGAATCGTCTTTTAGATTTTAATCTCCCCCCTCCTCCGCGGGCATCGCGGCTGGTTACAAAATCTTTCCCTCCAGCGAGGAGCGGGATCGTACAATGTCGCACCTGACCCATTTCGACCAAATCCCATGTTCTTTATATCCTCGCGCGTTCTTTAGCGTTATATGCTTTTTGCTTTCCCCCCTTCTTTGCATAGTTCTCTTCTCCTCTTTTCCCTGTTCGAAAACAGACATGTCCACTCCTTCCGGTAGCAGAGGTTGGGGGAACGGTATTTTTTCCTTGCTTGGATTTTTCTTACTCGTTTCCTGGATGAGGGGAGATTTTCTCTCTTCTTGCTTAAAAGAAATTGTTGGGTCCCTTAATTTTCTGTCCCGTTTTTGCCATCGATTAGTGAGGCATGTCGAATTAAGTTATGGCTCTGGACAAGGATTGTTTCACCCCCTTTTTCTTTTTCCCTGATTAGTTTTATAGACGTGCCTCTCCATACCCTACAATTTCAATAGATAATAGAGGAATTTCATCTCCGTCTTTGGTCTCGCTCGGTATTACCCTTTTTCCTTGATTGGAATCGATGATTTTGCCTAGGTTAACCTTCTCGTGTGTCTATCCTCTTTCGGTCATAATTCCAATAAGAGCTGGCAAAGCAGGGTGGAGAAGATTTCAGGATGTGGAACGGCAAAGTTCCTTTTTTTTTCGGCCTTTGATTTACATTGCCAGTTCGTCTTTACTCTCACTTGAGATTACACCCCTTTTACCCCCCCCTGTGTCCGTAAGAGAGCCTTTTTTCTCCCCACTGACACTCAGAAATATCTGAAGCCCTTCCCCCTTACGACCCCTGTGAGCCAATCGGGATAGATTGACCCTTGAACCCCCCCCCTCCCTTTAAGTAACCCAGATCCCCTCCGAACACCAGGCATTGGGTTCACTTCTCCCCCCCTCGGGTCTTTCCATTTTGCAACTCCAAGGTTGACTGGACAGAGCGATTCTTAGTTGCCCCCCTTCTTTGTTCAAGGCAATTCGAATGCTTGTCCCTTCATGCCTTTCTCCTCGGTAAAGCGCCCACGTTTTCTTCTTCATCCACCCTGTTAAGAGTGCCTTCCATTGGGGATAATCAGACAATTCCCCCCCCCCCTTTCATACGGCGTTTTTGTCTACAGGCCAACCTAGGATGTTAAGTTGAGAGGTGCATCCCCCCCCCCTTCTGAGAATTAGTACCTCCTATGATGGCCTTTGGAATCCGCCGTCCTTTTTCATTCTGCCGCGAACCCGACAGGTAACCGAATCTTCTACCTTTCTTTCTTTCTGAGTAGAGAACAGCCCTTCCCCCTTCAATGGGTGCTCAGTTGTCGTGACTTCCGCATACCCTGAAAATTCTTTCCTTTAATGTCGTGAGCGAACATCCTCCCCCCCCAAGCATCGCCATGGCCTTGACATCCTTTTCCCCCCCAGTATCCGCCCCACATAGCAGCTGCTCTTCTTCCTTTCGGAAGTTAAGTCGATTTCCCCCCTCCCTTTTCCACTACCAAATGCGCGTACAGTAGCGCTGTTCCCCAAGTTCGTTTTCCCCTTCGTCACTTGGGCCGAAAGCCCACGATCCCCTGTCCCGTTTTTCGCAAGCTTCCCCCTCCTGTTGTTCCACCAAAGGTAGTAGTGCCACCCATATAAGTGATGTACCCGGCCCCCCCGTCGCCGGGCTTTTTTTTGTGCGATGCCGCTGCAAGTATAGCAGACTTTCGTGAAAACTGATTTGATTTCTTCCTTTGCAGGTTTGTTAGATTGGTCTACCCTCCTCTTTTCGAAAGTTAATCTGAATAGTATTGCCCTCCGTCGTTACAACGCACTTATAAGCGTTCCATCTTTTTTTTTTCTCCTGCGTCCCTTGTTAAACACACTGTTTCGCCTGCTTTCCCCTTGGCCGCATATGGGTGCCCTTTTTTCCCTTTTTGTATTGCAGGGATGGTTCTCCCTCGTATGCTAAGATTTTCCCCTCCCCTTTGACGGTTTCCCAGCTCCTGGTTTCGCTTTTTTTCGCCCCTAGCACTAGCCCCTCTTCTCCCCATTGAGGATTGTAGTTTTCCCGACCCCTGCCTCCCCCCCCAACGTTTCTCTTTTCTTTCTTGCCGGACTCAAACCCTAAAAAGCTTTTCACCTAGTTTAGCCGCCTCTTTTACTGCAAAAGAGAATGGACCCCTCAGGTCCCAGTATTTTGGCGTTCCCTCTCGGGATTTTTATAGTTTATCTATCTTCGGCCCGCTCAGCAGCCCTCCAACGACTGGGGCATGATCCTTCGCCAAGCTCGCCTCCCTTTTCCTGAGATAATAAGTGTAAGCATTTCTCCACTTTGCATCTGACGCCGAATAGCTTTTCACAAAGAATATTTCAACACTGGAGCTTGAGAAATTCGTCGGATTCCTGCCCCCTGAAACCAGACGAGAGTTCACACAGCAGCCCGGTTACGGATGAAGTTTGGGATTTGAATACGCATCCTTTCGAATACGTAACACCTGGTCCTCTCCCCGCTGGTTCTTCTTTCGAGCGTCAGGACCGCCGTAATTTTCCTTTCACTACTGGTAGAGAATGAGTTTTGCTCCGCTTCCAGTTAGGACCCCCCTCCCAGCCTCAAGTCTTGCCACTACGTCCCAGGAGGCCTTAAGAGAGATTTTGTTTTTCCCTTTGTCCCACAAGATTGTACATGCCATTACCTTCTTACTTTACTATCACCGCATCCGTAGCGGTACGTGAGACCTTCTTTCTCTTCCTTAAGTTGATTTGTCTGGAGCTACTTGATCTCCGTAAAAGGTGATGCTTTCCTCTCCGAATTTGAAAACCAGGTGGAGAAATTTCTCCATCTCTTCTAGACGGAGATTCACACTGTTCCCCTAATGTACAGAATATGAGCCCCATTGCTTGAAAATGGTTTCAAAGTCGACACACCCTTTTTCCCTCGAGAACAGGCCTCCCCCCTTGCTGGTCTTTCCCCCCGGCAGGAGCCACTGTTTCGGTTTCCCCTCCCTCAACGAAAACCCGGTTCAGCACTTTTCTATAAAGCGCCCGATATGTTGCAGTTGTGCCCCTCCCTCTTCACCCCACAAAAGGGGGCGTTTGACTTATATTCAGTACCCCTTTAATCCTACACCACCACCAGGTCTATCCCTGAGAAGGAAAAGGCGGACCTTTTCGCTCTTTTTCCCCCTCACCTTTCCGTTGGGGTTGATCTATTTTTTTTGTTTCATTGACTACAGGGGGTTTTTTAGGGAGTTTTTCCTTGACCCCTCTTACTCACCCTAACGCGTTGTGGTAATTCTTCCTTCGTTCCAATGCTTCCAACCTAGCGTTGTGACTACCCAAGTTCTTTTCCGCGAGTTCTTTCCGGTCTCCCTTCCCGTGTGCCTGTCCGCATCTCTATCCGGTCCGTGCGTCCGCAGAGTGGAGTGGGTTAAAGCCTTTCCCCCTTTTTCAAGGTCCAGTATCGGTAGGCGCATACCCCCGTGCCCCAGTTCTCCCTCTCCTGCCTGGGAGACGACGTTGCGCTTTTTCTCGGGTTTACGAGGTATTGAGCTTCCCGTGTAACCTTGAGGCTACCCTCTTTCCGTGTATTCCCCCCCCCCCATCCCCCTTATGCAGCCCTTTTCTTTCTTCCGAAACAGTGCGTTCTTTTAAAGTACATCAATGAATGGTTCCCTGACATAGGGTGTACCCCGTTTGAACAACTGCCCTCCCTCCCGCTTAAAATCCATTGAGTCTTCCTGCCTCCTGCACTCTGTGCTCTGGTGGACACTTTCGGGCCGTTTCCTTCCCCCAACACTCCTTGAGAGAACATTTTTTAGCCCCCCAATCGACTCTCGTGCCGGGGAAGACGCACCCCTCTCCTCCCCTTCCCCAAGGTTAGGATTCCTCTTATTCGGGTAGGATTCCGCATCTCCTTTATTAAGATCCGCTTCGTTGGTTTCCCCTCTTCGGATTTTTTTAAGGGAGCCTTTTTCCCCCTCTTTCCGTCCCTACGAGAGTTTGCCCGCTTTTTTTTTCCTGGGGGAGACGACTTTTTTTTCCTGTAGGTCCCTTTCCAGCCAGGCTTATCGCAAAGCCACTGAAATATACGTGATCTTCCCCAAGTAGTTGCAGATTTTACTCCCCGACGATGATTCCTTTTATACCCATTCCCGTCTTAGAACCTGACTTCTGCCATTATGGAGGAAGCTCTTTCCTTCACAATAGCCCCCCTCATGGTTGGTCCCTCTTTTTCATTTTGTTGAGCTGGCGTCAACTCTAAGCACGCGGGTTCCCATCCCCTTTTTCCGCCCGCCTTCAAGTGGGCCCGAGGTCTTCTGCGGTTGTAGGCCTAATCCTTTTTTTTCAACCGAAGTTTTCTCTAGGTAAACAGGAGTCCCAGAGTCCGGGCTCTGCCACTTTTTTCACGGGGCCCCATGCGCCCCAAATATGCTGTCCGAATCCCCGGCCGCAGCGGATTTTTTCCCCGTTGGACAGTGGGGTTCAAGTGATATTAGAGCCGTCTTGCCTCCCCCGGCGAATGAGCATCGTCTTTTCCCCCAACTACGAGGTAGAACGGTTCATATCTTCGTCTACACGACAAGCCTGCAATCGACTACCCAGACCAGCACGCTGTTACTTCCTCTGATAGACCTGATTTGATGAAGCCCCCCCTACGGGCAACGCGTCAAACGTGACACTCTTTCAGTCCCAATTTCGGACTTCCTTCCCCTCGACTCAAATGTTTCCCAACCAGTCGTAAGCCTTCCCTCCTTTATCGTGATTCTGCGGAAAGTCTTGGTCCCCCTTGACCTGTTTCTCCTTTATAATGGACGATTTCTTCCCCCGTGTCAGCTGTTCATATTTTCCCACTTAAGGATTAATTACGCGCTTTCCTTATTTGGGCGCTATTTGGATTGGCCTTTCCTTTCCCCCCCCCAATTCTATGCTGGTTTCGGCTGTCTTCTCTTCTTCCCTAGTTGAACGTCTGACACTTTTTTGGGTTATAGGTTATCCCGTCGTTCGCACCTGGGCGGATGTTTCAAATAAAGGTATTTTCGCCCTTCAAGTCAAAAAAGCAGACATACCTTTTTTCCTGGAGGTAGAGAGTGCCCTTTTTTCCCCCTGAAGTATTTTTCACAGTATCTTAATGCTTTTTAATAATTGTCGACCTCCATTTTTATTTTTGCCTAGACCCCTTTCTTACTGGAAAAGTCTTCTGATTTCTCGCCTTGACGTTTCTTCCTGAATATGTTGGACCACAGACCATTATCTTCCCTCTCGCCCGGCACTTCCAAGACCCCCTGTCCCCTTTGAAGGCGGACCCCTGCCTATGGGATACCCCCAACCCGGACCCGCCTTCTTTTTTGCACTTTCCCCCAGGATTTCTTTCTCCCCGCCTCTAAGGCTCCCTTTACTCCTTTTTTTCGTGCCCTTTTAGTTGGTGTGAATGACCTTCATTGTGTAGTAGAAGGCCTTTTTTCTTTCTAGGATGTTGGGAAGTTGGAATGATGGTCCCGTTCCTTTTTTTGCCAGTTTTTAGAGAAGTAGGCGCGCTTGACTTCACGTATGGTAAAAGGTTGTACCCCCCTTTCAATCGGTGAGTGCTTGGACCCAGAAAGATCTCACATATTGGAAGTTCACATGCTTTTGCGTTTGGTAGGACCTGCCCCTTCGCAGGCTGCTTTAAGGATATCTTCACTGGATCTTCAGCCCCCACTCGCCTTTGTAAAGAGCCAACCCCTCCCCCCCTCATTCACAAACATCCGTTTTTCCTCCTTGAAGCCGGCGTATCTTTTCAGCCTCTGCGAGAGAGTATTGGTGGTGTCAACCTCCTTTCTTGCCTGAAGCCCACAGTTTGAAATGTCTCTTTCATGCCAACGGCTTCATTGTTTCCCTTCCTTCTACCTCAGGGAGCGTGTTTCCCCCTACTTTTTCCCCCCTGGAACAATGGCATGGGTTCATTGGACTGCAAGACATTAAGTCACTGCGCTCCGGACTCCAATGGCCCGCCCTTTTTTTCCGCTCCAGAAGTTAACAGAACTCTTCCCGAGCCTTTTTTTCCGTACGACAGATTTCCCCTTCCCCCAACTTTCGAGGAGCTTTTGCGTTTCTTCCAAATATCTGCGGGCCCCCCCCCCCCCCCCCCCACACATCACCCTCACAGAACGCGGCTTGAGCTTCCTTCCGGTGTATCCCGGCGCTTATGTAATTCTATCCCGTCTTTGTGTATGCGGATACATCACGAAAGTCACACTTCTCTTAGCGTTTCTGCCCCACTCAGTCCGTCCACTTTCTGCTCCGCCCGACTCCCCTACACTCCTCGGTTCTGACCTAGAATCGCCCC
>Ga0179591_1266194_pt1 | contig 12221 bp, 18 predicted proteins | sample CZOMad2_1_08_16f_FD_182891 | JGI IMG/M metagenome (GOLD analysis project Ga0179591, IMG submission 182891) | Vadose zone soil fungal communities from Angelo Coast Range Reserve, California, USA - CZOMad2_1_08_16fungal (PacBio error correction) | ecosystem: Environmental > Terrestrial > Soil >... | reverse complement strand
GGCCTAAATTCACCTTCCGAAGTCCTCTTCTGATTTCTTTCAACAACCCTTCCCTCCCTTCCGCTTCCCGACCTGAGCTCAGGATCTTACTCAAAGTTTCTTCTCCCACTGGCCCATTCTATCCCTCCCTCCTTGTAGAGTCCCACCGAATCCTTAATCGGCCACACTTGTTCCTGTTTATAAGAGAATATGTCTCCCCCTTACTTTTCTCATTTATATTTTATCATCAATAGCGCTCCGCAACCACCTTTTTCGCCTTAGATGGTGATTGCCCATGCTTCCTCTTCCTCGCCCTGAAAATCCAGGTAAGACCCCCTCCTTTTTCCCCTTTCGGCCCACTAAACGGATCACCCTAGTCCCAATCGTTTCACGCGCGCGTTTGTCCCTTTTAGTTACTCGCCTCACCTTCACAGTGAGACCACGTAGCCCTTTCCTTAGTCAACCTCCAACCAGCACTCGGAATGAGGCGTGGTCCTCGTGTTGGCACGACACTCAAGGTTGTCTCTCCCTTTTTTTCCGCTTTTAAATCTCTACTCAGAAATCTAGGCCGTGACCCAACCGGGGCTTTCCCCCCACGAGGGCAAGTAAATGGGACCCTTTTCCGCCCCTCTTCAGCCCCCTCTTGGGTATCGGTCTCGCAGACATCCTGCCCCAAGAACTTTCCCGGCCATCCCAAATTTGAAACTTTCTCTTTTCTGCTCCTTGGAGCAGGCCCTCCCCCTTCGCCCGCAAATTCTATAAACCCGTACTACACCGACTCCTTCCAGTCCCTTCGTTTCCCCCCCCCATCGCCCTCACGAGAACGTGTCACTTTCACGGAGCCATGTACCTTCCCTCCTCGAAACTTTTCTCCTTGCCAACCCAAGCAGCTGGAACGGTCGCATCGTTCCTCTGTCCCGCGCGTCCTTTTTCCTTTGTTCGGGCATTCCCAGCTCTCTTCCCCCCATGCAGAATCTCACCGCGCTGCCTTTTCCTATGAGTTTTTATTGTGAACATGTCAACGCCCGAGAATTTTTCGTCCCCCCCGAACCAAAGATACTTCCCAACATTCACAAACGTCGACTCTCTTTTACTGCACAAATTCACCAACTTTGGCCCCCTCCGCCTCCGGTCCTCCTTGAAGACCTGGCTGGCACCTGCAGAATCGTTCGCGACCTACTTCCTTCTGTCTCCTCTTTCCCCTTGTAAAACTACGGCGACCCCCCCCCCTTAAGTCCACCCGCCCCTCGGCGGGAGGGAATCTTTATCCCCAAGAATTGGTAGGGTCGCCAAACCGGGTGACCTAAACCCGAAAGGAAGTGAAAGCGGGTTAACCTTAGAAAAACTACGATGATTCCCTCAAGTCCTCCTCCTTTGATGGTATTCCCGCGCGTCCCAATCTGTTCCCCTTTTGTAACTCTCCCCTCTTTTTCAGGAGCTAGGAATTTTCCCCCCATTTTCTCCCCCTCCTCGCCAATTCCCGTCTCTCCAGCTCCTCGACCCCCGCTATCTTCTAACCTTTTGTCCATGAACGCAATAAGCCCTATCCTCTGTCGGAATCCTCCCCTTCTACTCGCACATCCTTCTCGCACCAGCCTGGCCCTCCTCTGAATTCTGACGACCTTCCCTACCCTCTACCTTCTTTCCCGGTACATCGTCGTCTGAACCATCCCCTCAAAACGAAGAAGATACCTCCCCCCACTCTTCTGAAGAGGACCCTCACCCCTTCCCTCATAGAAGAGCAGATTGATGATATTCCCTTTCTTGCTCAGGTACGTGTTCCTCAGCATATCGTGAACGAACTTCTGGAAGCGTTGTTTCTCTCTCTATTCTTCCCCCAACAACGTCAAGAGACTTCTCCTTTACCACACCTTCCCCTCTTTACGTCAGCATTTGGTCTCCCAGTACTCCAACCTGGAGCGCATCACTTAGAAGAAGGATCCGTTCTCCGTGATTGAACTAAAATTTCCCCGTGCACCTGTCTTTTTCAACCCTGCCTTCCTTGCGATCATGGTAGCCAATTGCTTTCCTCCCCATCTTATCAGGTAAGAAATCCCCTTTTTCCGCCGCTCCCCGCTTTACTTTTGCTCCGCCACCACCTAGCGAACCGGCCACTTTTCTTGTCTACTCTTTACCAGCGGAAGACTTAAAATTTTTCTTTCATCGTTTCAAACTCTTTTTTCCGTGCGGCCGCCAAACGCCCTTCCCCGCAGTCATCCGAGGACCCCCCCCAACCCCAGATTGACTTTCCATCCCTTTTTTTTCTGGTACGCCAGCTTGTACCACTCGCGTGACTCCGCCACAGTCCACTCAACTATTCCTTCCCCATCCCTCCTTAGTACTTGACGCGTAAATTTCTCTCTCCCGATTGTCAGACCAGCTTCTTTTCTTTCCGCTAAAGTCACGAGAATTTCTCCCACCCTATGGGCACGATCGCGCTAAAACTAACCCCCACCACTCTTGTCTTTTTCTTTCCTCTTAACCTCTTCTTCAGCAGAAACTAGAAAAATTTGTGCCACCGATGGTTGAAATTTTATATTCGGAGAGCCCTCTTCCCCCTTGCTCGTCGGCGTTTCCTGGTTTGTTCCCCCTCCCCCTCTTTCGAAGAAGCGGGGACATTTCTCTCCACCCCGCCCGCTATCTGGTAGTCTTTCTTCTTCGCTGCACCTCCTCCTTACCCCCTGACACCACATCAGCAGAGGTTCCTTTCTGCTCAACCCCTCTCCTCTGACTCCAGACGTCAGCCGGAGAGTGTTTTTCCCGGAAAACATCCCTCTACATCAGGCCTTGTCTACTTGTCCTCCTCCCCCCCCCTCCGAGGAGTCCCCATGCCCATCATCCCCCTTCCTCTTTTTCTGGATGGCACCTGCAATTTTTCGGCCTTAATGTAAAAACCTGAAACTCCATTCATGTCTCTTGTCATAACATAGTGTTGTGACTATCCCTCCTTCCTTTTGTCTTGGTTTCAGGAAGGCGAAGACTTCTTTCTTTCCTTCCCCCTTACTTCGTCTTCTACCTACTGATCGGGAGATGACACCTTCTTTCATGAGTGAATTCCTTTAGTACTTTTTCGGGCGTTCTCCCCCGACAAAGTGATTTCTCTTTCTTTGTAACAGATATATGACAGTCTTCCTCTTTTTTTTTGCGTGGTCCCCCTTTTCCTTCCTGAATGTGGGGTCCGTTTAGATCTCTTTTAATAAGCTCAAGAGACTACTTTTTCGTGGACGGGAGAAAACGGGTTTTTCTTTTTTTTTTCCGTATCCTCGCCCCCTTGGGGGTGGGATGTTTTTCCCTTTGCTCGCCTTCGCTCCCAGATGGACCCCCTTCACTATTTTTTGAAAACTGCATCCTCGTTTTCCCCTACCGGCGACCCCTACTCTTCTTGCATCGGCCCGAAGAGTCCCTTTTTCTTGCGAATCTCTTTCCTTATGGGTGAGGTGATTTTTCGGGGAATTGCGCCGCAAAGCTTTTCTTCGGAAGACTTGTCTCTCTCTCTTCCTTGAGCGGAATATTCCCCCTTTTCGAACTTTTTTTTTGTCGTGGAGAGTCCGAATGGGTGATTGTTTGTTTCGGACACAGGCGGCTTTGCCGGCTTTGTGGTCCTGGGTAGTTGCTGATCTCTTCCCTTTCTTTTTGATGTTGTGAAGCATGTGTGTTCTTTTCCCCCTTTTTCTCTTTCCTACTTATCACGAAAAGTGGCGCGGATGTTGGTAATCGAGCTGCCATACTAGGGTGTGCGAAAACCAAGGGGATCCTTTAACACCCCCCCCCATGAGAAAGCTTTCCTCCCCCCATTCTTCTACCCAGTTCCGAATACAGCGTTTCCAATCAGCGTTTGTTTTCCTATAACACTTATTTTTTTTTCATCCGGCGCGGATTTTTCTTCCTTAATTGACTTCTCCCCTTAGTGATTAGCTTTGCGCCTGCCTCAGCTTCTGATGTCGGTTCGGTCTAGGATTTCTTCCTTCCTTCCAAATATCATTTTCTTCCTTCGATTCTTTCTTCCTACGCGCCCGCGCTAGAGGACAAAAACCTTCCGAAGACTGGTATTATTTCTAGAGAGGCCAAGTCCCCTTTCTTTTCTTTCTTATCGGATTTTTGTCTTCGTACGTTTTTCGGTGTTCTTGCTCGGAATTCTCCTCTCTTTCGAATTACATCGTTTCTAACGTTTTCTTAAAACCATTTCCGAGATTCATGTTCTTTCTGGCCTCGGCCCTGTCGATCCGTTCTTGTTTTTTTGAAGATGGCGAGTATTTAGGATCCTTCCTGACTTGCAGGAGGGTGTCCCCGTGCCTCGCATCTCTTTCTCTGATAGTCGGGGGATTCTTCTGCTCTAGGTCCTACTCTTCGCATTTTTTGATGTAGTGGAGCTTTTCCCTTCCCCTGAAATGCGGGAATCATTTTTTTTTTTCATAGGGCTTCCCCTCCTGAGTATGGGGGTGTATTTGTGCCCTCTTCCGTTGAACTCAATCCTGTTATTAAGGAGTTGGTATCAATTTTCTCTTCTTCTCCGATTTGGGTTAGGGATTTTACTGATCTTTTTTCTTTTTTTTAATTTCTTCCCCTTTCATCTTTCCCAAGGTGATATAATTGTCTGAGTCCCCCTTCTGCTGCTTTTCCCAGTTGCTGCGCCTCCATGAGGAGGTCTACCTTTTTTTTCTTTGGTCCTTTTTTTTCCTGAATTTGCTCTTTCTGAAGTCTTCTCGCGGGCAGGAAAAGTTTCCAGAACCCTTTTCCACATTCCATTTTCCCACAGTCCTCAGTCGGGATCTCCCTCCCTTTTTTCAAGCGAGGGACTTCTTCACGCGACCTTTCTTCCCTTAGAGTCCTCATTTCTTCCGACTAGGACGCCCAGCCAGTTTTTAAGGTAGAATTTCCCTTTTTTTTACAAGTGATTCGACTTAACTTTTTCCTTTGCTCCCTCTTTCCCTTTAGCTGAGTCGAGTTCGATATTAGAGTTGTCTATTTTGACTTCATGCCCTTTCGTGAGGGGCCGCCCCCCCCTTTCCCCTTTCTTCACAACCCTTTCCTCTTGTTCCTTTCCTCTTTATCGGAGTTTTTGACTGATTTTTTTGCCGACGACCGAATGACAATCAATCTGGTTATGAAGAGCTTTTTCCCACTTTGCCCAGTCTAATTTACTTCCCCCCCTTTTTCAGCTCTTTTCTCCTTTTTTCCCTAGGCGGTTATGCTAGCTATGGGCGACCCTTTTCCGCGGAGTTTCCAGCTGATGTTCCCTCTCTCTCCCAGAGCGAGTCACTTTTAATTTAGAATCTCTCTTTTTCTTCGTCAACTGGACATTGGCGACGTGTCCATGGGTACGCTTACCGTTAGGTTTTAGCGATCTTTCCCTCCCCCTCCTAGCGCCATGGAACGGACTATGAGGCCGTACCTGTTGCTCCGGCTTATTTTCCCCGCTTTTATTTGTCGATGCCGCTTCCGTTTTCTTCGCGCGGCCTTAATTACCGCCCAGGCCCTCCCCAAATTTGCGGGCGCTCTCTTCCTCTTTTCTGACTTTTCTCCGAGACGCTGAGAAATTTTTCCTCGAATGGCCTCTTTTTTTAGAAGGAACATATTGTTCCCCTTTTAATGTCTTCGTCTTTTACTCCTCTCTTAGCTGAGATTCAGTGATCCTCCCCTTTTTTTCCTTTTCTCTTCAAACGTCGATGCTCCGCACGGTTTTCTTGCCTTTTTGAACGAGTAGTTGAGGAAGTTTTAGTGGCGGTGGGGATTCCTATTCTTTCTATCCTGTTTTTTTGTTTCTGAGTTAAATCAACTCGTTTTCTAGTTCCCTCCGTCTTTCTTAGCAGCATTACTCCTTTCCTCCGGTACTCATTCTCCGCTGTCGAATAAAGTGGTCCTCCCCCTCCCCCCCCCGAAGCGGAGTAAGTGCCGCCCCTTCCATTGAAATCGCCAACAGCTTGTTTTTTTTTCCCCCTCGCTCATTTGTGCGCCACGAGTTGCGTCCCCTTCTACCCCAGATCCGCAAGGTTTTTTGTCCCCCCCCCCCCGATTCTTCTTGGCACATGATCGGAGACTCGTACCTGTCCTTTCCTTGACTAAGCACCTGCTTTTTCTCCCCCCTTCCTTCTTTTCACCGGTCCGGTCCACTCTTCTTTCTTCGGGACACGCGACGGACCGTAAACGAACCTTTGGCGCGCCTTCCCTTTTCTGCATCCGCTTCCCCCTTTAAAAGATATTTTTTAACTTAAGGATCTTCTTCCTATGGTCCCCCCCCCCCCCCCCCCCCCCTAGTTCGCTGTAACAATATATCCTCCCTTTTCCTTTCTAAACTCGCTCTCTTTTTTCCCATCTCGTTTCGAAATCTCGCTTCCCATCCTTTCATCACTCTTTGATCCCAATGCGGGACCTCCCTAGTGCCCCGGGATGCTTTCACGATAATTCCTCCTTTCTTCAGAAACCATCTGTCCAAAGCATTTCCCTCCATCCCCAACACTTCGTCTTGCTTATTACTGTCTTCCCCCCCCCTCCCATCTCGATGTGCCTGTCAGTCCCCCCCCCCTTTCTTCTCTACAATCCGCGACCTGTCACCTCAAGCTGCACCCTCCTCTCCCTTGAAGTTACGGCTACTCAGAATTCGATTCACCCTTTTCTTCTTCTCCTTAAGCAAGCTTGGTCCAATGCTCGGGTCCCCCTTTCCTCTCCCCCTGCTCGCGCGCCTGGCGGAGTCTAGATGCCTTCCCCCCCGATCTTTCCCCCCCCTCCCTCATATGTATCAAGATTCCCCTGCATTAATGGTCCTTCTCTTTTCCTTTGCTGGACCACATTCATCGAACCCCCTTCCTCTTCGAAGATATCAGCCCTTCACGTTCGCCTCCCCCTCCTTCTTCCTACCTGCACATCTAGACAAACTGATGGGGCCACGAACTGTCCCCCTTCAGTGGCCAAACCTTTCCTTTTCCTCCTCCGACGACAAATCTTACGCCCTTTGAAACTTCCCACCCTTCCGGACCGCATTCCAAATGCGAGCACCCCCCCCCTTCGGGGGCATTGTAATCTTCTTTCAAACTTTTTTGAGGTTCCTCACTTTACATAACCCCCCTTTCCCTCTTTCAAAGCGCCAAACCACCCCCCTCTCCCTCCTTCCCGCGTCTGCCGTCGTTATGACGTCGAGATTCCTTTTCCTGCATTTAAGTCCAACTAAGTATTTTCTCTCCTCTCCCTCGTACCAGCAACGCTGCCAGGCCCAACTTTCGATGCGCCCTTCTTCCTTCCCCCTCCTCTTTGAGCCGCAACGTGTAAAGACTCTTCCTTAGAGCTGCGTACCCTAGCCTTCCCTCCATACCGCCTTCCCCTTCTACCAGCGTCTTGAATTTATCCCCCCTGACACGTTCTCCCCCTCCCTTATTTCACGGCCCTTGATAAGGACGAATACCACCCTCTTTCCCCCCCCCTCCGCCACATTCACCTTAGAGACAACCCACGCCACTCTCCCCTCTCCTCACCGATTACTGATAGCCATTCACAGTGAGGATTTAGGTTACTCTCGGCTTTTTCCCCTCCCTCTACGAACTCTGTATTGACGATGTGATCCTTGGAACCCCCTTCTCTCCCTCAGACTTTCTCGATAAAATTCTCAATAACTGCCGCTTTATCTCTTTCCCCCTCCCCTTCTTTACCCCGCAAACGCTGAGCATTCCATCTTTTCAGAGCCCCCATCGCCGTTACCCCCTTTCCTCCCCCCTCGGACACCAAGTGATTCTGTAACCCTTTTGTAATCAGTGCGTCTTTTTTTTTCCGAATGTCCGCAAAGTTTCCTCTCTCATTCCGGCAATACCTTGTTTGACATCCTCGACTAGTCTCCCGCTCGTTAAAAAACCTTTTGCCGCTTTCTTCCTTTTCCAGCTGAACACGAATACTCTCCCCTTCGTTTTTCAAACGATCAATTTTTTCCCCACGAATCATTGCAGTCGATTCGTCCCCCCCTCCCGCCCCGTCTGCAAGCTTCTTGTTGGTGTTTTTCCTTCCCCCTCGCATACCTAGCGGTGCTCTCTCCCCCCTTCCCTATTCGTTCACCCAATAAGCTCCCCCCTTCCCTCTCTCGCGCAGATATGCCTGCTAAGCTCCGTCCTTTTTCTCCATCGCCACAACCCCCCCTTCTCGCGACCTCCCAAAAACAAAAAAAGAAATCTGCTGGCGGCCGCTTCCATAATTTTCTCACCCCCAGCCAGATCTTTTTAGAAACAGGACCACTTTTTGGCCCCTCTGGATTGAATTACACCTTCCAATCGTCTTTATTCAGGAGTCACTCCCTTCTTGAGAAGCAGCAGGGAGCAACCAAAACATGTTTAAGTTAGCACACTTTCCTCCTTTTATTTCGTCATCTTTATCAATTCGGACTTTTCAGCAACATGCACCACACAGTTTTCTTAATTTCCAAGCCCTCCCTCTCCTCCATCCCGCGCAAAGAAGAATGATTCGCTTTTAGTCCAACGTCATCTTCCCCCTTCCCTTCAGGGCCCGGAAACGTCCTCCATTCCTTCTTTCCGTGTTTTACCCTCTTTCAATGTTAGAATTTCCTCTCATCTATCCTCGGCTTCCTTCTTTCTGCCTTTCACGGGTATTTCTTTTCCTTTTTCTTCCCCTTTTTGTGAGATCGACCTTTACCGGTTTTCTTTCTCAAAATCCCTTATTTCCTTCCTGCCAATCTTTCGACTCTTCCCTCCTCTTTCTTTTGGAAGTCCCGCCGCTGAGCTTCCCCTCCCTTTCCCCCCCCCCCCCCCCCCCCCATGTCTGGTTGCCGTTCGGACGAACTTTTTGAGTCCAACGAGGTTCTCTTCCCTCGTTTTCGCTTCCCAGATCTCGCAGGGCCGAGCGCGCGCGCTCGTTTTGGGAACCTTGACATACTGTCCCGTTGTTCCTCTTTTTCCCCGCATCCTTTCTCCAAGAGATTCCAGCTTTCTACCCATTGTCTTTCGCCTGACCTAGTGTTTCGCCTCCGGCTGCTCCAGGTTTTTCCCGGTTTGGCCGCCTCAAGGTCTCGCCTTCTCTCGTAAAGACTTTTTTTTCCTTCCTCCCCTCTTTTGCACGAAATTTCTAGTGCTTTTTACTTACCGAGGATGGTTCCCTCTTCGCAGAAATGATTTTGGGTTTCCTTATTTCTTTCCTTAGGGTTTTTCTAGGAGAGAAGTCGGTTAGGCGTTTCCTCCTTTCTCCTTAGGGCGCGCTATCCGGGCGCTCTCTTTACTTTCCCGGAGGAAGATACTTTTACTTATTTTCTCCTTTTCTGTCTTTGGCTTACGTATAGCTCCCTTTCTGGCGTCTTCGGCCAGACCCCCATCGGTCTGTCCTATTCGTTTTTTTTCAAATCCACATTTTCTCCCCTTACCTTGGCCGTTTCCACCGTATGCCATCCCCCGCTTCTTCCACAAGAACACTAGCGGACCCATACCACATCTCCTTCCCGACTGGTCTGTCCCTCTTCTCACTTGCCTCTCCTATCAATGCAGTCCCGCTGACCCCATGGTCCTTGGTACAACGTTGTTGGGGTTCGTGTAAAGCCTCCCAAAGAGACGCGCATTGGCTCTTTGTTTTGCGTTTACAGTTTTTGAAAAACAGTCTGATTGAGAGGAGGAGGTGCGTTTTTAAGTTTCCTTCCGATTCATTTTAGAGCGCGACTCCTTCCTTTCTCTATCCCCGTGACTGTTTCCAAAGTCAGACACTCTCAACTTTTTTTTTCGCCGCGTTGGTAGCGGTTTTGGCGCACTCGGTTCTTTAATTTCAACCCACAGTTTTGACGAGCCTTTCCTCTTCATCCCTCCTTCCCCTTTTGCGAACTGGAGAGTGTTTCCATTGTTTATTTTGAGTCATGTGTTAAGAAAGGATCTGGAGCTTGATTTTACTTCTCCAGTGTACTCTTTCCTCCCCCTTTCTCCGGCTTTCTTGGAGTTTCCTGAAGGTATTTCTTCTGTTGGAACCTGCTCAGAAAGGCCTTCCTGATTGTTCATGTTCTTCTCTGATTGGCGAACCTTTTTGCCGCCCTGGAGGTATCGTAAAGGCGCTCCCCTTCTATGTTGCGGTGCGTCCTTTCTTTCCTGAGCGGGTTTTTTTCCTCTCTTCATTTCGACTGTGGCGATGGAAGGGTTCTTAAACTTTCGGGATTCCAACTATTTTGGGATTCTTTCGTTTTTCTGGCCTTTCCCTTCTAGTTGTGTAAACCTTTGCAGGCAGATCGCGGTGTAGAGACAGGTGGTCCCTGCTCTCTTTCCAAAGTGGGCCTGGCGGTTTTGGTTTCTGCATCGATTGATTTTTCTTCCCTTTAATGAATCTTACGTTTCTCACTTCGTGACCTTTCAGGATACTTTGAACGGTCTTAACGCTGTAACGGCAAGGCTATTTTTCTTTCCACGTCCTTCCCCTTTCTGCCGGTGGAACTTTTTTTCCGTCGTTTTAGAACTATCCAGGATCTTGTGCCTAGTTGTGGAGCAAGAATTTCTCTTCCACCCTTCCAGGAGCTGCGGGTACGATCGGACTGTACTACTTTTCTTGCTAAGCTCTTTTTGCTTCCGTTCTTGTCCAAGATTCTCGGTCGTTTCAGATTCCCCTTTTTCACTCCACCCTTAGCACTTGTAACGTCCGCTTTTTTCTATTCTGCTTTTTGTAATGTCTGCGTGGGGGCCTCGCCATTCCGACTCCGGGCGTAGAATCTGATCACGGACCACGCTGGCTTGCCCGGATAACCTTTTTTTTTTTCCCCACTTAATTTTTTTTCCCACTTTCGCTTTCCTTTTTTTGACCCCTATTTTCGAGATTTCACTATAGCCTTTTTCTTAGTTTGCTGCTTTGCATCGAGTTGCGGGGTGCCGACAATTTCCTCACCGCTGCACTAGGGTTCCATTTTGCCTCGTTCTCGTCTTTTTATGACTGGGCCTGCAGAGACCGTGACACTTACATATGTTCAGAAGCTTTGCCCCTTAAAATTTCGACTGCCCGTTGGGACGCCAGCCGCTTTGCCCGCGATCGGTTTTCCAAGTAGATTTGGCACTTAGAGCTGAGTCCACCTGTCGCTTCTGTTTTCCATTTCACCAGGACAAGCCGCATCGCCCGCTATGATTTTTTGCTTGCGGCGATTTCAACAGCCTTTTAGAATGCCTTGTACGAGGCCCATTCTGTTTTTTTCGTCTCTTCCTCTCCCCATCCTTCGCCGCTTTCTTCCCGGCCGGTTGGCTCCGAAGTGGGCTAATCCGTCGTGCTTATCTTCCCTGTCCCTGTTCTTTCTCCGTTTTCCTTGGCTTCCCAATAGTATCACGGCGTATGGAACGCCTTTTCGATTCCCCCACGCGTGTTGTGTTGGGTGCCCTTTTAGCCCTCTCGTCATGATTTACTCTCTGGAAGCGTATTAGGGTTTTGTTTGAGCCAAAGCAGGGCTCGATTCTTGGAGTGAATTCTTAGGTTTTTCCCGATGGCCTCCCGGCTTCATGAAGAATGAATGGAAGCGTTTCTTACTTCCCTGCTCGTGTTTATTCGGTCGTTTTCTACTTTAGTGGTATTTTCAGTTTGCTCTGGCCAGTTCAGGATCAGAGTACCTTCGTCTTATCACTTAAGGACTTGGTATTTTGGTAACGAGACATCGTTCGATGTTTACTTTTGGAGGGATGTGCTTTACGCCAATCGTTTTTGGCTATCTCTTTTCAGTAAATACCCCCACCACCCGGTCGACGTCCGCGTCACGATTTCCTTCCCACGACGGCCCCTCACTTTGCCGCAAAAGAAAGGAGAGCGGTTCTCATGGACCTTTTCTCTCACCTGCCATCCCTGCATCTCCTGTCTCCGCTCTAATCCATGCGACTCTCCCCGTGGTCTTGTGGTCATGGTCCCGATGTGTAGAAAATACTTAGCCTCTTTGCAAAAAGGAGCGGCGTTTTTTACTTCGCCTCCATTTCATTTTCCATACCCTCCATATCGATCCTCCTTCTTTTGCACCACATTTTTTAGTGGTCTGTTATTCAATTCTCCTTCCTGACAAGCCCCCTTCCAAGCCATTAATTTTGCCTTTTTCCGCTCCTCCCCTCTTCTCATTTTCGGGCCTGTCCTCACTTTCGTTGTTCCCTGCTCTTTCTGATTGTGTTTCAGTGAAGGGTTGACCGACCTACTGTGTTTCCCATCTCCTTTCCATTTTCGCAATAGAGGCCCCACTTGTCATTTTCTTTACCCGTCCCTCCTTCTTCCATACGGACTGTTTTGTCTCCGGCGCTTTTCTTTTTTTGTCATTTCGGAAGAGC
>Ga0179591_1263193_pt1 | contig 12221 bp, 16 predicted proteins | sample CZOMad2_1_08_16f_FD_182891 | JGI IMG/M metagenome (GOLD analysis project Ga0179591, IMG submission 182891) | Vadose zone soil fungal communities from Angelo Coast Range Reserve, California, USA - CZOMad2_1_08_16fungal (PacBio error correction) | ecosystem: Environmental > Terrestrial > Soil >... | reverse complement strand
CCCTTCTGAGGAGTCGCCAATACAAGGCCTCCTTCCCACCCCCAGTCCACCCCACGGTTAATGTTTCCACCCAAAAATCGGCTCCCGGCCTACCTTCCTTGTGGTCCTTTAAAGCTCGGATACATGTCCTGAGCAAGGAATATGACAATTCCGCCGCCGAAACGAAGCTCCTTGCCTGAGCATCAGTGGTTTAGATTTCCAATGGTCCCCCCCCCCCTTCCCCCTGGGTCAATCGTCGCTGGTGCACGGCCTGTGATTTCAGGTTTTCATAATATGTACATTTTTCCTTCTTCTTGTTGGATGGCGTCGGTGACTTTCCTACTCGGCCCCGGTTCATTCAATGAGCACGTTTGAGTGCTTTTTTTTTCTCCCCCCCCCCCTTCCGCTTTTTTGTTCCCCTGCTCTCTCCCTGCTACCACACAACTAAATTATCAAAATCCAGTCCCTTCCCCAATAATTTTCGCCTTCCATCCTCTCGACAACCGTTCTCCAATCCCAGGAACCATGACGTTGTAAAGCCCCCCCCCTCCTTAGGCCCATCTTCTTTCTACTTGCGCGACATTTGTCCCCGAACCACCAATCAAACCCCGGACACGAATTCACGACCGTGCCCCCTTCCTCTTTTTTCCATCATGTGAACTTTAATCCCTTACCGACCCTCCGCACAAATCCCAATCCCGACTTCTTACCTTTCCTTGCTCCCCTCCTAGAAAGCGTGCCGGGGGCAGGGTTTTTGAGGTCAGTTTGAGTATAGGTTTCTCCGCGTGCATGAAAATGACCTGCTTACTCCCCAAAAGTGCTTCCCTGTAAGCAGGTGTCAAGACGTACGTCATCTTAAAGTCATACCCATGGGCTTCCACCAGCCCTTTTACGTCACGAGTATTTTCTCTGCATTGAGAGAAAAGGCGTCCTCCACCCATCGCGTAGAACCGTAGTTCTTTCCTCAGCGCACCTTTCGATTCCTTTATGGAATTGTTTGATTTTGAGCATGAGCTGGGATGCCCCAGCACAACTTTTAAAAACCGTCCGCTGTTCTCTTATTTTCTTCAGCTTATCCCCCAATTGTTTTTAAGTGGAACCCAAAAATCAATTTAAAGTTGGTCTGTCATTTGTTTCTCTATACTCTTTCATGTCCTCGTCCCTCGCCCCCCCTTCCCCTATTAAACCGTGAATGGCCGTCAAACCCCCTTTCTTCCCAGTCTTGTCCTGACCTCCCCTTTTTCCGCTCCCTCGTTTGTTCCCCGGCCCCGGTGAATCCTAGGGAAGCGCTTCCACCGAGTTCGGATTGACCCTTCCCCATCATTTTGTGGATATGACGTGTCTCCAGTCGTGAGCATGCTTACTTCCCTCCCACCTCCGACGGATGTGTGACTCTTGTCTTGCTCACACGTTCATGTAACTGAGTATACGAGCCGCGCAGAGCGTCCCACCTGCCACTCCAGTGATGTAGTCCTCGACTGTGATGGTCTTCTAGTCTTCCACTTCGCAAGTGAGTCCCATTTCTTAACCTAACTCTGCTATAAGTCCTCCGTCCCTCTCAAAATGTAGCACCCCATTTTTTTTTTTCCTCCGGATTTCTCAGGTAAATTTCACCAAGTGTTTAACCTTTTTGTCGGCCTTTCTAAGAAACGATTTCTTCCCCCCCCCCCCCATCATTGGGCCACTGTGGAAGAAGGGTGCTTTGTTTCTTTTCGATGCGTCAACCTCCTTCTTTCTCCTTGCGAAGCGCACCCCCTGATTTTCCTCCATAGTTGTTCCAGAAATTCTGTGGGATTACCATCTTTGGAAATAGCGTCCTCCCCAATGGAGAATTAGTCCCCCCTTACTACCGTTTCCTTAATTTCCTTCATGTCCTAAACACTCGTCACCGGATTTGACCCCCCCAACGGAGAGTTTTAGTTACACGCGATCATAGCGCTTATAGCCCCCCTTTCCATCTGATTTTTGAAAAGATGTTCGCCTCTCCCCCCCAAAGATAGTCGCCCTTTCTCATCCAATCTCTGATCAGAACCCCCCCCCTTTATAATTTTTCGACCACTCACACCCCCTTGATCACGTCGTGTCAAGCTACCCCATCCCTGGATGTACTCTGTATCAATGTAACTTTCTCCAACACTGCGTAGAATTCTCTTCTTCATCCTCCTGTGAGAGATTTTCATTCGTTCGCATTGGTTTTAATACATATTACCTAACTGTAGACATTTCATTATTGGATATGACCGACGTTAGAGTTTGTCTTTCTATGGCCCTGGGAAACCATTCGATCATATGCGTGGTAATGTCCCCTAACCGCGCCGATCTGCCCTTTTTCCAGCCCCTCCTCCTTGCAAACAGATGAACTGCTGACGTTCAAATTGAAGGTTTTCGAAGACCTGCCCCCCCCTCGAAAGGGTCAAATCTACATTATCTATGGGTTTGCGACCCCTTCCCCCCTCAAGGATAAAGACGTCCGGGACTTTCCTGTATACCATAAGCTCCCAGCGTGGATGCATGTTCCCCCCCCCGATGTACCCAGCCCCCTTGCTGCAAAAGGGATTCGGGATCGTGACCAAAATGGTCGGACCCTGAGCAAGGCGCAATGAGGACGCCCGCTTCCTTTTGACCACCCCCCGGCCATCCCCGTGAGGACAAAGTTTGCTGCGTTTCGGATCCCTTTCCGATCTCTTTAAAGAGATTTTCGCGGTACCCTTAACCTTAGCCATTTGCCTCCTGGAGCACGAATAGGTGACCCGAAACCCCTTTGAGATTGACACGCTGCTCGAGCACGTTACGACTGATGCCCCACTTGCGAAGGGGTCCCTCCATCCTCACCAGAAATTCGGAACCTACACTTTCTTTGCCTTTTTGTACGCGGTCGAAGGTGTTTTATCTCCCCCGGTCCCGCAGTACTCTTCCTTCTGTCCCAGTCTTTTCACGCGGTCCTCAGCGATTGTGTGGATTCCCCCGTCTTAAGAACTTCAAATGTACATTCCACACTCCGGTATTTCTCTCAGCCGCAAGGTGTAGTTATACTCGCCCACCAGAGGAAACTCGCCAACTAAGGGGCGCTCCAGATTTCTCTTCCATAGGGCATCCAGAAATGAGGTCTTGTGTCCCCATGGGGGCGCTTTCTTCCCTGCATTATCGTGACTTTACTGTAATGATTTTTTGTTCCCTACAAAATCTTCCCTATGAAGAAGCGCTAGAGAATGTGTTTTTTTATCTTTTGTGTTTTGCCATCCAGCCAGGCAGGCCTCCCTCCATGCTTACATCACGGACATGACCCCCCGGTCTCCCACTTATTTCCCCTCCGGTGCATCCAGGATGTTTGGACTCTCTGCACTGAAGGCAATTCAACACGACCTCCGGTCGCGTTTGTCCGGTTTTGCCTCCCACTGGTGCGATATGATTTTTGAGATCGTTTTGACAGATTGTAGGCGTAAGGAGCATGGGGAGGTAAATCCAGTGCGGTTTCTCAGAGCTTGGTAACTACACATAAAAAAGACTCTCCTACCCTCCCCACAGCTTCGCATAGTTGAGCAAGAGGACCTCCTAAGGCAGTTGTTTTTAGGTCGGCGCTTGTTCATTTTTCGATGAGTTCCTCCTGATGGATAAAGAGACTTTAAAATCGTGCCACTTACGTGTTTTTGATCGACGGGCAAATGGTCGCGGCCAAGTCCTCAAACCTCTTAATGATCTCGTTTTCCCCGAGGGCCGCTTGGCTTTCATGCTCCCTAAGTTGGTAATCTCTCCCCTGTGGAATACACCTTTTGGGACTGTTGCCTAATTTTAGTGTTATTTCAGTAACTCTGCGCGATTCTAACTCTCATTAACGCAAGCCCCCCCGAAAATTGCCCTAAATTCCCCCTTCGGTGACTTGTTCCTTCATTCCTCCCGAGTCTCCCGCCCACCGTGATAAGCTCGTAAAGACACAACTTTTTCTGGTAAATGCTTTTTTGAAATTTTCCCCTGAAGCCCTACGGTGACCCCCAGGCTGCTTTCTCGAGATTTCAACATGTGCTGGGGGATGGGGTATCATACCCACCTGACTGCAACAGCCCCTTGCAAGAGATCTCGATCTCATCGATTTTGGTTTAGTCATTCTCCCCGTTCTTTCAGACTAGCTATTATACTGAGCTAGTACGAAGTCCACCTTAGCTGGCTCCGGATGTGTAATTCAGTAGCCGATTTTTGTTGTCCAATCGGTTTGGCTGAATCTGGCTTTTTCGACTGAAGTTCATTTCTATATATTTGACAATCCCCCTTGTTGTTGAGGATGAAATGTGTAGCCCCCCCCCGCACTATCTTGCCACACACCCACCTGATTTAATACCCCAATCGTCTTACTTCCAAGATTCCCCCCCCCCCAAAATCCGTGACTCCAGGCTTAAGTCTGGTAACTACCCTGCGAAGGAATTAAATGGCTTCTCCGTCACGGTCTACCTTCTCCCCTCCACGCCCCCTAGATGTCCCCAATGCTTCTTCCATGGATTGCATCCTTTGGTCGATTGTTTACCATAACCCCTCTCCGTGTCTAATGCTACGCGCCGCTTCCCTTCGTTTTTGAAAGGACTTATTTTGGTTTCAATACCTTGCCTCCTTCTCTTACTTTGTGTTGAGGCGGGCGTCTCTTTTTAATTCATCCGCCCCCCCCGGCAACGTTCCTCACAAAATCTTGCGCCCCAATAGTTCGTGGCGGTAGACAACTTCGAGTGGCCACTGCGAGCGTAAGGTCATCCCCTTATGAAAACGTCTTCAAAGTGGAGCAGCAATAAGGTTCCCCCTCACTCTTCCTCTTCCTTTGTAATCTGCGAGCAAGAGAGTTTCCATAGGAACCCCCCTCGGTAGCCCCCCCCCACGCTTTCTCCTGATAGTGGAGGACTTTTTTTGCCAGCGATATTCTTCCCCCCCACAAATCACCTTCCCTTTTTTGCTGCCTCTTTTTGACTTCCTAAAAATGTGCCTCACTTATCGAACACATCCCTTTCCCTCACACCAAAATACGACATTTTTTCGATGATCCTTCTTGCTAAAAAGATCAATCGGTTCTGGGGGTAGGCTTTTTTTATGTGCTATAGTCCACACTTTCCAAAATCCAGACACTCCCTTTCTCTCACCACCGTTTTGAGTCGCATTTTTTTAACTGATATCTCCCCCCCCCCAGAATATAGTCCCCCCTGGGATTCCATTCCCTTCGCCCCAGTCTCCTTTTTCATTCCTGCCAGCTGTCAACAGGATCCGTGCCGACCCCCCAACCCCCTCTGCAAACATTTTCTTAGATCCTCTTTTCAACCGTTGGAATGCGTAGGGTTCTTGAACCGATTGGAGGTACCCCCTCCTTCTCTTTGTCTTTTGCACCGCCCCTTCCACCACTTCCCCAAAACCAACGCGTTTAGTTCTCCTTCTTTCAGCTTCGTCCTTTTACAGCGTACCCCCACCCTCAATTTACAGTTAGATAATTCTTTCCAGTCCTCCTCCCTTCCATTGTCCGCCTAACACCGCGCCTTCTTGAAACCCTTGGTTGCACTTTGTTGTTCTCCCGCCTCTTGTTGCGACATCGTTCTTGTTGGCTCTTAATACCCGCGAGAAGCCGCTGCCCCCCCTAGTTTACAGGCTTCTTCCGTGACCGTCCCGGATTGGGTAATCTTTCGGGAGGTTCAAATTTGAGCATGATTAGTAATCGCCCAACTCTCCGTGCCGTGTGAACCCTTCTTTGGTTGACCGCCCCCCTATCTTCAAATGTAAATTTTTCCGGTTATCCACAGAGCCGTCCTTCTTAGTAAAAACTGCACCCCTCCTCTTGTTAGGTATTTCCTTCTTCTTCTTCTATTAGTCCCCCCTCATTTTTTTAGTCGTCCCCCTCCTATACTTATGCATGCCTTCATCTCTAGTTTCATAATTGGATTTAGGGGTATGTTTGCTCCCCTCTGACTTGCAATGGCTAATGCATTTACCAGAACCCACAATCTTCTAATCACCCTTCGGAATTCCCCCCCCTCCTCCCCTAACTCGACTGTTTCCCTTCCACTCAGCTCCCGTTGCGCGTTTTTTCAAAACAACCACATCTCTTTTTCATGGTTACGAAATCCTCCCCAGACCTTTTCTTCACCCTTCTTTTTTTTTAAAATCTTTTACCTCGCGCACTGGAGCCTGTCCACGTAGCGTCTTCTTTTTTTTCTCACTTGCTATTAATCATGCTAATGGTCCCTGAGCCCACTGGACTTTTTTCCCTTTATTCGAAAAGATTTTTCCTACAAAGTATCTGTGATTCTATACAGTGTTGACGCCCCCCCATAAACGTTTTCGCACCGTTTTTTCCTCCTCCAAAGCGGATCGACATTTTTCCCCGCGACCCCCTCTCCTTTTATAATGTATACTTACCCCCCTCTGGGTCAACTCATGAAATTTCTGTCCCAAGCTCTTACATCTCGCAAGACTTCCTCCAACTGCGCCCCTCTTTTTTTTCCCTACTACGTTTTTGTTGAGTCTTTTCCTTAGGATGCAGCAATCTCCCTTGACCGATATTCTCCTTATCACTATATTTGTGATATCCCCGACCTTTTATTTGAGACATTAGCCGGATGTCGGCTGAACCCTTCCCTTCCTCGTGGACTTACTTATGTTCACCATTTGCCTCCCCCTGGCAAACATGTACCTGCCCCTGCAACTTTCTCTTTTAGACTTGCTGGAAGCCCCTTTCCCCCCTTTGTTCGAACCTCTCCAGTCCTTCGTTATATGTTTTTGCTTGACTCCCCCAAAAAACAGAGGGTAAAACGCTTTGCCCTTCTCAGTGTGAACCGCTTCCATCTTTTTATCGGACACCTCTTCTCCTCTCCCTCCCTTGCTGAAGCTTTAACTCCTTCGGGGGCTATCCACTGGCTCGTCCACTTGCGCATCGCGTGGTTGTTTCCCCTCAGCGACCAGTCCCCCATCCGGCCTTCCGGCCCTTGGCACCTTTGAGGAACATTTGGGTTTTTATCTCTTTAAGGCGATAATCATGTCAAGCTCTTTGTGTTGGGTTCCCCTTTCACTTAGCTGCCCCCCTTCCCTTTCGAAACATGGCCCATTTCACTTTACAATTTCTGAGCGACACCCCCCCCCCCAGATGTTTCTCAGCAGGATATTCGGTGCCATGATCCCCACACATGCCGAATTTTCCCTCCAACTAGAATAACAAGTTTTACAAGCCCCCAGCGCGGTCTTTCCTTGTTTATTGTTTTTTTAGCGTTCCCCTGTTTTTTCTTCCACCGCCTTTCTCCGTGGTCTAAACATTTTCGTCACGAGAGGCTTTTTCTTGATACTGACCCTTATTCCAGGAACCCCTTACACAATCCGTTCCTTTTCTCACTCAATTTTCTTGATTCTTTCGGTTTTATTCCTTCTCATCTGAAAGGCTCCCAATAAGTTTTCTATAAAGATTGCGCTGCCTCATTCCTCTCAGTCCCCTTCATCTCTCCACTTTTTTTACTTTCCTGGACCAATTTTTCCTGCTGAGATTCATTTTTCCCTCCTTATAACAATTCCCCACTTGATGGTTTTTCCCCCACACTCTGTAGAACCTCACCTGAGTAGTAACATCTTTTCTGTGTTTTAGAAGTGGTTCCCCGGCGTTTCTTCCCCAAGCTCAGGAAGCTCACTCCACTCTTTTTCCAGTAAATCCAACCTCCCTGCTGATTCCTCTCGGTTGAAGAAGTATTTTTCTTACGTGAAGCATGTTTCCCCCCTCCCTTTTCTTATGGATCCCTCCGCCCTTTTTCTAGTATATGGGGAATACAATATCGCTCTCTTCTCACGAGAAGATAGGTACTTCCCCGTAGTCATCACTGCCCGACACCATTGGAGGTAATAACTTTTCAGGAAGTTTAATTTAAACTACCAATAACAAACCCCTTCTTAGACTGACCCTCCTTCTGACAGTCTTGCTTGCCTCCAGGGAATAGCAGCTGGATAGTTGGCTGTGTTTGTTTGTCCTTATGAAGTTAGATCTTCTGGATAACGCCTTGACCCTAAGACTTTTTCCCTTGAGGGGTTAGCTTTGTGTTGCGGGAAAAGGTACCATCCCCTTTTCCCCCCCCGGTTTATGTTTGGATCCCCGCTGGGACTGTTACTTCCTGGTATAAAAGTTTTCTATCCTTCATCTTTTTCCTGGGACGGAGGCCCCCCTTCTCTTAGACTCAGCTTTTATTTTTGTGTTTTTGATTTGACATTATCTCTGGCTCCAAAATTAGTACACCCACCCTTTTTTCCCCCCCCCTCCGCACCCCTTGCTTCATCTTTTGAATGAGTACGGTCCCCCCTAGTCATAGATGATTTTCCCTTCGCAACCAACGAATATAAAGCAGTCTGACCAACTCTTTATTGCAACCAAAAGCCCTTGACGACACATCCTGGTTTGCCCCCTCTTTTCGTTTTTTCGACCAAATTCCGTCTTTATTGGTCCTGTCCCTCCCCCAAATGATTGAACTTCTCTCAATGACATTCTTTTCTATCACCCCTTTGGCTCTCCGCCATGTTTATACGTGTATTCCTCTATTTAAATGATATTATTACCCCCTTTTTCTTCAAAGCTCTCTCTTTTTTCTCTTCTTGTTACGGTTCCTGCTTCCTAGAACCCGACTGAGGTTTGTGGGAATAGTAGTCCTTAATTCAATACGAAGTATCTCCCCATACCGGTGTTTGTAGAGTATATACGCTCCGGATTCCTCCTTTATATCCCCACCTCACCTCTTGCCATCATTTTTCGACAGACCCCCCCCCCCACAATCGTCTTCCTTCTAATTTCCTTTTTTATTACACTCTTATAATATCTGGCGCTACCTGTCCTCTCTCCCCCAAAATCGCTGATATGACTGCCTGCCTTGCAAGGGATTTTTTGTGCCCCATCACCACATCCAACCTTACTCCCCCCCCCTGGGTTCAATGCGCTTTTTTCCCCCTCCCGCCTGTACCTGATTTTTTTCACTTATTTGGTCACCCTTTCTTCATTTCTGATTTAATACGGTCCCCTTGTTTTTCTGGAGATGCTAGGTTCCCCGTCATCGCTCTTCTTCATAGGCACCGTTTCATCCCAGGTTCAGTCGCAACCCCTTATCTTTATTTTAATTTTTTCGCCTGTACTTTCAAATCAAACACCTCTATTTTCCCCCCCTTGAAGCTGTGTAAAGTCCCCCATTTGGCGCCCTTACAAATTCAATATTACCCAACGTTTCTTTTTACGAAAATAACCTTAGAGGTTTCCCGCCCAAACCACCCCTCAGTAATTCTTCTGCTTTAGTCGCTTCCCTTTCCCCCCTTGACCAGTCCCCCAAAAACAACCCAGTTCCATTTTTCTTTGTCACGCAACTGATTTTAATCAGTTTAGACCTATTTCCCCCCCCCAGACCCTCCTCGCTCCCTCCCACCCCCATATTCATTAGAGACGTTACTCCCCCTCCATGAAGGATCCTGGAAGGTTTGAGAGTACTGTTTGTATGCTCCCAGAGCTTCCCCCCCCTTAAGCCGCCCCGTTCACCCCTTGCTTAGTGAGTTTGCTTTTGCCTATCCCCCCCCCTCTGATCAGCAATATCCCCATTGTGCAACTTCCCTCATCCACCCCCCTTCACGTTCTAGGGCTGTTAATTCCATCCTGCCAGTGATCCCTGGAAAGTAACCCCCTTTCTTACACCCCGTCGATTTCCTTTCTGGCTCCCTGATTTCTCCCTTTTAGCTGAATTCTCTGATGCACCCCCCCTGAACCACTTCTAAACATATGTTATAGTTCGCCTCTTCTCCTATTGTGTAAGGACCTGTACCCCAATTAAATGGGAATTTCGCGATTTTTAACTCGCGATTTACTCCCCCCCCTCCCCATGAATGGAGACTTGGCTAATGTCTGTCAAGTTTCCTTAGCCCTCCTCCCTCTCGCCCTTCGTTGGCTTTTTCTGGCCCGCGCGATCGCTCCCTCCGATTGTTGATTACGTGAACGTAGGATTTGTGCCTGACAGTTAATGAGAATGATTGTAATCTTACTCGGAGATTACAAGATTGGCTGATCCTTCCCCGACCCATTCTTTTGTTCCTTTCCCCCCAAAGATCAACTCCCTCCCCCTTCACGCAACGAGATTGATGTAGGTTTCGCTTCGCGGTTCTTCCCTTTTCAGTGTCGCCCTATACTTGCAGTACCGCTAGTTTTACCTATCAGAACTGTCTTTGCCCTTTTTTGTTAAGCACCTATGTTTTCTACAATACAGTGAAATTCCGTCCCCTCTACTCTTTCATCTTCCAGTTGTCATACGAAACCTAGAATAACCCGTGCAAACTTCAGTATCCTTTTTTTTTTTGATGTATTTTAGATGAGCCACAAAAGAAAAACTTTTTCTCCCAGTGTCGCCCATTTCCTGGTCCCTCCCATACTGGCCCCTATTCCTAGGGTATAGGCTCTTTAAATTACTTCTTTCCCAGAGGAGAATTAGTTAACAAGCCTCAGAGTTTTTCGAATGCATTGACATGTCCTTCAATCTATTTTCCACCTCCACTTTTTCAGTTCTCTAAAGTCGACTCCTTCTGTACCCTAACCCCCACCCGCTACTTGCGAAGATTTTGTTCTCAACTGTAGGCACCTTAATTCCTCCTCACTTGACTTTTTCCTCTTTCGACACCCCCCTAATGCCCACCCCACCGAATTACCCCCTATGCAATTGATAACCTCTCTTTTGCACTTTCTCAATAATGCGCCAGGACCACCGAACCCACTCTCTATCTTCAGTTTTTTTCTCGAGATTGGCATTCGTCGTTTTTTCTTGTTCCTTGCGTTATTCTACTTATATAATTGCCTGGTGATCTTAGCGTTAGTTTTTAGTTTCGTCTTTCTGATTGTTCTGCTGGTGACCCCCAGTGAGTACTCTTCTGACCCGAACGTCTTTTTCTCACATTCCCTTAGTCCTTCGGTTTTTTTTTAACCATGCGTGCTTACGATGCGCGCCATTATCGTTTTCGGTGCACGAGACAAGTTCCTCTGGACCATTTGATGGGGGTCCTCCCCTGGGCCCCCACCTATGAGTTATTATGATCCGCATCCCCTGGCCTGGACGCTATTCCCTTCTTTGCTACCCCGAATGTCCTGCCCTATGCGCATTCGGGTGATTCTGTCCCCCCCTGTGGGGCCGGACCATAGAGTTGCGTTTGTTGCCGTCAAAGACCATGACCCCATCCTCATCAAGGTCTGCAAGAGCAAATGGCCCCTCGATGCGTTTTCGGTCATGACGAATCACTATGCAATCTCTTTTCCTGTCACTCCATGCATTTCCCTCTGCCCAACCCTTCCCCTCAAGCAGCACCTAGATGACCCCCGTCGTCTTAGGCGAAGACGACGACTCATTCCAAAACCCGAATACCTCTCTGATCTTCCCCAGAACACCGCGCGATGGCTTTGCGTCCAGGTTGGAGGATATCCCCAGGAGCCCTTTCCACAGATCGTGGGCGGAAGGGACAGACAATCCAGGTTCATTTGCTTTTGTTTCATAATTAAGGATACAGTCCCCCCTATTACCTTAAAGCGCCCCACCTACGTTCTTTTGGTCTCAAGTTAACCTTTGTAAGAGTTTATGATCTTTTATTCCTCGACCCTTCAAGGGTTTTCCATCTTGAGAGGTATAAAGACGTTTTTTTTCTCCTCCAACAATTCTGATGTTCCAATTGTTTCTATTGCGATGGGTCCCCACCTCGAACCATTATTTGAGGGGGGGTCATGGAATTAAAAAAATGGATACTATTCCCTAATGCAGTAGTTCCCTTTTCCTTTGTTAGAAGTTTTTTTTTTCCATGCCTTTGGGTCATTCCCTCCCGTGTAAATAAAAGAGGTTACATGCTTTCATTCCAACGGTCACCTTTTTTCCTCTCCTCAGGCAGAAAGGATTGGTCTTTTTCCTGTTTAGCTCGGCCCTTTCCTTACAACCGCTTCTGTGAACCCTTTTTCTCCCGAGAGCGGCGGGTGGAATCCACCTTTTTCCTCTTCTGACTTCTCTTCCCTTTAAGAAAAAGGCCGGCCCCTCCCTTTGGCTCCCGCTTGTGCCCCGGTCATCTTTTGTTTCTTCTGAAAACTAAAATACAACCAATTCCTTTTCCACCTCCTCCGCTTATTTTCTTTTCATAATTGACAACTCCCCTGACGGATTTTCTTTAGGGTTGGACCTTTGGGTTGATGATGCTTGATCCCCATGCTTATAACCTCCTTACCCAGCAGTGAGAGGAACCCTTTGTAGGGT
>Ga0179591_1316266_pt1 | contig 12222 bp, 13 predicted proteins | sample CZOMad2_1_08_16f_FD_182891 | JGI IMG/M metagenome (GOLD analysis project Ga0179591, IMG submission 182891) | Vadose zone soil fungal communities from Angelo Coast Range Reserve, California, USA - CZOMad2_1_08_16fungal (PacBio error correction) | ecosystem: Environmental > Terrestrial > Soil >... | reverse complement strand
TTTTTGCCCTTCTGTTATGAGGTGCAGGTTCACCCTTTTCCAGTTCTTCTTTTTTCTGGCCGACCCCCGTTTATTTCCCTCCACCCCCATGCTCCGCAATTTGCCCCACTCTTCAGCGAGCGCGGAGGCCTCCCCTCTGTGACTTGCCTTTTTTTTTGCCAGTCAACTCTCCACCCGGCCTTTTAATCTTCTTCGCGTTTTGGGAAAAGCTTTTTTCGACGGATTCCGCCTGGCTCCTTGTCTGAGGTTTTAGCCAAAAGCGCAATCCCTCAGCTCGACAATTTCGGGTTCGCCTTACCCAGAAAGCGTAATACTGTTTTTTGTTTTTTTTTATTTCCCCTTACGGCCCAGGCCTTCCTCGGTCCTGACGTCCACGTTTCTTGGTTTTTATTGTCTTTCCTCCTTCTGCCTTCTCTTCAGGTCCAACCCCCTGTAACCGTAAAGTCCAGGCGGTAGCATTAGAGTGTAGCTCCTGGCCAGGCTTCTCGGGTGTCACCCCTGCTGGTCCCCTCCCCCCGCTGGATCGCCCGGTCAAGCTTGGTGGATTTCCCAAAACGCTTTGCTTCGGTTTTTTTTCCCTTTCCCCACCCCCCCCCCCGTTGTTGTTTCGTGGGCTCTCCCCCACCCTGCGGCCCGCCCGGGTTTCTTTCCGTCCCGTTCCCTTTGTCACTTGTTTGCGTTCGCTGGGACTTGCCCCCCCCCCAAAGGGGTTCTTCTTGCATCCTGTCCTTTTCCTGCACCGAGCGCCTTCCTGAAGACATAAACCCTTTTCCTTCTCTTTGATCCCGCACGCCCGGGTCAGCGCTTAAGCTGTCGGCCAGCTCTTTTGATTTTTCTTGGACCCCTCCAAAGGAGGTATTTTACCCCCCCGGGCGTAAATCCCCCCCTGCCCCCCCCCGTTAAATATGCGTGTGGTTCTTTTTTTCCGCATCCTTTTGGATTCCGGACTTTCTTTTTCTGCTGGTCACGATTTTTTCACTTCTTGGCTGGTGCTTTCTTAGTAGCTTTCCCCCTAGTCAATTTCCCCCTTTGATTAGGCATTTCCCGTCCCCCCCCCGTTCTGGTACATTCCTTTTTTGATGTGGTTCCTTCTTCCCCCCGGTACTACTTTGCCCCCCTTCTTCCCCCCCCCTTCCCCGGTCGGCAATGAGCACACATTTAGACGTCCCGGAAAGATTCCCTGGTCCCCGTTCTGTGTGGACGTCTGTCCTCGTTACTAATCGTCCCAGTCTTCTGAACTTAGCGTTAGGATCTCTCTGTCCTGTTTTGTGTGGTTGTGTCATCTACTTTAAGTTCATTTACCTCTGGCATACCTGGGCCCTTTCCCATGCCTTTACCCTTACACACTTACTCCTGTCTTTTGCCAGTCCTTCTAACTTACTCTGCTACCACCCCGATTTTGACTTCTTCGGCCGGCGATGGGCCCCTTTTCTTGCGGTGCCCCCATTGCACGTTGTCCCCGTCTTCTTTTAGGTGTTAATTACAATCCCTCCCCTTTGGGAGGACCCTTTCCTCTGACCACTCCTTCATCTTCTTGGTTTACAGGCTCCCATTATAGGAAGATCGGCTTTGCTCATTGTTTCTTATTCCCCCCAAAGGGTACTTTGACTCTCCCCCCCCTTGTTCAAGCCACAATAGCATCTCGTAGTCCTCAGTGGTCCCTGTTAGTTACCAAGGCCTCGCAGCTTGAAGAGCGCACGGTCTCGTCGAATGTCAAAACTGGTCTCAGCGTCCGACGGTCATCCTGCTATTTTCCAACGTCTTTTTTGAGCTTTGCCCCTCCGGCCCTACAAAACAAACCGTTTTGCCTACTACTTTTGTCAAATAGAGTTACTCGTCCCCCCCCTCTTTTTGTTTCCTCTTTCCCCGCCACCGACCCCCTTTTTTTTTTTTTTTTTTTTCCCAAGGCGTTGAGGGGTTTGTTGATTTTTCCCACTTTGGACCGGTTGCCTCTTCCTTGTCGTCTGCCAGGGACGTGTGGATTTCGGTTGATACCTTTAGGAATTTTCGAAACCCCCCCCCCCCTCCCCTGGTGGATGGGCCTTTCTTGGACCTTTTGTCGCTGGTTTTCCCTTCTTCTTTTTCCTCTTTACTAATAATCCGTTTTTCTTTGTTTTTTTCGTTCTTTTTGAAGCCGTCGCCCGTCCTGGACCCCCGAGGGTTCTGCTTTTTTTGTCAGGTTCGCAGTACCTCCATCGCTAGGCTGAGAGACCTGTCGTTCCCCCCCCGCATTTTTTCGCAAACATGTCCAGGCGCGTTTGTCACACCGCTGAGTTTTTTTTTCACCTTACACCAAGGACAAGTTTTTACTTCGTAGTGAAATCGATGTAGCTCTTTTTTGACCCCTTCCGGTCGGTAGGAGAGTTGTCCCTTTGTGATTCCACCTGGCTTGCCGTCCATCAACCCCACTCTACGCTGACCTTCTTTCCTCGCTTTTTTTCCACCTGCTGTGACACGGACGTGGCGCTTCCCCATCTCTGGGTCCGGGTCGAAACGTCCTTCCCTTTCCACGGTCGGAGAGGCCCATGTTGTGCCGCAACTCCCTCTTTCTATGCGGGTCTTTGAACAGCTCCGCGTACCCCCCAAGTTTGAGCTCTTCTGCCCCCGAAGATCGCCTGTGTTGGAAGTTGATTGATTTCTCGGTTCTCCATGGGCTGATTTGACCAGACACTTGAAAACCTATTGTTTTCTTTCTTTCCAGATCCAACTAATGGGCCCACATTAAGTATCATTTTTTGGTTTTTCAGCGCGGTTAGAGATCCTTTCCCTCCCCCGGCGAATTGGTGTCTTTTCCCCTGTCTCCGACCGGATACCGGGATCGCGTGGCATCCGCTCTTAATTATTTTCCCTGCCAACCCGCTGAAGCTCCATAGGTTCCACCCCCCCTCTTCCCTTTGCTTTCTCTGGCACCTTTGAGAAGTTCTCCCTTAAACCTTTTTCCTTGGTCCGGTTCATCGGCTTGCCGGGTTTTAGATTTGCATGGCGGCCCAGTTTTGGGGTGCGATCTGGGTGGCCCTCCTCGTCTTCTCCACACTGGCTGGTCCCTTTTTGAACCCCCCTTGTCGATGGTCTACCGGGATGACTTCCCGATTCTGGCGAAGATGGTGACACCGCTTTGCACTTTTGGAACATCGGGATGCCCCCCCCCCCCCCCCCTTAGGAGAACTCCGTTTCACCTTCCTCTTTTTAGGAAGACTCTTCCACGCATTTTTCCCCCCCGGAAATGTGCGTTTGTCTCTGAAGCAATTTCCCCATCTTTCAGGTAGGTTAAACCCTCCCACCGGAGTCCTGGACCCTCCGCCTTCGTTGTTCCTCTGGTGGATCCCGCTTCGAATGGTAGGATATTTTTTATGGGCACGGTCGCTTTTCCCTCCCTCTTTTTTTGGCCAGCTGTTCCTGGCCTGAATCTTTTTCCCGACCCGGTCGACGTTAGGGACTGTCCAGGAGATCCCCTATGCCGTAGATCCCCCCCGCGTGTCCCCTTTTTGCATTCCCCCTCACCCTTTTGTAGTTAGTTTGCGAAAACACCCCCAAACTGCGGCCGCTCTTTTCCCCGCCCCCCGCGACCCCCGTTCGTTCCTTTTTTCTCCATCATATTTTCGGGTCCCCCTCTCTTCGGGCCGACTTCGCTAGACGCACTTCCCCCCCTACTGTACCTGAAAGGCGTTGATGAACCCCATTCTTTTATAGGTTCATCTCACCACGTCCCCTTTCCCTGGAGTTCCCCCTTGGGAGCTTATTTTCCTTGGCCGACGTCGTACGACCTGTAGCAGCGCCAGCCGCCTTTTTTCTCCGGACTAAAAACCGACCGCCCTTTTTCGGGCCCGCCCTGAGGTTCCGCGAGGCTCGTAAATCGGGCTTTCTGGTGAAGGTCTTCGTCCCAGTCTTTACGTCCGTCTCTTCACGGTCCTTCCTTTGTGCGTCGGTATTGCGCCTTTTCAAGAACCCCCTCGCCCCATGTTTACCCCCTTCTACCGGTCCCGTGACAAGATAGGGGCCCCCCCTTCATATTTCTTTTCTTTTCCCCCCCTCCGCCGATTTTTTTTTGTTTCTCTCTTTCACGTTGACTGTACCCGGACCCCAGTGCTCCCAGTAGCCTTCGTGCAAGGGCGACTTTTTTCCACAGGTTTGAGAAAATGAGCGCACCACGTCCCGCCCCCCCCCTAATCGTTGCCTAAATGGGATCCACTTTTCGTTGAGGCCTCCTGCTCCCAGACACCTTTTTACCCCTTCACGCAGGAGTTACGTCTTGCCTTTCGGTCAAACCCAGTCCTCTGGCGCGTAAGATCTTTAACTCGGTTCTTGAATTTTGTTTCTTGCAATGGCAATGGCTCCCTCCTCTCAATGGCAGTTTAGGAAGGCCAACTCTTCCGTTTTATCGGCAATCCTAAAGATGGACCCCTTCCCAGTGACCCCATTTTTAAGAGGAGGGTTCCTAATCCCTTCTTTGATATGTTGACCCGTAGAGTTTTCTCGGTACACTTCCATCTCTTTCTTCCCCGGGTAACCCTCAGCGGTGACCCCCTACCCCGTCACTCGGTTCCCCTCGATATCGGTCGCGAAGCTTAGTGGGGATCTGGGTCACCCCTACTTTTTGAGGCGGTTCCGGGTTCCCTTTCGGTTTTGGCAAGGCAAGGAGAATCTGGTTTTGTGGTTGTGGTCATACGGGACCCCGTGGGCGGGGGTCCCCTTTGTTGCCGCTGCTTTACTTTTTTTTATTTTTTTGCTGCCATCCGCGGGGATCTCCGACCGTTCTTAGTCCTCGGCGCCGGCCACTTTTTTGGTTTTTCCCCCTGCTGGAAACTCGTGCCCCCGTTGGGCTCCACGGAGTCACCACGCATGGCTACCCCTTTCTCTTGACCTCGACTTTTTTCTTTCCCTCTCCACCAAGCCGTCGGATCGGTTCTGACCCCCGGTTTTCCGTCGTACGGTTTGATGTTGGACTCCCTTTTTTTTCTGCCCCGGAAGGTTCACAGGCCGCATCCCAATTTCCGCCTGAATGTGACTGGGCCTTTTTTCCAGCGGTCTTTCCGAGGGGGAAAGAGCCCGTTGCCCGAGTTCTCCTGCTTGTGTTCCCTGTGTTCCCCACTTCTGATGCTTTTTGCCCTTCTTCGCCGCTCATCTGCCCCCCCTTCATCCCGCCTGCGCTCGACCCGTTCCCAGCAGTTTGTGACCCGGTAATAAGTTTTCCCCTGTCACCCCTCGGCGCCATTCTCTTTACCTCTGTGCCCTGGCCGCGTGCCTGGGTTTCCGTTGAGGGTTGACAAATACGTTTTTTTTTTTGTTCGCCAGGATTTTTTCGTGGATCTTCCCTCCACGAAAAATGTTAACCTCCTACCTTGGTTCTTCCTCTCCCTTCTTAACTCTCCCGTCTTGTTTCAGGGCTACGGAACAGTTTTCAAGCCCAAGAAGTACTCTGTGCCGTTAGTCCCCTATTGGTCGATACCTCCCCCTTTTCCCCCTGACGCGATTTTCTGCCCGGGGGATATATCCCTGTCTTCTTCTAGCCCCCCTCCTTTCCGGATCGCTCGGTCGTCCGGTTCGGCGGAGATCTTTTTCTCCCCCAATCTACCCTGCAGTGATTTTCTAGGGTTCCTCAATAAGCCCTTTTTTGGGGGGATGCCCCCCTCAGTCCCTCCTAATGTCTGGTCCCCCCCAACAACGTGCTCGGACCAGCACCCTCGCCGCTGAGGCGGTATTTTTTCTTTTTTTCGGCCCGCCACCAATGATCTCAAAAAAGTAAGGGAAATTTTTTTTTCTTTACAAGTCCGCACCATCGTCCCCATCTTTTTTTTTCCGGAAGAACGTGGTCTTTCGCCTCCCAGGCCCCTTTGTTTCCTGAGCCGCGTAAGTACTGGTCTTCTACTTTTTTAGTTTTCGTGTCACAAGCTCTGGCATCATTCCTGTCGGGCCTTGTGTATATAACTCCCCCGATTGGCCGGTGTGGCCAACGCATGGCACTACTAATTCTGTTTCGACTTACCCTCTAGTTCCCTCCCCTGACGATTTTCCCCTATCCCTGGCCGGTTGCAGTTTAGTCCCCCAATCGTTGGTTGACCTCCAAGAACTGGGAGGTTTTTTCTCTTGAAGTGCTTCTTCTTTCGGTGCCCTTCCTTTCTCTGGATCCGTTTCTACCGACTTCCCCCCCTCGGGCTGGGTTCCTGGATGTTAACGTCTTCACCCTGATCTCTTCTTACTTTTTTTCCCTCTTTTTTTGTTGTTGCTCTGTCTTTGTGAAGTTCTTCCAGCGGCGCTTTCCAGCCCCTTTTGCGCATTTTTTTTCCCCAGTACTACCTCCATTGAATAGTCAATGGGCTTCCCGATTCTCGTGTGCAAACCCGGTCCCATTTTCCCTCCCCCCCCCGCTATAGCGCATTTGTGTTTCTAACCGGCTTGTGGGGCGTGAGCTCTTGGACCACTCTGTAGGGAGGCATTTAGTTTTTTCAATGATTTGGTTTCCCCCCCCTTTCTGCCGTCCCTCCTTCCCTGCCCTTTTTCCCTTCCTTGACACCCTTTTCCTAGGATTTGGACCAGTTGCCGTGGGCGCGGCAAACTTCCCCTTTTGAATCTTCCCCTTCTGAACTGCCCACCCCGTCGACTATTGTCTCCATGCCCCCCCCCACGTCTCTTGCGGTGTCGCCCGCTCAAAGCTACGCCCCTTTTAGCTCCTGCCCCCCGGCCGTGATCGCCGTTTTTTGTCCATTTCCCTGTTTGCTTCAAGGCCTGTATGGGATTCTTTTGACCTATGAAAGATCATCCTTTTTGGTTTTCCCCTGTCCGATCATAGAAGACCTTCCTGCTTTTTTTTTTTTCCGCCCACCTTAATCCTATGTTCTCTAGGCAGCTGGCGAAAAGATCCCGTTCCTTTCTTACCTTTCCCTTTCCGATGATAAGGCGATGTTGTCGCGCCGCTTCCTGTCCCCCGTTAGGCCTGCCCCCCCCCCTTCGAGTCTCCTCTTCCTAGGTTACAAGATTCGTTTTGGCTTTCCCCACGAAGAGGCGCACCCTACTGGACCTTCATCCTCTTTCGGGCTTCCTGAGGTCGGGATGGCATTTGTTTTGGCCTGTCTCTGGTGGAAACGTCCGTATTCCCCCGCTCCCGACCACCCTGTTCCTTTTACCTACCTTGTTGGTCGATCGTATGCCCGTCGATTGTTAAGATGTTGAAAACCCCTCTCCAGTCCTTTGGAACTCGGGACGTCCCAGCCCTCTCGTAAGTTTTTTCCCCAACTGATCTTTCTCCACATCTTTTTTACGTCACCCAAGGTCACATTCCCTTTTCCTGTCTGGATGACCCCTTGGGACTTCCCCCCTTTGTCAGCTTGTTTCCCCAACGAGAAGCGCTCGCGGCTAGCAGTTGTATTTTTTTATCCTTCGCTTGATCGACAGGTTTAGGTCTCCTTGTTCTCGGTGATTGGGTCGGTCGAGTAGTCAGAAGAGATTTTCTTGCTGAGGTCCCCACTTCCCCGCCAAAGGTAGAAGTTGACTATTCTTGCAGCGCAGTCCCCGGGGTTAAAAGCTGTTTTCCCCCGCACCCCGCGCCCGGTATGTTCTTCCCCCCTGAAACACAGACCCGAGCCTTTTTTCCGCCCCACGCGAACCGGCTTTCATATCAATTAAGCATTGTGTTCCCCCCTCTTCCCGCGGCTACCAGACTTCATCCCCCTCCGCTTGTTCCCCCTTTTCCCTGACACCCTGATTAGAATTCCCCCCGCCGCATCATAAGAACTCCGTCCCCCGTGCCGACGGCTGTGTTCTTTGCGAGTCTTGAAGTTTCCCGTTGTGCTTGGCGAATGCCATTTTTCTTCCCACCTGATGCATTTGATCCCCCCCTTCTATCACCTACCGACTCCCATCCGTCTTTTCTCCCCTGCCCGGTCCCTGATTCTTTACTCGTCTCCTAGTACTCGCGTCTTGTTTATTAGGCCCAGACCCGCCCCAAGAGGACTGTCCCTCCCCCGTCGCCCGTCCCCCCCCCTTTCTCTTGTTGGCTTATTCTTTCCTTTATCCAATACAGTCGCGATAAGCATTTTTTTCTTTCCTTCTCTCTTGACCCTGCGGCGGACCCCTGATAGTTTTTTTCCCCTCATCTCTCCACTCCTGTGTCTCCGAGATAGTTTGCTTTCCCATTCTACACGAAGGTTTCCATTCTCAGTCCCCCCCACGGCGAGCGCCTGCCCCCCGGGTGTCGTCCCCACTTGATACAGACCCCCGTCCCCGCCAATTCGTTTGACGGTCATACCTTTCTTCGGGGCTTTTATTTGTCGGGTTCCAAACTTGACTGAAGCCCCCTCCAACTCAGACAGTAAGAGGCTTCCCCCCCTGGGTCTTCGTGCCTTTTGCCTTCAGTTCACAAGAGTTTTGCTTTATGGATTCGTTCTCTTTAACCTCCCCCTTTGGCATGCTCGACCATTTTTCTCCTGGGACCATCCGCGGTCATTATTCCCCATACGCGAACAGTTTCCGCCGTTCGGCTACGACGTCCCCTTTTTTATGCATCAGGCTTTTGCTGCCCTTTTTTCACAACGCCGGTTTTAACCCCCCCCCAGACCAGGTCTTGACCTCCATGCTGTAGTCCCAGAGTATTTTTTTCCCCCCCCCCCATGATGATTGGAAGAACCGTTCTTGATTTCGAAAGCCCCCGGGGGAGTTCAGCTCAGTGCTCTCGCCCGGTGTGTTTAATTTTTTTTTACCACCCTACTGGTACGTCTGGGTGGTCCTCCTTGGACACGCTGCTGTCTCCTTCACCCACCTGCGGCATTTCGCTTGGAACGTTCCTCCGGGTGATTTTTTAGGTTCTTTTTTTACTCGGCCGGCCCCTTGGTGTTTCTGTTTACTTTGACATTCCACAGAGTTCGCTTCCACAGACACTTTCGTTTCCGGGATAAACCAGCCTCAACTCTTGTGCAGAGGGTCCCTGCAAGGAGGGACTGCTCTTCCTTGGTGATTGTGGGGACCTACTGTCCCCCCTTGACGTGTTTTTTTCAAGCAAAGTCTACCCCCCCCTACCAAAGTTCTTTCCCCTTGCGTTCTCCTTTATTTTCGTCCGCGAGTGAGACAGCTCTTCTTTTGTTTTGACTTCTACATGATGGTCCGATGTTTCAACTCCGTGAGGTGTTTTTGGTTTCCCCCCCACACTTTCCCACCTATTTTTTTCTCTAACTATTTCCCTGAGACTGCCATTCCCCACTTTTCTTTGTTCAAGAATTTTTTCATTTTCGGCGGCCGGTACTACGGCCCCCTTTCTCACCACCCTTTCAGTCCTGAACAAACTCTGGCCGCGTGACCAGGCAGCTTTTGGACTTTGCGCAGGTTGAGCAACCTTCCTTCTTTCCTTCTTTTTTCCGAACGGGTGGCCCCTCTAAGGCGCTTTCACCCCTTGTTCAGGGCTAGGACTGTCTAGGTCTGCACGCGCATTTCCCCCTCCGGCAGGTCATTGGGCTGAAAGGGCACAATCCTCCGTCGCCGGGATCCTTCCCGCCTCCGCTGCTCGACACCTGTCCCCTGATTGCAGTCTTTGAGGGGTTTTTTGCCTTAGATCTGGCACCCCCCCAAGCGGACCCTCCATCATTGAATTTCTTCCCATTTGCCTCCAAATGGGGGGTTCCTCCACCTTTCTTTTTTGTTCCCCTTCTGCACAATCGGTTTCCCGTTCTATTCTCCTTCCGGCTTCCTTGGTCCGAGCTGTCTTTCGTCTTCACAAGGAAGGGATTGCTTTTCCCCCCACGGGGCCCGTCCCCCATCGCCGGTTCTCTTTTTCTCCCTGGTCCTGTTCCCCGGCTTTCCATTTCTGGGCAGGTTTTTTCCTGCCCCGCTGCCCCACTTTTTTTTTCTTTTTTTGACGCGGGGTACTCTGCCTCATCCCAGGTTCGGACGTTTGGACTGACGGGTGGGTGACCCCTCCTATGGACAACGCGCCCCCCCCTACTCCCTTCTTTCGCGTTGTACTTAGTAGCTTTCCGCCCCTCCCCACATGGTCCCCCCCCTTGTTGGGCGAAGTTACACCTGTGCGCTTGTGTGGTTGACCTCCCAGACTGTGGTTTTTTTGTCCCTAGGTTCGTTCGTCGTTTTTTCTCCCCGGGCTAGTTTACGATGGATTGTCTTTTATACCTCCTCCCCCCCTTGGCGCAAAACCCGCCGGGTCTTGCCTTTTTTTGTTTCTTGCTGTCTCTCCCCCCCCTGTCTTTTTTCCCTCCTAATCTTGTGCCCGAGAGATCCCAGTTTTTTGACGCCGCCTTGTGACAGTCCTGCCTCCCCGTTTTTTTTTTCTTTTTTCTCAGTAGACCCCTCAATCTCTTACACTAGGCGAACGTCACGAAGCATCTTTTGCCCTTTCCCGGCTCGGTACCCCCCGCTCTTTTTTTTTTCTTTTACCCCTTCTGCCCCGGCCGGTGGGTTTGTTTAATCTTTCATTTTTGAGGAACTGATGTTCTGAGCGGCCCCCTAATTCTGTCCATTTTGATTTTCGTTCCCCCCCTTTTTCTGGAAGTTAAGCTGCCCACCCCTTTCAGCTTATTCCCCCCCTCTGCCATTACAGTTCTTCGCGGAACCTTCGTGTCCCGCTTGCAATGATGGACCGCCTGACCCCCCCTTTTGAACGGGAACACGTCTCCAACAAGTCGCTCCTCTTTTTGTACTTCCCCACTTCTTTTTCACTGACGAAAGCTCTTCCCTCCTCCGGTCCGGAGCTTCCTTTCCCGGTGGTAACCAGGACCGCTCTTTCGGGGTATAACTTTCTGTCCACCCCGATGAAGACAATACTGATAGTTCTTCAAGGACAGATCTTAGTCCTACCCTCTGATTTTTGGTAACCTACGTATCTACCTTGTTTTCTTTCTCTAAGCACCCCCAATTTTTTCGTTTCCACCTCTCCGGCAGGCCCTTATTTAAAAAAGGTCTCTTCTCTTCCCCTCGTTTGCATGCTGAATTAGAACTTTATCAACCTTCCCCCCCCCCAACCATCAAAGAGATCCATTTCTTCCCCCCTATTTAGTGGCGTATTTCCCCGATTCCGGCGCACACCTTTCTTGTCCGTTTCAGACCTTATTTCGAGGCACTGCAACCTGGCAGGCGCCCTTTCTTTGATTCTGGGGTGGCCCCTAGTTCCCTTTCGCTTTTTTTTTCCCCTGTTTACCGAAACTGTTTTTTTGATGCCTTTTTTTGATTTTGGCCGTCGTCTTCCTTTAGCGGCGACCCATCTGTTTTTCAACACCCCGCCTCCTTCTTTTGACCCCATCACGCAGGCAGTACTTGTCGTGTTAACGTCCCGTCACGGGACTTTTTTTTTGTTTTTGGAATTTTCCCCGTCCTTGCCCCCCCGCCTTTCAATGTGCGTTCTGGATTCTATTTCTACCGCTTTTCCGATTTCACCCCCCCTGGGGGCCTCCCGGGTTCATTTTTTTTTCTTGACCCGTCGTTCTTTTGGTTGATCCCGAGTCGTGTTATTTTTTTGCATCCATTGCCGTTCTCGTTTAGGTTCCCCCTGTTCTTAGTCCCAGCGAATCAATCTCCTGGCCGTTCGTTCACCCCAGTTTCCCCCCCTCCTGAGGGCCCCTCGTCCCGACGTTCAGCTTGGCGTCCGTCGCTCCCCCTCAGAGTGTCCTGCCCAACGCGCATTTATGTGTTGCCACCCACACCTTCCGACTTTCCTTGTTGTTTGGGCCAAAGTTTTGACCATTTTCCCCCCCCAGTTTCGGAAGTTCTTACCGCGCGCGGCAAGACCCCTTAGATTATGACGCAGACGTAATCTGTTCCCCGTCTTTTTTTTTTGACCTGACTATTTTTTTTTCAGCCGTGTTCCTTTTTACCCCCAGCACTGCATGACGGGCTGTACTGGGCCGTCGGTCATTCCCCCTCTTTCCAATTCCCGATGCAGGGTTGAGCCCCTGCTCTGAGAATCTTCTCCTTTCCCGTCTTCTGATCTTTTTTTTAAGGTCGTTTTTTTTTTTTTCTCCGTATTCCCAGACGGCCGACCCCGGTACGACCGATTTTTTTCTTCCCTCGTAATAGGGTGAGTCCTTTTTTTAGAAGGGCTTTTTCTTTGTAAAAGGTTGGGTCAGTTAGGGCCGTTAACGTGTCTTCGGCAGAGTGGCGCTTCTGTTTGTCCTCTTTTTCCCGTGACCCAGAACCACTTTTGTTTTTGTATCGCGACGTCTGCCTCCCCCCCCCCCCCTATTGATCCTGGAAACCTGCGTGCTTCCCCCATCTTTTTTTTTCCCCTTA
>Ga0179591_1278811_pt1 | contig 12222 bp, 12 predicted proteins | sample CZOMad2_1_08_16f_FD_182891 | JGI IMG/M metagenome (GOLD analysis project Ga0179591, IMG submission 182891) | Vadose zone soil fungal communities from Angelo Coast Range Reserve, California, USA - CZOMad2_1_08_16fungal (PacBio error correction) | ecosystem: Environmental > Terrestrial > Soil >... | reverse complement strand
ATCGTTCCAGTCCCTCTCCCACGTTTATAGTGTCGGTCCTTCAAAAATGCTTAAGTAAGGTTCATTCCTCAGCAGTCTATGTGATCAGATTGGCGTCCCTCGAGCAGCAAAGTCAGACTCCGGAGGTTTCCTCGCCTACGCCCGTATTAAATGAACCCCAAAGCCTCAACCTCAGCTGGAGGCTAGCAAGTTGGTCGGCCCTTTGAGCTAATATGAAGGGTCCATTCTCTCCACCGAAAAAAGCCTACTTTATTCCTCTCAGCCTTCCCGGACGTTGTTACTGTGATCCGGCTCGCCGTTCTCCGTTCGAGTGATTCGATGGTTTTGGTCTGGTATGGTTGCTAGGATCTTATCTAGGGATCCCTCTTTCTGCGGCTGCTATCGCGCTGGTTGAAAGAATGTGGCTGTCGGCTTTACACCTGAACGGGGCGCTTGACGACTTCCTGGTGTCGCGAAGCCAATCGAGGCGGCGTTGGTAGGATCCCTGTTTGCCTTATTGTCTCTCCCCTCTTGGGGCTATGCGTTATTAAGGCCCACACCCGCCCCTCTTCCATAGGGGGTGCATGGCGAAAAGATTTAAGAGAATTGGACATGGTGTAGCGTCTACTCTTGTATGGGGTCACAAGAGATCAGGTGAAAAGCGTTTTTTGTGTTTGAGATATCTTTTTTCCAAAGCATACCACAGCATTAGCTTGTCTTGCTTTGTGGTCGCAACGTTTTACAAACTGATATGGCCCCCCTTGTTAGTCAATGAGTCTCTTAAGCATCTCTCCCCCCCGGAGATAAGTAGGCTGACTGAGATAAAGACATAGACGCCCCATATGTTATTATTCTAGTACCTACTTCCCGTTTATCCCTCCTGACGCTATTACGTTGCCGTCAAAGGCAAAGAGCCGAGACTATCGTGAAAATATAGAACATCCCATCACGCGTCAGATCGACTCCCAGCTCGCTCCCGAGTCCCTCCAGAACTTCAACAGGCACCTAAACATTTTCTAGTTCAATTGATTTCCCCGAGCGCTCATCACCTATCAATAAGTTCCACACGGTCCTAACCGCTAAAGTCCTCTAATAAACTGGTTTACGGTAGAATTGCAGAGAGCTGTTTTAAGCAATCTCCCCCGACCCCCTCTCCTCCTTTTTGATTCGGATTCCCTGGGTGTTTCGACTTTTTTAGGTCCCGGGCGTCGTCGAAAGCTCCTCTCCGCCCTTGGGCGGTGTCTTTTACGCTCAGGCCCCCCGACCTATTAAAGGATACCGAGTTTGCCCCCCCCCCCCGTCTTCTTCTGCCGGTCTTCGAGAAAGCGCCTGCGAGAGATCATTGATCTTTCTTGCTCTTGTCCAGAATCAGGCGTGATCCCACCATGGTCCCTTTTTCGTTTGTGCTAGGTTGAGTTACCTTCCTGTTTGCGCGGTGTCGTTGGTTTTGTCGCAATGTTATAGAGGATTCAGCTTTCTTTGTAGTAGTCCACCCACGTTACAATTCCTTAACAGGAAGTTGACTTAGACTCTTGGCTGGTTTGAACTACGGCTTTTCGTGTGCGGTCTTCTCCATATGACCCCTTATGCGGTCGTATATTGTGATGAAGTCGGTGCTTTTCCCGCCCCGTCAGCCCGGAGAGTGGCGGAGGACCAACTTTTGCCTCTTGCCCGTTGCCCAATCTCTTAGTGCCTCCCCCCCGGTAACCACCACAGCAACAACTGGGGATAGATGATTGGCTTCCAGTCTTCCCTCGTAGTAGAAGGCGACCTCTCTTTCAAATGTGGAAAGAGCACCGTCTTTTCCACCCCCGCGACAGACCCTAAATTTAAAAAGGCAATAAGTTTTCCTTCAGAGTCTCGTACCATTCACCCGCCCCGAGAATAGTGTTTTTTATGCGCTTGTCCGCTCTTGTGAAGAGAATCGCTTCAATTAAGTGTGTGCCCCCCTTTCCCCACGTTGCAGCCCAACTTTCCCCCTTCCGTCGTCTCTACGGAATCACGAAAACTGCTGATTTCTCCCAATGTTCCGGGAAGAGATGGAAGATTGCTGGCCTTCGCAACATCACGCGGTTCTTGCCGTGCATGCGTTAGCGGAAGGCCCCTCTCGCTAGTCCGGACGGAGGAAAGGGCTTACGGAGTCCCCCCGAAGAAACGGCCCCCCCTCTCCACCGCGTATCTTTCTGAAGGTGAGAGCTTTTCCCAAGCCTTCCTGCTATCTTCCCAGTGAGAAATAGTTCCTTTTTAGTGAGGATTCCAGCATCCTCCTTGATAGAACCCTTTTCCCCGCCCTTCCCAGTCTTTACCCTCCTACCGTGGGTGGATGGTGAAGCGGTTAAGATCGACTTACCCGATCTCTTCGCTTCGCAAGCGGCGCCGGGCCGATGCGCTCTCTAGAATTTTAGAGAGCTTGTTAACCCCTTCTCTTCTTCTCCCGGCTGATATACATGTTCCCTCCTCAAACTCCTTTTTTTGTTTTTACGGGTCGCATATCTTCGTGTCCCAAAGGCGCTCTTCAGAGACAGACTTTTTAAAGTCTCCTTGGCCCCAGAGGCGCGGCAGACGATATGCAAGGAACGTACGCCGAGCTGAAGTCATATCCTTCCACCCCCTTGGCGGATTGCCAACGAAGGGGAATGCTGGGCAGTTTTCCTCCGATCCCGAACGACTCGGTGTCCCAATATCCCTTCCTCCTTTCCGGGCAGATCTTGTCGAGCTGCTCTTTTCCGAATACCCGTTTCCCCCCGGACCGCGGCCCACTTGTCCTCCCAGAACCAAGATCGGCTTAGATCGGGCCGAGGCTTTCTCTTCAACAGGGCCGATACCTTGGCCGGCGTGTCGCCTGCTCTATCCAGCATGCCGCCTTGGGGCGAAGAGACTCTGTCAAATCGGTCTTTTTCTCCCGTTTCCCTCCTTAGTGGTGCTCTTGTAGCTACCGCCGGCCGTTAAGTTTTCAAGGTGCTTCAGGGGATGTTCCCAATGATATTCTACCTCATCTCTCTATCAGCAGCGTATTAGCCTTACGCCGCTTGGGTCCGGCTGGCTTGACCCCCCCCACCCACCAAAGCCCCCCCCCCCGGACACACCCCAGTTTTCCATGGTACGTGAACCTAATGTCATAAGTGCTGGCCTCAGTGCTGTTACCTACGTGGTGCCCCTTATGTGGCGATGATGTTCATGAAAAACCCCCCATTTCTCCGGTCTAATACGATTAGCCGGGACCGCTCTGTCCCTATTTGTGCTAAAGGGATCTTCATAGTTGGATCTTCTACGCGGCCCCCCATTTGACTTTTATATCTGAATTTAACTCCTCTCTCTCTTCCGGCTTTGTGATAACATACTGCAGCCCCAACAACGCAAGTCCGGTCATATTGAGACGTCTCACACCAAAGAGCGTAGCCTTCCCTGCCATTTCCTACCCCTTCCACTTACGGGGAGCGGTACAGGTTCACAGAAAAATAAGCCTATATATCTCCTGATTTCTCCCCCCCCCTCACCAACTTCTCCCGGAACAAGGCCCCCAGGTCTACGAACGTTAACAATTGCCTTGGTGGGATCCAGAATGGAGGATTCGCCAAATAGCATCTTACCTCCCCCTGTCGGCCTTTCCATCGGAGGTAAGGCCCACTTTTCTGTAAGCGGGTCACTATCCCTTCATGCAGGATGTTCCCAACCGTCGTTTACAAAGCTACGCGGCCTCAGATAGTCCTCTTGGCTTCTCGAACGAGTCCCCGAGCCCCATCACCCCCCTCCAAACCTTTAGCTCGATTCGACGTTTTCGAGCCTGCGATACCGGTGCCCCCTTCTTCCCCCCAAACGACAAACTGCGAGATATCCAATTTTCAATTCTAATTTTTGCCTGTATGCTATGTGCTGCCATTCGTTCTCCCCTATCTGATGAGTGTGAGGAGAAAAGTGCAATTTTTCTTTCGGTCTTGTTTTTTTCCCTCCTAGCGATGTAGTCGAAGACCGTGAGATTTCATACGCTCTGTTACCATCCAGGAGTGTAGGTCCACCTTTGCGTCTGGCCCTCTCTTGGCTCCTACTTTCCTGCTTGGAATGAATGAATACCCCTCCCCCTCGTCGCCGGCGATGTAGGAGTACCTTTTCTCCTATTATCGGAGAGCGCGTGGGACTCTCCTCTTAGGTTCGATCAGACTGGACCCTCCGGGTTCTCTTCCCCTTGAGACCAAGTCAGTTCATGATAGGGTTTTAGGCGCCCCTGCTGGTTTTGGGAAATTTTTCCTCTCCTTTGTTGTTTTGACATCTTTTTCCCCCCAGGCGATAGTGAGACCTTTCTATCTGAATTCTCAATCCTCACAGCTTTGCCTCTGGGCTTGTGAAATGGATGATACTTCATCTCGAGACAAGATCGAGCATGCGGTCGCGTGATCGCCGCCGCTCAGAGCGATTGCGGGTTCTTCGTCGAGTCACGAACGTCTGGAACCTTAGATAAGCGCCCCACGACTTGAATTTCGTTCCCTTCTTAACATTCACTGCCGTATCCTGGTGCCCCCTGCGATCTTTACCATATTTTGCGGCAGATCGAGCAATCGACTAAGCGAGCAGCACCCTTCCTGTCAAGTTCAAAAATTTCCAGCCACTCCCTTGAGTCTCTCGACATAATTCCCCCCCTGTGCACAATGGAGTCTCTGCCCCCCTCCCCCCCTTCTATCGAGACTGTGCTTTGCTCGCATGGAAAGGTCTCTCGGATCGACCGTCTTCTCGTTTGCACCCAGATCCCGCCGTTAGTCGGCCTTTGGCAGCTTATTGTTTTTCTAGTAGGTCAAGCCGTCCGCAGCGAAGGAGGGTGCCCAGTTGCGCTGGTCCGCTTTTTTGCTCGCGGCTTTAAAAAAAATTTTTTTTTCCCGAGATAGTGACGCTACCTGTTACTAGCCGCCGCTCCGAATTGGGCAGAAGGGAAAGTGACTTCTCTTCTCTGGGAGAAGAATAGGCGTGAAACCCCCCCATTGGGTAATTTTCAGTGGTGTGCTTCCTTAGTGAGAAGGGTTTTTGAGTGGTGGGCCGTCTCCTTTTCTGGTGGTTCCCTCTTATCTAGAGTGTCCCTCCCCTCCTCCCTTTGTCTCTGCAAAAAGGTACATCTAACTGAATTTCATTGAGAAGTGGAATCTTGTTCTACCGGTTGTTTTTTTCTGTTGCCTTCCCTAGTATGTTCGTACTCTTCTTTTGGCTACTTTAGCGGCGAAAGAACCCTTTCGTTTCGTTCTGGCCCCGGTATTACATATTCCCCATGGTTGCGCGTGATCCCTAACCTCTAGATATATCCCCGGTACGAAAAGAAAAACCGGGGCTGATGGCTTCCCCGGTCCTTCATTAGTACGTAGTCTTGAAATCTTTCTGTGTTTCAACTCTTTTCAAAGAGTCTACAGTAATGACTTATGTTCCCCCCGTCGACAATACCTACGGTCAACATTCCACTTTCTGCAGGGTCCCATGACCTAGTCATGCATAGCCCGCCTGCCCCCTCGTTAGTTCAAGGACGAGATAAGCTCCTATTCTTTCGCCGATTGTATGAAGGCTACCTTTTCGCGTTGCGTCCCAAGCCGTTTGCCGTACGTGCCAATTGGTTCTCAAGGATTAATGGTGCGAAACGCCAAGCCGTAGTCAGAAGCTTTTCCGCCCTTTCTGTATCCGGTACGGCATGAGGGATACCCTGTTTGAAGCTATCGGCCCGCACACTTGCATCGAGCCCTTCCCCTTTTGGATGGGGACTGGGGGGCTACACGGAGAAGACACATTTGTGGATGGTTTTGTTACTATTAGTAGATTTGATTTGAACACCGTCGTTGGGATCTGTTGTAGTGAGGTCGGGGTAAAGATGCAGATCTCCGAGGTGCACTGACTCTTCCCCTTCCGGCTTCATGCTGGCTCAGGTTTATGGTACTACACGTTTTTGTCGCTCCAGTGTCGGACTTCCGTTTGGGCGTTTTTTGTTCTTCCTCCCACGATCCTACCGCACGCTTTTGATTGCCCGCCCTCGGCTCCTTCCACGGTTTGTTTCCCCATTGTGTGGGGGCATGGATTAAGTATTGGGCCGTTTGTATCCGACCTTTGATCTACCCGCTTTAGTCCATCGTTCTTTTTTAATTGGGGGGCAATGTCCCGGCCGTTTTTTGCTTTTCGGGAAAATGTGCGTTTGGACGGGGACCACAGCCCCCGTCCCCATTTTTTGGGGGCACTTGAACGCCCCGTGCGGGCCATTCTGTAGACTGGGGGTCCATTCAAGTTGAACCTACCTCTCCAGACGTAGTTGGCTATTGTCTGGGTCGCTTTTGCACGTTTCGACTCTTTGTCTTTGATTGGGGATCCTAGCGCCCGGACCACTCCCTGCGTTCAGTCTCACTTTAACCTTTGAAGGGGGGACCCCCTTTGGAGCTCCCCTGACCATACTTCCTATGCCACCGCCCGTAGACAGTGGCCGTGGTTTCCTATTTTTTGCTTGTGGCTACGCCACCACCCTAAAGAAGCCCGCTTTTTTGGGACCGCCTGATTCCTGACCGCGACTTTTTCCCGGGGTTGGAACCCCCCCTCTCTTCCCTCCGTTCGGTGTTCGGTCGAGACACCGTTTGTATTCCTTCGTCGTTCAGCTTCTGGTATTGTTTTGTTTTCGTGCTTTTCAGAATTTCAGCTTGTTTGTCGCATTTTTTGGCGCCGCCTGTCCAATCGGACGGGTCATTTTCCCTTTTTTTTTCGGCCGTAAGTTTCCTTCCCCCAATCGCTTCGGTTCCCGGTGGGTACACGCCTTTTATCGTTGTGCAAATTTCCACTTAACCCGTCACTTTTTGCATTCTTCCCCTTCACTGGTCCACTGCCCGTGTTTCTTCCTCCTTTTTTCTTTTCCGTTTGGCACATCTCTTGCTGTGTTCCCCCTTTCTTGACTTACCTCTATCATTTTACGACTTTAGCGAGACGTGCTGGTGTTCCGGCGGTGAAAAAAAATTCTCATTTCACTTACCGGGGGTGTGCCCGTTTTTCCTTGGGGTGGGGGACCGTCGAGCGGTTAATTATTTTACCCTCAGATTGTTCTCCCCTCTTAAGTGCTGCGTTTTTCACGTGCTCTTTTAAAGTTGTGTCTACCCAACTCCATGAGCCATTTCAGAGCCGTTTCCCCGTGTTTTAAGCTTTCGGTTTTTATGAACACACCCTCGCTGTGGGTCCCTTTTTTCATTTACCACGTGGGTTGGAAGTGATCATTTTGGATTTGTGACTTGCCCAACAGTGCGACTTTGTGGGTTCGTATTCTTCCCCCTGTGATAACTGTCTCTTTCCTCGTCCGCTTTTATTTCTACTGGTGCCGTCGATCCCCTGCCTCTTGTGGTCTTTTTTGTGTTTGTGAGGCTCTTGTTTGACTTTGTTGGCTGTATTGTTTTTGTTTTTGTATTATCCGTATTTCTTTTCCCCCGCATTAGTTTGGATTTTCGCAACCTAGGCCCTTTTGTCGACCACTAGACGGCGGCTTCCTGTTACCCCCCGCCTATTTTTTGTATGTTTCTGCTTCCCTGCACGGCCGCCTTCCCTCGGTATTTGGGCACAGTGTGCGGTACGGATTTACCTTTTTTGGTTTCCCGGTTTGCTTGCGTACCTTTCTTTCTTTATGCCGCCCCGTTTTTATCTTATCCCATCGTGACTAGAGTTGTATATGTATCATTCGCGTTTACGGTACTCCCCTTGGTTCCCCTGTCCCCTTAACCCAAGTTTTTTAGCTTTCCTCCTTTTTAGGGGAAAGGCGTCAACCGGTGAAGTTGGCTCCCAATCCTCCCCGGTTGCTTAGGTGTAGTTGGGGGGGCCTGGTCTCATCTTCAGTCTTTTGGTTTTTAGGGGTTTTGGGCTTTGGGTCCCGGGGGTGCCCTTTGTGAAACCAGGTTGGACAACTGGCCGCAGGTTTTTTTTGCCTGGGACCGAGGGTCGGACTTGTTTTGGTTTCGTGTTCTAGGCGGGAGTATTGCCGTTTTTCAGGGGGCCCGTCCCCCCCCTTGGCGGCCCGCGGGGCGTTTTGTTCTTTCGTGTTCCTGGAGCCCCTACCACCAAGACCCATCCTTTTTTAAGTGGAGTTCGTCCGAGTTCGTTTTGCCGTTCTCTTATGTGGTTTTTTCGGGTTTGACCCCTGATCCCTTACGTGACTGGTTGTTCGATTATTCTCCCTGTCAAGGGCGGTGCGGGGGACTTTCTCCTTCCGTCCTTTCGGGGCTGTTGGGTTTTGGCGGGCTTCTTCTTTTGTGCTAATCTTCACAATTTGTGTGTCGCGGGGACCAATGGTTGGAAGAGGTTCCCTCTTGTCCCGTGACCTGCTTGCGCTCTTTTTTTTTTTGGGGCACCGGTTTTCTGAGATCCTCTTGTTGTATTTTGCCCCTACCCCGTCTGCCAAACGGGCCGTTTTTTCCAATCCAGGACGTTTTTTCCAACACAAGGGGACCCATTCGTCTTTGCAAATTTTACACACAAATTAAGCTATTGGGTAAGGAATTTTGATTTTTAGGGGCCTTGGTGTTGGTGGTGTGCGGGGGTTCTTTCCTTTTTTCTTTTGTTTTTGCTGGGATTTGCGCACCCAACCACCTTTCTTCCGCCGGCGCCCATGTTTTTCGCGACCCACTGTCACCCCTAAGGGTTTTCTCCAGTTTCCCCCAGGGCGCTTTGCCAAAGCTGGGTCCATTGTAATACTGAAAATGTCCCTCTTACCTCGATGTTTGTGATTCCCCCCCCCCAGGGACGGCCATCCCTCCGGTGGCGGAAGCGAGGGGGTTGTCCCACGGTCTTTTTTTTTTAAGTCACGGATTAGGAGGGAACCTCACTGGAGCCCTCCTGGTGGGTTTCCTTTTGAGGCAGAAAACGTTTCCCGTTGTGACGTTTTTTTGTCAGTTCATTCCTAATTCCATGCCCGTTTCCTGGGGTTGTGGGCATGCGGACCCCCTCCGGGGGGGTGCTTTCTCCTCTTTTTCCATTTCCTTTCTCTCCCTTGACCCTCCCCTCCCCGGGAAAGGAGATTTCTTTGTGGCTTCCATACCGTGTATTTTGAGTTTTATTACGGTCTTCTGGGGCCGTCCCGGGGGTGGGTTTGTTTCTTTTATACCCCTTCCGTCTATGGCTGGGGGATGTATTGGTTGCGGGTTCTGTTTTTACTTTTGGATGGGGCTAATGGACACCTTAAATCAGGCTTGTTTCGGTTCGTGGTTCCTCCTTTCCTCCCTTTTGCTTTCCTGTCTTGGCCCCAGTTGGTCCCGGCCTCGTTACACTCGGGACACGGGGCTGGCCGTCCCCTTTGTTCTTCCTTTTGGGTAGAGGTTTTCGCCGCTTTTCCCCTTTCCCCTGGTTCCCTTTTTTTTCCCTGGTCTTGAATTGTTTGTTTTTGGTATTTCCCTTAGGGGCTTCTCTTTTTCCAGTTCTTTATTCTGGATGGCTACTTTTTGTCTCCCCGTGTAAGTTCCTTTGGGGCTGGGAGGGGGCCCCGTTAGTTTTTGACTGCAGCAGCGATTTGTTTTGCGGTGCGGTTTCGGGCGGGCGCCGTTCTTTTTTCTTGGAGGTGTTATTTTTGAACGGGGAGGACGAGGATGTTTTTAGCAGGTGGGTTTTCTCGGGTTGGTACCCCATGTGGCAAGCGTGGGCCCGTGGTGGTGGGGTTTTTCTACTCTTTGCGGCATTTTCGTGCCTGGATGAGAGGTCCCCCCCCCCTCCCGGTTCACAAACCTTTCTCGTTGCGGTCCCGCTTTTTGAGAGTGTCCCTGGCATGTCTCCCTCTCCCTTTTTCGTTTTGTGGTAAGAGGCGCTTTGTGGGGTGGTCCGCGGGCGTCACTCGCGAACTTTTATTGCCCAATGGGGAGACCGTCCACAACTTTCCCTATCCCGTTTTACTTGTCGGATTCGGGGCGACCGGGGAGGTTCTATTCGTTTCTGTGCGGGCCTAACGTCCTTAACTTCGCCTCCTCTTTTTTTACCCTTGTGTTGCTGGTCAGTTCCATCATTTCCCCTCTTCGTCCTTTTTTCCCGTCGCACTGCGTTAGATAAACCTTGGTCTTTGGGCCAGTGTTTTGGTTTCTTATCTTTTTGGTTGCTCTCCTTCATTTGGGTGGTTTTCCCCCTTATATTACCTTGGGGGTTTTGGTGTTTTGCCACGTTTTCTGCTGTCGGTCGTCTCTTTTTTCTCCAGACTCTTCTCCTCGGTCTCTTGCCCACAAATAAAATTTAATTACCTTTTTTGGCGCAAGGCCCACTTCCTCCCCCTCTCCTCCTTCCGGTCCCTGTCGTTTTAGTCAGTCGGGTTTCATACTCTCTCTTTCTTTGTTTCTTGGCGCCTGGGACTGGACGGGACAGTTTGACATGGCGGTCGTTTCCCCTTATGGGTCCCGGCGTTCATGTCGTCTCGGGGCGCGTTCCGATTCCCCTTCCGAGGCCACCGCCCGGTCCCTAGTTCCTGCGTTCCTCGCCTTTGTGGGCCCACCCTCCTGGATCCACTGTTTGCCCTCTCCCCCCCTGTGCTCCGTCTATGGTCACATTTTTTTCCTTTGCGTGACTTGGGGGAGGGGCCTTTTCGTGTCCCCCCGGTTGTGTTTGGTGTCCCTTTTGGTTTTGTGGGCACCCTTGGTTTGGCCCCCTTTGGCCCTTGCACGACCAGGGTTCCCAGATTTTTGGGCTTTTCACTTACCGCCGCCCCGTTTTTTTGGGTTTCTCAGTCCGCCTTTTGCCCTTCGGTGGTAGGCAAGCGGGGGCGGCATCTCTGCCCTTTTTGTGTCTCCCTCCTTCCCTTTTTCCACGTTTTTGTCGTGTTTTCAATCTGTTGCTACATGTCCTCTTTTCCGATTTTTGCTGTTTCCTGCTGCCCGTTTATGGCGCGGCGTTTGTTGTTATGTATGACACCATACCCAACGGGCGCGATTGGCTTTATTACGTTGAGCGAATGACTTTTATGTGCCCCCTCACGGGGTGACTCGTTCCTGCCAGTTTGCCCTTAACCATCCACTTTTTGTTCGTCACCCACTATCGATACTCACCGCATGTACCTCCTTGCTTTGACAGCTTACTTCCGGGGATATCACTACCTATTGCTTGGACCCAGTTGTCAGCGGTGACGCTTGACACCCCCCCCGTTACTTGATTTAACTATGGTGCCTGTGTCACTCATTCTCGGGTTTTCTCGTTCTGTCGCGCCCCTTCACCGGAACCCTTCTCCTCTTGCCCCTCCCCCCGTCCCTTGTCGTGTTTCTTTCTTCTTTCTCCCCTCTTCCTTTCCCTTTCCCCTTTTTCCGTCTTTTATCTCGCCATGTACCCTACACTTTTTTCTCCCCTGCTCTCTTTTTGCCGCTTTTTCCCTTTACTAACCATTATTTTTCTCTTCCCTGCTCGTGCTCCTTACTTTTCCAGGGGGACCGGTTGGCATGCTCCAACCTGTCTGTGTGTATTCATCTCCGGGCTCTCTGATCCTCCTGTGTTGGGACCTTTTTGGCCTTAATTGCAACCGTTGCACCGTTGGTGCGCCCCCAACCCCTTTGGTTACCCCCGGGATCGACAACACCCTGAGTCGTGCCCTGTCCCCTTTCAGTGGCCTTTCTTGGGTTTCGGGTGCAGGGGTGTGCTTATACCCCAGTATGCGTGGATTCTTTCTTACCCCCCCCTAGCTTTTCTCCTAGTCACTTTGCCCGCCCCGTGAGCTTTCAGTTTTTCTCATTTCTCTTTCTTCTCCCGCGTCTCGTCGACTGACACCCCTTCCATCAAACCTCCTCTTGAACTTTTGGTTTCATACCCCGCTCCACTTTTGTCCCTCCCCCCCCTTGTCCTTTACCGACCGACATAGGGCCTTTAGCGTACCTCTCCGAACCCTCCTGGACCCCTCCGCGCTTCTGGCCCTCTCGTTTCATCTCGTTCTCTCGAACATCAACCCCTTAAACCCACAGAGCCTTCCCCCGTTCCTCGCTTTTAAGGGAGTTGGGACGGGTGAACAGGGTGCCACTGCGCAGAGGTGGGGTTTTTTCGGGGGCAGCCACCCAGGGGACTACAGTGTACAAACAACCTCGCTCGTTTCATACTATACTCTTACCCCCCCGCCCCCCCCGATTGAGTGGGACACCTCCCTCTCTCACCCCCTCCTTGCCACACCCCCTGCCCAATCCTACAAAAACGTTTCCTTTTTCCTGGGCGGGCCTCCCCCAGTTTTCCTGTTCATGGATAGGTTGCTTGTTCCCCCCCCCAATTGTCTTTTTGTCAGGACCCCGTTTCCCACCTGGCCCCCCGTGA
>Ga0179591_1160295_pt1 | contig 12222 bp, 17 predicted proteins | sample CZOMad2_1_08_16f_FD_182891 | JGI IMG/M metagenome (GOLD analysis project Ga0179591, IMG submission 182891) | Vadose zone soil fungal communities from Angelo Coast Range Reserve, California, USA - CZOMad2_1_08_16fungal (PacBio error correction) | ecosystem: Environmental > Terrestrial > Soil >... | reverse complement strand
TGTGTTTAGTTTAACCTACCCCCCCAAAGGATATGCGTGCTTCCTTTCTCTCTGTTGATGAACTCACCCATCTCCTCTACTCTCTCCCGGTCTTTTTCATGAGTTTCTTTTCGACCTGTGCCTTGTTTTACGTCTTTAACATTAGACTTTCTATCCCTTTTCTTCTATCTTCTTCCGGCCCTCTTTTGTACCTCTTTTTCTCTTGCGCTGTCATGTTTATTGAGCCCCTTCTGCGTTTCTAAGTCTCTTTCCGCTTGCCTTTTCTTTTTGGATGTACTTTGGTTCCTTTTTCTCTCACGCTGTCACACCGTTTTTCTTTCTTCTCTCCTTTATGCCATGTTTTTTGCTCCCACCCACCCTCTGCCCCCCCCCCTTTCCCTTTCACACCCCCTCTCCTATGCTACTTTCCTCTCTATGAACCGTCTCGCACGTTATCTCCTTTGCCCTATTCCTCCACCTTGTTATGAAGCATGTTTCTCACTTCATTATACTTCTATTACGCCTTTTCCTTCGCTGACCCTTTTGATCTAGTGACCCGTTCGTCTGTCCCGCGACTGGTATGCTGGTGCATTCATTGTCTCCCTCTCTTCGACCCGCGAAGGTGTGGTCCCGCCGTGCCTCCCCGTTCCCCCCTTGAACTCGTTACCCTTCTCCCCTACCTTTCCTCCCTCTTTCCCGCCCGACTTCCTTTTCCACTCGTTCTACCCGAGATTTGGGCTCCTTCCATATTTGTTATACATCCGCCGCCGTGTCCCTCACTCCCATCCTGTTTTTCTTGCCCCACCTGCGGTCACATTGGGTCTTTCCCCTTTCTTTTTCTGATGAGTGTAATGATCTCTTTACCCGACTGGTTCACAGATCCCACTTTCTCCGTCTTTTCACGTCTTACCGGAATTCCCCAGGTGACTTTTTGCCCACTTTTTCCTTTGTTTGAGATCCTGGAACCCCTAAAGCATTTTCCACCGGAGTCACCCCCTTGCCTCCTTTATCATTTCTGCCCTTTGCTTGCGGGACTTCTGGTCTGTCTAGAGTTTCCCATCTCTCATTAGCCTTAAGCATTTGTTTCCTTCATTCTGTTCCATCCGATTTCGTTTGACTATGTCCCCTCCTCCCCTCACCACCTCCCGTCGACGACTGACAAATTTCCCAATTTTCCCTGTAGAGCACGTCGCCGGCGCCCCCTCTTTCCCCTTTTGACCGATTTTCGCAGAGCTTTCACAGACCCTCCAGACGCCCAATCTGATATCCGCATTTGTTCGTTGTTGCCCAACGTTACGCCACTTTCGGAGAGGGCTTCCCTTATGGCGTCCCTTTCCTCTTCCTCACTTCTGCCACGCATGGGCCACTAGGTTTTTCTTTTCTTTCGCTCCGTTGATCTCACTCCTCCTGGCGAAAAACTCCTCCCTTTTGAGCTCCGGTCTTTCCTCCGCTTCCTGCAGTCTTCCTGTCTTTATTTTACATAGACAGTACCTCGTGCAGTTTCCTCCTCTTCTTTGGATCAGGCGTAGCAGAGGGTACGTTTCCCTCGCTAGTCCCATGGAGCCTTTTTTATCTTTTTTGCTTTTCCTCTTGCCCTCCCCTTATTCTTTTTTTATCTTGGTCTTTCCCTTTCCTATAGCCAAATACTTGGTTGCTTATTTCGTCCCCTTTGGTATTAGGAGTATCCCGGATTTCCCCGTGTCCGAATGATTCCTTCTTTCTTTATCGCATAAAGCAACAATGGTCCCTCCCCCTCCTCCTATTGATCCCTCCTCTCCCGCCACCATGACCTATCAACCCGGTCTTCCTAAGGCTTTTCTGTCCTTATGAGTAGAACAAGCGGTATGCTATTTCTTCGCTTCTATAGGTAACGGTGTGTTCTTCCCCTCCTTTGCTCGTTAGGCCCGTCAGGTTTTCTCTGATATTTTGCCCTGGCACGACCTATCCTTCCTATTAGTACGTTTTTCCTTGCCCCCATCACCGTACTTTAAATCCCTGTGCAGTGGAATTCACCACTGCCAGCCTTGCCTGTCTTCGGTCTCCTCCCTTCCACCCCTCTCTCCCTGGATCCGGAACTAGTTTTGCCTCATTCCTTTACCCCTTTTCCCTCCCAAAGCACGTTCCCCTTCCTGTCTTAATGTTCTCGTTTCGTCTTCATTCTTGCAGTGAAATTAGAAACCCTTTCTGTACAAACCTTCGACCTTTTTTGCGCTACAGGTGCCATGGAGAAACGGTAAAGGTCATTCAGTCGGCGTGTGAGCTTTCCCCTCTTTTTGTCTCTGTTGGTGACGACCCTTCCCCGGTTTGTGAAACCTCCTTTCCCTTCTTAATTCTCTGCTTCCCTGATTCTTAACTCCGTTTGACTCTGTTTATGCCCATCCATTTTTTCCCCTTTCTGTCCTTCTCTTGCTGTCGCGCGGCGGATACCTTTTTTTTTTGCGATAAAACGCATATTTCAGGCTTCGCTGTTCCCGCATATTTCCGTCCCGTCATGCGTGCAGTCCCGTTTGCAGCTCCAGTTTGTGGTTTCCTTCGCTTCCTTCTTACTCATGACGGGTGTCTGATTAACAGGCTCCCCTCCTCCCCCCCTAGCCACCTCCGCCCCTCTCCAGCCGCTTCTCCAGCTCATCCCCCCCTATGACTGGCGCGGGACCGGCGATCTTCCTCTGTTGTCGCCTGGGCATCTTTTCTTTTCGCGCTGGCGATCATCTTTTCTCTATTCCTTCGGCAAACTACTTTGCATCGTCCCTTCCTCCTATTGTGCAGACTCTTAGTAGGGATCCAGTTGTTTTATCTTTCTTCGTACCTTTTGAAAGAAGTAAAGGCTTCAGCTTCCTTTTCATCCACTTTGTGTACCCCCCCTCTCCCACCTACTAGCCCTAACTGATAGTCCATTAGATATAGCTTTCCCCATATATATCTGCCATCTTAGTCACCTCCTGGGTGTTACCGCTGAGTCGCCGATGTACACTACACCTTTCTTTCCTCCCATACACAGAACCCACATATTTCTCCCCCTCTTCCAGCCTCAATTAGAGTCAACCCCTGTCCACTACTTTTTCCCCCCTTCCCCTGGACCTGCCCCTCACCTCTTTCCCCATGATTTCTTGTTCCCTTGGTAGACGCGATGGATGAGGATTTCCTTCTCCGTTAAGTTGATAGGTTATGTGTGGTGTCCCCTCGCTCCTCATGGTCATATCTGTTGCTTCTACCTGTTCACGCACTACATGTTCGCAGACATGTGCGATCTTTTTCCGTTACACTTGGAGATGTCTACTCCTTTTCTTTTTTTTGTTCACTTCTGCACATGATCTTGTTCTCCCCTTTCTTTCCTTATTGGTATGGTTGACGAAATGATCCTCTTTCGACTCTTCGAGGCCAATGTCGGGTCTTTTCCTCTTAATTTCAAAAGAAGGGGTACGTACCTTAGTCCTCTCTTTCCTTCACCATGGCACCTTAATTATCTTTCCCCCCTTCCCTTTATTAGGTCAGTTTCAGTATTTTCTAAGACTTTACATTAAGTCTCTCTTAATCCGCCCCTTGCTTGCCATACTTCGAGGTGGAACACTCTGCCTCCCCTTTTCTTCTTCTATGATACTATTCTGAATCATCCTATTTTGTTTTGTTCTTCTCTCTTTTTTCGTCTGAGTCATTTTTTTACTCCACCCCCTCTTTTGCAGAAATGCCAGCTGAGATGAATTGGATTTCCGCTTCCTAACTGCACTAGATTAGTACCCATTTCGCTTTTCCTTTGCCCGCCCCTTTCCTTTCCCCTCCCTTTCCCTTAGCCTCTCTCTTGATACTATCCCCGTCCGATTTATTCCATGACAGCCTTCTGTCCCCTCACATAGCCCTCTCTCGCAAGGGCAGCCTGGCGCGAAACCATCCCTCTGCCTCTTTTCTCATCTCCCATTTAGGTAAGATAATTCTCACCCTTTTCTTATTCCTTCTAGCTCCGTGTACTGGCAGTATGAAAATGTCTTTCTCCCGGCCTACGAATGTTTTTTTCCGCACATTCTCAAATTGCCCTTCGGCTCCTCCTTTCAATCCATAGATTCCTCTGCCCTTTCCCTTTTTGGACAGCGGGGAGCCTAGCTTCTTTCCCCTCCAGTGAACGTTTTTTCTGTTGTTTTGTTACAGTTGATTCCTTTCTCGTTTTTTGGCTAGGGTGGGGAGGGGATGTTCCTTCGGACTAACTAAAGCCTCTACGGCTCTGACTCTAGATTTCACCTGCCCCTTTCTGAGACGGAACCGTGTACTTTTTTTTTTCTTATGGGAGTGTTCTTTGATTTCCCAATGTGGTGCATTCCTTTGCCTGCTAAATTCATTCCCCCTCCCTTTGCTTCTACCGTGTTGCCCATTCACTAGTCCCTCTTCCCTCCTCACACGCCGCAAGTGCAGCGCGCAAAGCCTCCCTTCCCTCTTCACTTCTTGGTCTACTTACGCCACTTGCGCTTCCAGTCACTGCATGATGCAGAAAAAGTTCTGTTCCTTTTCAACAACCGTAACCGACCATCTCCTTCCTTCCTTTCCTTCCTAGCGGCATCTTTACATTTCTTTTCTCTCTTGGCTGATTCCCTTCTCCAGCCCCTACCCCTTGCTGGACCTTTTGGCTTCTCTACCCACTGCTCTCCCCCCCGCATACTTCCTTCCCTACCCATTCCGGATCCCAATTTTTGATTCTTCTCGGCCGTACCCGCACCAGTTTCCAGTTTAATGGTGATGCAACGGCGACTTTCTCAGAAACGTCTCGCCTGGCCCTCACCTTCACCAATAATTGACTCGAGGCCTAATTCCCCTTAAACTCTGCTTCAGACGGACGAGTTCTCCGTTCTCTTTTTTAAATGGTGACTTCTTTTCTGGGGGGTTAATGACAATTTTTACCACGGGTTCTCGCAAAACTAATACGACCCACGTTCCCTAATCAAATTCTCGTTGACCAAGGGATAATTTATCCCCCCTCCCATCCTCTGACTCTGCCTGCCCTTGCCGCCTTATCACTCACCTTCTCTTCCACCCCAGTCCCTTCGGACCTTCACGTTTCGGCGACCGCTCTCGTCTGTTTACATACGTCCTTCACGAAATGGGACAGGTCTTGTATGACATCGTACCCTCCGTACGTACTGGAGCGTCTTCCTCTCTGGAATTTCTTTTTTTTTTTCCCCCCTCCTGGTGGTAATAGACCGACGATTCTGTTTTCTCAGATTGTTTTTGCTCTCCCCTCGTTAGCCCAATCCGCAACCGATAACACCCTTCTCCCTGACAACCTATTGTCAACTCTTCCGGAAACCGCCAGCGTCCGACGACATCCCCTTCCTTCCTTGGTTGCCTGACAACCTATTTCCCCCCCTCTCACATGGATACCCTCTACTCTTTCCATTTCTTCCTGCCTTGGGTGCGCTTAGTCGTTCCCAGTCAGCCTGATCCCACATTTCAGCGCGGTCTGAATATTCTCTGCCCCTCTATCGTAGTGCGAATGACTCACTTCGCCCTTACCCTCTCGCTTCGCCCCCATACCCTTCCTTTCTTTTCTAACTCCTCCCCCACTAGCCATTGACGATATTCCCCTTTACGTTTCATTTTCCAAGATTACGTCGAGCGCGTAAACGTCTTAGAAAGGAGTCCGCTCTCTCCTTTCCTTCTTTAACGCTCTCTCGTTCCTTTTCGTCCCTGATATCTATAGCCATCACCCCCCCTCCTATTTCTTCAACCTAGCTGCTCTTTCACCACTATTTCGAGCAATCGTAACCCCGGAGTTCCCCAGCTCACACATCTCTCTTTTTTAAAACTTTCTTTTTTTCTTTTCTTACTGTTTCCCGGTCCCCCACCCCCCCTCACTGCCTTTCTCTCCTTTCTCACACCCTACACAATTTTTTTTCTGCCTGTAGGACTAGCCTTTTTGACCCCTCTTTCCAGGTCAACTGCTCGTCCGTTACTTGGCGCTTCGACACGTCCGCTTTCGACTTGCTGGCTGTTCTCGTTCCCTTTCTTCGTTGTGCTTCCGGGTGCTGGAAGTACCCACCCCCAGTATGTCGCAATGACACTTCTCTTTTTACACTCTCTGTTCTCTTCTTCTTCTCTTTCCCGCGCCCACCCACCGTCCCCCACTCCCCTTACTCCCTTTGCAGATACACGATTTCACTACGAGCCAGTTCCGCCTCTGATTATTTTTCTTCTGTGGACCCCGAGCCTCTCTTACTTAACCCTCCGTCTCCCATTCCACCCAATACAGCTCAATCGCTCCCTCCTGCACTCGCCCGGCTGCGCTATTCGTCTTTCTGCTTCTGTCCGTCATGGCCGCCTGAATACCTCACTACCATATCGGGGGCAAATACTATAAATTGGCTTCCTTCCCCCTTACTTTCTCGAGCACTCCACCTGAATCCTCCTCTCAAGGCTCCCTGTAGCGGACCACTTACCGATTTCCCTTTTTTCTGTCCGCCAGGTCACCGAGATCGAACCCCATTTTCTACACGTACTTACAGAGACCCTGAAACGCTCATCTTTTCCCTTCATGAGCGGAAGAGCATTCACCCGGTCCCCGATGACCTGCTCTTTTCCATTGTCTGTCCTTGCATATGGCGGATGACTTGCCTATCTCTCTTTGTTGTGATTTATCCATCTCTCCTCCCTTCCTTCGCTCCTTGGTGCATGTTCCTCAACCCTTCCCCTGTCAGCACGAACCCCCCCTACTTAAACGCCATTTAGAAGACACTACCCAACCCCCACCTAGCTCTCTTAGTGAGGGCCCGGACTACACCTCTCTCCCTACTTAACTCAAGTCTTCGGCCCTCATCCCTCTCCTATTCGGGCTTCGCATAATTACCCCCCTTCTATTTCTTTTCCTCATCCACTCGAAGTTTTTGGTCTGAGTCCATATCTGGGTCAGGTGGGAACCAGAATTTGCGCCTATATTTGGCATGCCTCTATCTCATCCTTCTAGCTTCTGCCCGTCTTCCTTGGTTCTCTCTCCCCACCGCATGTGGACCGTTTTAGGCGCTCACCCAATACTATGTCGAGACTGGCAGGTCTTCTCTTTAGCACCCTGGTATGCTACTTTTTCCCGGTCTCTCCTTCGCTGCTGATGCTTTCGTTCATCTTCCTTTAAACTCGACCCCATGGCATTTTTCTTGTTGATTTAAAAACATAAGACATGCCTAGCCCCCATCGACTAGTCTCCTACGCAGCGAACTCTACGTGATCCCGCCACGTTTCCTTTATACGGCATAAGAGCCTCCTCTTCTCCTTTGAAGGTTGATTACGTAAGGAATTTTTCCTTTCCGAGAGTGTTATTTCATCGGACTCCGGTTCCATCCCGGCAACTTTTCGTGTGGATGCTTTCTGTTCTTCCCCACCTGGACTTGCATCCTCGGTTCTCCTCTATCTGTACTTGGTCCTTGAGGTTCCCCCTTCCTCCCCTCCCATGGGGATGAGGTGGTTCTCCTTCATCGGTAGTAAGTTGTCTTTAATGTGTCCCCCCCCTTTTTTATCTTGCCTGATGGCCTGCTCTGTTATCACTCTTGAGTCCTGACCTCCCCTGAGCGGCTCCTCTGTTTTCCTTCTTCGTTCTTGTCTCTGGATTGTGATATTTTACTTTTTTTTTTCTGATCGATACCCACCCTCCGTATACCTGGCATGGCCTCTGAGACGGTCTTCCTGTGGTCACAGTCTCCCTCTTATCGTACGGGAACAGTCGTACTCGTCCTCCTTTTTTCGGTCTCGACACCTTTCTATTTCTTTCCTCGGTCAACGCCCTCGCCACGAGAGCTTTTGCTCCTCTTCTCCCTACTTAGATGTGAGCATGGCTCCCCTCACGCTTAACCCTGACTCTTTTCCTTCTTTCTCCCGTAAGCAATATACCTCCAGTTCCGGACTCGCTCTTTGCCGGAGCTTCGCTCACCCCGTCCCGGCCCTGCCCTTTTCCCTTTTCACCGTAGTATCAGTCTCGATTGCGCCGTTCTTTGTTTTCCATTTCGTCTCTCTTGCTTTTCCACACGACTCACTTTTGTTAGATTGCGCCCTGCCCTCTCGTCCCTTGATAGTTGTGTGCCTACTCCCTTTCTAAGCCGATGCGTCCGGCCTTCTCGCTTTCCCCATTGTGTTTTCCTTTGGCTATCTAGTCTCGCCCGATTACCTTCTACTCAACAGACCTCAGGCAGCTCCCCGACCGGGTTCATTGCTCGGCCTCCAGATCCTTCCTCTTTTCAGTGATGTCTTTTTGGCTTCTAGGAGGTCGTGACGTTTTAATTTATCGTTTTAATCTCCTCCTTCGTTGTCGATTCCTATGCCCCCTTCTTTGTCGCTTGGTTTCATATCTACCTTTCTGGCCATCTTTGCTTCTTTTCTTATCCTTTTTTTCTCTCCCCAGCTTCCACGTCTGCCCGGGTCCCCTCTTTCCGGGGATACGCATTATCTCCAAGGAGTGCAACCTCCTCTGTCTCACATGACGATGGGTTCTCTGCTCCTTGCTTGCTGCTTCTCTCTGCACACCACTTGGCCTCGTCATACTTCTTGTACGTACTTCTTGGTCAACATCGTTGTCGACCAGTACTCGATCCCCTTATACGCGTCGAGTCCTGACTGTCTTCCTTAACTCACATTCTTATGCGTTCCAAAGTCTGGGCCCTTTCTTGTCATCGGACACAACCCTTTCCGAACCATGCACCAACTTATAGGAATATTACCTAGTTCTATTCTATGTTTCATCTGTCCTTCCAGTCTTTTTTATTATATAGCACTTTTAACTTATCCTCCCGCGATTGCCAGGCTTCTTCTTGACTTGACTTGAGGCTGCCTCTTCTCACCTGTCCCCTATTCCCCGTGTAACCGACTTCCTTCGTATTCCCAATTTGTTTCCCTCCCCGGCGTTATTTCTTTGTGCTTCTCTTCCTCCTTTGTCCCTTGGTGGTGAGTTAAATTGACATGTTTCTTGTTATTGCCCCACCTTATTTCTTACAATCCGCTCTGGTCGCCTATTCTTTCTCCATCGTTATACTTTAGCTTGCGCGCCCTTCTTCTCATGATTCGTTGCCCTTACATTAAGCTTCTCCTCTTGCCTTCAATTCTTCCGCTTTTATCGTAAATCCCTTCCCTCCATTCTTTAGTGTCTCGGCAGTTGTCACTTATTAAATACTCGTTCTCTCGAGAGTGTCAGGTGACAAGTTTATTTTTCTTCTTATGTGGTCTCTCTTTCATCCCCTTTTCCCCGACTTATTCTCTCATGCCTCCGACGGCCCATCTCTTTTTTGTTTTTTGTGTCGCGGTCAACAGTCGTGGTCCTTTTCCCCCCTCATTTTCACCGTCCTTTCTTTTCTCGTACTTTTGTTTCCACTGTCAGCATTTCGGGCGTACCGTTTATTTTTGACCGTTCTACTTGTAGGGCCTCCCCTAATTTCGCTCGCGCCTTCTTCTCGAATCAAATCTTCCTTCTCCCTTTTCCCGTACTCTTTTTTACACTCCCCCCCACTCTTTTCCATGCTGCTCCTCGCGTTCCACTGTCGCTTCTGTTCTTTCGCGCCCCCCTACTCACCTTTTCGGTTCTTCTTCTCTCCTAATCTCTCCCTTTTTTATCCTCTTCTATATGCCCAACCTAACACAGCATCTCTCCTCTCACCGTTTTTGACCCTCTTACTTTTTCAGCTTCTCACCCTTTCCCCATTTTTTTCTCTGTTTTCACGAAGTGGTTTCTTTGCTGCACTTCTAACTCAGCTGTACCTCCCCCCGAACTCCACCTCTTTTTCCCCCCCCCCCCTCCCTCTTTTCTTTGTTCCACCTTCCACCCCTCCTCCTTCTTAACCCGCATTGTATTGCGCTTCTTCGCCCATATTCTCCCCTTTGGGAACGGTATCACCGGATTCTCTTTCCCGGTTCTTTTTCTGTTCGCTCCTTTTGTCCCTCTTGACTGGGCCTTTGGAGGCGTGCTACTCCTTGACTTCATGTTTTTTTTTCCTATCTTCTTGCCTGTAAGGTCCTTCCTGTTAGTAATCTCTATTTATTTCTTACTCTGAAATCTCGTCTTTCTGTCCCGGCTGTTGCGCTATCGACCTCGCTTTCGTCTTTTTGGTATAGTGTTTCCTTTTACTTCTGTCCCCTTCCTTCAGATTTGGTATGAATCATCCGATGATTCTTCCTCCCTTCTTGTTTCTTTCAATCTTGCTACTGTCTAGTTTCCTTCTCCCCCCTTCCCTATTGAGTTTAAATCGTTTACGCCATTTCTTTCAGTGCTTTTTATTTTCGACTCCGATATATATTCTTTTTCCCCCCTGATCCTCCCTCTTATCTCTTTGTTCTATGCGATCTCTTTTTTATGAGATCATGGATGCCTCTCACTCGGCCAGCAGCCCTTCCTTGTGATTGATTGACCCTGTTTTCTCACAGCCCTGCGCTTTTCTTGCTCTCGATTCTACTCAATTCGAGAGATCCTCTCTCTCTTCTGCGTTCCCCCCCCCTTGATTAGTCAAGCCTTTTCCTCTCGACCTCGCGCTGGATTCTTTCATCCCCATTAAATTCACAGTCAAATCGTTTCAGGTCCACTATGCATACTTTTCCTAGCTCACCCTTTCCTAGGTACTTCCGCGTCTTTTCCCTCCTCCTTCTTCCCTTTGCCCTCTCAAGAACACCTTCTTTTCTCCTCCCCTTTCCCCTCCCTCCATCGCTCCCCTCTTTTTCCTACCATCTTCATTTTCGTTCTTCTTTGTCCCTCTGTCTTCCTTGCTCCGTACGTTGATTTTTTTTTTTCCTTTTTCTTCAGTTTTGTCTCTCCCGTGGAGGATCCCTTTCCGTGAGTTTCTGTCCTGTCGTTCTCAGGTCTCTCTCCCCTTTTTCTGATGAGATGGGCTTTTTTCCTTGAATAGACTTTCATGAGCTTTTTTCCCCTTCTGCATGGTTTTCGTTTTGTCTATCCCCTGTTTCCGTAATCGTTGCCGGTCCCCTGTCTTCCACTGAGTGATCAAAGTTGGTTTTTGCCCTCTAAGTTTACTTCTCCATCTTGGCCTCTTATGTCTTTCAGCCCGTTCGTATGATTCGCACAATTTCCGCATCGTTTCCCTCCCCATCCTTGGACCGGATTTTCAACCCCTTTTTCCCCGACCGATTTTAACACCCCAGCTTCTTTTCCTTTTATCCTTTTTATGCTGTTTTTATGCGGCCCCTCTTCTCACCGTCTTTTGTCGCAGACTATGTTTCCCCCTTTCCTCACACGCCTGGTCTCTTTTCTTTCCTTTGCACCATTTTTTTCCCTTATTTCTGCTACTCTTTGCACCAGGGGATTTTCGCCTTTCCTAAATTCTTTAGACATCCTCGCTTTTTCCCCCCTCCCCGCACCTCTTCATTCCCTGGCTGGCATAAACCCCCTTTCCGTACCTGTGCTTTTTTTATCTTTTCTGCGGTGTGTGTCACTCCTCTTCAGTGGCATAGCAAGCCCCCCCCCCCCTCTGTCCTCCATGACATCAGGTCCCTGCTACTCTTTTGGACGGTTTGGAACTACCTCTTTTGTTTTTGCAGGGCGTGGTAACGTCTTTCCTTTCTCCGGCTCTACTGGCACAGACCTATTTTTCTTGTCTTTCTTCGCCATACGCGAGTCTTTCTGCATTCCCCGAGCCCCTCTTTCCTGGTCCTCTGCTCGGCGTCTTGTTCCCTTTTCTTCCTGATGCTCGACGCTGTCAATGTCCTGCCTTCTGTCGTCAGAACTTGCCTGCTCGTGTCCTATCGTTCCACGTGCACTACCTTCTTCAGGTCTCACCGACCTTATTTCTTCTCAGTAGTGGCGATCATATTGCTCCCCACCTCTTCTGGATACCGTGGCGTAATAGTCGTGAGCACAAGGGGACGGCTTTTTGTCCCCCTCCAAGATGTTCCCTCCACCGCAGGGCTTAGCAGTAATAACCCCGCCGCCATTGCATCCTGACGGCCTTTATTTACTGGACAATGCCAGTGAGTGGCACCCTCGACACTCCTCTGAGGTAAATTTGCCCAAGCCCTCCCGACTTCTCTTCCGTCCTTCTTTTCGTAGTACGTTCTTTTTTCAGCCACTTTTTTCTCCGCCCCGGATTGGATTGCCGCCGTCTCCGTTGTATCAGAGTGATGTCGCTTCAGTTCTTTCCCACAATTTACATTCTCCTAACTAGTTTCTTCCCTCTCGCCCTCTTTTCCCCTGTACGCTCTTTTCACAATACAAACGGGGGAAAACCCCTCCCCCTATTCAGGATTCCTCTCCCAGGCGTGCAGGACGCTGTTCACCTCTGG
>Ga0179591_1318645_pt1 | contig 12223 bp, 10 predicted proteins | sample CZOMad2_1_08_16f_FD_182891 | JGI IMG/M metagenome (GOLD analysis project Ga0179591, IMG submission 182891) | Vadose zone soil fungal communities from Angelo Coast Range Reserve, California, USA - CZOMad2_1_08_16fungal (PacBio error correction) | ecosystem: Environmental > Terrestrial > Soil >... | reverse complement strand
CCCGGTTTCGTCGACAGCAGCTCGGTGGGATTTTGTTGAACGCCTCCCCTCCCTCGCGTCGACCTCCTTCAAATTTTTGTTCACAGGTGTCGTAGTTTGATCCCTTTTCTTTACCCCCCTGAGTTTTTGGTACAAGTTACGGTAGCCTCCCTTTCCCCTCCTCCTCCTGATGGTCCCCCACCTTCATTTGTCAACTTCTTGTAGCGCAGATGAGAGGTCGATACGACACGACCATGCCCCTTTTTCCTCCTCCCTTCATTTTCGCGCCCGGGTTTCTTGATGCCGTTGACCGTCCTGTAACTGGCCCTGATCTTTACGAAACAACGTTGGACCCAGTCCTATGGCGTCCACTTCTATCGCCGTGCCCCTCGCTTTTGGAAAACTACAATTGGGCTCCCCCCCCCATTCCGTCCCCTTGCTTTCGGTGCCCCCGTCCCCGGTCGTGTGCATGATTTCATCAGAACACATCAGGACCGACGCCGCGCAAGGTACGTCGTCTGCAGTGCTGTCTTCCTCCTCCCCCCCGTGTGTTTTTTTTTTGTTCTTCCTTTGGACGTTTCCGATTTTGTCTCTTTCCCCACGTTTTCCAAGACGTTCCCGAAGCGCCGTCTGAGTTGACAGCAACCTTACGATCCTACCCCGCTGGCAAGTCCCTTTTTTTCCTGCCTTTTGGTCAACATGATGCCTGTCTCGAGGTCCTCCCATACCGTTGTCGAAGTTGAGAGAGACGCTCATCACGTTTTCGCCCCCCCCCCCATTTTTTTTTCTTCTTTTTTTTTTTTTTTTTTTTCGCTTTTCTTGGACCTAGCAATTAGCTTGTCCGCCCCTTCTCTGGAGACCACCTTAGGACCCTGTCACGAGAAGGTTTAACGTTTTCCGTGTCTTCCCTTTTTCTCCTGACGTGAGATCCTCAAGATGGTTACCCTGGTGTTGGCGTTTCAACTGACCCCGTACGCTTCGTTTTTCCTCTCCTGTCGGCCCATGGCTGCGTAGTGCCCGTCGACCGAGATACGATTGCTTTCCCCGACTTTGCCTTTTGGTCCTTTTTCACTCGGTGAGTGTACTTCTGAAAGTCGCGCTTGAGCGACGCGATCAATTCCCCCTTTCCACCGGGTTCCTTCCTGTCTTCTCCCACCCAAATCCCGCAGTCGGTTCCTTGAATGAAGATCATAGTCGACGGTAGCCTTTTCCACTCTTTGGCCATGATCCTCCGAACCTTCCCTTCCTGAAGCAGGAAGGTCCGCGGTAAGGACTTTGGTGTCCAAATATCTTTTTCCCACTTCCCCCCTGATTAAGTACGCTGTTTCATCCTGATCTTTAAACGTCGCATCCAAGGCGTTTTTTCCGTCTTTTTCCTGGCCGGCCACCTTGCTTCTGTTCCACCTTGTCGGATTCTCCCGACGCAGTAACGAGAAGCCCCCCAGGGCTACCGTGCAGATCCATGCCCCCCAGCTTTCTTTCCCGTTTCCGGCCTCACCACCGCCGTAAAAGCGTTAAAGCCACGGGCGCGACCTCGTACTACTTTCTCCTCTTATCTTCATGTCCCGATCCCAATGTCACCATCTTAGATGTTTCAAAGTTGTTGGAGGTAGAGCCTTACCCCCTTACTTCCGTTCTGTTTTTCTGTGACGGGCCGGCCGCCCCTGAAATGGAATCGTTTGTTGGATCGCTGTTTTGCCCCTCCCTTGACTATTTGATTCTTCTCCTATCCCCCTGACTGTCGCCCAGAGGAGTTGGGCACCGAAATAGTTCCGTCGCCCTTTCCCCCTCTCTTCGTTCCTTCGGCGTCTCCCCGTCAGATTTCTTTGCGTTTTTCTGTCTGCGGGACGTTTATTCTTCACCACGAATTGTGACATCCTCCTCCTTCCCTTCCCCGTGCTTTCGGACCCCGTTTGGCAGTTTACACTGGGAATGGTGCTATCGTTCCTATCTTGAAGATGGGGAAAAACGACGTACCGCTAGGGCACCGTTCAACCCTCCCCCCCTTTGCCGCATTTTCACCGATCACCTCTCTTTAGTGGATATGGTAGCTGACGGCCCGTCCTACTGACTCTTGGGGTGGTAGTCTACGTTGTTTCCTCCCTCCTAACCCGCATTGCTGCGCTTTTTCCCTTTTTTCAAACTCTTTCCCTAGAGCTCCTTCCCTACAGCTTTTGGGATCGCCCAAGCGAAGTTCTTAATCGCTAAACAAACCTCGTCGATCTTGTCGTGCCGTCGGGGTTGCGTTTTCTGTTTGGTTGATTTCGCAAAACTACCCGTCGACTGGTGGTGTTTTCGTTTTTTTCTTGACCATGTAGTAGTCGCTCCGTCCCCCTATTCCCCTTTTTTTTTGACCTTTTTTCCCGATTGTCCCCCCCCCCTGTCAACCTCGATGCTCGGAGATGTTTTAAGAGTCGGACGCTTGGTGCCGTCCTTCCTTCCCCGTTTTTTTTTTCCTTTCGGTTTCCGCCGTTTCTGAAGCTCATTTTGGTACTTGAGGGTATTACCGGTTGCAGAAAACAGAGACCGGTCGTGTCCCGATTCCTTCTTCCTTCTTTGGTCAGCCGGTCCCCTCTGATGTGTATCCGCAGACCCCATTATCGTGTCCTCTTTATGACATAGACGCCCGCCGTAAACCTCCTCCCTCCCCCAAACCAACACGTTTTACTTGATTCCTTTCTGACTACCGCCAGACTTTCTGCAGTGAAAAGCGGTCTCGCCCCCCTGGCGGGCAGTTCTCTTTCTCCCCTGTCAACGTTCCTTTCACCTGGGTCGCCCCCCCGGACCTACGTAGGCGTCAGAAATTAGGATTTTTGTCCTTTTTTTCGTCTTTCATCGCCCCCCCATGCAAGATGAGTTAACGCCGCCATCGAGCGACACCTATAGTCTTTCATTTCCTGTCCGGGTACACAGTGTCGTCTCTCATGTTGGAATCTTCTCAGTTTACGGTTTTGCCTTTTTTTGTTTTCCGTTCCCGCTTTGCTTGTGCCTGTCCCTCTTTTTTTGCAGAGTCCATCCCCCCCTTTGCTGTTGAGGAGGTTCCGCGGATCCGCGACGAAGGTGGAAGACCTTTTCTCCCCCTTAGATGGGATATTTCCTTTTCCCCCCACGCCGGCGTCTCCCCCTTTGGCGATAGCAGGCTCGGATTTAATTCAACATTCGCTGGTCATCAATTAAACTAATAGAAGGATCGCTCCCCCCATTTTAGCCCGTCAGTGAGTTTCTTTTTTTTGATTCCTTCTTCCATTGCAGTACCTCCTTGTTTCCTCCGAAGTATTCGTGTTGTCGCCGCCGTTCCGGTCCTCGAGCTCACGGTCTCCACCCGACCTTTGTGTAAGAGACTTCGGGTGCTTCAAACGAGTTCTCTGTCGTTGGACCCCTCTTGTTTCGAGATACGTTACTGGAAATTTCCGTGTACTCATCCGACCGTGACCTCCGCGTGCCCCCCCCCCTGGTTCCTAGTGATTTAGCTTTTTTTCCCGCCGAGCCGTAAATGACACTTTCTGTCAGCGTGCTCGGCCATCTATCCCTTTTTCACGTTGCTTCTGCCTTTTTTGTTTTCCCCCAACTGGAGATGCTTCTCGGACGTTGGGAAATCCATCTGCCCGCGTTGGCGTTCTGCCCCTTTTCTTCTTCGGTTTCTTTTTACCGCCCTTTTTCTAGCAAGCCCGATGAATCGTTGAACAGGTTGCGACGTTATATTTTTTTCCGTTACTTCCTCGTCCTTCCCCTTCACGAACGCCGTGTAGCGATTTTCTCGATGTATTTGGCTCAAGTATGTTTGCTCAAGAGCACGGTTGCTCAACACGCCCTTTTCTCCACGACCTTCTGACTTTTCGCACTTTTCACCTCGACCCTAACCCTCTTTCCCGGGGATATGGCAAAATGGAAGTAGTGGTGATAGTACGCATCTTCTCCGTTTTTTCCCTCGTGTCTCGGTTCGATCGCTATGATCAGCGATCGGCAGGACAATAAAAGAAGTGGATGTGTCCTGGTGTCGGCGTGACAAATGCCAATATTATTTTTTACTGACAATACTGGTGTGTGCGAGATCTTTCCACGTTTGTGCATTACCACCACAGTAAAGACCCGCAAATTCAGCTGTCCGGTCCTGTCCCCCCTTCCCATCGCTTTTTTTTTTCTTCCCCTCTCGTTGCCCTTGCGTCCGTGACCTCCCCCCCCCCCCCGTACCGATCACCAGCCGACGTCATTTAGTTCCCCTTATCCACGGTTCTCGTTGTTTCGAGGTTCAATAGGTCCTTGCCTCCACGTTCTTCGTTGATCATTTTTCCCAAGGCCTTGTCTCGTTTACTCGACGATCCTACTCTACCTCTAGACTCCAACTTTTTTTTTACACGATCGGGTTCGAACCAGGTCTTTTCCTTTCAGGTACCTGGTTCACCAAAGATTTTTTCCGTCTAAACCCTTTTTAAGATTGCATTTTTTGACCCCCCCCATTTTCGCCGCATATAACTTGGCCTTTTTCCGCGGGAGCTGGAACATTTTTTTTTACCACTGGTCGTTCGCTTTCCCGCCTGAAAAGTGGTCATCCGTGGCCTCCCACGCAAACGGGGACCAACCGATAGGGAGTCCGCTCCGCTCCTCCGCACTTGCGTAATTTTTCTTTGTCTAGTTGGTTCCCCTGCCATACGAACTAGCGTTCCTCGGCGCGTGGTCCGACTTTATGACTTTTCTTCATTTCGTGTATCCGTCCCAGTGACAGGGATCCGCCCGTTCAGCTCTACCCGAGACCCGCTTTTCACCGCAGCTTAGTGTTTTGGTCACTCTACTCCCGAGAAATCCCTCAGGTACCCTCCTCCAATGTCTTTGTTTTTTTTCGTTGAATCCGTCGGTTGGCAGACGCGGAACCACATGATTCGAACGTCTATGGGCTCTGCCCCCCTCTTTTGCTTTCTACCTGATGTACGACTCCGTGCCGTCAAATAAGTTGGAGGGCTAGCCTGATGGATATTCCTCCTATTCCCTTCTTGTTGAATGTGCTCCCATTCCCTTCTTGAATTTTTGGAAATCCCCAAACTCGACTCTGCCTGCTAGCGGCGTAGTCTGACGGCTTTTTCGGCAATGTTCTTTGCGTGACGCCGTTGTCTGCCACCCTGCGGTCTACGTAGGACTATGCTCAACAGCAAACAGGTGGGTACACAATTCTTCCTGCCACTTTTGGGGACGTCAAGGTCCCCTGCGGCACTGTGCCTCTTACCTTTGAAACAGCTTTTCCCGGTCCCAAACTCAACTACTTGTTGGGACACGGCAGACTGCATTTTTGTACCCCCCCCCCGGGCGACTGACGATGGGTACCTGTTCCTGGAAAAATCTGAACTTCAGGGTCTAGTTCCTCCTCTCGCTGGATTTTCCTAACGGTGATGGTGCGATATGGCCGCGACCTCCCTCCTCCACACCAGGTCCCTCGTCCCGATTCTTCACGCCCTATGCACGTCGAGTGCTTATGACCCTGGTGACGATCTTTTCCGTGTCTTCCCTTTAACTTGCCCCCCTTTTGATCCCTTTTCTCCTGCCAACTTCGTGATTGTTCGGCCACTGACCCTTTTGTGCAAGTTGTATCGTGGTTTGTTGGTTTTTTTATGAGTTCTTTTCTTGTTGGAAAAGATCTGTTTGGCTAATCACTTCGAAAGTCCGTTGTTCCGAGCGTCTTTTACCATTCAGCTGTTTCCCTTGCTGACTTCCTGCCGTCCTTTGGCCCTTTCCTTTTGTCTTGTTGACACAATCCCTCTTCCTAAGTGTCACCATTCGCAAAGACAGACGAACTCCTCCTAGGACTTCTTCTGCCTTACGCCCGTCCTTCCGGTCAGCAATAGATTAACCAAAAAGCCTGGACTAAAAGTTTCACTTTGGTGTCCATTTCTCCTTCCCGGAGCTTGGTTTGATATCTTGAGGCTTTACTAATTGATTGTTTTGTTTTGTTTTTGGGTGGTTGTTTGGTGTTTTGTGGGGCCCCAACTAGTCTCCTCCACCCACTCCCCGATCACCCCGACTTCGAACTTTTCTTTTTCAATAGGTACACACCCCCTAACAGGCAACACTTTTACACGACATCTCGACGCTTTGTTTTTCTCTTGAGTTCACGAAACTTCAGGCAGCGCCTCTTTTCTTTCGTCGGTCGGATGAGACAGTCCAATTCTGTTTTTTAGGCACCAGTGCATCGTAGTTCCAGCATGTCTGTGCATGCGGAACGTTGTATCCTGACCACCTCTTTTCCCTTCATTCGGGTCCCACTTTTCTCCTTAACTCGGATCTCCCGTATTTGTTTCTGATTCCCCTGGGCGTTGGATGGCGGCGCGCGCTCTTTTACTCCTCTTTCTCCCTTGCCTACCATCTTCACCTTTTCACGTATTTAGCCAGCCAAGTCCCTGGGAAAGCTGCAGAAGAGGGATGCCCTCGTCGAGTTCCACCACCCCGGGCGTTTTGAACCGAACTCAATACCCCACGGAACTTAAAGACGGTCACCGCACACTTGCTGAGTTAGACGCTTTTTTTCACCCTTACGAGTCAATTCGCCGAGAGTGTACGATTTACCTTTTCCCAACAACGTGGCGCTCTCCTGAGATAGTCGCTCGCACGGATGGATCAGATACCCACCTCTCTCCTCCTTCACGTTTTTCTGCCCTGCTTTCTCCGTTACCCCGACTCCCGGCCGTCAACGCCCGGCGCTTTTGCTCCCGCCTCGCACTGTTTCCCCCTTGTCCTCAGCGTGGCTGTGCAAAAAGTTTCAGGGGAATGACCCCTTACTATACTTTTTTCCATTATTTCACTCCCTGATTGGAATGCCTTGGCCTGCCGGGGGCTTAACGCGTCTGTCCCCTGAATCCGTTCCCGCTCCCGTGGCCCCACGTATCCTGTTCCAGCTCCTGCAGTGTCCGCGGCTCCACCGTGGGGCCGCGCTGTCTTTCCGTCCCCCCACCCTCCTGCCACCTCACGCCGTGGACCTGCTGCGACGGATTAGCTGATCTTAGACAGGTATCTTTGGCCGTTTGTTTTCCCACCTCTCCTTGTTTTCTACACCAAGAGGCTGTCCTTTGGGAACTCGTCCTTCACGTTTCTCTAGTCTCCTTTGGGCCCCCTTCAGTATTTCTCCTTCCCCAGGTACCCCTGACAATGCCACCCAATTGCGCTTGTTTCTCCCTTTCTTTCAGCCCTTTCCGCCGTTTCAGCGAGCTACATAAAGCGGAGTCTCGAGTCCACGCCCTCCGGACCTTTTCCTTCCCTTTTTATAATGAAGGAGATACTCCAATCGTCATCGCATAGGTTTTCCTTTTTCGTTTTTCCTTCCTTTTTTCTTTTTTTGATAAATTGAGATTGTTCTCGCGTACGACCATGTGACTCCGTCTACCCTCGTTGGACCCATTTTCTGTTCTTTTCTTTCGACGTCGGTTCACCACGGTTAAACCGTTCAGCAAAGCTTTCTAGTTGCCAGGTTTCCCGTTTTCTTTTTTTCTCCCGAATTCTCGATTACTTCCCGTTTTTTTTCGGGTTCTGTCCCAGTGCTGAACTAAATTTAGTTCGTCTCTCTTACCAACTTCTCCAACCCTGCCTTGGATTGTCGTCACTCCTGAGTTACTCTATTGCAACACGGAATAGGTCTTGAGATTATTTCGTCTGTAAGTTTTCCGTTCCCCTTGCGCCCAGAACGGCCTTTCACTCCTAATTGTGACGAAAATGGGTGGAAGCGACCAACTTTTCCGCCCTTCCCTTCGTTTGCATTCCCCCGCACCCAAATTGTGATTTTTCAATTACTCACTTTTTTGCGGGTCTTTCTACGATGGGTTCGGGAGACGATTTTCCTTCTCCTCTCCGCGCGTTTCCCGTGCCTTTTCTTCCTGCGGCGGTGCGCCCCAATTGGCAGTTGGCTAAAGGGAATTTCCCCCGACGATCGCCTTTATCTAGCTTTCCCCCCCTTTCTCCTACTCATGGCCCGAGTACAGCGGCTTCCCAACAAGGAAATCGAGAGAGCATATTCGGCGTGACCTCCTCTTGTTGGTTATCTCCTTTTGCGTCTGCGATAACCTCGTTGTTGGTACAAGTGAGTGCACCACCGCCCCCTGTCTTCCTCCCTCCCCTGCTTTTCGCGCATACGACCCTCCCGCGGTGTCCCCACCCCTGGCCCTTGCGTGTACTGGTGCGCGGCGTTAAACCACTTTCTTGCCCCAAGCTCCTTCTGTCGACGAACCCCTTTTTCCCCTTATCTTTCCTACGTTTTTTTGGATGCGGTTCGACCACGCGAGTTTTGGGCCATCGTGTAAACGCGAGTCCTCCTGCTTCGTTTTCCTCTTTTTTGTTTTTTCATGATGTTTCGAGTTTTAACGAGGAGGAGCCTACAGGTGCGTGAGAGAACGTGCACTCTCTCATTCGGTACCACTAATGGTCCCCCAACGCGGTGGCTTCTTTGGATCCTTCGAGGGCTCTAACAAGTCCACGCTTTCGAATACCGAAGTCTCTCTCGGGCTTTGACTTGTCTAAGGCTTCCCTGCTGGCATGCGTAAGAAAAATCTGGCCGAGGGGCCATTCGATCGTTGGACCTTTCTAACACCACCCGCACCAACTTGCGACCACCATCCTCATCCTTCTGTGGTTCCCCCTTTCCGGGTTGGCTCGCGGCTTTTCTCTAACCAAATAAGCGTATCAGCGCAGAAGGTTTGACTTCCCTCCCTGGATTCCGTTCTCCCCCCCAAGGCGTTCGATTACTCCCCTTGTCCTTCGACTCTTTTTTGTTTGCCACAAGGTCTCCTCCACCGTTCTTTTTGAGCCAGTCTCCTGTGTGGAAGCACCAGTTACTTCCGATAACCCAATCACGTCGCCTTCCGTGAGGTACAATTCCTTTGCCTTCAAGATGAGGTCCCTCCCGATTTCGTTGAAGTATCGAGCTCACTTCCTTTTTGGTCTGGCCATTTTCCCATACCGATCCCTAGCGCCGTCCGGGCTTGATCGGATGCCCTTCGGACCTGCCCTGATCCAGTAGGGGGCCACCGTTTTCGGCCTTTAGGATTTAGGTGTACCTATACTGTCAAATCTTTGAGGTGGCGGCAAAATGACCCGTAGCGCTTCCCTTTTCCACCCCTCTGACACGTCTTTCCACCTATGGACCGATGCGCTAGCAATTTCTCGGATGACGCATCTGTGGCCCTATTCGTACAGGCTTGAGTTCCCAGGTTAAAGTAGTGTTCTATGTGTCCCTCACTCATTTATCGCTGAGTTCTATCTCGTCTCAAGTGGAAAATGGGCCCCCCCTTATCCGCCCCAACTGCACCCTTTTAACAAGTCTTCGCGTCATTGTATGCCTCATAGTGAAACTGGATAGGTGCTCAAGTCCTGCTTTGTGCCCCTGATTCTTATGCGCCCTTCAATGAAGTCCCCCCGAATCCGACGTTCACGTCTCCTCCTCTTTGGGTCAAAAGGCTTCCTCAACCTGCACAATCTTTACCGTCTACGAAGAAAGTAACATCCGAGAAACGGTCATTTATTTTTCCCCCTTGTGGTCTTTCCGCGCCGAACCGTGCGACTTCAAACTTTAGGAGGAATTGCCGAAGACCTTCCCGTAGCTAAGCCACATTTCCTTTTCAGTCAACTCATCTTATGCATCTTCCAGTTGTCGCTGAGTAAACAACTTACAAGGTTCTTCCACGCCACCTGGCCGCACGAGAGGTAAGAAATAAGTCGAAGTGTATGCCCACTCTGTGAACCACTATTGACCAACCCGCTGGCAGTCCCCAGGCTGAACAGTTGGATGAGGAGGTAGGCCTTTATGCCCGCTCCGATCGTCGTTGCTTCCTTTAGGTCCGGCATACTTTTTTCAGCTGGACCGATGTTTTCCTGAGTCCAGCCTTATGAGATTTGACTCAGACTATCTCCTGTTCACGCTTCGCCCTTTTTTTGTGCCCTATTGTGAATAGTCCTTCAGTATCATCCGTAGTACGTTGGGCGCGCGTTCTCCGGCAGCTGGGAGGTGCGTGCCTGTCGTGTGGGGGACTTTGTAGTGTTCCACGCCCGTTTGTTTTTGGCACTTCTTTGCATTGACCTTTTCTGTGGCCCCAGCACGTTGGCATTTAATTATCAAGAACCTGGTTTCTTCGGGGTCTATGGTCTTTGAAGAGTTTTCTAGTTACGTAAACTCGCTCTCCCCCCCTTCTATTGTCCCGCATTGGGAAGAAGAATAAGGCCGCTATCCCGAGGTAGCTGCCTTGTCCCTAAAGACTGCCTCTTGGGTGTCTCGGCACCACTCCCTAGGCGCGTTCAAAGGTCATTTGACTTATCTCCCTTACTGTACGGGCAACCCACCGCTTCGGAAAGCTGCTTCTAAAGAAGAGGTCTTTGCACGATCCCCCCGTCAGCTCAGGTTCCTTACGCGACCCAGCCCGTGTCTATCCGGCGTGCGTCTTTTTGTTGCGTTTACTTGTCGTTTTCCCGACGGTTCCCTTTGCAACATTTTTCTGACGGTGGTTTTCTGTGACTGGTGGGTCCGACAGTTTTCGTCGAGCGTTTCATGTCCTTCCCTTTCCCTCTCACCCCCCCACCCCTGTGCAGCCGTAGACTATGCCTGTTCTTTAGATTCGCAAAGAATTTTCGATTGGTAATTCCGCGACGCCCCCATTCATGTTCTTTTTCCTACGTCTTTTGAAAGGAATGGTTGACGTTGGGTACTTTCCCTTTTGTCAGTAACATCTCCCTCCCCTGGTTCGTTCGACTTAAGGCTACCCCTTGGCCTACGGCCCCGACTGGTTTCTCCCCGAAACATTGGCATCGTTGTTTAGTTGGTGCCCTTCTACTGCCCGATCGTTCACCCGGCACCAACATCAACCCAGAGACAGTTTGAACACACTGGGCTTCGATTGCGTGATTGTTTACTCCCACCTCTCCTACGTGCTGTAGGAGAACTGGACGTGTCCTCGCACACTGTCTTCATTAAGCTCAGCCCCCCCCCTGATATAGTAACAGAGGGTAATGAACGCCCTCTGATCGAGGCGAATCCTCCTTTTCCCTTATTCCCGCAGACTTTGGTCTAGAGACGGCGGTAATAACCTAACCCCCCTGCCGCTTTTGAGACTACAATATCGGACCCTACGTACGGAAGTCCCCGCTTTCCCATGGTAACCCAGTACAACGTCGTAGACGATGTAATTACATGCTCAGTTTCCCTTATCTGAAGTTGCGCTTTTTTTCCGTTCCCGATGTTGCGTTAAAATAGTTCCGTAAGTGTTTACTCAGCCTTTGTTTCACCCTGCTTGTGCTTTTTCCTATTTCCTCTGTTTGCGATATGTTGAAGACCATGGGCCGTAACCGACTAGGGGACCCATTGCCGGCCCATCACGCCGATAGAACTTTCTATTCGGGAGTAGTCCCTGTTTACTTCCCCAACAAGGAGGAATTCACTCCACTCGCTAGGGTTCCCCATCGTTATCACCGCCGTTTTTCTGATGGCTACTTTCATGGCAGGAGTCTGTGCAGTCGTCTGTCCGGCCAAGTCGTTGGAGAATCTGTTTCGCCGCCGTTTGTCCCGACGATCAGGGTCTCCCCTCCCCGACCTTTCTTTCGCTCACCGGTTGCGTCGGTTGAACACGCCGCTCGCTGTGTTTTGACCACGATTGTCCGCGGCTTCTACCGAACGTTATGTCCTTCCTTTCTCCCTCTCTTTCACGATTTTGTTTCAGCTACAAACGCCCCACGAGGTATAGGTTCGGGGGATGGAAGCCTATGCCCGTTCTTTTTTAATTTAAGCCGTGCTCGACTCCTCTCCTGTCCTCCTCCCTGTCGTGCTTCGGCACGTTCAGGGCCCAAACAAGTAACTGGGCCGACTTGGACTTTTTCCCGCCCTTAGGGCTTGAGCCCTCTTATGAAGGTAAGACGTGGAATAGCCAGGCAACCCTTCCTAAGAGTGCATCTGCGTACGTGCGTTCTGTCCCCCGTGCATCTCCTCCAAATCACAGGTGACCCTGCCCCTCTTGCGTTAGTCTCATGGTGTGGGATACTCTCTTGCCCCAGACGGCTGTTCCCCTACCCCTAACGTGCTTCACATCCCGTGCTGTCCTCCGACTTGCAATCGCGACCTCATGCACTGTATCTGTTCCACCCCACTGTCTTTCAGGGCTTGGTTATCGTTACGCCATAGTTCCAACTTGGAACGTTTCGAGGTCGCTCTATCTGAGAGGTTCCCCTTCCCTTCACCCTCACAAGTTGCTGTTTTCTGAGGTATTCTTGTGTAGGTCAGCACTTCTCC
>Ga0179591_1333082_pt1 | contig 12224 bp, 6 predicted proteins | sample CZOMad2_1_08_16f_FD_182891 | JGI IMG/M metagenome (GOLD analysis project Ga0179591, IMG submission 182891) | Vadose zone soil fungal communities from Angelo Coast Range Reserve, California, USA - CZOMad2_1_08_16fungal (PacBio error correction) | ecosystem: Environmental > Terrestrial > Soil >... | reverse complement strand
GGCCTATTTTGGGCTCGCCATTCGAGTCGTAAATTTGACTCAATGGGATCCCCCCCCGAAAGTTAGTAGGTCCTTCAGGGGTATCTTGATCGGGGCCCTTAACCCTGATTGGGGATCTATTCACAAGTCCCCTTTGTCGAACCCAATTGAGAGTTACGCTCTTTTTCACCCTTTGCAGCGCTTCCGCCTACGTGGTGGGAGGGTCAAAAAGAGTATATCCCCCCGTGGAAACAGTAGGGTTCCTTTCTTATTTTGAAACCCTCTCGTTACTTGGGTCGTAAGAAAAACTGAGCCCCCAAACCCCCTCCTGGTTGTGCCAGTCTGACGCCCGTGTTCTTAAGCGATATCGAACCCCAACTTTGCGTTTTGGCAAAGGATCCCACGGGGGCTTCCTTCTGGTTCCCCTTTGTCTACCAGGGAGAGATTCCAGCGATCAGTACATCCCTAACAAATGCGCGCAGGTGATTTCTCCTATCCCCATTCTTTCTCCCCCTGACGGTTGCGTTTCCTCGCTGATGAAACTCGTAAGCCTCTGGCGCGCATTTGGATTTGGAACTTTGAAATAGTTCCTCTTGTTGTTCCCCGTGGGCAGCCTTTCTTCGTTGCCCATAAAATTGCACAGGGGCGTTTTGCGTGTGCGCTTTTTCGATGCAATTTCTTGGGCGTAAGTAGATTTTTGTCGGAAAGGGAACCACCTCGTCGAGTTGGTTCTTGGGAGCATTCTTTGGGACCGCGCGGGTTTCAGGCCGTTAGGTCATTTTTTTATTCCCGGGGGCACACCGCGGGTCCTTTCCTCTTTCTTTTGCCGAAAACGCAGGGCCACAAATCGCGTTGCCGCCGCGGGCCCCATTTCTCCTTCGGATCTAGTTCGCCTTCTCAGCGTGGCTCGTTTCTTTCATTCCGCAGGAAGTTTTTCCCCCCCCAGAGTTTCTTTTTTGGAGGTTCCCTTTCACGCAATCGTTCTCGTAAACCCGTTCGCGGCGGGATGGTGTATCTCTTCCCCCAAAATATGCGTTCGCGGACCTCCCTTTAGAAGACCTCCATTGAAGCCAGCAACTTCTGACCGCGTGCCACAGAACGACCTTCCCCGTTCCGATTTCCCCCTATTTTACAGGAAGGGGTGTTGGGCTCCTTAGGAGGTTGGGTTTTTTAGTCCCTTTTTTTGCACTTTTTTTTCACGATGTATCTATTTTTTTGCAGGCCGAACTTCGATCTTTTTCCATCGGCCCCATTCGATGCAATTTAGTCAACAAACGTTTCCGGCTGTCGCCTTTCCTCTTTTCCCTTGATTCTTTTCTGACGTATTCTTTCTTTCAGGAAGGCCTTTCAAGCATAGGCGGCGACTTTTTTCTTCTTTTCCTTTACCCCCTCGTGAGTTTTCCGTTTGAGATCCCCCTCAACCCGTGGTTTCCTGTTTCTACTGTTTGGAAATTACCTTGCGTCTTTTTGTCCTAATAGCCTTAGACCAGGGGGGCCTCCGCATCTCAAATCCTCAAAAGGGGGCTGCTTTTTTTCTTCGGCTCGATCGGCCTTTTTTCGGGATTTTTGGGATCGAATCCCCGTCCGTCCAGTGCGCCCTCACCGCCGAGCAGCGCCCGTCGCGGGGCAAGTTTTTCCTTAGTTCGAACCGGAGAGTTTTTTACCACCTTTTCTCCGATCGTGGCTCCAATTTTGGTGGAGTAAGGGAGATTGACCGCAGAGACCCTTTCTCCCCCGAACCCCATGAGAGAGTATAGCTTTAAGGTAGAACCAAGCAGCCGCCTCCCGAGAATCAGATGCCCCTCCCCAAAGAGACTTGTCTGCGTCGGTCTGGCTTGTCCGAAAGCTTTGAACCCTTTTACTCTGACTTTTTTCAAAGGCATTTCTTTCCGCACGTGACGCCCTAGTTTCCGCGCCGGTCCCATTTCCAATCTTGCCCCCTTCTTTTTTTTTCGAGAAAACCACCCTTTGAGAAACATTGCCCAAACGGCTCGCCCCCCGTCCCTTTTCATCATCTTGTTGTATTACGTTTTTCTGCTCCCGCAACTACCTTCCCCCTCGCCCCGAGTCTTCATCGTTCTCCCCGCCCTCGCCGCCTCTAACGAAGCATCCCAGGGCTCGTCGCGCATGGCCCCCGACAAAAGCTGAGTCTTTAGCCAGGTTCCTGCGTTTTCCCCGAGGCCCTGCTTCCTGAAAATGCGAACCCAAGTTGCCAGCCAACATTGACACTTTCTCTTCTAAGTGATGCACCGGTGAACCCAATGAAGGGGAAACTTGTAAAGGCGCCCCCTTCTGGAACGCTTCTGTGGGCGTGGTTCCGAGCCGATGTTGAGAACCGAAGGCATCAAATAAGCGTTGGGACGGTAGAGTCCCGTCTAGTTGACAAGACCCAGAGGAACCAACCGGCGCACCCCGCACGGACTGCTCGCCCAACTTTCGCCTTCCCCTCCTTTTTGAAAAACCCCCCCCCTAGCCAACTTAGGCACACCGCACACATTTCACGATCGTTCTTCCCCCCAGTCCACGAGAGAGACAATTTTTGACAACCAGGCCTTGGAAGAATAGAGTTGTTCACTCGAGACCCCCCGATTCCCTACCCCCCACAAAAGGGAAGCCCCCCCCGCGAACACGAAACTCCCCCGGTTTTTAAGAAGCCACGTTACTTTTTGCAGATATTTTTAGGTTTTTTCCCCTCCGAGCTTCAGACGTCGAATCCCTATATTTGATTTTCATAAGGCCTTTTTCCCTTCTTTTTTTCTCGAATCCACTTTCCTTGAGATGTGTTTTTACACGGGACGCCTAGGGGTGAACCTTGAAAATTAGACGAGAAAAGGCTTTTAAACCTCTTCCCAACCCCTTTTAAACGAAACAGCAGGAGTGCCCTTCTCTCTTTTTAACATATGTAGCCCGACCAACGTCTTCTTGCAAGATGGTTTACTCCCCTGCTTCCCCACCCCTGCACATGCTCCAGGGGTTTGTTGGGGGTTTTTTAAAGGGTCTACCTTTTTCATAGATGTGATTGGAGGGAAGGCGTAGGGGTTAAAACTCCCCCCCTCCCGAGTCCTTTCCCCGCCCGGAGAGGATCGCAAATGATTTTCAAACCTCTTCCGGACGCATTTTCCCAAACACGAAAATTTTCCCGACTAAGGGCTGCCGCGCTTGTTTGCTTTTTTTTTTCTTGGGACCCCGGCCCTCAAAACGCCCACCCTACAATTTACAGGTCCATTCCGGAAATGGCTTGATCTGATACCATTTTTCTGCGGGCTCAGGGAAAGAGAAAGGGCCCCCCCAAACTTCCCAGTTTGAACCTAGGAGCCCAACTTGCCGACCCAGGGTCGGCGAATTTTGGCGGGTTTTAATACGAGAGAGCAACTGAGGACCAATCGCTCTGTCTCCTTTTCAGACTATTGCGGCCCTTTTGACAACCGCCAGTGGCCAATTATCCACTTTCCCCCCCCCCTTTCGGCGTCTGTATGCCAGTCGTTCTGAGACCTTCGTTCGTCGACATCTCCGGTCGCCCAGAGGGTACGATCTGAACAACGCCGACCCCCCCCCTATGTTCCCCGCCTGAATTTTGAGAAATATTCTTTAGGGAAAAAATCCACATCGGGAGAGGATATGCTTCCCGATGAGAGGTGATTAGGCGTTTACGACGAAGAGAGACGTGACCCTTGTGTTTCAACCACACCGTGGGACTTCTACGTGTTGACCCAGGCCTTTTGATTTTTGAGTCTTGTGAAAGTTCCCGGAGGAAGCCCGGAAAATGACGAACCTTGTCAAAGGTTTTTTTTTGCTGATCCCAAAATGCCAATTAAAACGGCCCATGCTGTACCTGGCGGGGTTTTTTTCCTACATTGAGGAATTATTCGGTGCCATCGAGCCGGCACGACGTTCGGAGATAAACACCACTTTTCCTTTCCCGCTTTTTCCCTTTTCGAATTCGTCTCTGACGAGTTCCGCGGATGCTCGGACTCCCGACCCACCGAATACACCCTGCCGATTTGTCGATTTGTTGGGCTTCCGAATGAGGCCCTCTTTTTGAAATGTTGAAGCTTTCCGCACAAGTAGCCCCCCTTTCCAAGTCCTCTTTTCCCACGCGCTATGAAGTCGTTTGAGATTGACCCCCTTCTTTTGCAAAATCTTTTTTTTCGGTTTTTCAACGCTTTTTTCGCGAGTCTTTCCCCAATGTTGGTTCCTTGAGCAATAGTAACCGGTTCGCTTCATCCTTACGCCACCCCTTCGCCATTCCCACTCGGAAAGCCCCCCTCTGAGGACGACTCCATTCCGGATCGAGAGTTTTCCTAGGCTCTCACGAGCAGTTTCCCGCCGTTCCCCCCTCTGTCTTTACGAAATCTTCCGCGAATTTTTTTTTTTTTTTTTATAGTCCATGGTCCCCTACCGATAGCTCCTACGACATCTCCGTTTTTTTCGCTCCCTTTGCTTGCCCCATCGGGTTCTTGGGTTTCAGTCGCGGTTTGGTGACCGAGAAGTGTTCTTTGACTCCCCCTTTATGAATTTCAACGTGAAGGAACCCCGATTTTTTTCTTGGAGACCTTTGATTCCTTCTGATCGCTTTTTCATGGTAACTCACCTCTGCCCCATCGGTTTTTTTTGTTCCCCCCTCAAGACCTGGGAATTGACCTCCTAAAAGGATCCTCACCGACGGCCCCCCCTGGCGACCTTTTCCCCCAGGTGCCTTGAAGCGTTATTTGTGAAGTTCAGAGGTACCCCGTCGTTTCATTTTCTCCGCGGGCCCCCTGCTCGGGGAACTTTCCTTGCGGGAACCCCTTCCTTCTGGAGGGAGTTCCGTCCTGGGCACAGGATTTTCCTTTCTCTATATTGTCCTACTCCCCCTCTTTTTTGTTGAATTTCCTTCTTTTGCCATTTCGACCCGTCTGGGGAGAAGAATTCCGACGAAGGTTTTCGTTTCGCCCTCCCAAGAGCTTGACCGCGGAGACTTCCATTAGTTGCACCGTACTGAAACTTTCCCCCACAAACTCCTTTCCTTTGCGTTTCTTTTTTTTTAGCCGGTTCCCCGGAGGGTTTTTTTCCTGCAACCCAATGGACCGTGACTCCCTGTATGGGTCGTACGGTCCCTTTTGCCAATTTCGTCCTTTAGTTCCAAGAGTTTTCCCTTCGACTTGAGTTCCTCCCCAGATCTTCTTTCCTTGATTGGTGGGCCCCCCCCCTTTTCAAGAAGCAATCATTTTTTTCCCCCCCCCCACATCCCTGCTCCGATCCACAGTGTTTGGGCTTGTTCGAATTTGTTTTTCCTGCGCAACAAACCGCTCGTTCTTTGCCACTTCTGACGCCTCCTCCCGCCCCCCTCAGTTTCTGATTTCGAAAAAGATTTTTTTGAGGATCGGTGATTCCCCCTGGACGAGACGCTTTCAGTTTTTTTCCTTCTTGAAAGGCGGGCGCCTGCTCGTGGAGTCCCTCTCTTAGCCTCGCTCTTTCTTCCCTGAAATGAGTATTTCCCTTGGCGTTTTTTTGCATGGCCGGTGGCGTTTTTTGGGAGGCCCTGGTTGGATTGTCCTCTTTTTAAACACATATTCTTTTTTTTTTAACTGAGGTCCCATTGAGATTTGTTTTTCGCCCACTTCCGCTCCCTGACTATTTTTTTTTTTCCTCTAATTGGGAAGCGTCTTTTTTTGATGTGTTTTTTTTTTTTGGTCAGTGTGTTTTTTTGAACGATCTAGACCCCATTTTTTCATTTTCCCCGTTGCGCTTTCTTTGAGAAGAATTCCCTTCTACATAATCCTTCCCAGTTGTCGTTCTCAATTTCCTTTTTGTGTCATCCCTTGCGCCTTTTCAGGAGAGAGTCTTCTCGGTGGACTTTCCCCGTTTTTTTTTTTCAATTTATCCCCTCCGTTGCTGGGGCTCGCCTTGGCAGAATTTTCACATTTGGAAGAAAACCCCCCGAGCCCCTTCGTACCCCTCCACGTATAGCTGCCGTTTTCATTTTTTTTCATCGGCCCTTTTACTTGACCATGTTCTTTCAGAGGGAGATTCCCCCTGGACAACCCACCCCCCCATGATCGGCCTCAAACCCTTTTTTTTTTGCGGTCTCCTTTTCCTTTTCGGTTTCCATGAGACGGCTTTCTTGGACGCGTTGAAGAAGATCCACCTTTTTTTCAAATAAGGTCTTTGGGTCGTAAAAAGTTCCTGTTTCTTGACCGTCCGAGAGCTGTTTTTTAGGGAACAGGAGCTGGCGTGGCGGGTTTGGCCCATTGGTCTGGCGTCCCATTGTCGGCTTCCACGCTCGTACCTTTTCTCGGAAGGGACCCTTCAGGAACCTTTTCGCCCTATGTTCTTCTTGGCGCACTTTTTTTCCCCAGACTATGGGCTGCCTAATTTCTTCGATAGGTACTTTCATCTTGTACTCGGCTCTTCGACAAGACCCCCTTTTTCATTCCCGGCGGATAATGGATGCTTCCGAAGTCTTTTTGGGCAGTTTCTCCTTTTTTCAGCCTCTTTTTTTATTAGTAGCGAGACGGGTTGCAGAGCTTTCTCTGCTGGGCTCTTTTTTTTTTCAAGACTTTTTTCTCCCATGTTTTACGTGCTTTCTTTCGGTGGGATAGGATGAGCTTTTTTTTGTGAATAATCTTTTCTATTTTTATCGGATCCCTTTTGGGGGGAAATACTGTTTTTTTCTAGTTATCTCTGACGTTATTTCCCATTAGAGTTCCCCAGCATTGCATTTCTCTCCCTTTTTGGCTTTGGAGTAGAGTCTGATTTGAAAGCTTTTTCCCGTGGGCGGATCTATTTCGGCCAGCCGTGCGGGTTTTTCTGCCGGGTGGTTCTTGGTGACTAACTGGCGTTTCTTACTGGCCTCTGTCTAGCCCCCAAACCTTGGGGGATTATTTTTTTTTTCCTCTCAACTATTTTTTTTGACTTTCCCTAGGCTTTAAAGGTACAACTATTTTCCCCTCTACTCACCACAAGTTCCCTTTTGATGTGTCTTTTTTCTTTGGGAGGGCCTCGTGACGTCTGTTCTGTTTTTAAAAATTATTCTTTCAAGGTGTATCAAAATTTTCCGATAGAGGCGGACGCTGTTTTTTTCCAGGTCCAATTACGTTCCCTTTCTCGGCGTTGATAGTTTTTCTTTTTCTTTCCCGGACCGCTTCGTTTTTGGGACAGCCTTAGAAATTGCAAGTTCTCCTTGTGTTTTGTAGTTTTCCCGTTGGGAGTTTTGGGAGTTGATGCGTTACATCTTCTTTTCCCGCCGATCCATTTTACGTTTTTTCGTTCCCCCCCTTTTTTTTTTTCCCGGATGGTCGTGTCAGGTTTTTCCCGGTTAATTCCTGGCATCCTTCCCCGATGAATTTTTCTGCCGTCCCTGTGCTGGTCCAGCCACGGGATGTTTCCTTCCAACGTTTTTCCCTTGATGATTTTTCGGGGGGCATGTCTCCTCGCCTGTTTCGCCCCTTCTTTTTTTCCCCGGGGGCTTTTGAAACCCTTTTCCCCTTGTTCACCTTCCACTGGGGCGTGATTTCGCCCGCCCTGATGAAAGGCCCGTTTGCGATCTTTTTCTGTTTGGTTAATAATTTTACTTTAACCCCGAGGGGCGAGATTTAAGGAATTTTCATTTCCCCTTTTTGTGTAGGAAATGGGAGGACTTCCCGTGTTGTGATAACGTTCCATTTCAAACCGGCCAGATTTGTTACAAGGGAACTTTCTCCTTGCGATGTTTCGCACTTTCGATCTTACGGGGTAAGTTCAAACGTTTGGTGCTTTTATTAGGATTACTCGTCTGGCGGGCCCACGTAGCGGATCTAGTGACCCCATTTTAGATCCCTGTCGACTCCGTTCAGAGTTTCCTTAAAGGCGCGATGCGTTTGACATTGGATCCGGGGGGTTCGCTTGCCTTCTCTCCTTCCAAAACGTTTAGCGGCTGTTGTTAATTTACTCCACTTCTGGTTGGAACTAGGCAGTCTTCCTGTGCCTTTTTTAAGGGCGTCCAGAGGCGTATTGTGTGGGTTCCCGCGGAACGTGCGGCGTTGAAGTCCCGTTTTGATCATCTCATACCGCCTTCCCGCCCAGGTTGCTCCTTTCCCTGTTTTTATATTTGACGAAGACCGGCCGTGGCCCCACCCTTTTGATCGGGGTATGCCGTTTCGGCTTGAAATTTATTTCAACGAGCCCGGGCTTCACCCGCGTTCTGGACGCCCCAACCGTCTTCAACCGTGTTTGTTCCTTGAATGGATGTCTTCCTTCCCCCCAGAATGATGTTTTAAGGGGCCTTCCTGGTAATGAGCTCTCAGTTCGTTCTGAGGATCTTCTTGCAGCAGGCCGCCCGTGGCTCTTGGCCACTGGACTCAATTCGCTCTGTGGGTGTTGTGCGACCAATTGTACTGCTTTGACATTGCCCCCTTGTATCGACCTTGTGAGCCTGGGAACTTCCCCCAATCCATAATGCGCTTTGCGGTTTTAGTACCGCTTTGATATCGCTTCCTCCAACTCTTCTCGCGGTCAAGGTTTTTCCGTTTTACCGAAACTTTCGTCGGTCCCTATTGATTTTTCCTTTCTCAAGAGTTTTAGCGGTGAGTGGCTCTACGTTTGAAGGACGACGGTTTTGTTTTTCCCCGGAAGCCGGATTTTTACGATACGACGTTCCCCCCCCTTTTGAAGTGACCACCTCTGGTGCCTTTTCCCCCGGAGCTTCTAAAAAATTTTCATTATGCACTCCCCCCCTGGGCGAATCATATCGAAGTCAGCGGCGTGCAACCAGCGTTTTTTTGTTCCCCGCCCTATTTCTTCACATCGGCCTCCAGCGGGTTCCCGGAGCCGAATTACCTACCCTGGCTGTTCCCAAACACCCCTCGGTTGTACAAAGACACATGCTCCTCACTTCGCATTTCGCAACGGTCCCCCCTTAGTGGCATTTTTGTCCTGCATTTTTATTACGCCCCCAGTAACCCTGTGGGTCTCCCCCCCCTAGGGTCTTCAAATTCGGCGGAAGCTTGCTTGGTCTCTGGGTCTTTCTTCCCTTTTCCCTTCGCCAAATTGCGACAGGGAAACTGTTCTTTGCGTTCTGCTTACCCCCGTCTACCTGGGAAGGTCGTTTTCAGGGGATTTATTCTTTCCCAACCTTTGTCGGAAAGGGCGCCCCCTGGCTTTTCGTCCAAATTCTTTTTATTGCCCTGATCGATGTCGCTTCTCACAAGTTGACTTTCGCGACCCCCCAAAGCCGCCTGAGCTATTACGACCACTTTACGACGCTTTCTCCCGCCTCACCCCATTTTCCCTTTATCAGTCTTGTCTTTTTCTCGAGGTTTTTCAGGTGCGCAATCTTCGCCGTTTCTTCGACTGGCTCTACCTGCTTCGCCCCATTCCTATCTTCGGGCCCCCTGGCTGTAAACTTCCCCTCCTTTATTGCTGTTTTCTTTCTCCCGGCGCAACCTCTTCCCTCCTCCCCTTTTCGGGTTTTTTTTTTGAGAGAGATTTTCTTTTTTCTTTCTTTCTCGCAAACTAACCGCCGTCGGACGTCTCCCCCCTGACGCTCTTCTTTTGGGTTCTGAAGCCATGTTCCTTCCCTCAAACGGGGCGCGACTGCAACTTTTCACCTGCCTTAGCCCGCTCTTTTTTAGTTTTCCAAGTAGGGACGGTGAAAATCTTTTTTGAGACTTAGTCCTTTTTCAGGAGAGGCCCGTTTTCTTTTTGAAAAGTCCCTTCCTCCGCAAGTTTTTATAAGCGTCCCTCTCGCCGCTCCGGCGTTCCTCTCGAACTCCTCCCCCTTTGATCCCCCTCTTCACGGACCCTTCCCCTTGCCTCTGTTTGCGGTATGTGTCTTGCCTGAAACCTTACAGTCCTAATTGGCGAACTTTTTTTGGAATAGCCTTTCGGTTGGTTTGATAACCCTCCAGGCTGGACTCCCCCCCTTCCCCTTCGTTGCCATATCCGCTTTTTTTTTTTGAGATTCTTCCCCCTTTTCAAGACTTGCCGTTTCCGTCGAATGCACTGCGAAATGCCTGCGCGTAGTGTCTCCCAGTGGTCGGTTTTTTTGACAGGCGCGGTTTCCCCTTTTCCAGACCTTTCTTTTTAATTTCTGGGCTCGGGTCCTCTGGCCGGGCCCCGAAAATTCCCCTCCTTTAGCTTTTTGTCCTCCTTTTTGAAAATGATTCCCTCCCTTTTTTTCGCTTCGCCCTTTAGGCAGCGTGCATTCGCTTCCGAAATGGTAAATTCTTTTTAATGCTTTTCTAGTCTCCGTCAACGTCCTGTCTAGGCAACCCCGTGTTCGCGGAGATTTTTCCATGAAAATTTTCGTGCGCCGACTTCCTTTCTTCGATGGTCCCTCTTTTTTTCCCGCAAACCGGTTGTCTTGACCCGAACAGACGAGCTTCCTCCCTCTTCCCTGAGCGGGATCTCTCAAAATTTTGCTCTCTTTTTTGGCGTTGAGGGCCCCGGCCACGAATATGTTCTATCAGTGCATTGACGCCTTTCCCCCCTAGCATATTTTTTTTCTGCCGGCAACTTTGCCCCCCAGGATGGTTTCAGGCTTTGCTCCGCTTTCCAAGTCGTCATCGGAAAGACGTTTGCGCCAGTTTTTTTCCTTCCGATTCTTTTTTTTTTTTTCCCTCTTACTTTAGGACGTTGGTCCCCCCTTCCCTTTTTGCGTCTCTCGATTGTTTTGAAAGGGACTTGTTTTGTGATTGAATTAATCCTGCGCGGAAGGTTTTTTTCTTTGATAGTCCCATGGTTGTCCCCGTATTGGATTAAAATCTCCACTGTCCGGAGAGGTCTGCTTGGCTGATCAGCATTAAGGAGGGATTTTACTGATCGATTTCCCTGAATGCCCCCCCTTTTCTTTCTAGACCCCTCCCTAGAAGCAGTCCCTCCCGTAGCGAAATTTTCGTCGGGCCGACAGGCTAAAGTTATTTCCCAAGTAGACGCTACGGTCCCCTCAGAGGGTTTCCTTTAGATCCACCTTTTTGAAGGGAAGAAGGCTCTTTCTTCTCTAAGTCGTAGAAATCGTTCTGGAGAGGCATCGCCAGCCCGACGATTTGCCCGGCCCCCCCCCGAGCCTTCCGTAGTGCCCCATTCAAGAGTATGGACCTTCCCCTCTGCCCATAGCTTGGCCGAAGTGCTTAAACGATCATTTTCTTCCCCCCCTTCATTTTCCCCCCCCCAGGGGGGTCTAGAAAGGGGGAGTCAACCCCGGCGATTGCCAGTGCCGAATCCCGACTCACGTACGTTTGAGTCTTTTTCAAAAGGAAATTTCGTCCCGGGGGCTTCATAGGTCTCCTTTCTGCCCCGCCGTGGAACGACCAGCTTGGACAAAATCTTTGCCCTCCTGCATGGCACCCCTAGACTTCTCTTGTAGTAGGTAGTAGCTTCATTCTCGGGAAGATTAAGGGCTTTTCCCTTGTGAGACTTCTATCCTAGATCTCTCCCGGATTGGCAATTTCCCTCCCCTGAGCCCGCTGCCCTTCCTGATGTGTACACCGTTTTTTCTTTGGAGACTCCCACGTCTTTCTTTCTTTTTCGGACATCATCAGCGCATCCAAACCCCCGGCCTGCTTTTCGACAAACCTTATAGACACTTCGAGCTGTCCCCCCTGCGAGTTCCCCTATTCGAGCCCCTCTTTCAGACAACGTTATTACCGAGGAAACCCATCCCCCGGCGGCCGCGAGTAAAGTTGATCCACCTTCCTCTCTTTCCGCCCCCCCCCCCCATCCTCCCTTAGAAAACTCGTCCTTCACAGACGCCTTTTTTTCTATTTCTGATAGGCGTGGAATCCGCACGAAGCTTCCGTCGATCCCTCGATCCCCCCCCCCCGGAATTTTTGATTCACGGACACCCTTTTTCGACACTGTCAAAGTACCCCATGCCCTTTTTCGACCGCCCCCTGCAAAGCAGTGCGCCTCTCGCCCCATAAGGACTGCCCCGTCTGCTTCCTTCTAACGTCGACAAACACGACATTTTTTTTTCTTCGAGAAACCCCCTTTCTATCTGTCAACGCTCCCTGGACCCCAGTAGCGCCGTTTCTCCAGAGAATCCCAGGCCGACTCGGGGGAACCCCCTTTGCCTTTTTTTAAAGCTCGACTGAATAGGACCCCAAAACCGGCGCCCTCCCCCTTTCCCACTGACCCCCCGAGTGCCCGCCACTTCTCCTGCGGTTTTTTTCGGCCTGCTCTTCGACGGAACGACCTGCTACGCCAAGAACCGGTTCCACCTTGAGGGTCTCCGTTCGGCTCCTCGTGCGGGGCGCCTGCCCCCTCAGATCCCTTCCACGGGCTCCCAC
>Ga0179591_1341014_pt1 | contig 12226 bp, 16 predicted proteins | sample CZOMad2_1_08_16f_FD_182891 | JGI IMG/M metagenome (GOLD analysis project Ga0179591, IMG submission 182891) | Vadose zone soil fungal communities from Angelo Coast Range Reserve, California, USA - CZOMad2_1_08_16fungal (PacBio error correction) | ecosystem: Environmental > Terrestrial > Soil >... | reverse complement strand
CTGTTAAATGGTGACGGCGGGCATTTCGACCATTGCGGTCTTCCGTGACTTCACGGTAGTAACCCCCCCGGGCAGGGATGCGGGCGTCCATCCATGAAAAGCGTCCCATTGCCCCGACTGTTGTCCCGACGGCGGCGCCATTTGAATCGCCAAGAAGAATGTGTCGGACGGTCTGCAGAACCGTTATCCGGGCCGTGGATAGTGAACGTGTTCTCTGCGTTTCGTTTTTTGATCTTACGGCGGTCTGACGATGGTCCGTTGACCGGGGTTAGACCGGAAGCGGCCGCCGAGACTGAAGTGACCGCGATTGGAAACCAACGAGGACATGCTTCCGCTTTGAATTTGGCTGCTTGCGAAAAAAAATTGGGCATTAGACGCCGTCCACCGCGCAGCAATTTTCCTGATCGAACCATATTGCAAATCAAAGATCACGTCGGGGCCGGAACCAGAACCACGTCGCCGAGTTGGTAGGGCAAAGATGCCGGGGACATGGAAAAGGTTCGCCGTCTAAGCAAACCTGGAAAGATGGCCTTTCGGTGGCATGCGAGCTGGCATGCTGATCGCCTAAAGTCCGGCCGCTCGCGATTGCCCGGCGCCGAAGTATTCAAAGGAGAATGGTCGGTTCAGCACCCGCACCTTGGCGCGGTGGTGGTAATCACCAGGCCCGGACGACATACAGTCCTGCATTGGGCGGCGGGATTAGTCGGTGAGGACAGGTGCAAGCGTCCAAGAAGGCGACGTGCGGGCCTCGATCATGAAACATTCCGGGCAGCGCCGCCCACTCCGAGTCCAGCAAAGTGCCCGGGCTAGCAGAGCTTCATCGTTGTCTGCTTTGAAGCGACCACGGGCGGGTGTCGGAGAATTGGCTTTGCTGCGATTTATAAACCGCAAATCTCTGTTCCCCCTGCATCAGGGCTTCAAATGGGCTCAGGAGATCGTCTGGCGTCTCGGCGCCTCCATGGAGGGTTGCTATGTAGAGGGGCTTCGCGACGTGTTACCGTTGGATTACACAAAATGCGGCGGGCGGCGACCAAGCTTGAGTCAGGGCAAGGAAGCCCAGGCGGCACCGCTGCGTCGAATCCTTCGCCCACAAGATCGGACAAAAGCGATCGCTTGAGGCGGGCAACGTAGTGAGAAGTGGATGCACGCCCCGCGCGAGGCTCGGGGCGAAAAAAACCGGGGCGAAATGTGTCGCGCCGAACGACAACGGGGCTGCTATCCTCACAGAGCCGCGGGCAGGTCACACGCCGGTGAGATCGCTTCCTGCGCGATTTGTCGAGTTCGGCCAACTATTGAGCGGGGGCAGTGTCACGAAAGGGTCGCGCCCGGCTTATTAAGGCAACTGCCCCCATGCGTTGTGGCGCGATAGAAGTTGGACACCGAGAGCTTGGTCGAAGGCGCCGCCAGCCGTTGGCTTACGATTGAACTTCGCGATTACCGCCCGGCCTGCGTGGCCAGCAGGGGGAAACACCGCCGGCACCCGGCCACTCCCAGATTGAGCATGTCCGCCATTCCGCCTTCTGCAACACTGCGTCTCAAAAATGAAGGCTAGCACGGCGGCTGTTCGGAACGCAATTTTCTGCATCGTTCAACACCTACTCAATAGGAGACGTGCGATGTCATCTGCTCCGACACATCGGGGCCGATCCGCCGGCGGCCACCGGCGGGGCGGGCGTGGCTCGGCCCGCAATATCGCGCTTCGGGCGTGCGGCCAAAGGCTATGTTGTCTTTGGACACGGCTGTGTCCCCTGCGGAGTCGGGGGAACCTGAAAGGAAGGTCTCCGGGCCGGGCGGGTGCAGCCTGGCCGTCTGCGACATCACCACAAGAGAAGCCGTTGAAAGCCTGGGCCGGCGGGCTGTTTGGAGCTCTCGGTAATTGGCGGCCTGGATATCTAATCAACAATTGACGGCTCTCAAACCCCCCAGGACCCGGCTCGGAGGTTCTGACCTCGGACGCCATCCGGCACGAATTCGGACGTTCAATGTGTTTTCGGGGCCGCACCTGCAGAGTCATGAAGCATTTTCTGCCAGCGCTTCGGGAAGGCGCCGTGGGCCCGCATCGTCAGGGTCAGCAATTGGACCGCCAGCGTGCCGCTCCGTCCCACGGAAACCGTCGGTGATCGAAGGGCTGCGGTGCGAGGGGTTGCGACGGTCTACCGCCGGCCGAGGGCTGAAAGCGGGTTCGGCATCGACGTCGTGCGGGGTGGCGACGGCAGGCAACATGAAGACCAGCGGCCCCGCGAAAACGGGGCGGCAGGCCCTCAAGCGGGGTGGGCCGGACGCGGATATGAGCCTGAACAACAGCCTGAGCTATACGGACAAACGTTCGCGGGGACCGTTTGCAGCCGCTCTCAGCGGCCATGCAGAAAGTTGGGCTCGACTCGGCCCGCCGCCGCCCGGAGAGTGATCGAGGATGGACCGAGGGCAAGTTGCACGCGCCGGAGCCGAGCGCCGTGGGGGAGCGGGACGCCGAGACATGCTCCGGGTCCGTTCGGGAGAGAAAAATCCGACGCCGAGCAAGATGCGTTGCGTCTCCAGATTGTCGGCCGAGCTAGGTCCGCCTGATAATCACTATTTTACAAAAAGACCCCCATGATCGAAAACTTTTCCATGGACGTCAACGATAGCCGGCGGCCGTTCGCAACAGAGCAATGTCCTCGCCTCTACGATCTGATGATCAACAAGAAAGAAGTCGGCAAGAGGCCACGAGCCAATTTTCGTGAAGGGCCCGGCGTACATCCAGGCAACAACCCGTGGATTGCAGACGGTTCTGTGGCGCTCGGGGAAGTTCTTCGGCCAGATCAACCACGGGAACGCGCCCGGGCCACGGCGTCGTTGTCACCGCTATAGGCCGTCGGCGACCGTGTATGGGCGCACGTGAACTTCTGAATCTCTTCAATGATGACCCGGATGACACGGGAAATCGCCGGCGTCGAACATCTACAAGATGGCACGCCGACGGCACAAGGCAATCGAAACATTGGGACACTTGCAGGCCGTTGGCGACCCGGAAAAAAATCGGCACCGTTGATCGCGCCAAACATTCCCTTTTTTTCTTTTCGCGCCAACCCGAACGGAATGTTCTGAGCGGGAGGATCTGCTATGAGCGGATACGCTCGGTCCTCTGCTGGGAAAAGGGGGGGAACCCGGCTCGAAGTATTCGGGCAGCGAGGGTGAGGTGGATAACGGTGTTGTTGCTGCAAGCGCGGGGGAGGGGGGGGGGACGTCTGGAAAGTTGAGGGTTTAGGATGCCGGCTGATTCGCCAGCGATGGCGGCTTGCCACCTTGGCCGGCACCCGAAAGGCATCAATGAGGCCAGTGGCGGCGCTGATAATATCAGCAAGGGAATTGAACGAATCATGCCAATATCGGGGAGATTCAGCGAAGCGGATCTCGAAGGGGTTACGGGCGGGACGGAACTTGGGAAGGTCATAATCATTTACACAATATTCTAGGTCTCGCCGGATTCCGCGTTTCAAACACCCTTGAATAAACACGCTCGAGGTTAATGTTCGCGGCTTAACCGCGACGTGGCCTTGTTTGACGGCCCACCAACGATCGCGAGCTTTCCCGGCCCACGCCACCACCGCTGGCGTTTAGGCCCAATTAGCTGCCGTGCAGTCTGTGTATTGTCCCGTCGGGTCGACACCGGTCGAACGGGGACCTGCTCGACCTCATAACAGGCCCTTCATAAATGCGAAGCAGGCGGAACAACATTGACGCCAGCGTCCCGCGCCAGTTCGCTGGATTCGCCTCGGCCATCGCGATCGCCTTGTCCTTTCTTAGCCGGGGTCAGCAGGGGCCCCTGGCACATATGGAGGTCCATTCAGGAATGGGACGTCGGCCTGCGTCTGGGTTGCGCAGCTTGACGAGGCCATTCCGGATGGGGCGCTGGTCGTTCCCCGTCGAACGAGGGAGGCCGCGGGTTCTGTCCGGGGCTTTGCCCGGACTGTGCATTCGTTCCGACGCCGGAAGCACGAAAAGCAGCGGCTTGCGCTGAGTACCTAGGAAAGAAGCCGCGGCAGTGATGGGCTGCCGACCCACGGCTCACTTACGGCCCCCAAGCTCTACTTCAATCCAAAAAGTGACCAGACGGGAAGCAACGGCAAGCCCAGTAGGGCCGGAAAGAATACACATGGATTTCCCCCAGGGAAACTTCCGTCGTCTTTTGAGGCTTCATAAATAGGTCTGGGCAGAAGTAATTTGGCAATTCCTGAACGAGCTTACCAGAAACTCAGATTCTATAAAGAGAACGAACATACGGCTTTGTTTCGTCCATCACCCACACGACCTCCATCGTCGGACAAGGAATTTAACCAGGGATCCGTTTGTTCTCTCTTGTTTTTTTTTGCTCTTTTTTTTGGTACCGCGCAGTCCTTCCCAAAGGAGTGGAAAAGCGGCCTATTGCGTCAAGAAATTCCTCGGCGGGCAGTACGGCTTCGTAGCAAGCTATGAGCAAGTGCGCGTCGGAGGTGATCGCTCGGTTCGCGTTCATACATTTCCTTCCAAGGCCGCGCGGCACGTCGCGGGACCGCAGAATTTTCCAACATTACCTGCGGCAAATTCGCGCACAATCAGGAGGAACTTATTAAAAGTCGGAGAGGATTGGACCAGGCATGAGTCATGGGCGTCCTGTTACGTTACCTTCTCCAAAGGCAGATAGGTTTATGACTCCGCCGTTCGATGACGGAATTAAAGGGCGAAATCGCCGTTTCGCCAAAGCATAAGCAACTTATGTCAAGGCCGATCTGAGGTTCGCACTCATACGGGAATTCTTAAGGTTAATGGGCTCGCTTGAATCGGCCAGATGAGGAGCACTGGCAAGGGGTCTTGAGGCAGCCAGAAACGGCCCAATCGTCAGGTATCCGGGCAAGTTGATCAGCGGAGAACGAATATCGCGAAGATTCACCTCTTCGGGCTGCCTTATCGAAATAGTGATGCAAATTTGTCAAATGAATCCAAGCGATTCTACGTCAATTCCGTAACTAACGGCGTCTTTTGCTAGTGTCTTCGAATTTAAACGGCACGTCGCAGGCAGGAACAATCTAGCTTCGATGGAGACAAGTTGTAAGGTGCCGACTTCTACATATATGGTTTAATGCGAGTAAGGACGGCCTCTTAGCTCGTCCACGTTGATCCGAAATACCATCAAGTTCATCAGAATAGGCGGAGAGCTGAAGCTTGCTGTGATGGGAGAGATTATCCAACGGCAGAAATAAAAAAGAATTGGCCAAGGACGCCCGATGCGCTGGCTCCTTGGCGGAAGTCCCCACGCATGAGAAGGATTATTGAATTCGACAGAAAGACCGTCTAGGCAGACCCTTATGCGCCCAGACAGGGCGGATAATTAAGGGAAGGGGGGGGCGTAGCTCCATCATGCAACATGCGGCCAAATCAATATATTCGTAACAGGCAGAGAGTCCGTTCGCATGGAGTAGGCTTTGTCGGCGGCCTGCTTGTGGAATTCGGGGCGGGCAGTTCTGCATCATAACCCATATTGCCTGTAGGGACTGTTAGAGCCGCCCTTTACGTTTTGACCACATGTAGCTATATACCTCATTTGGGGATGACCAGCATCACCGTCGAGCTTATATCTTTTCTCCTGCGAGTGGGCCACATTCGTAGAAACTGCGAGTCTTTCCAAGGCAAACCGGGGTCAGGGGACGTGACGCTTAGCGCGTTCCTTGGGGCAAAAGTCGATGACGTAAAACGTATGCGGGATTTTGATTATTTTGGAGACGGCCAAATCAAGGAAAGATTGGAAGGTAAAGCCACTCGTGCGCCACATCTTAAAACTAATGGACATCTGCAAGGTAAGCGATTGCCCTCCGGTCAAAACGAAGAGTCCCATGGCCCTGTCCAGTATGGACAGGGGCATGGGGGAAATCGTCGGTTGAAAAACGAGGGCGATCGCTACCTGCCAAGGAGATGTCATTAGTTTGAAGATTGTGAGCCTGCACGAGTGGCTTAACCTTCAAATCTTCCTTGATTTTGGGCGTATCCAAAATAATCAATACGCCCCGGCATTACGTTGGGGACGTCATAGGACTTGCCCAAGAACGCACGGCTTAGGCTAAGCGGTCCGTCCCACTTGACCCGCGTTTGCCTTGAAGGATTCGGAATAGTCTACGAAGTAGGGCCTACTGCGATTACTATTAGCTCCGACAGGTCGATTTGCTGCTCATTCCCAAAGATGATGGGTATTTTGGGTATTTTAGGTATATAGCTACAGGTGGTCAAAAAAAACGTAAAGGGCGGGCTCTTACAGGTCCTACAAGGCCCAGGATGGGTTGTGGGCAGAAACGCGCACACGCCGAATCACAGCAAAGGCGGCCGACACCAAAAGCTACTCATGCGAACCAACGGGGACACATCTCTGCCCTTCCTTGTTACGAATATATTGATTGGCGCTGTGCATGGATGGAGCCTACGCCTCTTACCGCTGTCTGGGGCGCTTTTAAGTCTGCTAGACGTCTTTCTGTTCCGAATTCAAAATAAACTCTCTCCATGCGTGGGGACTCCGAAAGGACAGAAGAATCGGGGTCTTGGCCAATCCTTTATCTTCTGCCGGTTGGATAATCTACTACAATCACAGCAAAAAGCTTCAGAGCATCCTCCGCAAATCTGGATGGACTGATGGTATTTATTCGGAATCCCAACGTGGGACAGAGCTAAGGAGGCGTCCTTAACTGCAAATAAACCATATATGTAGAAGTCGGCACCTTCTTACAACTGTCCAATCATTCGAAAGGGACTAAGATTTGTTTCCTGCCTGCGGGACGTGGCCGATGGGGAAAATTCGGAAAGACACTAGCAAAGACGCCGTTTAGGTACGGGAATTGACGTAGAAGAATTCGCTTTGATTCAGTTGACAATTTTGCCATCACTTATTTCGATTTTTTAAAGGGGCAGCCCGGAAGAGGGGTGAAATCTTCAGGCGTTATTCGGATTTTCTTCGATGAACTCCAACTTGGGGGGCCCGGATAACCTGACGATTGGGGCCGTTTTTGGCTGCTCCAAGGGACTTGCCAGTGCTGCCGTTCTGGCCGATCAAGCTACATTACCTTAAGAATTTTCCGTATTTGATGCGACCTCAGATCGAACACAGTGACCATAAGTGCCTGCTTGCGAAACGGCGATTCGCCCTTATCCTTCATCCGAACCGGCGAGTATATAAAAATACGATGTCATAAAACTTATTTCTGCCTTGGAGAAGGGGTTTTTTAAGGAACAGGACGCTCATGGACGCATGTCTGGTTCCATCCTCCTCCGAAACTTTTCTTTAAATAAGTCTCCGAATTGTGCGCGAATTTGCGCCAGGATGGTTGGGAAAATTGGAAAAAAAAAAAAAATTTCTGGGCGGGTCCCGGGGGCGACCTCGGCGCGCGGGCTGAAGGGAGGAAAATGTATGAAAACGCGAAAACCGAGCGATCACCTCCGCCGCGCACTGCTTCATAGATTGCTACGAAAGGGCCGGTAAAACTGCCCCCGCATGAGAGATTCCTTGACGCAATAGGGCCGCTTTCCCAAACTCCTTTGGGAAGGACTGCTCGGTACCTCCAAAGGATCCTGGTATATAATTCCTTGTCCGACGATGGGAGGGTCGTTGTGGTGAGTGGACGAAAACAAAGCTTCTTGATGTTCGTTATTTTCTTATAGATCTGAGTTTCTGGTAAGCTCGTCCAGGGATGGCAAAAATTATTACTCTGCCCCCCAGAACCTATTATGAAGCCTCCAACAAAAGCACGGAGTTCGGGGGGGAAAAATCCATTTGTAATTGTATCTTTCCGGCCCTACTGGGCTACGTTGCTTTCCCTTCTGGTCCAATTTTTGGGCATTGGTAGACTGTGGGGGTTGCCGTAGGGAGGCGTGTCTGCAGCCATCACTGCCACGCTTCTTTTTCCTAGGTAACTCAGCGGGGCAAAGCCGCTGCTTTTCGTGCGTCCGGCGTCGGACGAATGCAGTCTGGCAAAGGGGGCCGGAGCAGAAAAGGAAACCCTCGGCCCCTCCCCTCGTCGACGTCGAACGAAAACGACCAGCCGCCATCCCGCGATGGGAACTCGTCAAGCTGCGCAACCAGGACGGGGCAGGCCGACGTCATCTCCCCGACATGGACCCCCTCCCCAACATATGTGCCAGGGCCCTGCTGACCCCGGGTAAGAAGGGGACAAGGAGATCGCGATGGTCGAGGCGATCGCGAACTGGGGCGAGGGCACGGGTGGCGTAATTGTGTTCCCCGCTTCGCATTTATGAAGGGCCTGTATGAGGGTTGGTTCGAGCAGGTCTCGTTTCGACAGGATGGAGACCCGACGGGTAACGAACGACTGCCCACGGCAGCGAAATGGGCTAGCAAGGCGTGTGGCGTGGGGCGGGAAAGCTCGCGGATTCGTTGGGTGGGGCGTCAAAACAAAAGGCAAAGTCGTTCGGTAGCGCGAACATTACTAGAAGGCGTGTTATTTCAGGGTTTGAAAACGCGGAAAATCCGCCGAGATCAGGGCATATATTGTAAAACTGGGGATTTTAGGGACCCTTCAAAGGCCGTCCCCGCGTAAAAACCCCTCGGAGATCGTTCGGCTGATCTCCGATATTTGTGCGGAGGATTTCGGTGCAATTCTGCTGATTTATCCAGGGCGAGTCCTGGCCTTCAATTGAAGGCTTTAGGTGCCGGGCCCGGTGCAAGCCGGCATCGCTGCGATCAACCGGGGCAATCCGAAAACCCTCAACATTTCCAGAACTCCCGCGCTTTTTGTGCAGCAAACAAACAACCGTTTATTCCAACCACCTAGCTGCCCGAATACTTCGAGCCGGTTCCTTTCCAATCAAGAGGACCGAGCGATATCGCTTCACATAGCAGATTCTTCCACGCTCCAGAACATTCCGTTCGGGGTTGGCGGCGCGGAAAATTTTGGAGCGAGCAACGGTTTGCCGAGTTTTTCGGGTCGCCCAACGAGCTGCAAGGTGTCCCAAATGTTCGATTGCCCTTGGGCCGTCGGCGTCCATCTGTTAGGATGTCGACGCCGGCCGATTTTCCCGTGTCATCCGGGTCATCATTGGAAAGAGATTTCAGAAAGTTCCAACGTGCGGGACCAACATGGTTCGCCGACGGGCCTTTTACTAGATGCGGGTGGGACAAACGGACGGGCGGGGCCGGGGCTCGAGTTCCGTTTGTGATCTGGCAGAAGAAACTTCCCTAGCGCCACAGAAACCGTCTGCGGATCAGCGGGTTTGTTTGGCTGGGGGGATGTTAAGAGGGGGCTTCAACGAATTTGGCCGTGGCCTTTCCGACTTGCTTTTGAGAATCATTCAGATCGTTAGAGGCGAGGGACATTGCTCTTGTGCGAAACGGCCGCGGCTATCGTTGGACAGTCACTGATGTCGATCATGGGGGGCTTCTTTTTGGTAAATAGGGTGCTATCAGGGGACTCCTAGCTTCAGGCCGACAAGCTGGAACGCAACCATTCTTGCCGGGCGTCGGATTCTCTCAGATAACGGGACCAGCGCACTGTCTTAGGCGTCCGATCCCACCGGCGAGAGGCTTACGGGCGGGAGGGCAACTTGCCTCGGCCCCAGCTCGAATCACTCTTCCGGGGGCGGACGGGCGGGCGAATAAGTGAGGCCCAATGTTCTGGCCCCCACATTGCCGCTGAGCAAGCGGCCCTTGCGAAAGGCGAACGTTTTCCGTATAAGCTCGTGCTGTTTTTCAGCCCGCATTCCGTTCGGCCACCCGCTCTTGAGGGCTGCCGCCGTTTTTCGCGGGGGCCACGCTGGTCTTCATGTTGCCTGACCGGTCGCCACACGGACCCGTCGATGGCCGAACCCGCTTCAGCTCGGGGGCGCGGTTAGACCGTCGCAAAAAACTCCACCGCAGGCCTTCGATGCCACCCGAAGGTCCGCGTTGAAACGGGAGGAGGCCCGGCTGGCGGTCCAAGTGCTGACTGAAACGATGCCCCCGGGGCCCACGCGGGCTTCCGAAAAGGCGCTGGCAGAAAGAAATGCATTTCATGACGACAGGGACCGCCCGCGAACACATGGGACGTCGAATTCGTGCCGTGGATGTGGCGTCGGAGCGGCGCCAGCAGACCCCCAGAAAGAACCTTCGAGGTGCGGTACTGGGGGTTTGAGGGGTGAGGGGATGGCCGGGCATTGTGATAGGAGAATCCAGGCCGCACATTACGATGGGAGAGTCAAGAACAGCCCGCAGGCCCAGGGCCTTTTCACGGCGCTGCTCTTTGAGTGAGTCGCAGACGGGGCCCAAGGCTGTGAACCACGCCCGCCGGGGAGACTTTCTTCAGGTTCCTCCGACCTCCGGCAGGGGACAAACAGCCCGTCCGGCCAAAAGACCAAACAACATAGGCCTTTGGCCCTGGCAAGCCGGAGCCGCGAGATTGGCGGACGAGGGCCACCGCCCGGCCGCCGGTGACCGGCGGCGGGGAATCGGACCGCATGTGTTCGGATTATGGCAAGGAGTGACATCGCAAGTCTCCTTATTGAGTAGGTGTGGACCGATGCAGAAAAAAGAAAATTTGCCCGTTCCTACAGACGCCGTGCTAGACCTTCAATTTTGAGACGCCAGTTTGCAGGAAAGGCGGGATGGCGGACATGCTCACAACATTTCTGGAAGTGGAGAGTGCCGGCGGTGTTGTTCCCTGCTGCACGAAGGCTGGGGTTTCGTTTTATTTATTTATGAAGTCAAGCGTAAGCCGAACGGCTGGCCGCGGTCGAACAGCGCTCGGGTTGCTCCAAACTTCTTATTCGCACAACGCATGGGGCAGTGCTTACAAGAAGCCGTGGGGGCGCGACCTTTCGTGGGAAACATTGCCGGGCTCGATAGTGGCCGAACTCGAACCAAAGCGAGCAGGAAAGGCGATCTCAACCGGCGGGTGACCCTGCGGCGGCTCTGGGCTCTTGAGGGATGATAGCAGCCCCGTGTGTTCGTTGTCGTTCGGCGCGACCCACATTTCGCCCCGGTTTTCCGACCGAGGCTCGCGCGGGGCGGGCATCCACTGCTGCAACGTACGTGCCGGCTACAGCGATCGCTTTTGGGTCGATTTTTCTTGTGGGCGGAAGGAAAGGATTCGCCGCAGGCGTGGTAGCGCCTGGGGCTTTTCTTTGCACTGACCTCAAGCTTGGGTCGCGCGCCGGCCCGGCATTTGGTTAATCCACGGTAAGGCACGTTCCGAAACGAGCCCCTCCTACCCATAGCAACTCATGGAAGCGCCGGAAAAGACGCCAGGACGATCTCCTGAGCCATCATGAAAGCCCTGAATTGCAGGGGGACAGAGATTTGGGGTTTATAAAATTCGCAGCAAGCCAATTCTCCGACAACCCGGCTTGGTCGCTTCAAAGCAGACAACGATGAAGCTCTGCTAGGCAGCGCACTTGCTGGACTCGGAGTGGGCGGCGGACTGCCGGATTCATGATCGAGCCGCAACGTTCTTCGCCTCTGGAGCGCTTGCACACCACCTGTCCTCACCGACTTAAAATCCAGACGGCCCGCATGCCAGGGACTGTATGTCGTCCGACGCCTGGTTGATTACCACCGCGCACAGGTGCGGGTGTGACCGGACATTTCTCCTGGAATACTCGGCGCCGGGGCAAAATCGCGAGCGGGCGGACTCTTAGGCGATCAAGCCATGCCAAGCTCCCGCATGGCCACGAAGCATCTGTTCAGGTGGCCTTAGACGGCGAAACCTTGTCCATGTCCGGCATTCTTGGGACCAAAAACGCGGCGACGTGGTTTGGTGGCCGGAACGTGATCTTGATTTTGCAATATATGTTCGATCAGGGAAATTGCTGCGAGGGTGGGGGGGAACGGCGTCTAAATGCCCAATTTAGTCGCAGCAGCAAATTCATAAGGCGGAGCATGTCCTCAGTTGGTGGTCAATTCGGTCACTTCAGTTCGTCGGGCCGGCCGCTCTTCCGGTATACCCCGGGTCAACGGACATCGTTTCAAGAACACGGTTAAGAGCAAAAAAACCTGAAACGGCAGAGAACACGGTTCACTTATCCAAACAGGGCCGGAATACGGTTTGCTGGACCAGACCCGTCCGACCCACATTCTTTGGGGCGATCCAATGGCGCCGCCATTCAGGGACAACAGTCGGGGCAAAAGGGGGACCGTTAGGGACTCGGACCGCGCATCCCTTGCCGGGGGGGGGGTAAAAGGGTACTACGTGGAAGTCACGGGAAGACCGCATGTTCGAAATGCCGCGTCACAAGGTAACAG
>Ga0179591_1316075_pt1 | contig 12226 bp, 14 predicted proteins | sample CZOMad2_1_08_16f_FD_182891 | JGI IMG/M metagenome (GOLD analysis project Ga0179591, IMG submission 182891) | Vadose zone soil fungal communities from Angelo Coast Range Reserve, California, USA - CZOMad2_1_08_16fungal (PacBio error correction) | ecosystem: Environmental > Terrestrial > Soil >... | reverse complement strand
CGTCTCAGTTGGGCCTTATTCTTTCCCACCCCTTAGCCCTATTTTCCTGATTTTCTCCTTCCTATCCCCCCAGCTTGTATCGAGAAAACTCCTCGGCTTCCGAAACACGTTCCCGATGTTTGTTACCTGCTTTTGTCCTCCCCCCCCTTCTACAGGGCCCTTTTCCTCCTCTTTCTCAGACCCTTCACGTACTCCCGGCCCCCCACCCCACCCCTGTTTTTTTGCCAATGGCGGTAACCCTTTTCTTGCAACTACCCCCCCTTTTCCTTTTTGGAACCGGCGTTTTCCTTTCGATATATCTTTTACTCCAGATAGAGGAACGGCGATCACCACCCCCACTCCCGTGAAGTCAATGCGTTTTGCTGGTTTTGGTAGCATTCCTCCTCTTTTATTTCGTAATCAGGCTTACGCCCCTTCTCTACTGCTATGCTTCCCCCCTCCCGCAAGAAATACGGAAGTGCCCTCCAGATAAGAGAGGTCACGGCGACAACAGAGCAAGACCTCCTTTTGAACTGAACAAAGATTTCCGCCCTTCCCCAGTCACCGGTCCTTTTTTCTTCTACAATTTACGACCATACCCTTTGACAGTGCGGTGAATCGGTAGTTAGGGCTTCCCCCGCCCTCTTCAGATCACCCGTCCCCTCTTTGTAGAGCAAGATTGATGTGCTTCCGTCTTGGCTCCAACGCACGCAATTCCAGAGCTCTCTTTGTGGTTTTTCCTCTCCTTTGAAGCGGCCCCTCTCCTTTCTACCCAAGGGCCGTGCCTCCCTTTGCCCAGTACGTTTTATAGAGTATAATTCTCACGATTTCCATCTAAGATTTTATCATTATTTTTTTTTTTCCTGGATCTGTCACTTTACCTTGCCCGTCCCCCTTGCTCTCCCCCCCCCCCTGACGCTGTTTTCAAGCCTCCCCCCCTTTCAAGATGCACAGAGCTTCAGCAGATCACCAAACAGGAACTTTCCCCATTTCATGACTTGTTTCCGTCGGGCAGACCTCTCCCTTCCCCCCCCCCCCTTCTTCCCGTAGTTTCTCCCCTTCTTTTGTCTCGATGCGACCAAGTCTTGGACCTTGGGAGTATAAACGGCCACTTCACAACGTAGACAGTTCAGTCTCTCACCCTTCTATGCTTTCCTCCACACTGATTTCTCCTCCCGCTTTTTCCCCCCCCCCCCACCCCCGAGTGCCAAACCTGGCCTCCCAGTAAAGTTATCTCCTTTCCTGCGTCCTCTTTTCCCTTCCTAATCCACTAGCTTCCCCCGCAAGGAAGTTCCTTCCTCCTCCTTTTTTGGGTTGTCATTTTTGAGAGATAGAATCGCCAGACTTCTTTTCCTCGAGAGTATGCAGCGGAGGGTAGCAATTCTCCTCCTTTTCAGGACGTCGCATGAGATAGCGCTCAGCGGCCAGGACTTTTTTCCATCACACTTTTTTTTTCGGTTTTCTCCCCAAGACGACGTTTCTTTTTTTTTAGGCGATGATGTCCTGACCCCCCCGAGCGACTTGGTGCCGACCCCTTTTCCTTCGTTGCGGCACCTGGACGTTTATACCTCAAAGAGCCTCTTCCCCGCTCTCCACGGATCCCGGGGTTTCCTGGACTAAGGTGTGGACGATCCGGTTTCCGGTCTGCCCGGCGCCCCCGCGGTAAAAGTCACTTTTCACACAGTTCTGTTTTCCGTTTTTGAAGCGCTTGTGCTTCCACTCTGTTGATTTTTCCTTGGTCCTTTTTTTTGACGGGCACGTAACGTGTTTTTTCGCGGTCAGAGAAAGGAACCAGCTTTAAGCTTAAATGAGGGTCCTTTTTTGAATTTACCTCGCATTTGTTCCTTCCATGGTTTCTGTGTGATGCTGCCCGCTTCCTAGGTCCCCCATCGTTGCCGGGCCTCCCCGCGATTTCTTTCTTCTTTTTGTTGGACTTTCACAGCAATAAGGCCACTTTTTTTATTGCCAGTTCCCGGAGGTCTGGAGCTGATCAGCGATACCCTTTTCTTAAACCGACCCTGTTTTTTGGTTCTCCTCCCCTCCCCGGGCCTTTCTTTTGGTCCCTACTTGAGCCGAGGTCCAATTTGAGGGCGCGGGGTCCTTTTTGAGTGAGCCGGATCTTCTTTCTTTACGGCTGTCTTTTTTTTTGTTTTTGGGCTTAATCTTTCCTTTTCCAAGGCCTTTTGTTCCTGATTTCGCCCCTGCGGGGAGAAGCTTTAAAAGCAGGACCACACTCCTGACTTCACGTATTGTGGCGGGTTCCCTCCTATCCCCTTTTTCTTGCTATCTCTGCCTCCTTTGCGCCCTTTCCCCACCCTGACGATGCGACTCGGTGCAAGGACTGGCCCTTCCTTTCAACGCATTGTTCCCGTCCCGGAGTTTTCTTGCCGATTTCTTCTCGAAGGTCCCGTTAGTTTCGAGCCCCTCAAAACGCAACCATCACGTGTAACATCCAGTAGTTTTTCGCCCCCGCGATTTCCCCCGGGTCCCCCCCTTTTTTTCGGATTCTCATTTTCTCATGACTCGTTATGGCTTCCCCCCCCCCCGAGACGCACAGCGCCTCAGGTGGCGGAAGAGAAGGGTGCTCTTTTTTTTTAGGGTTGACTCCTACCTTTTTTTATGTGTTCTCGAAAGCTTCCTGTGTGACCCCTTTTTTTTCCCTTTTGAGCCTTTTCTTCGTTGCGCCTGTCAACTGACGGTCCCGGGACCAACGGGCACCTTTTTTTCCCGCTGTATTCGAGATGCTTCTCTTTTTCCCTTCATTTTGCCCCTTTTTTGATTCCGCCGTCTTTGGGGGTCCTTCGGGCACTTCCCCTCTCTTGGAAACTTCTTCTTTTCCTCTCCGTACTTTTCTTAAGTTTTTTTCCCATAGATGGAACAGTTTTGGAAGGCTCCGTCGAGTCTTCGGATGATCGAACGTTTATTCCGCAAGATTTTCCCTTTATGATCTTTCCTCCCTGGCGATCCCCTCTCCGTTCCTTCCTAAGTATTTCCGAGTCTTGTTGCCCAGCGCGACATTCGTTCTTCTCGCTTTAAACACATCTTTCCAATCCTCCCCCCCCCCCCCCCCCCCCAACCCCCCCCCTCCCCCCCCCCCCCCTCTTCTTTTGATTCTTGCGGGGTAAAGTCCTGTGCAGATCGATGTGTTTCTGGCTCCGCTTAACTCTTTTCTTTCGCCTTCGTGGTCGGTCCTTGAGAGGATTCTTTCAAAGTGCTGTCGATAATCTTTCTCCCCCCCTGTCACCTGGCTAATACGGGTGACCGAAGACTTTTCTTCATGTCTTCCCTTTTTCCTTTAAAAGCCTTCCTTTTCCTGATCAAGAAGTCCAGGTTTCAAGGCTTCAGATTTACTGTTACCCCCTAGGTTTATTTTCCTCCCTGTCTTTTTTCTACTGGGACCCCCCCCTCCCCCCAGGTTTTTCTTTCTCGAAGTCCCCCTTGCACGTCCCCCTTTTTGAGAAAACGAATACTCCCCTCCTAAAGCTTGGCCTCCCGCCGCGACGTTGTTCTGGACCCTTCCTTGGTGCCGTCCCCTCTCCCCCCCCTTTTCCGCAAACCTTGTACCACTTTTACCTATTTCCCCGAGATCATCTGGAAATCGTAATTCAGGACCCTCTTTCTCATTATCCAGCCACCCTTCCTGAGGTCTATTTACAACCTTTAGCCAAACTCTTTCTCCCTCTTCCGAAATACCTAGCCCCACCTCCGGTTTTACCGGTATCGATCAGAGATCCAAGTGATTTTCTTTTTCCCGGTATATTTTTCTCCTTGCGTCAAACCACCCGTTACCCCCAAAAGGTAATGAGTTCCGACTCCAGAAAAGAAGACGCTTTTTCCCTTGGTGGAGAGCCTTCCTCGTTTTTATCAAATTGCACAGACCCCTAAAACTTCTCTTTCCCTCCCTTTCGAGAATAGCGCTTTTTTTTCAGACGACATTTAGATCCTCTGAAGGCGATAAAAAAACCCGGCCCTAAAGTGAAGGAATGAGTGTCTTTTGCCGTGTGCCTTCTTCCCGAGGCTTTCCCTCCTCGAGGAAAGGGGAACCCCCCTTAAGTTAGGGCCTTTTACCTTAGATGATTAAAATTAAAGAAGCCTCCCTGAAGCGCAGACTGGTTCCATTTTCCCCCCGGGTCCCCCCCCAAAGCATGATTGAAAGCGGAACTCCCCCAATTTTTGTTTTCTCTCGTTAGGACGGACCATCCCAACCGGAGTCTTTTTCCCCAGTAATTCTTCCCCCCCTTGGCTACTTTTGTATCTCGATCAGTCCTTCCCCTTTTGACATCAGGGAAGCTGTTTCTATGTAGAAGGTTGCTGTGCTTTTCTTAATCGTGAGCGGCTTTCAAGTTTCGCCTGCATCCCCTTTTTCCCCCACGTGTCCTTTTTTTTTCCCTTTTGCAGCGGGGCCTGATCTCAAGGGAAGCAGAACCACACCTTCAACCCTGCACAGATCGTCCCACGATTTCCCCTCTTCCTTCTCCTCTGTTCCCTTTTGATAAGGTGTTTTGCAAACCCCTTGAAGTCACAGCAAAATGTCCCCAATCCCCCCAGCCCCTTTGTTGATTTCTTTTCCTATGCCCCCTCTCTTCCATCCTCCCTCAACAAAAACCAACCGTCCAATCCGCATGACTTTCGGCATGGCGCCCTGGTGACAATCGTCGTTCTTATGTACGTATCCCTTCTTTGCAGTTTTTCTCCTGGAAATTTTTCTTTAGTATACTTGTGAAAGCAAACTTCCCTTTTGGAGCACAACTTTCGCTTTTATCTCTACACCTCTCCCTCATTTTTTGGATTGGACTTGCGAACAGGTCGTTTTTGACACACCAGTTTTTCGCTCCCCAACCTTTTTCTTTTACTTGTAACAGTTATCTCCCCCTTTTGTGCGCCGGCAATTCGCGTTTTTTTTTCCTCCCTACATCTCCGCGAATGACTTCGTCCGGCAGGAGTATGGCGTATGCTCCCCTCTTTTGGTTTGTTTCTATTCGATTCCTGTTGAGTTTCTTCCCCTTTCGCAATTCGCTCTCTTTCCGGGTCTGGTTGAGAAAACTTTTACCTTCTACTTCCTCAAGGAGGTGTTGCCGCCCTTATAAAACTTGGTTGACCAATTCCTTTTTGCAGTGTCAATCCTGGGCGCGGGGAGGCCGACTTCTTCTGACTCTCGGTGCGTCCCCTTCCCCCAACTTAGTGGGGGGCCCCCCCCCCCAGCCAACCACTAACCCCGCAAACCCCTTTTCTTCCTTTTCCAAGGTTATCCCCCCCTAGCCACTTTTATGGTGCAATCCCCACCGACACGAAGGATCCAGGGTCCTTACATGCCGTTTTTTCTGGTTCTCGGTCCGGTCCCCCTCCTCCCGTCTTCTGTTGGTGATCCTCTCTTTCTGAGCGCTGTGCATCGTCTTCTGACAATTCCACGTTTTCTCGGTTTTCGCATTTTTTCCGTAACCTTCCCCCTCCTCTGGGAGACAAGTCCAGGAGGAAGCATGGGGTCATAGGGAGCATATAATCGACTGTGCGCTTCCCTTTTTTATTCTCTTTGATTTCCCGATGCGGTTCCCTTGACCCCCCCCCTTTATCCCGGAAAGAGTGAAACCGAACGCGTAGCGTTGGTTTTTTTCCCGATCCGATTACTGCAGAACAGCACTCCAGCGCATGCCTTCTTGTCGTATCTCCCGAATCCCTTTCCCGATTCCACCGTCCTGCAGAGCCCCTCAAATTGATGCAGTCCAAAGCCGGGTCAGGTTTGTCCGTCTTCTTGAATTTTTGAGGTCAGCTCTGCGGGGTCTTTCGCCCGTGAGTGTAGGCTTTTTGTCGGAGCGGGGCCACGCGGATGGCTTGTCTGGCCGGTCTTCTTCAAATTTTCATGTTTCTTTTTCATATTTCACGTCCTTGAGAAGAGGGCTTCAGGAAAACCCCCCATAGTACTTCACGGGATTGGGGAGGGTGGTTCGCCGTCCGCGATTTTTTGCCTGTCTTTCCCTCATACGTTCTTCTTTTTTTCGGTTTCCCAAGACTATCTCATTTCCGACTGGCTATTTTCTGGGAACGCAAGGGTGCTCGCCCACGGGTTTTTTTACGGTTTTTCGGTCCCCTCCTGCACTGTGCGTTTCGTTTCTCGAAACGACACAATACCGGTAACATCGCCCACGACGTGGTTCGGAGAATCTGTTTCGTGGGATATTTCTCTTGGAAAGTTTGTCTTGGATTCTAATGATCTTTTTCTTGAATGTTCTTTCCCCCCCCTCGCCGCACATCTGGCCTTCAGGAATGTGTTTCTCGAAGGGATAATTCGCAGCTAGGGTATGAACCTCTTTCCGCTACAGTTCCCTCTCGCCCCCCAACTACGGTGACAAGTGATACCAGCCCTGAAGGGGCGCACCGATATCAGTTGAGAATGGAATGGGTCAAGTCGAGGCTCCCCCACCGGCCCTTCCTGCGGGGCTCTTTCTTTCTTTTCAGCGGGCATTTCTTTTGTATTAATCGATCCCCCCCCCGCCGATTTGGCGGTGTTCCACTTCTTTTTTTAAAAGGGCAGCCATATTCCGTTTCATCCAGTAGTTTGAAAATGATTCCACCTGTCTTCTTCCTCTTTTTCCCTTTCTTTCCCCCTTTTTCTTCGTGCAGGCTCCGGCTTTTTTGTTCACGTGTATTATTTAGTGGAGATTAACTTATATCGACTCCCTCTACGAGCACTTTTTAAGACGTTTTCCTTCCTTCTTTCCCTTCGACGCGCCCAGCGTACCCCTATGAGTACCGAGCGTCCCATCTCTCTTCGTTCCCCAACACCCCCTTTTTTGAGAGAGCTGGTAAAGCTCTTATCGATCTTGGCTCCCCTTCCTCCCTCTTCTCCTACTTACGCCGCCGTCGTCCGGCCTTTTTTCGCCGGTAATTTTTTTAGAGATCATAAAAAGTGTCTTCCGACTACCAGTAAAATAATTTTCCCCCTTTCCGGAGCCCGATTGCGATGGCCCCCCCTTTTTTCCGAGAAAGGACAGGTTGATTCTTCTTCCTCTCCGATTCCAACTGCCTGGTTTGGTCGATCTGCTCTTGTCCCTTGAGATGGTTTCTCCCCTTGCATTGGTTGCCCTTGCTTTTTTACAAATGCCGTCCCAGAAACCCTCCTTTTATCAGCTTTCCCGTGCCAGTTTGTCGCCCTTGCCGTTTACAGGTCTCCGGAGAAAAAAATGATACTTGGTGAGACACCTTCTGGTATTCCACCTTTTTAACCAGGTCGTTTCTACTTCGTTCGTTTTCAAGAGTAGTCCCACTCGGGGAATGAAGTTCCCCCCAGCCGGCTTTCCTCTTCTGCCACCTTTAGCATTTCCCTTCCTCCCCATTTAGCCCTAACGACTTCCTGTCCCTCAGATAATTCGCATCCGAAAGCCAGCCGGTCTGTATCGAGGCACAAGGACATCCTGACTCAGTTTACACCCCGTATTTACACGTTTTTATGGCCTCTCCCCCTACTCCCCTTACCATTAGCCGTCTCCCAAGTAAGCACCCCTTACTACGCGTTTGGAAGTTCACCACTGGCTCCCCCGGAAGTCCCGTCTTCCCAGAATTTTTCTTGTTGAACCGTTTGGACAGCACGTCTGCGTCTCCATAGAGAGGTACTTGTGCATACAGATTCGTCACAGCCCCCTTCCCCCAGTCCTGCTTTCTTTTTTTCGCCCTCTTGCTCCCGCGTTTATCAGGAAACTGTCAAACATTCGTCGGGCCTTTTCTGTGAGATGATTACCATTACAGTACTCCCCATCCGGAAGTTTACCGACCCCTTCACTCACCTCCGCACAGCAGGCCTCTTTTTTGACTCCCAGATCTTCCTTCTCCCCCTTCACAGAAACGGAGGTTTCTGCATAAATTGAGACCCTTTTGTCCAGGATCATTCGGCTTCTCTTTTTTCAGCTCCCTATACGTCTCCCCCAATTGGTCAGAGCCATCTCTTTTTTGATTGCTGTGGGCCCGGCCCTTTTGAGCGGATCCCCAACGCGGTCGTAGCAATGAATCTCTTCCTCTTTTAAAAGTTAACGGTTCCCCTTTCCGATCTTTGGCCCCTCCTTCCTTTGGGACCTTTCAACAGGATGGCCCCCGAGACAGACCTCTAATTAGGAAAAGATTCCATCTCTCCGCTTACCCCTCTTCTCCTTTTTTCAACGTTCCGCCCCCACTTCTTTTCCCAATCCCCGCTGCGGTTGATGTTCCGTCCCCGCCCCCTGCACGCGCTTTCAGCCCCAGCCAGACTCAGATTGTACCCCCCTCATGTCTTTTGACCTTTTTGTTTTTCAGACCTTCCATCAGATCGTACCAAACCGTCAGTAGTGAACCCGGAGGAAGTCGGGCCTCCTTTCGTGCGACCTATTTGAAACGTCCAGTCCCGTTTCCCGCCGCCCCCCCCCCTTCCCTCCACTCGCATTTTTCATAGCCACAAGCCCTTTCAGATTGTCGTTGATTGGACGCTCCTAGGGAGAAAACGTCTGTCCCCCCCCTGTGATGTCACCCTCTTTCCGCGCCTTCCTCTCTCAGGTCTTCCTCCTTTCCAATCCTCGCTCCTTCGTTCGCGCATGACCGCTACGGCAAGGAAGTATGGCGATTCTATATCTTTTCCCTCCTAATAAGTGGTGTTGTTAATATACGAACCTTGGCCTATGTGCGTTATGCGCAGTTTTTTTTCCTTTCAGGCTCCCCTCCTAATTTACTTCGACCTACAAGTTCTTTTTTGACTCGGGCCAACTTGGTTGACAGAGGGGTTCGCACGTGCCGAGTAAAATACCAAAGAGAAAGCTTGGCGCGTTGTAGGCTGGTCCTCATTTCTACGTGGTTCCCTTCCGTTGGAGTTCCCTTTCCCTTCTCACGACCTTTGGTCGCATCCCCTCGAGGGAACTCTCTCCCGGGGTCACCGTACATTAAGAACGTTTGTCCTATCCGTGGTCTCCCGGCTTTTTCCCCCCTTTTTTTTCCCTTTCTTGAGAGTTTTTTGTCACAAGTATGTTTGGTGCTCTCCCAAGGGGATGAGAACTGGCATCCCTTCGGACATACACCACTGTCTGGATTCTCTAGGGCACTCCCCTTCCCCCCCCTGTTTTCTGAGAACGGACCAGAGGATGGCCTTAATGCGGGTAATCGTTTTATTAGACTAGATACTGGTGCGCTTCCTTGTTTGTTCACTTGTTCGCTTGCTTGATATGTTCTTTCCCCTTCCGTGCGGTCCTCTCCTTTCCCTCTCGTGCTAAGCTTGTGCGTTTGGTTATACGCGGGCCGCCCGCCCCTGCTACAGAGATGGCTCTGTTTTTTTCTTAAAGGAGGGCTAGTATCTGGCAGCTTCAGCACGCCTCACGATCCCCTTCTCGCATCTCCCTTCTGACCTCCCCCCCCCCTTTTTTCATGTCCCTTCCCCCGAAGAATGACTGGGAGGTGGTCAAGCGCCTGAGGGGCGCTTTTTTCGCGTTTGACGGTTTTTGCGGGTTACCCTTCGTGCGTCCATGGGAAAGCCGTCTTAGGAAAATCGAACGAATGTTTCCCCCCCCTTCCTTCCCGACCGCTGCTGGTTCCCTCCGTCAACAATACAAGCCGTAAAGGGAGTGGGGAGGGTGTTGCTCGTCGCGCTTAATCCCTCGCCTCCTTTTTTTGCTGCCCCGCCTGAAGACTATTACTTTAGAATGGCTTCGTTACGCTTCAGTGGTGTCGCGGAAAAAGCGTCGTCGTGTTCCTTCAGACTACGGTCAATTTTCTTCCCACTGCACCCTTCCCCCCCCTCCATCGCAAAGCGGTTTTTTCGGATTTAGTGGCCGCTTTGAAAATCCGGCTGGTGGTCTTCTTCCCGAATGATCGCACTCAGTTGGCTACTCCTCCCCATGAGCCTCCTTTTTGTTTCTGGTAAAACTCAGGGATACTTCGCCGTAGGGGGAGGAATTAAGCTTTCCTCACGAGATGATTATCGGACTCTTTAACTGACGGGTGTCTCCCATTCCTCGTTCCTACCTCGATCTCCTTCACTTTGACGTTAAACGTCGTGCTAACAAAGTGCACTAGCTGTATCGCGATTAGAGTTTATACGCGGCATTTTAGTCCCTCCTTCTTTCATAGATTCAACCCACCCTCCCCCATCTCTTTATTATTAGACCCCCCCCTCCCTTTTTTTTGTATCTGAAGCTTCCTGTCATCTAAGGAAGGACGCTTTCCACTTTCCCTGGAACAGTGATCGACAGGAGGTCCCTAGGAGTATTTGTTCAGCGTGTAAGTATTTTCGACCTTTTTATTTCCGCAATCTCTCCGAGACTTCTTCCCCCTTTTCCCTCCCCGATTTCCCCGCGTGCGTTTTCGCGATGAGGCCAGCGCCCCCCCGACATCGATATGCGTACCTCTAAAACAAATCTCTATATTTTCCCCCAACACTCCCCATTTTTTTTTGCTCTCTTCTTTGGGTACCTTTTCATCCAGAGCGATGTCCTCTCTTTCTAGAAGCGCGCGGAAATCCGAAACGTCTCAGGGATCGTTTTTTTACTATTCTCTTTTACTCCCTCCCATCTGTCCCCCTTCTTCACAGTGATAAGACCCCCCGACGCCTCCTTCCTTTCCCTGTCGATACTTTTTTCTTGGTGAACAGCAGGCCTTTCCTTTTTTCTCACAGGTTGATGGTCAGGCTTCATCAAGACTGGATGGTCGCCTTTCTCACGATGCCGCCCCCTTTCCCCCCCGCCAAATCTTTTGAATCCGATTCCTCCTTTCCCCCCCTGCTTTTGACCCCTAAGCCATACGCACTTCCCCAAAGATTGAAGTGCACTTCCGAGGAAGTTTACCGTCCTGTGACAGTGCGAACTCTATCGCTGTCCAGGTTTTCCTCCCACCCACTTTTTTTTTTTTCCCCCCCCCCCTCGTCGAGATCCAGCTCTTCTTTCGGACAATTCAGACCATCGGCGTCGAAGTAGCCCTTCCTTCCAAAAATTCATGCAGGAGGACTGTGATGTCCCAATTAGCCCTCGCAGCAGATCCCCCCCCACTCTTCCGGTCTCGAGCCACCCCCGCCCGGATCCGAACCCCCCGTTTTAAACGTATGATTGTTCTCTTTGGCGGCGCAAAAAGGACACGTGCTGAACACCCCCCGGTACTCCTTTTCCCGACCCCCCCTCCTTTTTGCCGGGGTGGTGGAGAGCACCCAGTTCACGAGAACGATAACTGAAGTATTGACCCCTGGGCAGCTTTTTTCTCTTTTTCTTCTCTTTTCCCAAATTAAGAATTCCCGACCCCACGCCCCAATCCCGTGACTTCGTGGAGGGTTTGAAGGCTGTCAATTGCTCCCATGCTCGAATTTTTCCTTCCCCCAACCTTCCCCTTTTTTCTCTTCCCCTTACTGGCGCTGTCCCCCCCCAAGAAGAACGAATGAAGTGCAAGAAAGATACGAGCCCCCTCCGTGACACTCCCCGCATTGGGCTTTGCTTAACCTCTCCCCCGGAGTATGCACACCAGTTCACGGTTTCTGCCCATAAATTTCGTACCCAATGACTTTGACTTCCATTTTCCTTTTTTATCGCCCTTTTTCCTCTCTCCTTTGATCCCCCTTTCCCTCTGGTAAGAGCCATCTCTGGTAGCATGAGTGCTGTTGCCGTAATCGGAGCGGATCCAAAAAGCCTTTGGAAATCCTTTTCCCACGGCCCTCCGTGGTCAATTTTTTTTTTTCCTCTCCCTCTTTTCCTTCCCCGGGAAGCAGAAACAAGGTTTTCCGAGCGCACATCTCCGATTAATTAGTAAAGATCCTTTATAAGCTTCCTCATCTTTTCAATTAACCAGCTCCTTTTACTTTCCCCTTCACCTCCCCTCCATGCTCGAAACCCCGAAGACTGGTTGTGTCTAAGCACCTTACGACTTTCCAGCGCTTTAAAGCACCCTCTTACCCCCACTCACGTGGGCCCCCCTGACGTTTTTCCCTCTTCGGACCGTGTCAGTCCTTCATACTATAGTCTCCCCCCAGTAAGTAGTGAACCCGGTTCGTAGTGAAGGAGCTGGATGCTTCAGCCACACCGTTGGAAGTTCTTTTTATACCCGGCCCTTCTGACATTTCCCTTTTCTCACCCTCTCGATTTATCATGACACCCCCTACCTCCCCTCCCCCCGACAGTCTTTTGGAAGTGGACGCTCGGCGAAACACGATGGACAAACTGATTCCTTGGAACAATTTTCGAAGGTTTTTGCTCCTGCGCCCCGCCACTCGCGACTTTAGAATGGAAGAGGATCAAGGCATCCCTTTTTGAGCTTATAT
>Ga0179591_1297473_pt1 | contig 12227 bp, 10 predicted proteins | sample CZOMad2_1_08_16f_FD_182891 | JGI IMG/M metagenome (GOLD analysis project Ga0179591, IMG submission 182891) | Vadose zone soil fungal communities from Angelo Coast Range Reserve, California, USA - CZOMad2_1_08_16fungal (PacBio error correction) | ecosystem: Environmental > Terrestrial > Soil >... | reverse complement strand
TCCCCAACCCTCACCTCCTTCGGAAAGATTGCCAGCCGAATCTCGCTTCTCCTCTTTTCTTTGATGCTCTCTTCGTTCTTCCTTTCCATTTCCGCCAACCTTTTCCTTTTTTGCACCCCCCGAAAACTACCCACCGTGTTTTATCGGCGCCGTTAGCCCTCGACTTGGCCCACCATTTTTTTCTCCTCGCCTTCCTCGCCTTCCTCTTCGGGACTGTTCTTCCCACGAAGTCGACTTTTTCCCTTCACGTCGTTTTAGAGTCGCGTATGGTAGCCCCGTCTTTTCTTCCCCTGACGCTCTCCCTGGAGAATGTCCTCTCTTGTCCTCGCACTTTTGGCACGCGATGTTTTTTTCACCACCCCCCATCTAGTTTGTTGACCACCCAAGCTCATCCCCCTTTCCTATTCGCTACGCGCTGTGATAGCTGACTCCGTATCTTCGATGATCCCTGCTCCCCCCTTCCCTGATAGTTCCATCACTCCCAGGAGGAAACCCCTTTCCTTTTCCTTTAGCGTCCCATGACCCCCTCAGGGCTTAAGACGTCCGATCTCCTTTTTTTTCGCAAATCTTTCCCCCTCGTATCCTCCCCCCCTCCCCCTCCCCCCTATTCATCTCCAACTCCGTGTTCTTCATCCGATGGAGGACGTCCCCGCGTCACCCTTTTCGTCCGCTCATCATGCCGGAGGAAAAGATAGTAGTCTTTTCCTCGGTCTCCTCAATTTTCTGCCAGCTTCCTGACTGCATGATCGTGTTGAAGCATGTCCGCCAATTGCACAGAAAAAATCCGTGCCTACACTTCATATGGCGATGTGGCTGTCGATAAAGGCTTACTCTTCCCCCTCTCTTTTCATTCGTATCGGGTGACCCGCTTAATCTAATAGACAAGGACACTATGCCCCTTATTGTTAGTTGTGTTTATTTAATCCATTTCCCTCCCGCAAATGTTGTTTGAATTTCCCCCCAGCCAAGAGCACTTTTTTTTTGTCTTCATGCTGCGGATCTAACACGACACGTTCAGTTTGTGTAATTTAGTTTCCCCCCATACTGGTCGTTTTTAGCCGTTTCCTCGCCCTACTTGCTTGATTGTCGATCATGTGCTGTTGGATCGATTCTGCGAATTGTCGCTGGCGCTGACCCCCTCTTCTTTTTGCTCTGTCCCCGTTGCCCCCCTTTTTTTTTCCGCTCGTTGTTGGATCGTCTGCACCAATTCCCCCGACTCAACGCATGATAGTGGGAGTCTTCCCCCTATGCTATGGTCTTTTTTTTTGATGATATTGATACGCCCGGTCCCTCCCGCGAATCTATTTACCTTTTTCATCCCTTTGTCCCTTCTTCCCCCTTGATACTTTTCCTTCTGAGACGCTCCACATAGAAGACCACCCAGAATTTGCCCTTTCTCCGTTCATGTTGACGCAGGTTGCCTATTAGTCCCCTGCGGTTTCTCTTGTTTTCCTCCCCATCCCTTTCTTTTTCGCAGGCTGTGTCCCTATCATCCCCGCTAGCTCTGGTTTTCCTTCAAAGCGGTGCTTCTCGCGACGTCCTCGTCTTTCGTTTCAATCATTTCTCCCCCCGGCATGACTCCCCCCCCGCTTTCTTGCCGCCCTTCTTCTGGCGGTTTTGTTTGAATCGTTGGTCGCCTAATTTCTTCTCCGACACTTTTTTTGAAAAATGGCGCTCCATGCTCTCGGTCGGTTTGCTGCCTATGCCAAATTCAGACCTTTTTGTCCAGCGTTATTCTTTTCAGGTTCACATCTTCTTTCATATGGAAGACCGATATTGATTCCCGAGGTTCACCATGCCCACCCCGTTTTCGTTTAGTATCATTCCTAGTTTCCCTCTTGTCATCTTTTTCCTGATTTGGTGTCCTTCCCGGAACAGATGGTCTGTCTGATTATTTCCACAATCACCAGCCTCGTCGAAAGTCCTTTCCCATTTTTAGTGTGTGTTCCTCACTCCCCCTCGCTTGCTTTCCCATCACCGACCCCCTTGCGGGTCGCGTCCGAATCCTGGCCGTTCCATAACACTCTCCTTTGCCCTCTCGGCGATATGACCTTTTTTTTCCCAGCAGCATTCCCTTCTACACTATGGGCGTAAGGCGGCGTGCCGTTATTCTTTCCCTCTCCTGCTCTTTTCATCATTTGCTTTTCCTTTTAGTGACCCTGATGTTTCTTCCTTTCTTGAATCTATTTCCTCCCCCGTTTTTTTGTTGTTGATGCTCTATTACAATGCCCCCCCCTTCCTCAAGACCGATTGAGGTCACTACAAGAAACCGGAGCCCTTTCCTCCCCTATATCCCTCTCCAGATTTCCTCCGATTGCAATCAGGTTGATAGTTTCGCGGACTCCGACACCCCCACGGTGATCCCTTTGCTTCCTCCCTGTGTATATATATCTTTCCCACGCCAGTCCCCATGTTTCTGAGAGTGTTAGGGAAGGCGTAAACCCGCGACCCCCCCCTTTTCTCCCCCCCCCTTTCTGATTGCTTCTCAATGAAGACCTAGGACGCCGTTGCATGCGCATGTAAGTGCTTGTTTTCGCCGGGGTTTTCCTTTGTCTATTCCAGCTTGCCCCAAAGAATATACAAAAGAACATCTTCAACGAGGCGCCCCGAGCCCCTTTTTTTTTGTTTTCCCATGCGCTAAATGAAAAGTTTTTTTTCTTCCCCAAAGCCCGCCTTCGAGATCTCTTTCTTCTCCCCCCCCCGTTTTCCCAGGCGACTCGCTGCGCTAGACTCGCCCTTTCCCCCCCCATCCGCTGTTTAGAAGAACCGACCCCTTATCCTCCCCTCCCCGGTCCCTATCAGGGCAGCTTTTTCCACAGGAGTGTTTACTTTTTTTTTTTTCCCCTCATCGGCCAAAGTCACTGAAGCTGGATAGTCTTAGCTTCCCCCCCCAGCTTTTATTCTCCCCCACCCTCGCGGATGGCCTGTTCGTTTGACGAAACCTTCCTGCGATACCGCCCTGCGCTGTTGCACTTTTTTCCCTTCCCATACCTCCTCAGTAAGGAGAAGACTTGGCGGACCAGACCCAATTGCACGGGAGCGACTTTAACCCCGGGTTGGAGTGGGCGCCTCATCGTCGTCTGACAATGCTTTTATCCCCCCTCGACCACCCCTTCCCCCGAGCAGGCGCGGTTTATTTCGTTTTTCTTAAGGCGCTATTGAGCAGCCCCTTCAATGGCTCCCAGTGCCGTCCTTTCCCTCTTCCCTTTTCTTGAAGCTTTTAGGCCTTTTCTTGACCAGAAAACGGAAAGCGCCAGCCCCCGGACTTTTTGATGTCTTCCTCGCACTCAAGCAAGCGACACCTACTTCATCGACAGCGCCGGACAGGATCGACCCGTCTCCTCGGTTGATGTCCCTTAAATACTCATATAACTCGACAGGACCTCTTTCTTCCCCTGCCTTTGCGGGTGGTTTGAGCTCAGGACCTTTCCTAGGTGTCATCTCTGCTGTTCAGACTTAAGCACCCTTTTCCCTTTTTTAAATCGTACCCTTCTTCAAACCAATTACTTTTCCTTTTTCCTTTTCGTTCCGAAGTTTTTCTGCACGGGTCTTAAAGCTGATACGAAACTTTCGTCATCGGGGACTCCGGCTTTCCTTCCTCCCTTTTAACCCTTCTTTATTTTCCTATCTACCCGATTTTGTTTCCCATTTGCGGATCGAGACTTTGCCCTTCGACCACGGATTTTTTAACTGCCCCTTGGTCCTCGGGAAGTTATCGCTGCGGTCTGACGCTTTTCCTTCTCGTCAGTATCAACGAATTTTTTTCCCGGATTACAATCCGTTCCAGATGTCGATCTTCCCCGGCGTGTCGGGACATCTTTCTCTTGCTGTATTATTTACCGTACCGTATTGTTGACGATTTTTAGGTCGCAGCCACTGCCCTCCTGGCCGCAGTGACGCCGCCCCCTTGGCTCCCTTGGAGGCCCCCCTATGGGCTTTTTTGTTGCCGGATCGTGCAAGAGGATTTTCATTCCGCATTCCCGGTAGCCGATCTTCCTTTCAGTTGAAATGGCGCTTAGAAATCTAAATTTCACCTGATTTCTTTCTACTCTTTTTTAGCGCTGGTTTTCAGCCCCCGTGCCTAATTTACCCAGGGCACCAGGGAATTCATCTTCATATATTCGCACCTCCCTGTTGAAGGATCGTTAAGGTGCCCCTACTGAAGATCTCCGCGTTCAGACAGAACCTCTTCTGCTCCGTTTATCCGTTGTCAGTTCTTTGTCCCTGGTTTACGGCCGACGTTCCCCCCTGATGTGGCATTTCGGGGTTTTTTTTTTTGCCACAGTGCCCCGTCCGGAGCATTTGCGTTCCGGCCCGGCGCGCGCAGCGTGCGTCGAGGGAGGTATCCCCTTGAGTGTTTCCTTTCTTCGGTTTTTATTATCTTCCCTCCGTGTTGTTAGATATACCCCCAAAGAACGCCGAGGAATCCATGATTTCCCCGTCATCGCCGCCTCGATCGTTCACGCTGCTGCCTAGGATTGCCCCTTTCCTCCCACCTGACCGTTTTGCCCAAAACAGTTTTTTCCCCAAGGTTCATCCGCGCTAGTCTCGCCCTACGGTGTGCCAAAACGGCGCACTGCTCGTTCCCCCACTTTCTCGGTTCTGTCCGCGCTCGCGACGCGTGACTTTCGCGATTTGTTGCCGCTTGCGCCTTTACACTACTCTCAGAGTCTATTTTATATTTAAGGATCGGGCCGGCTCGCCCCTATGTCCTTAGTATTTCCCTCTCCCCTCAAGCAGCGCTTAGATCAAGGTTTCTACTGCTCCGCATTGAATCCGCCGATCCCCCTAGCATGCGCTCAAACCCGTTCATCTCCCTTCGAACACATCACTTTTTTTTTCCCCCGGCGCCTGCGCAGCACGAGCCGGCGTAACCCTCCCGTCGCAATTTTTTTTCCTTTTTCTCAAGATTGCCTGAAATACTCTCAACCTTCTCCCCATATGCAACCCCTTATATCCTCTGGTTTACGCCGGCTCCTTCTCTTTTCTCGATTCCTCGCGCGAACGGATGACCGAAGGCTCCTTTTAGGCCACCTTTGAACCTGCTGTGCACCCAGTCCGCTCCCGCCAGCAGCACCTGGCCGTCCACGTCATATGGCCTATGAGATCGGTCGCAGGGTTAAGCCGCTTTTCCCCCCTAAAGTTGGCGTCTTTCCCCCTTTCCCAATTCTACACCACCCCCCTTCAGCACGTTTAGTGTGGTTTTTTCAAGTCGTTCGTGGACAACCGCACAATTTTGCATTCGCTTAGTACCCGTGAGCCTTTTTTTTGTCACAAACCCAACTGTGTTCCCGGATTTTGTGGTCGCGATCTCCACCTTCTTTTTCCCCCCAATAACCTATCGCTTCTGCCGTTTCCCTGGATCTTAGTCTGTTGAATTGTCCTTGCCTGGTGGACTGATTTCTTGCCTCCGGCATCCTTCTCATTTTCGTTTTTTCCAAATAGCCGGGGAAGCGCACTTTATCACCCGCTCAACGCAATGATTTTCGGACTTCTGCTTGCGGTGATGTCTCAATCTAACCTCCTATTTTTTCCACGACTCATAGAAATCACTCGCCTTAACTCCCCTGAGGGCGTGAGATAGCAGTGTACGTTTTCGCTACGTGCTTCTCGCCCACCCCCCGTCTGCCTCCTTCCTCTCCTCTGATGCCTTTTTTTTCCGACCCTCCGATGCAGTCTCGATTCTGTTATCTTTTAGTTATCCAACTACGTGACAGCGCCTCTGTTTCTTTTCTCTTTCATGGGTCTCTTCCCCAAGCCTATTCGGTGGAGCGCTTCGTAATGAGCCCGCGTGTAATGCTTCTGGCTTTTGCTTGCCGCGTTGTATTTCCATCTTCTCTTGCTTCAAACCGGTCGGCGAAACTCTGAGGCCCACCAACGAAGGAGATTTTTTTAGGCCCTTTTCTCCCTTTTTATCCGGTAGGCTTGCCTGCCCGGTATCGTGAGCGCAGTTTCACGAACCTCGCCTTCTTCCCCTTTTCTCCCGCCCTTATTTTTTTTTTTTACACGGCAAAAGCTTCCCGCTCAGCCCCTCACCGTCACGCATTCTCTTTAGCCTGGCTTCCTTTTTCCCGGCATCTCACCGCAACCTATGGTCCAAGTGGTGCGGGTTAGCCTTCCTCTTTCCACATGTCATTTTCATCTTTTGACCATCACAGAGCTCCACAAGACCGTTCGGTTCTCAGTCTCCTCCTTTCGTACGCTGTTGCTCTTGAGCTATCCTGCCGCGGGACGTGGACTGTTCTTTGTTTTACCGCGCTTTAAATGCTATTGTTTTTTCTTTCATCCTTCTTACCAGCTCCGGTTGGTTGTTGATGATATTTTCAACATGCGAACAGACAGATTCCCATCGCGGTTCATGAAAAGCCTTTCCCGCAGGCGATAAGTTTTCAGAAGCTTCGCACCCGCCGTTATGCCCTTTTCGACGGAGCTGATGCTAACACGGTGTTTTTTTTCTCCGCCATGGCGACTGGCGCCTTTACATTTCTAGTAGGCTTTGCCCGCGACCACTCCCTCGTTTTCGGACCCCCCAGCCGCTGTGTGACCCACGGCAATGCCGCTCTGCCCGAGTTCCCTGTCTTTTCCTCACGCGGATTCCTCCATAAGACGACATTCCGAATGGCTGGTTCAGTCCGGCGAATTTTGAAAGCTTTTTTTTTCACGATATCTTTAGATAGGGCCCCGTACCCAGATTCCATACCTCGTGTGCCCTCATCAGAACGCTTAATCCAGCATTTGGTTAAGAGCGGCATCAGCTCCCTCACCCATGATTCATTCCCCCATTTCCCAGATGTAGGCCTCTGAGACCAGACAGAACAGAAATGACCAGCCAGGGGCTTCCGTTTAGCTATATGCTTACAGGCTAAATCACCCATGAACCAAGACTAAGGCGTTCGAGCCTCTTTGCGCCCAGGCACAATCGCTTCGGAGTGTTGAATCGATACCGACCAAAGCCCTTCTTTTTGATGAACACGACGCAAGCCTGTCAGGTGGTCGGATGTAACCGCTAAGTATATATTCGCGATTGTTTTCGCAAACTTCAATGCGCAATACCTGACCTCCCCCCGGCAGGCTTTGATGCTGGTCATTTTTCGCACGCACAGCTTCCCAGCAAGAGATTTCTCCCTTACGTTTTGGCTGGTTGACCCAGAGTTGCGGCCTTCGTATCGAACCTCACACGCGCCCGCGAATGCAGCCTCCTGCGTTCAGAACTCCACCCGAACTTTTTCTTCCACAGTCCCCACGATCTAACAACGTGTTCTTGTTACAACCAGATGTTCCTCACCTCCGAGTTGACGATTTTTTCCGCTCAGGTTCCCGGATGGGTAAGGCCATAGGTAAATTTCCGGCGGTGTAAGACGTGGCTGTTCTTTTCCAAATGTTGCGGTTTCTTCCCCGCGGACCCAAGCACAACTGAGCCTTTCGATTTCCGGAGTTGGTGGACCTGAAGATTGAAGAACTTTCTGACAGGAGGTTACGACTTTTCCATGCCTAGCCTTTCTCCCCCTGAAGGAAACCATTTTTTGATGGGCCCAAAACTTGAGAAGAATTGTTTCGTAAAAAGATTAAGCAGGAGGTTCACAGCCGGGCCGTTTATCAGACTTAGTTCCTCCATGCTCTTTTGATTTTTTTGATCGATTTCCCCGTGATGTCCTAGTTTCCTTTGTTTGCCCCCCCCTTTAGGAGGAGTGTTACTTCGTAATTTCCTTCATGTGGAGAGGTCCCACGTTCTATACTCCTGTTGCCCACTGACGATTTTTCATCGGGCGTTGACCCCCATGATGTTATTCGTACGCGCACCGGATTTTATGCCTTGCCTACTTCTCGAACTTAGCGGTCCTATGGCGGAGTCTCGCCGATCACCTGCGCTTTTCATATATGCATGTTTCTTTCTTTACGTTTCTTTAAGAATCGGGCCTTGTGGGCCTTTTTCCACTACCCTACCCTTGGTTCCGCGGGTTACCATCCGTCTCCCTCCGCTAGAGCTCTTGATAGTGCCCTGCATTTCGAGCCTTGCGCGCGGTCAGTTCTTTGGCCTCCTCGAAGACTGAGGCTTTTTCGGCGTTGGGGCGTTGTCGTTGTTGGGACCCAGGTTTTAGCGTTCAGGTGCGACTGCTGCTCTAAGCTGGTCTTAGTCCCAGCGTGCTGGCGATCGTTTCTGTCGCGGCTGGGAGTCCCTCCCAGCTTTTGTTTACCTCTCTCCCTTTGCGAGAGACAACCCCCCCCCAAAGACCCCGGAGGAAGAACTCCATCGCCTCATCGCGCGCATTCATCCTTCGATCGTTATGCGTTCGAACTGGCATTCCGCTGCGCATGAACCGCCAACCTTTGCCAACATTACCTCCTGGACTCGGCCCCCCCCCCCCCCCCCCCACCGACGGTTTACCGGGTCCTCTCTACGTCGCGCATTATTATACTCCCTCAATCGCTCTAGTTCTCTGCGGTAACGTCGGGCTAGTTGCTTCCCATATTTTTCCGACCGAGTTTTCCTGCTTGTAAAGACTATGTTACGGCTGTAGGCCCTTCCTTGGTTCCCGCTTAGCAAGAGATCACGACCCGCTTATATCGTTCCTCCTTTTCCCGCCATTTGCGACCTCCGGAAGTCGCTGATTTTGAGACATCGCTTTGAACTCCTGCCTCTAAGATTTCGAACCCCATAATTTCGGCTTTCCCCCCCCCCGGGTTCGCGAAGTCGTCATTCCTTGCAATCCCCCGGAAGGCGACCGTCCCCGTCCTCCCATGAAGGCGCTCAGTTTCGAAGTCTCGAAATCGACTCCCCTCACCCCAATTCTTTCCGTCGAATATTCACACTTCCCTTCTTGCAGTATCCGCTTCGTTCTACTATTCCCGTGGCCCAGATCCACGAATCTTAGTTCCTTGCCGAGTTTGACCAGGCCTTGCTGAACCGCGGCTTATCGTGTTTCCCATCGTCGAATTCCTGCACAAAACTCTGGGTTGTCGCCCCAGATGGCGTTTTTTTTTGAGGATAGAGGTTTTTTCCCAGGCTTTTTCCGTAGGTTTTTCCATCCCCCCCGACTTTTTTCTTATCTCCTTCATTTTCGAACCAGGTGTCTTTTCGAGGTTTGCTTTTCAGAATGCCGCTACCTCGGCACAATGTGCGGTTCACCTTCTGAAGTAGGCCCACTTTTATTTGTTCGGAGGTCAACCCTTTTGCCCGACCGTCGTAGGGTCTCATAGTTTTTTTCGATCGTCCATGTTCTTTCTTCGTCCTTCTTTTTTCACCTCATCTTCTCAAGTGACGGCATTTGAATTCCCGTAGGCGTGAAGATGATTTTCGCTTTTTGATCCATTCTCGTCATTTGCTGTCCCTCGCCGGACTCTTTTCACCACTATTATCACTCTTCCGATGATGGTTTTGTGTTGTCCCTTTCTTAAGCTGCCCAATCGTTTTTCCCAGCCCCGTACCTAGCCTCTCCGCGTCCTTATCGGCTGAGGTGTTCCTCAGATGATACGTCCACTCCAACTGGCTGAGCATTTTATCTGCTTGTCGCGGTTGCATCCTCTCGTTTCGCATTCTTTTCCCCCCCTTTTTTTTTTTGCTTCTGAACTCGGTTTTTCCCCTTCCCGTCTTAGAAGTGTCTATTTTTTTTTGTTGGATCGGCCATAGATGAAACAGTCTGACTCCCGCTGTTGTCTTCAAACTCTGGGTGCTGCTCTTCTACCTCCCGGCCTCGGAGCGCTGCACCCATTTCTCAATGGATTCTTTGTTCCCAGGTCCGGCCGTCGTTCGTTGTTTTCGTCCTATTTATATCGTCCATCGTATCTACGGAGCTAATGCTTGTTGCCTTCTCGGAAAGCTACTACTTGCCCTACCGTTCTCGGCCCCCTCCCTATTGTATTCTTTTGGGTCGCCCTCCTTCTTTTACTGATGTTGTCCGCATGGTCCCCCCCCTTGGTTATCGCGCTTCTTTTTTCCCAAATGTTCTTATTTCTTGTTTTTTGGTTCCCTCCCCCTCTACGGACACAAGATTCTCGATTAGCACCTTCACAGCCCCTGAAGCCGGACCAGGAACTTTTTTCCCCCTTTTCTTACCTCAGTTCCCCTTTCTTCTTCCATACCCTCCCCCAGTTTTCTTACGCACTCGAACTCCCTTTTCGTCCCCAGATTCTTTTTTTCGATGGGATTCTGACCGCACCTCTCCTTTCACCCCCCCCTCCTAAGTGGTTCATGATCGCTGTCGCCTTCAGTATCACTTATTTCCCTGTCCTGGCTTGGTTGCTTTAATTTTATAGCATGGCTCCGTTCTTTTCGGGCTGCTCTATGGATGTTCGTCCCTTTTTTGATGGTTCTACCCAATTTGTTTTTTTTAGATTCGCATCCATTCCTACAGTTACGATCGCGTTTCCGCACAAAAAAGACCATGTACAAGTGCAGGGATTGCCCCAGTGTTTAGACCTCAGATGCGTTACGTCCTTTTCATTCTGCTAGCCCTGTTCCTCTCCTCTTCTCGTTCACACGGCTTCGTTCCGCTTTCTGTCAAGTATCTTGCAAATCTAGATCCCTTAGACTTGGTATAGTCAGCTTCTCCTTCATTCTTTCAAACCCCCTCTCAAACCTTCGCCCTCACGGTTTTCTTTTTGAGAGAATGACCCTTTGAAGTCCTGTTCCCCCCCCACCATGCAATGAGCAGATCTTTCAGGTTCGCTTGCCCCGGCGTCGGTATTTTAATGACCTTTATTTTTCTTTTCGCTCGGTCCCACAAGCACTCCCTGTAATGAATTTCTTTCCCAGCCTCCTTCTCCTGACCCTCGCCCCCCTCTCTTTTTTCCCTCCTCTTACCAGATTAATTCCTCTCGTGGTAGGCATCCCCCCCGCTTTTGCCGCTCGATACGATTATTTTACGTTTCCTACCCGTTTTTAGTTTCTCCTTTGTGTAAGCTTATAGAAGAGTTGATGGAATACTCCCTTCTCCAAGAATTTGTCGTTTCGTGCTACCCCCTCTTCCCCCACAGAACTGTTCCAGGTTCCGCCTGGACCCCAGCTTCAGGGGCTTGATCTCCTTTCTGACGTCTTTTTTTTGCCGCAGCGCATTCTTTTACGTCCTTTCCCCCCTTTGATATGATTTCTCACCCAGCTTTCCCTCTCCCCCGAGACCTGTTTTTCCGTTTCTGATCTGTTGAATCCCTTCTAGTTGTCCCTACCCCTTAACCTTCTTCCAGTTCGCCCGCGTTAGACCTCCCCCCCCCTTCCTCGAACCTGCGTTTTGGGATCAGGTCTGGCCTCTTTCTTCCACCCCCCTCGGCCCGCATTTTCCTGCCCCTGCGTTCTACTTCGTCTTCTTTTGGGAGTTTTTTCTCCCTTTTTTGGTCAAACCGCCTGTACTCACCTTCTCCCCTCTCAAGACTGACGAACCCTTTTCTCTAGCCATGCTTTCTTTCTTTTTCGATGGCGTTTCTGGTTTCATTGCGATTTTATCCCTCCCCTCTTTCAATTCGTACCTTCCCCTCCGCACTTCCTTCCCCTGCCCATCCTCGTGTTTTTTTGAAGCGTTTCCTGGTTTTTTTCCCTTTTCCTTGAGTTCCCCCTCAAAACTCCCTTCCCCCCCATGCGCAACTCTAATGTCTTTTCCGATCGTTTGCCGCTGACCCCACTCCTAAGCCAGTCATACTTTCCACACGTCCTACTTCTCCCTCCCCGTTTTCCACGGCCACCTTATTTTCCCCCTCCTCGTCTTCCATTCTTGATTTCGCCGAAAGACCTATTCCCTTCCCCGCCCCACCACTGTTTTTTTCTTTCTCTCTCCCTCTAAAGTTTTCCCGCGACTTCGGTGGAGTTTTTTTTTTTTTTCTCTCCGCAGGATGCGCAATCGGTTTTTCTCTCTTTTTTTCCGTCCCCCTTTTTTAAGATATGTTTCGTCCCGCGATCCTGAACCCCCAAGCTTCCCCCCTTTAGCCCCCACTTGATAGGGTATGTCCCTCGTAAGTTTCTCCCCTGGGGGTCCCCGCTTTTCACGTTAACTCGGCAACCACGTGGACCATCTCGGAGGCTTAGTCCAATGCCTTTGTCCCCTTCCCCCCTCTCTAATCTTTTTTGCATATTGCGACTTGTAGACCGTCCTCTTTTTTTTTCTTTTTAACTTTTCTGGCATTCGCGTTTTTTTTTCGCCCCTGCTCTTCCTGAGTCGGTCTACGGCCTTGGCTGGTTCTAAAAGATTCCCTTTCTGTGCCTGGTATCTTTCTTCGGCACGGTCTAGCTTTTTTAGTAG
>Ga0179591_1361553_pt1 | contig 12228 bp, 11 predicted proteins | sample CZOMad2_1_08_16f_FD_182891 | JGI IMG/M metagenome (GOLD analysis project Ga0179591, IMG submission 182891) | Vadose zone soil fungal communities from Angelo Coast Range Reserve, California, USA - CZOMad2_1_08_16fungal (PacBio error correction) | ecosystem: Environmental > Terrestrial > Soil >... | reverse complement strand
GTAGAGATGAACCCCCCAGGGCGAATGGCCAGCGATCGCCCCAACTCGATTCCCTTCTTAACCTTCCTCAGTGATGGACGGCATTGTGTGAGTCGTTTTTATTTTCTTCCCTTCCGAGGAAGGGTTCATTGCTCTCCAGACCCCCCCCCCTTTTTTCCCCTGGCAGGTAGGCTCCCCCCTGGAGCTGCGATGGAGTGCTCAATTGCGGGACATCACCTTCCCCAATAGGCCCACCAAGATTTTTCCTCTTTCCGACTAACTTCCCAATCTGCGGGCGCCTGTTTTTTTCCTCGACTTTTTTTTTTGTTTGCCATTTAACTCGCTAGGCCGACCTATTCTTTTGTGACGAGCCACTCCTAACGTGGCCAGGCCATGTCTAAAGCCTTGCATTTGCTGCCCATGAAAACTTTCTTTCCCAATTTCTTTTTTTAGACCCTCCTCTGAAGTCTCCCGCCCTTTTTCTCTCCCCTCACGCTAGGAAGAATATCCAGGATGGTTGATAAGGTTGAGTGTATTCCCTTATGCCGCCAAGAGAGGTTACGTCTCCTTCCCTATCATTCTTTTAGACTCCTCATAGATTTAGTTTTCGCCTATGTCCCTCCCTGCTGTTTCCTGATGATCTCTTTTTTGCAGACCACATTGGAAGGGATTCATGGGTCACTGGTGTCAAACCGAGATTCTTCCCCCAGTGAACTTGAGATTTCTCTCCCCTCGTCTACTTTTCTTCTTTTTTTTTCTTTGTGGGATATTTTTTTCAGTTGCCGTGATCCTGTTGCATGATTCCTTCCCTCCCCTAGCAGAGCCGCTCTTTCGGTCGCAGTTACAGGTGGGCGCAAATGCCCGCAACCTTACCTTCCCATTGAAACTTAACCATCAAGAATCCGACGCCAACCAACATCTTTTTTTCTCGGTCTTCCCAAGAGTCTCTGTTCCCTCGAGTAGCGCCTGTGTCTACGCACTCAGCCACGGTCAGGTCCCTCTCCCTCCGTTATAGTAAACCCCCTTTTTTTCATACTCTTCGACGCCATCGGCTTATTTCGCTGGCGGATTCTTCAGTGTCACTTGGGTCTGCGGGGGAAATAATACAACGTCATCGAGTGGCACCCTTCCCACTGATCTCCCTTTCTGCGACCCATACTTCGTCTCCCTCCCCACAAACCCCCATTTGATAGGATGAAAAGCGGCACTATTCCTTATCGAGGGCTTGACACTCTCCAATTTTGATCACTTTCTTTGGCGACCCCAGTGTCTTTTCCCGGCAGAACCTGATGCCCTTAAGCCGGTGAACCTGGTGTCAGTGCTTGGCTCCTCTTGCTGCTCGTGGACAATTTTTTTTCTCCCCCCCCCCCAATGTATCGCAGGCTTTGGGTTTCAAAAGTAATCTCATCTTTGTCATGTCCGACTTTCTTTTCCCCTTTGTGCGCCTTTGATTTCCTCTCACGCTTTTCACGTCTTCCCCTTTCGGGGTTTGATCCTTCCCCCCTTGACGTGATCAGGCACTCGTCCCTCCGTTGGGTTTGGGGTTCCTTGTGATGCTTCCCCTCCTTTTTTTCCCAGCAGCACGACAAGGCTTCGAAAAGTATGTACACTCAATGCGCAGCCCTTCGTCTGGTTTTCCTGAGAAACAGAGGTTGAGTTCTGCATTTTTGAGCACTTTGAGATTGCCCCACTCGATTTTTTTCCTTCTTGCCCCGAATTATTTTTCCCTAGAACTCTGGACCTGATCCTTGCCCCTTTTCCCCTGCAGTTTTAAGCACCAATTATAAATTCCTCCTTCAGGCAAAATAAGAGCGACCGACATGCACGATCGGAAGAAAATATTCTACGTATTACTCGCTCTTTTTAGGCCGACCTTTTTTCTTTTTCCGGCCTCGTTCTTTTTTATTGTAGGTTGGCGTTGCTGGGATACTATCCTTCAGTGATAAATGGCTATTGGCTGCTTAGATTCCAGTTTTTTTATTCGCCTCAGAACCGGCGGATTCCTTGACATGATTAAGTTGATTTAACCCCTTCCTTAAAGCTTTTAGCCCCCTCTCCCACCCTTCAAGCGTCTCTTTTTTTCTGAAACTCGACTCGTAATTAAGGGAATTCCGCGTGAGGAGGCGAGGGACATGATCTCGTCCAACGCGGTCGAGGCAGTTCCCCCCTGTGTCTTCCTGGCACCTGTTCTTCCAATCGTCTTTTGCTTCTGATCACATCGTCTCCGGACAAGCACGTGCTGGCCAGTGAGTCTTTTTGGAGACGTCTGTCTCCTCTAGCCGTTCCTCTTCCTCTCCTGAAAGAGGCTTTGCGCGATGGGAAAGCCGAAGCTTTCCCCGACGCGATTACGTCCGCCCCCTCCCGTCTACTGACCACTTCCATTTTTTTGAGCTTTCGAACCCCCTCCTCCCCTTCCCTTTTTTTTTCTGAGAGCCCAGTATGAATTAAGGACCTACCTCTCTCTTTCTCTTATCCTTTGTTGTTTTTTGTCTCTGGATGCCCCCCTTTCGACTTTTTCCCCCAACTGTACTTGTTCCCTTGCTATGTTCTCAGTGCATCCATGTGGCAGTGGCCGACGGTGCAGTGCCGGTCATAGCAGTAGCTCTTGGCGTACCTTTTCCAAAAGCCTCCTTCTCTTTTTAACTAGTTCAGTTATTACTGGAGCCTCCGGCCCCCGCGAGTTCTAACCTCAATCGAACCTTTTATTCTTTGGATGGTTCTCTCATGAAGAACTTTTCCCCTCCTCTTGCACGTAAGCTCTCGTGAAAAAAGGGCACGCTCTGTACCCTTGTAACCTCTAGTCTCCTTCCCTTTTTTTCGCTAGTTGCCTTTCCCCTACATGGCCAGGAGGAGGAAGGATTTTCCCGGACGATTCCCCCCATTTCGGATTTTAGTTTTGGTGACCGGAACCCCCCCCAGAGTTCATTCCCCCTTTCCTCAAGATATGAGTGAGGAGGACCCCTTCCCATTGCAGAATAATTCCTCTCGTTCGTACTTTTTGATCCGCCCCTCTGATACTTCCCCTTCACTATCGTTTCCACCTTTGTAACATTCCCCCCCAATACCTTCCTTAGACTCTATTTCTCGGCCCCCCTTTCTTTCTTCTTAGACCGACCCCGCGATGTATTCCGAAGTGCGATGCGCTCTCGCTGATTTTTTCGTCGCTACATGATTCTTTCTTGGCTTCTTTGGCCCATGCTTTTCCATTATTCCGAAGCTCTCCTTCGACGGGAGTATTGACGCCGACGCGCGCATTTCGCTTCTTCCGAACCAAGCATTTATTCTCGAAGCACGTTAACTTTTTTTTCATGAATTGCTTTCCTTTCTCTTCGGCCCCGATTTGGCGAATTTAAGCCCCACTTCCGTTGTGGGCGTCTTCATCAGTATTCTCTTTCGCTCTTTTTTTTGAATAATTTCTTTGTAGGCGAAGTTGTTTCTTCATCCTTTCCCAGTTATGGAATGCCGCATTTCCGTCGGAAGGAGTTACGCAGCGCTCCCCTCCCGAGTTGCCTCGCGAATTACCCAAATCTTCACCCCCTCCTTCCAAGACGACCCACAACAAAGATATTTATTTCGACTTTCGGCTCTTTCTCGTCGATGACGATCCTTGAAGACGCCTTCACAGTTTTCTTTTTTTTACGTTTTTTCCACTATTTTTTTTTTTTTTCTGCAGTCCCCAGGTGAAGAGTGGGTTGCAGCCGGATTTCATAGTCTAGCGCTGCTTTTTCTATCCACGGTTGTCCTTATAATTGACGTGGGAGCTTCCCACGGCTTCAAACGCCGGTATGTAATAGGTCTTGACTCGGATTTTTTTTCAGCTTACCCCCCCCCCCCCCTACACGGCCACTTGCCATTCCTCATAGCCGCCGATGGCGTCCCGAGCTTATCTGCCGCGTACTGAATTTCATTGTTTGACTCTTGCTAGGCATTTTTTTTTTTTTGGTTAGATTCTTCTTTATCCCCCGGAGGAAATCTTGCGTGAGGGGTTCGACGAGCGCCTTCCAGCCTAGCGAGACTAATCATTTTTTTTGGTAGTTTTTTCGATTCAACTTTTCTCCTTTTCGGGGTTTTTTAATGGTTTTTCATGGAATGCGGACAGTTGGGCTTCTGTAGGCTCATCATGCTCGCGGCCCTGTTCTTTTCCCCTGCGTCCCCCCTATTGCTTTTTTTCCTTTTTGTCTCTGTTGAGGCTTGCATCTTCTGCCGCATGGAAGGCAGAGGACTTTCATTTAGTCGACCCCTGCCGCCTCATGCTCTGCCATACGAGCGGGTTCTTCATTTCGGATTTGCTGCCCGATTTCTTGATGATCTTCCTCTTCCTGATGTCCGTCTCCCCTTCTCTTCGTCCAACGGAATCTCCGCACCTATGCTGGTCGCGCGCTGATTGCCCGAATTTTTTTTTCGTTTGAGACGGCGAGATTGGTACTTCTCTCTTTTGCTTTAAATAGTTGAATAGATTGGCAGCCTGAAATCGTACTCAATGTGTTGGCCGCTTTGACTTGTTGGCCCCTCACGAGGAAGTCTCCATCTCTTGTAAATGTATCAACCACGCCAGGCGCCTCTTTTTGTTTGAATCGTTCTTACTTCCTCCTTTCTCTCCTTTCAAAACTTTTTCTCCTGGTGATGGTGTTGATGGCACGTGAGCTCCTCCAGCCCAGCTGGTTCCGGTGGATCCGGCCTCGTAAGAGTTTGGTTTTTTTGATTGTCTCTGAGCGATTTTTTTTTCCTCCCCTTCCTGTTGCCTCTCCAGCCTTCTTTGTTGGTGTCACAGCCGTACCAGTCGCCCTTGTTTAATCTTTGAAACTCTCTTCTCCCTCCGTTTGTTGTTTCCTGAGAGTCGTTCATTGGATGGTCGCCTGGGTTCTCGGTTGCGCCCCCCATTTTCAATTTCCCACGCATTTTTCTTTTTGTTTTGCTTTTTTTTTTTTTTTCTCTCACCCTGTATCAGTCGGTCAACGGGCTCTCCTCCTTTGGCCAGACAATGACTCGTCCAAGGACGGCATCCACTGCCAAGGAGCTCGCTGGAGGTGCGTCCAAGGTTTCCCTTTCCCAAACTATACGGCTAATCAAACGATGGTCACGTTTTTGCAATTCTCGATTCCCAATCTCCCTCTCTTCTACCGTTCGACATGCGGCATCCTGTGGCGGGTTGGAACATTGCGACGAAGCGTCGTGCGGGAGCCCCAACTCACGGTCCAGCCACATGTCTTACTGAGAGTCCTCCTTTTTTTCCCTCCCTCCTCAATTTCGTCGATCTACCCCTAATTCTTTCCCCCCCTTTTTCGTCGAGCATCAAGATCGACGCTCCCTGCAGATGTGATGAAAAGTGACATTAGGTGGGTCGATAGTGCGCGGCACGACCTGAAGCTCTTCTCTCCTTTCATCTCGTTTGTGTTCGACCTCTTTCCCTTCTTTTTCTCAGTCATGCAAGGGCCCTTCGCGCTACTGGAAAAAAGGCCATTCCATCCGATGCAGCAGGCGCTGCTGCCGCCAACCGTTCCCTCCCTGGCGGACTTTTTCCTTTTTCTGAGATTTGGGCTTTTCCCTCATTCGAGCATGATGTCCTGCTTCCTGACTGCCGCTTTTCCCTTTTTTCTGCACTCCAGGACCAGGTGACCCAGGCCGAAACATGTCGGCATGCTTCCCCGGTCCAGCCAGCAAGAACACGACCCCCCATCCGTCTTGTCTTGTCTTCCGATATTTTGCTAGTCCCTCCGCCCTTTTTTTAGCAGTTTGAGAGTTTTTTCTCCCCCCTCCCCGGAAAAGCCCGTCCATCGTCTAACGCTCATCGACGTGCAGGAATCGCACTCCTCGGACGTCGATTTTTGCCCCCGTTTTTTTTCACCCTTGGTGTATTTTTTTCCCCCTCTTTCCCTAAAAACTTCCATCCAAAGGTCCTGGCCATAATTGGTCCCCCTGCCGTCATTTATTCTTCCCCTAATCAGTTTCCCCCCCACCCTCTTTGATCCCCCCTTTTTACCTTGAAGCCGCACCCTACTCCTATCTGTAAGGAGGCTGACACACCGTGCACATTTTGCATCACTCCACCCCCAAAGATGTTTTTTGGAGACTGTCAGTTCCCTTCTCTTTTTTTGTTTCCTTCCGAAGACCAGGTGTATTTGGCGTCAGGTCTTTTCTTTCTCCTCGGAAACCCGAGCCTACTTTGTGACCGACATCTCTCAGTCTTTCTTTTTTTTCTTGGTTTGGCTAAAAGTAATATTTGATGTGTCTTCGCTATGCTGAGTCGGGGCGTGTGAGACTATTCGTCCTCCTGACCCCTTCTCCCCTTCTTGGAAGTTTTTCCTGCCCTTTTTTCCCCTCCCGGCTTTTAAAGAAGAACCGCGGTCCTCAAGCCGATTGAACTGCCCCGCCCGCGCCGCTCCTTGGTTTTCCCCCCAGTGTTACTTGCGCCAGACAACTTTCCTTTCCCTCACCCCCCTCACCGTCTTGTGTAAAGGAACCTAGGCGGTTCGAGGAGAGTTCTGAAGTGCTCCAACTCGATCGGCTTTCTTTGCTTCTTCTCCTTTGTTGAACGCGCCTTTTTTTTTTTTTCAAATCTTTCATTTCCCCACCCCTTCTTCCTTCCAGCAGAACCTTAGAACGACGGCCGCAAATTGTTCATGTACATTTTCCCAGGTCCCCGCCCCCGTGTTTCCGCATCCTGCATCTGACGGAGCCTGGGGCTGAGATCGACCGTTTTTTGGGTTTTTGTTTTTTTTTTTTTTTTTTTTTGGGCGTGGTGCGGGTGTTTTGGAACCCTTTTAGCTTTCCGTCTTCTCTCCCCCGATCCTCCCATGCGCATATCACGTGATGGTTTCCCCCCCCTCCTTAAGTAGTTTAGGGAGCGAGGAGCGCCGGCTACTTTTTCCCTGCCGCTTTAGTCCTGCTCCTATTTCCCCGCCCCAGTGACCTCCGCTCGCTTTTTATCTTAGTGGCCTTGTATGTGTCTTTCCCGGTAGTTTTTCCTTTTTTTTCTGTTTTTCTTTCTTGCGCGTGGTCTTTTGCAACCGGGTGGGAACCGCTCCCTGACTTCAATCGGCTTTGCCTTCGGTGCTGCAGCCATCGTTCTTCCCCCACTTCGCTCCCCTCCTTCGCTTTTTTCCGCTTCTTTCTGAATACTTATTAGAATGTTGTCTTGCGGCGGCGCTGGGTTTCCCGCTGGGCGACCTTCCGCGCGTCCCCGTTCGAATTCTGCTTCCCTGACCACTTGGAAAAGGCCCCATGGGAGTATGAGAACATCGAACAAGACGGTTGTTTAGTTTCTGCAGTCTCTTCTATGTTTTCCCCCCCCCTTATTATTGTAATCCTCCTGTGTGAGTAGTGTTCCACACACCGAGCTTCATCTGTGCTCGCTGTGAACAACGTTGCTGTTCTATGTTCTCCCTTTTCCTTTGAATCGCAGAGCGCGGTCGGTGCATCTGTATCCTCTGCTGCGTCTCCATGTCCACCTCCGGCCCCTTTCGAAGGACCTTTTCCCTTGAGGTTTGGAGAATTCTTGGCTTCAAAATTGACTTTTAAATTTCAGATCAATCTAGTCTTTTCCTCCCCCTCTCCCTCACTAAGCCTTATTTTTGAAAGTCAGGGTGACGGGTTCCGACCACCGGTGTTTCCACCTTCGTTCTGCCGTAATGTACCAGGTCCCTCGCTCGCCCCTTTGTTCCCACTTTACCATGAAGCCTTTCCACTTTTAGAGGGTAATCTCCGAATTAAGGTCCTGATGGCGATGGCTTTCCACTTGGCGATGAATCCTCACTTTTTTTCTGCCGTACTTCTCTTACCTCTTCCACTCTCGAAAGAACCCACGACTTCATGTGAAGATCCGTGGATCTTTTTCTTTAGCTATCTGAATTTTTTTCACCCAGTTTACCAACCCCCTCTCCTGCCACCCTCCCCCGGCCCCCCCTCTCTCCCTGCGCCAAGAAATTGGATGAGTGATTATCTTGAAGATAACCGGATGATTGCTGCTCCAGTGACCTGTCCCTCTCTTTTTTTTACTTCCTCTTCATTCTTATGGTTTCCGGGAAAATGTCTAGGCAGGCCTGGTTCGAATTCTCTGCGCTTCTTTTTGAGTATTTCTTCCTTCCTCCCTCTGTCAGTTTTCCCGCTTCCCCCTCTTCTTCCAGACATTCTCATAAAAGCTTTCGTCCTTGAAAACTCGATGCCTGTTTAGCATGTTAGCTTACATGTAGCACCATCCTTCCCTCCACCCTTCTCCCTGTTTGGGGCCCTATTTAATAAGCTTCTTTCGTTCCTTAGTGATGGTCTCCCCGTCTCATTCTGAAGGATCCTCCCAATGGCCCAAGGGGTTTTTTATCCTCGTAGACCTCTTTCGACCCCCTTCCGTCTGCTATTCGAATTAAAAAGTTCAATATTAAGTTTTAAAAGTTTACGAACCCCCAACCCCCCATTTCGATGTGGTCTTCCCAGAATTTTGTAGGTATGTCGAGTAGTCCTTTCCGCCTCCTTTCCCTTCTAGGTATAATGATGCATAGGGAGATAAATAGTCGGTTCATCTATCTTCTTGATGACCCAAAGCCAGCGGTGTTTTACAGAGCTTCCCTCTTTTTCTGTCCCCTTGGGTCTTTTATCTCCTCCCTCTTCCGGCTACCGGATTCAGGAGACGCAGGAATATTTCGGCAGGGTTGCATGCTTGTCTGTGCCTTTTCTTAGCCAGGACTTTTTTGAAGTTCCCCCAAAAGTTTGTAAAACTTCCACCGTGCCCCCCCCTTCCATTCTCCCCCTCCAGCTGACTGTTCTGTTCATGAGGTCTCTTTTCCCTCTCCTTGTGTTGTCAGTCTTCCTCTTTGAAGGATTGAGTGAGATGTTAGACTTCGCCAGCTTTTTTTCTTTTATGGACTTTTCAGTTTAATGAGCGCGGCGTCTCATCCCTTCCGGTTTTTTTTTGGGTTTCTTGTTCTGGGACAGACGGAGGTATTACGGGTCAATTTGCCGAGTTGCGTCCCTGGCTTTTTGGTCTGGACCTCTTTGAATTCTCTGCTCCGGCCTCATTCATCTCTTCCCTTCTTTTTCCTCCAACTCTCACCCCTTGGGAGAGAGCTTTCGCGGAGACCGTTTTCCTGCTTCTCTCTCTGTCACTGTCTGGATGGCTTTTTTTAGTCCCTCTTGCCCTACGATGATCTCTTTTCTTCCGCCCGGTCTTGATTCTCCAACTTCTTGGTCCAACGAATAATCGATTTTATGTGATGTTTTTCAGGGCTTTCCGATTCAGGTCGTTCTTTCGTCTCCCATTAATACCCTGTCCCCATCTCGACGTCCTTGGCTTGATGTCTATCTCCCGCCCTTTTTTGTCTCTCCTTCTATTGGTCGTATTGATACAGCCGCTTTGACTTCTAGTTGATTTTTCCGCAATGAAGTCTCCTTAATTAATGGGCTTTTGGCTTTTCTTTTTCTCTGTTTTGCTCCGTCACGCCTTCTTTAGAGTCTCCTGACCCCCGCCCCATAGCTTTTTTCGAGTGTCTTGGCTCTGCGCAGGCCTTTTTTTGTAACCGTCTTGAATTCCTTATTTAGAGGTGTTGCCTTGCGATGCCCTTGGGCTTTTTTGTACGCCTTTTCCTCCCCCATCGCCAGAGCATTCGTGTTGAAGCAGGACGGTCCTCCGGTTTTTTTTCCATTCTTCGTTGCCCTCCCTCGACTTGCTCACGTACATCTCTCCCGCAAAAGGATTGGTCGTTGGCTTGGTTGGTGAGAACACTTTCCCTTTCTTCCTTGGTCATCTTCTTTCCTTTCCCTCTCTCTTTTCCTATCTCCCTTGTTTTTTTTCATTACGTCAAGAAGTGACAAGGGCGATTCCCACCCCTTCTCCTGTTTTTTTCCCCCTCCCCTTTGTGATTTCTGCCTTGGAGGAGAGACTCTGGGGTTCCCAGTATAGCGGTTGCGAAGGGCGTAGGCACTGCCTCCTCGGTTTTCAAGGCCGGCATTCCCTGCACACTAGATGTTCGCGGTCGCAAGGTTCTAACACATACCGGCCATCCCCCTGCACCACTTTTTCCGCTCTTCCTCTAAAACTGAAGACAGATCCCTGCGCCCGAAGATTTGTCTTTTTTTCTTACCTTTTCTTCTCCCCCCGCGGTTGTTTTCTCCCACATCTCCACACCTCTTTCCGATGTTCTTAATCCGACTGCCCCCTAATCAAGCGTGATCCCCCGACAGTACCGCCTTTCCTTTTCTACTCCCCACCTTTTCGCCTTATCTGAGGTCAAGCATGTTCAGCAGGAGGGCCCTTTTGTTTTTTCGATTCCAAGAGCGTCTGTCTCACCTGCCGTTCAATTCCTGTCTCATCCTCGATATTCTTTCAGCCTTGTTCTCTGTCCTCCATCTTTCCCTCCCTTTTCCTGCACTGTTTCCTTTGGTTTTCCTGGAAAACCGTGCCTCAGTTAGATGTTTTTTTGCTGAGCCTCACTCGTCTACGGCGAGACCCTTTATCTCTCTCAGTAGATGTTCTGCAGTATACAATGCCGATTCAGAGCGCACATTTGAGCCCCCGTCTCCCTCCTCTTCTGGTCCTTCCTTTTTCTTTGTCAAAGGTGTCCCCGCAGCCTCATGTTCCCTGCATGTCCTCGGTTTCCCGATGTGCCCCTCCCCCTCCCCACCCAATTCTTTTCTTTCTCTTTCCCCCCCCCTGGCCTTCCCAATTCTTTGTGATCGAGAGAATCGCCCTTTGAGAGAAGTTTATACCTACACCTCGGCCACGCCTCTGTGCTCCTCCATTTCTTTATCGTACTGATCTTCCAGTCCTCATCAATTCATTCTCTTCCACTTCTGAGTCGGCTGGCGGATTATTACGGTGTTTGTTGGGGTGTATGTTTTTCCCCCAAACCCTTTAATAACCCCTTCTCCTCCTTTTCCCTACTTAATAAGGACCGGTCGTACTGTTTCCATGCGCATCTCCAAAGTGCCCTTCAGCTGAGGACATCCTCTCTCTCCGGAGTAACGCTCACGCCCGTCTTCCCTCCCCTTTCCCAATTTTCTTGGAGGGCTGTCCCCCAACGTGCCCCTTTGCCTAATCAGGTACTTAGTGTCGCGCTCTCGGCCGACGTGCCCCGCAGGAAGCCATGACTGGTGAAGCTTTGCTAAGGACCTTTGTCTTCCTCATGTTCCTTGGCCCCCTCTCCCTATTCTTCGATAACAACCTAGTCCCTAACTGTTTCTGTCGTTCTTACCTTCCTTTTGATCTTTTAATTCTAGGCTGGCTCGGGGTCCGGTGATTCATTAAGCATCCTGTGAAAGTAGTCTTCCCTTTTCCTCCTATGGCCGGGGGCCTGATTCCTCCCTCGTCCTTCCTTTCCAGCGCCAGCCGCCATTCCCTCCTTCAAGCTCCCGTCCATCTCGAGAAGTGGGGAACCGAAGGATGTGATTCCATATTTAAAGAGCTACCCTTTTCCAACCCCCTCGTCTTTTTCCCGAGAGACCCCGAGACGACTTGCTCGTTTTCTTTTCTTGCCGAATCCTTCCCACTCGATCGAGTTCTCTGTTAGAATCCTCCCTCCCTGATCTCCCTGGACTAGGATGGCTTCCTCATGCACATGACCCATACTTTCCGCAAGAGAAATTCATGAAGGGCAGGTACCAAAGATCGTCCTCCTTCTCTCCAGCCCCTTCCGACCATCAGTTGTGCCCCTCTACGAGCCTCTTCCTTTTCCGCCTGAATTTTCTGCGTGGCCACGTTGGAAAGCGGGAGCCCCAGAAGTGATAAGAGATAGCTCAGTGACTCACGATATTCTTTCCTTCTTTTTTCAATGAAGTTATTTTCGGTGGTCTGTAGGGTCGAGAGTTGAACCGCAACGTCTTACTCCATGACTGAAGGATCCCCTCCCAAGTTGGCGCCACTCCTGCCCTATGCAGAGAACAACCGCTTCTAGACCCGTTTTTTCCCCTGTCCATGGGCAGTTTGACTCGCAGAGGAGTTTTATTAAATGATGCGTGTCTCCCTTTCTGCTTGGGCATCCCGGACGCCGCTATAAATTTTTTTTGGCTTGGTCTACTTGAAATATCTTTAAAGACCGCTTTCTCTCGATTAGAAGTTCCCGGCGCCCAAGGGCTGAAGCAATGATTTTTCCCTTTGCCTCTGCTCGGGGGACAGCTAATGTGGAGACGCCCCGAGGTTGTTCGAGGAAAGTTTGTCGCTTACAAAGACCGTTGCCCCCGCAAATGGGCGTCCCAAGCTCCGACATGCCGCCAAGTTACGGTTTTGACGAGCGAGCAGCTCATTCAATTACCTTTTACCCCCAT
>Ga0179591_1304600_pt1 | contig 12228 bp, 20 predicted proteins | sample CZOMad2_1_08_16f_FD_182891 | JGI IMG/M metagenome (GOLD analysis project Ga0179591, IMG submission 182891) | Vadose zone soil fungal communities from Angelo Coast Range Reserve, California, USA - CZOMad2_1_08_16fungal (PacBio error correction) | ecosystem: Environmental > Terrestrial > Soil >... | reverse complement strand
AAAGCTTGAGCCAGTCGTGCTCTTCTCCCGTCAGGTCCTGGAAGGTTTTCCGTCGTCCTTTCCCCCGTCCCTCGCGCTGAGGTAGAGATAGGACTGTCCCTTTTTCTCTCGGTCAGAGATGTTCCTTTTTTTCCAGAGGAAGACGGCGGCACTTGTCCTTTTCTTCCTGAGCAAGGCTGCATGTCCCGACGAGCCGCGCACGGGGGAAGGCAGACACCCCCCCTTCGTAGCCAAGTGGAGAATTTTCTTTTTTTTTTATGTTAGGCAGGAGCCCCCGTACCTTTTCCCCCTTCCTTCCTGGTCATGTCCCCCTCGGAATGAATAGTCCCCTGGCCCCTTCTCTGGAGGGCGTTCGGGCTCACTCCCCCTTTTTCCATGGAAGCTGTACACCCGTCCCCCTCCTTTCATCGATAAGGTCCGCGACGTCTTTTGTAAAATGAGACAGCAGGAGACAAGTTCGTGGACGAAGAAGTCGCAATCTTCGTCGTACAGCCCCCTTTCCCATCTCCCCCCCAAGAAGACCTCTCTGCTTTCCCTACGTCTGCAACGAAAAAAAACGATTTTTTCTGGCGTTCATCAGGATCGGTAATAGCAAAGTCCTTCCTCTTTCCCCTCCCTGAGTTCCTGAGATTAATCAAGTCATCTCCCTCCTTTTGGTCCCGAACTACCTTGTCTTCCGGACAACTTACGCAACACACAAGACGCCCGACATCAATGGATATCTTCTTCCATGCACTTCACGCCCCTTTTTTTTCTAAAATCGTAGAGCCCTTTTTTCGCTTTTCCCAAACAGAAGCTCCTCCGCCCACCTGCAGATGTAAAAGATAAGCCTCCCCCTCAAGTGGATCCCCTTTTCCTACCAAGTCTTTTTGTCCTGGATCAAGATCCCGCTCCCCTTTTCCCCACCCTAGCACAGACCTACAATGTGAACGTAAATGACTTTTCCTTTGTGAGGTCGGGTATGTCTTCCTTTCGGTGATACAGGCATGCCCCTGTTCTCTTCGCGGGTTCTTTCGGTGCTGGATTTCGAAGGGAGATGCTCTCGTGCTCAAGGAACAGCGGGCGGCGTTTTTTTTACGTGCTGGGTGCGGACTCCCAGCGCAAGTCGAGCAGCAGATGCACGCTGATTGGCCTCTTTTTTCAGAAGTTAATAACAGTCCTCCTTTTCCTTTTTGCAGGAGGAATGTGTTCTTTTTCTGCTTTCCCTCCCCCCGCCTGGAGGCGTGGTGGTGGAAGGAAATTGCTTCCTTTCCCCTGCCCGGACCTCGCAGTGAGTTCCCTTCCTCCGTGGGCAAGATCCCGTCAACTTCCCTTTTTGTTTCTCGTTCCTGTGAACGGAGAATGAATAGTGAGAGGAGGGTCGGTTTCCCAGTCATGAAGAAGCTTTTTTCCTCTGTGGCGGAGGCTGGAGCGAGCCCTCCTCTTTTCTTTTCCTCTCCATCAACGATTGAGTTCCACCGAGAAGTTTGAGTGGCTTCCCTAGGAGATGACAGGGACGGTCTTGTCTTCTTCTTTTTTTCCGTTAACACGAGGCCTGCTTCCCCTCCCGTGGTGGTGTCCGACCTTTCCTTTTTGCCCCCCAAGCCCTGTTCCGTGAGGGGATGACAAATTGCTTTTTTATGCCCTTTTTCCAGGGAAGCACCTTTTCTCCCCCCCTGCAGGTCTCCCTTCCCTCCCCCCTTCTTGCTGGGAAAGATAAAACCCATTCACTTTCAGCACGTAAGCTTGTCCCTTCCCCCCTCCCGAGCTGATGCCGTCCCTTCCTCTTCTTATCAGGGAAAACAAGGTTCACCCTCCCCCGAGGATGCAAGTGACAAGATTCATCCCATTTCTTCCGGACAGCAGGCACATTTTTCCCCCCCCTTCCGACCGGAGCTCCCTGTTTTTGATGCTTTTTCCTCCCGAGCCAGTGAGAAGAAGGATACGCTGTCACCCTCGTAAACCACCGTGAAGCCCTTTCTTGCTGAAGACAGCTGGCGGATCGATCCTCCCCTTTTTACCTCTGAGATGAAAACCGCCGCGACCAATAGAAGGAGATCGTTTGATCCCCCCCTCAACGTACAAATACGCCTCCCCCTTTCCCCCCTGATAAGACAGACCCCACTCTCCTTTGATCCCCTGTACAAGGTAACTGCACTTCTGATCGTGCTCTGAAATCATAATAGGAGAATGAAAGTTTAGCCCCCCCTCCCGGATAGACGAAGAACTCACTCCCCCCCCGCCTAAGCGAATGTTATAGATCACTTTTTTTTTCTGATTCACTTTCTTTCCCCGGAATGCGTGTCTTTATCCCTTCTTAACAGCAACAAAAACTTCAAGTTTCTGTTCTTTCCCCGCACAAGCACAACAATCAAAAGGAGTCCCCCCCTCACCTACGAAAAGCATCCCAGACCTTTCCCCCTCTCCACACGGAGGATTTTTCGCTAGTTTAAGGTTAAAAGTATACTGATGCCGGCTCCAGGCCTGATATTTCCTTCCCTGTCTTTTGGCGGCTTCCTCCCTTCGAGTAGCCTTACCCATTTCCTATGGTAGTTGTTTATTGATGTTCTCGTCGTGTAAATGGCCCCTCCTCTACCTCTAGCAGTCCACTCCCCTTTTTCATTCGGACCGACTTCCTCTTTAAGAACGCTGCAGATGAGTAAGACGCAAGCTCCCTTGGGAAGTGACATGGTGGAGACGCCCCCCTTGTCATAGGCAACCGACCTGTTCTTTCCCCCCCTGATTTGTAAGAGACAAGGTTTGCGTCTTCCCCCGATGCATCAGGAGTCGGCGAAAGGTAATACTGAACCCCTTTATTTTTAACAGAAAACTTATTTGACGTCCTTTTTCTCTCCGCCCTTCTCTCTTTTTTCTTTGAAGTTGCCGGAACCTTGGAAAAGGGATGAATAAGCTGGTCTTAACTCTGTCTCTTTTTTCGACAACGAGAAGCTCTCCTCCTTTTTTTTGTTGAGAGAGATTCTTGTTTTTTCCCTCTTGGAAGAGGGCCAGTGACCCTCCACCATGAACCCTCTAAAGATTCCTTCCATCCCACGTTAAGAGGCGGCCTGTTCGTCTCCCTCCTCTCCGTCAAGAAGTTTGATGTCCCGATTCCCTTTCCGATAGGGAACCCTCTCCTCTCCCCCCTTATGCTCCTTTTAACGCGAAACCGTTTCCTCTCCCCAATATGCAGAAAAGTTCAGAAGGGAGGTTTCCCCTTTCTGTAAAACCTTTCTCTGTGGCGTATGACACCCTTTACCGTCTTCCCTAACTCACCCCTTTTTTTCTTTTTCGTTCATCAGCTTCAGGTTTCCTTACCTTTCAGCAATTACGTCCGGGTTCGTGTAATCGCGGGAGCCCCCTATCAGGAACGGTTTAAACTTTTCTTCTCCCATCAAAATCAATAAAACCAAACTCCCTTTCTTGAAGCCCAGGTCCCTATTTCTGTGAGAGACAACAGGGAGAGGAATAGACATTCCCCCCTCTTTCCAGAAAGTTAGACTTCCCACCCACCATCGAGTCCTTCCCCTACGACGTGTTGAAGAAGTTTCTCTGGGAGGATGGGTTTTCTTGAAGGTTTGTGATTGAAGGAGAAGGGTGCTGGTTGTGCCTCCTGGTAAGAAAAGACGTTCTCCCCCTCCCCTATACAGAAGGGAAAGTCTCTTTTTCCTCCCCCACAGAGGTGCTCCCCTATAAAATGAGAAGTAGTCTTGTACGATTGTCTTTCTTAGCTTTCGGGGGGAGGGATGCGGAACAGGGCCTCCCTTCTTCTGAGGGCGGCATTCCCTCTTCATTCCCTTCCTTTTCCCTCCCGGCGCAGAGCGCTTTTGGCTCCCTTGACTTTCATGGTGCAGAAGGCCTGGCGAGGCCTGAGGGTGGACTTTTTGTGAAAGACGTTGACCATTTGCTCTTGTTTCCAGCCAAGGCCGTTTTCCTTCTCTTTCCTCGATAAGCCCTCTTCTCTCCTCCCCCCCTTTTCAGTTTTTTCTTCGTACGGGGGTCCTCGGGGATTTTTTTCCCCCCCCCTGCAGTAGGGATAAAATAGGTTTTTCGTCCCTCAGCCAGAGGACGGGAAGACATTTTCCCTCTGTCCGGATGGCCGGAACTTTCCTTTTTCTTCGCCTCTGGTAATGGAGCCCCTTTTCCTCTTTCTTGTCTTTGTGAACTGCCGCAAAGGTAAAAGCGGGAACGGTCTCGGGAGATGGCGCTCTCTCTTCTCTTTTTTCCTGCGGGACCGGGTCCTTCTCTTTATGCTCTTGCCCATCCCCGTAGGGCCTGGAATGAGGGAGAATTCTGCGTCTTTTTTTTCTTTTTTCCCTGACCGCTCCTTTTCCCTTCCCTCCAGACGGCCTTTTTCAACAAAATCGAAAGCTCCCTTCTCCGATGTAGGAACACCACCCCTAGAGGGCACCGTCCCCTTTTTACCCCTTATCCGGAACGTCCCACTTTCCCGTTCATCTAATCGATAATATACCTCGTAACCCTTCTTGTGTGACCGAACTAATCTGTTTTCTTATCCTACAGATAAGGCTTCTTGGCGGAGCGCAGCCTCCCTCTTCCTCCCAGTGCGAATGATACCAGCCTCCTCAAGTACGAAGCGTTTTCTGATCGTTAACCCAGTTTCCCCTTCTCACACCGACCTTGGTCCTTGTCCCCTACTGCCCAAGTTGAAGGATTCACCCTCCCGGCGATTGGCACAGTCCTTCGGACCTGCCCTTTCCCCCCCATCTCACAACCCCTTTTGTCCCCCGCGACCACACCGAAAACAATTAAGCCTCGACCTGTTATCGGAAGTCGTTGCTCTGCCTGATGATAGATCCCCAGCGCTCCTTTCCTCTTCTCATCGACTTGAGCTGTACCCTTCCCCTCCGCCCCCGCAAGTAAAGATAGCCGCATATTTTTAGCTTTTTTTCCTAGCATATCCGCGGCCTGCCATCCAGACAGCCGGTTTCCTTCCCCCCCCTTCGATCATTTTTCTGGGTCAGACCTGGATCCCCCCCCCCCTCTCCCCCTCCCCGAAATACCCACCCCCACCAGTTAATAATAGGTCCTGATTATTCCTCCCACAGTAGGATGCGAGGGTTCCGGACATCATCCCTTTACGAAGGAATGGGGGTTTCCTTTCCTTCTCCACGTGCGGAGACTTAGAGTGCGGGGGAAGCATTGAGTGTTTGCCCTCGGTTTTAGCCCCCCCAAAAGCTCGACGTCTTTTCCCACTATTCTTTTGGGCGTGACTTCCCCTGGGGTGCTTAAGCAGAAAGTCCCGAGGTTTTGTGGGTGAAAGTTCTCCCTTTTTTTCCTTTTAGGGTACAGTTCTTTCTGGTACTTCCCCCTCTTAGCTTTGTGAAGAGAAGGTCCCCTTCCCTTTTTGGGCGGCGGTGGCTTTTTTTCAGTTGGCTGGGCGATGACCCCTCGCCTTTTTTCTTTTCCGTCCGCGAAACAAGCTTTTTTTCCCTTTGCGGACGTAGTCGTGGACTCATCCCGTTTTCTTCTTGGGGAGCAGGGTGAAATTCTCGGTCTTTCAGGACTGGCCCCTCGACTTCTCGTCCAAGAAAAGCCCCCTGGGAGTTTCTCATGTAAAGGACGATTCCTTCCGTCCCTTATCGATGAACTTCCCTTTTCCATCTTAAAGGTTCGACTGAGTGTCTTAGCCCGAACGCCCTCCTTTTCCTTCCTTGGGAATGATTTCAGCCTCTTTCCCCAGACCGCGTTTACCCTGGTGTCACCGTCGGGGATAATGATAAAGACGAGGGCCCTCTCCCCTTGCTAGTCGGTGTGATCTTTTTTTGCGAAGGCCCGTCGCTTCTCGTCCTTTCAGCAATGAAAGCCGGGACCTCCTGACCTACCTCCAAGTGCCAGCAGTAGTAATCGATATCCCCCCTGCTCCCCCCTGCTTAACAGAGCTGCAATCCCTCTTTTTCCCTCTAAGAGAAAGCAGCTCTTTTCCTTGCCCTCCGTGACCCACCTTTCCCTTTCCCACGGTCAGCACGTGACTGGACTCAAGCTTATCTATATCCTTTAAGCTTTTTTTTTTTTTCTGAGATAAGATGAGCAAGTTCGTTCTTCCCCTTTCCTTTCTGGCAGGGTGGCACGGCTTCTTAATCTTTTCAGTCCCTCTCTCTGCGGTAGCCTTCCTTTTTTGGATGGAAGTGATAGGTAATCCTGTTGGCCGACTCTTCTCTTGACGGAGGGCACTTGTTCTTTCTTAGTCCCGGATGGACAGGTCTTCCCCCTCTTTTCTTCTTTTTTTCGCAAGGGCCCTTCGCACGTTGATAACCGAAGAGACTTTGGTGAACTCTGCCGCGACGGATTAGCATTCCCCCTTTCCGTGGGCCCCCCCCCCCCACTAGTTCGATGGCCAGGTCCTCTGAATCCGTCAGACGGTGTAAAGTCCTGTTTGGTTCGGGATAAAGTCCTTTTGTTGCATCTTATTTCCTCTTCAAGGAACCCGCCTTCGATAAGGTCCGCAGAGTAGAGGGATCCCACATCCTCAAGCATGGTGATGTGGTTTCTCTCTCAGATCCAGTCCCGGTTTTTTCCCTCCCCCTGAATGCCCATGCTCCCCCCCCTGCAAGCGAGGATGAATTCCAGACCTCCTCCCCGGAAAAAACAGCTTCTTTCTCTTTTTTCCTTCGGCTCGGTCAGAGCCCCTCCCATTTTCCCCCCTCCCCCCCGGATTTAATGGCTCCTCAACTCATCGACCCCCCTTGAAAGCACTTGGACAATGCAAAACTGGTAGATGGGACACCGACAACCCCCCTTCCGGAAATGGCTGCTGACTGTCTTTCCTTAACGAAAACCAGTCCTTTCCCCTTTCTGTCGATCACGGTGGGGTCGCAAGAGATGAACAACCCCCACATTTCTTTCTCACCCACCGCAGCGTTTCCCCCCCCCCCCTGAAACAATCCCCTCCTTTTTCCCCCCTGCTGTGAAAACAAGTACCCCCTTCTTTTGGACCAAGAGAGACTGAAGAGCATGTCAAACCTTCCCTTTTCACGTAGAATGACTAATATTTCTTCTTTTTATGGCTGCCTGGTTCTTCTTTCCAGGCAATGACCCCAGGTCTATCGAGGAGGTACCACCCTTTCTTTAGAAGAGGAGATTCTGGATTTGCTCTTTTTTTTACCCTCTTTCGTTGAGGTCGTAGCGCTTTTTCCTTGATGAAGGAAGTTCCCGAGGACTCCTCGCTGGAAGAAAAAGTTTTTTTTTTCCCTCTCATAAGAGGTGCAGCATTTTTCCCTACTTTATTACTTCACGCGGTGCAGGATTCCTTTTCTTTTTTTTCTCGTCCAGAAAGACGGTGGAGGCCTTCTTTCTCTTACAGAAGGACTCCCTCTCTTTTCCAGCAGTCCTTCCTTCCCTTGTGCAAGATAGGAAAATTCCCCTGGGTGATGGGGGGGAACCCCTCTCTCATGAATAGTGAGAGGAGGTATTTCCTCTCCAGCATTCCTTGTCTTTTTTTTCTCTCTTCGACGTGAGAGGAGGATGTCTCCCTCCCTTGAGTGTAGAGCACTAAAAGTCCGGATTGGCCTAATTTTAGGATGGAGATGGCAGCTTACTTTCTATCCGGGACGGGCTGGTTGTATTTCCTCTTTTCACCGCGGAATGCCTTCGCCCGGTGGTGGTGTAAGAAAGCTCCCCGACAAAGGAAATGTACGTGAGGGGATGACCCCTTCCTTTATTAGGAGCGGTAAATTTCCCCTTCTCCCCCGGCAAGGAGACCATCCCTCCTGCCTACCTGCGGGATGGGCAAAGAATAAAATAGCTTCGAAGGTCAGATTTACTTCCCCCCCCCCCTGCGATGTGACAGTCCTTCCTCCTGGAGGAAGGGCCACCCCCTCCACCTGCGGGCAACACAGAGGATGCAATGAAAAGCTTTAATGGTTCCATTTTCCTCCCCCCCCGGAAAATAACCCGAAGAGCCTCCCTTCTTTTTCTTTTAAGAATGGGCCGCCCGACCCTTTTTCTCCCCCCGACGGATAATTGCTCCCCCCCCGCGGACAACCCGAGAAGAATGAGTGAGCGGATTACTTATCAGGAACTCTCCTTAGCTGAAAACCTGGCCTCCTTGACACTTTCGTCAGTCTCAGTTAGAGATGGAAACTCCATCCTCCGAAAGCGACACATTTTCCACAATGAAAGCATGCTACCCCCCCCCCAAGTCCCTTTTCCTGATGAATTGGATGTTCTCTATAGTGCTAGACCTCCCCTTTTCTCATCCAAAGGTGCCGACCTCCCTCCCCCCGCAAGGATAGCCGCCTCCCCCCGAATAAAAAATCTCTTTCATTTATAGGAGCCTTGGCAATGCTTCCTTTTTCCTTCTTCGCCTGAAATGATTCCAGCCCCTTTGCCTCGTTTCCGCACCAGAAAAACCAAGAAAAAGAGCCCGAACAACCCCTTCCCAGCAAAAGTGGTTTTTTTCCACTGCGAGGGGCTCCTCTTCAGGGTTTCACCGTCTACCTGGAGGACGGAAAAGGTATCTCCCCATGTGGTGAGGCTCCCCTGCTGCGTAGCCTTGAAGTACTTCCCTCCTGGTACGTTTATTGAGTGGGAGGGCGGCTAGTCCCCTAACTTGGCCTCCCCTTCCCTAATCGCTCCGCGCTCATCATAAACAGGACTACTTTTTTTTCCCGACGTTACGAAATTTTCTCCCCTGGCGCTGATTACGCATATTTTTTAAGTGGGACTCCCCTTTTTGCAGGAAGCCACATAGCTTTTTCCTTTTTTCCTGCAAAAGACATGCGCCCGTTTCCCTCTACGCGTACATGGTTGGGGGAGAGCCTTGCCTGTCTTCTCCGAGGGTAATATACGTGAAATTTTTCCTTTTTTTTATAAAGACAAACTTTTTTCTTTTGCTCTTCTTCTGAGAAGAATCAAGGGCTCTCTCTTTCAAGTGCGGACTAGGTATAGGTGGACCTGAACCTCCTGGAATATGAAAAGAGTTTCTTTCCCTTTTCTCCTCTCTTTAATTCATCATCAAGTTTTTTTTTTTTTTTCTCTCTTTGTAGTGGTCCCCTCCAAGCGCGTGAAGAGGAAAGGCCATCGAATTTCTTCCCCCCCCCCCCCGCCGATAAAGAGGCCAAAGTACTCCCCTTATCCATTGAGAGGAGACAGTCTCTTCCGAAGTTTGATGTTTCCGATCCTTCCCTTGATAGGACCCTCGGCTCCCCCTCTCTTGCAGACCCGCAACCCCTCCCTCCCCCTTTGTAGCGTAGCCAACTCGCCCTTTTTTTTCCCTTCAGTTTCGGTTGCCTCTTTACCCCTTCCCCCACGCTATGTGCGTCTGCCAAAATGTAACCACCCCTCTTTATGCGGCGTAATCAGCTTTTTTCTTCTTTCCTTTTATTCACGTCGGTCCTCCCCTTCCTTCGGGTTAGTTTGTACTTAGCGGTGGGAGAGATTCGATACGGTTTCGCCCCCGTTTCCAAGGACGAGCAGCCCCCATAAACAACTCACCCTTTTTTCTTCCTTAAGGTTCCTCATGGGCTGTAGAGAGCAAAAAAACATCTTCTCGAAGGAAGCGGGTCTTTCTTTTTTCAAACCCTGACCTTTTCCTCCCCCCCTAAGCGTGTGCAGCGTACCGCTTCTTGGTAGGAAGCCTTTTTCTTTTCCTTTCGCCTGGTGTGGGTGGTGGTTGGGTTCCAGACCGAACGGGCTTGGACTTCCTTCTCTACTGGAAGTCGGTCTTTTTTTCCCCCCCTTTTGCTAATATACCGCTTTCTTAGTACTTTGTTAAGTAAGGTTTTGCTTCGAAGAAGGGCGTGGGGGTACGGTTTCCAGTGTGGAAGGAGAATCGATTGTTCCCCCCCCATGGGAAGTAGGAAGATCGCTTTTCCCCTGGTAAAGGTCATCCTCTTGCGGCACCTCGATGGGGTTTTCGCTGCTTTCCCTGGTTGAAGAAGGACTTTTTCGAGGGTGAAGTTCAGTTTCCCCTTCTCCCCTAGCGGAATTACGAAGTGGTAAAATGTTAAGGTTCGGTTAGTAGTGCTCGCTCCTTCCTCTTTCCATGAGAAACCCTTTTCTTCTACTTTTTCCTCCCGGGAGGGTGTGCCCCTGCCTTTGGGATTAAATGGATGAGGGAGTCCTTATAATTTCTGGTAAGGTTAAATCCTTTTTTTGGGGGGGAGGGGGTGTGGGGAAAAAAGCCCCCCACCCCCCACCCTATCCCCAAACAAACTAAAAAAACAAAAAAAAAAAAAACAAACAAACACCCCCCCCAAAACCCCCCCAAAAAAACCCACCCCCACCCCCCACAACACAAAAAAAAAACCCCCCCCAAAACATAAGAACCCAAAAAACACACCCCCCCCACACACCACCCCCCCCCCCTTCTCGGGTGATGTGTGCCTGGCTGAAGGGAAGATAACATATGGCCCCTGGTAATGGCAGCATCTGGGTTCCTTTTTTGGTTGCCCTGACTCCCATTCCGGGCCGCCCCTTGATCAGATTTCTATCCTCGCTGCAAGCTGAAGCGGTCCGTTAGTTTTTTTTGAGGATGGACAAGCCCCCTTTTTTCCTTGGCATGGCGGTGGCACGTCTTTTTTTTTCTTCCCATGACAGCGAAAGAATAACGCCGCCGGATTCGCCTCTTCCCCCCCGGGAGTTGTAGCCCCTTTCTTTTTCAACCCCCCCCCTTTTTTCGGGCAACAGCCGTCCGGTGAAAGTACCCACCAAGAAAGGCTGTCCTTTTCTCCTCTCAAGCTCAATCTCCCACTTCTCTGTGTGACGGGCACCTCATTCCATGAGAGAACGACCTGCTGCGGCGAGATTTTCCCGATAGACCAGCGCCTCTTCTTTTCTTTTCTTTCCTAACAGCCGCCATTTTCCCCCGGCGCACGTAGGGTATGCTCGTGAAAAAGGCTTCGTCCCCTGGCAGTTGCACGATCTTGCACCTTTTTTTTTTCCGCCAGGGCACTCCCCCCTGTTCTTTTCCGGGAAGTCCTTCTTCCCCAGTGTCGTCACACAAAAGATCACCCGTTTCCTCCTGAAAAAAAGAGACAACCATTTTCCCCCGTCAGTGTCCGTCCCCCTTTTTTTCCGTTGCTTTTCCCGCCGCTGATGATCGATCCAAAGCGCTTCAACCCCCTGCCTTCCCTCTGCCCCGTCCGTCAGCAGGCTTTTTCTCTTTCAGACGACCTCTTTTTCCTCGGCAGCCCGCCGAGCAATCTAATGCTACATACCTGGACGGACCCTCCGTCTCTTAGGGTAATGCCTGGATACCCTTCCCCCCTTCAGCCATTAACCAGACCTAGTAAAAATAGTGTAAGGAGTTTGTCTCTTTCTCCTTTTTTTTTTAAGGATGATAGTACTCTGTCCCCTCGACGGAATTTTTAATTTTTTTCCCCCTTTCTCCACCCTTGGGACTCGTCTTTCTCCTGTGTGACGCTGAGGTTTCTACCGGAGGCGATGAGAGGTTTGGTCCTCCTTCTCTCACCACCTCCCTAGACTCTTTTCAGTCCCCTCTTTGGTGGGAGTGAATTTCCTGCGGGGAGGGGGTTCTTCCTTTTTTGATGGAGGGCGTCTTTGGTTTTTTCCGTAGTTGTCCAGGACCTTTTCCCCAGTTATTTCGGGAAGGACTTGTAGAGGTTTTTTTTTTAAACTTTTAACTCATTTTCTTTGGCGGCGGTGGTCTTTTCCCCCCTTCTCCTCTGGAAGGTTGACTTCCCCTCCACAAGATGGGTGAGTGAGGGACAGTTAGGTTTTCTTCCCCAGAGCGGGCTGTCTGCGGTTAGCCTTTTCCTCCTGGGAGGTCAGGTCCATTTCTTTCTCTGCGAATTTCGTAAAATCAACCCCCCAGGCGTTATACGCTTGTTTTCCCTTAAGACGTAGCGGACCTCTTCTCCCCCTGCGGGTAAGGGGACCTTTTAAAGTGTCCTGAGTGCGGCTTTTTTCAGAACGCCCCCCCCCTGGTAAACCCGCTTCTTCAGGTCCCCTTCGGAACCTGGAAGCGTCATCTGGACACAGTGGGTGTCCTTTTTTTATTACTGCTCAAGTTTTCTCTTCTCTTTTCACCTTATACACTTTGCTTTCCTGGTGATCGTGAGAGGAAGGAAGGACGTGGCCTGCCAGGCCAGACGGGACTCCTCCCCCCTTTGCACGACCGTCGTCCCTCCCCCCCTTCTTGCAGAAACATCTCTCCGCTTCCCTCCCGCGAAGGCAAGGAACGCAGAGCCTTTTTGCCTCTGAGGCATGCTCTCTCCCACCACTTAAAGGACCTGCCGTTCACCCCCCCCCTCCTTCTTTCCCCTCCTT
>Ga0179591_1274382_pt1 | contig 12228 bp, 14 predicted proteins | sample CZOMad2_1_08_16f_FD_182891 | JGI IMG/M metagenome (GOLD analysis project Ga0179591, IMG submission 182891) | Vadose zone soil fungal communities from Angelo Coast Range Reserve, California, USA - CZOMad2_1_08_16fungal (PacBio error correction) | ecosystem: Environmental > Terrestrial > Soil >... | reverse complement strand
GAGATCCTGGAACCCCCCCACAGGGATTCTTCAAGGGAAGGGTCGTCCCCAGCCGTTCTTTCCCACCTTCGCCCAGATCCTTGCAGGCAGAACCTCTTACATCCCCGTTTGAACTGGCTCAAATGCGGCGATTCCCCTTTGCAATTGTTTTGTGTTAGTCCCCCCACACGGGAATCCCCACAAGAAACAGTTACCAGACTGAGAACTGGCGTCCCCCAGTGTGATCTCTGCGGTTTCCCCCTCTTTTTCTCTACCTTTCCATGTTCTGATAGCCATACCAAGGAAGTGCCTTTTTCTGACGCCCCCCCTCCCCTGCCCCCCTCCCCCCCACGCAGGATGGTACCGTGGAGTCAACTCGCCCCTTTTTTCCACTGTCTTCTTTATTTCGCGGGCGCCATTTAGTCGCCTTTGATTCTTTTTAAAAGTCCTGATCCTCGTTTGACTTTTTTTCCCGCGGTCACCTTCCCCATCCTTCCTCTGCTTTTTTTAAAGAGCAATTTTCATTGTCGAGTGGGCGTGTCAGCCCCCTGAGAGTTACCCCAGCCTTTGCGGTTCCGGTTGCCAAAATGCTCTGTGGTTTTTTTTTCATATTAGCCACTCCGCTGAGAGTGTGGAGTTTCCCCTTGGTTAAACTTGTTCTGTCAGTCCCTTTCGTGCCCTGCATGCTGCTGCGCTGTCCCAAAAGGGCAAATAGGACCCAGTTTGGCGATGCACACTGGTCATCACACGTGTTTTTCTTCGTTCCAAAACTGAACTAGGCTGACGTTATATTGCTTGCCTTTCTCGTCATTCTTGCGTACGCAGAAATCAAGGGGATCGTGTCCATTCCTGCACGCCCCCCCAAGTCCCAACAGACCAGGGAAAGAAGGACAACAGAAATTTTTCACGTGCTGTTATCGCCCCGAGAAACCTCATTGGCCACAGCAATGACTGGATTTCCCAAAATTGCGCTTTTTTCCCTCTGATGCAAACGAACCGTTTAGGTTTTCTTATAGATGATCCCCTTTTTCCCACCAGTTTGCCCCCCCATTTTTTGTCCCCTATTTGGACGAATTTGTTTTTGCCCCATCTTTTAAAGCTGTAGCCTTCAAAAGCAGTTCCCGTTTTGCCATACGTGTCTTTTCCTCCCTCATTTTGTGCCGAATTCACCCAGGCTTTCCATGCTTTGAGTTCATTGCTCGCGAAGGACTGACAGCTCTTTACAGTCGAGTCCGTCTTTTTTGTTTCAGTGAGTTGGTACGGCCAAGTCGAACGGCACTAGCCCGTTCACCCCGTGCTTCCCCACCCCTCTTTATTTTTTGCTCCTCCAGACTCCGACGTCGAACGGCCCCGATTTTTCATTCCCCTTTTGTTGCAGCCCAATCTCCCAACGAGACTTAAGCCCCAATCGGACCCGGCCGTTTCTTCCTTTTTGCCCCCATCCGTTTAAGACTTCGCGCCCAGACTGCCGGGGTTTTCGTGTGGATGAGAGAGAGCCATGTATTTTTAGTCAGCGCACCGTAACCCTTCTACCCAAACCAACCTTCCTTTGGGCGTCTTACCCCCCCTCTCTCCCGATACGGATTAGTCCATTGGACTGTCAGCAGCACATAACCAACGCCTTCTTCACTCGAAAAAAGACTTGTGTTTCCTGCTGTAGTATTCTTCCTTGTTCCTCTGTCCGGCAATTTCAGTCTCAGGGATGAGGGATGTTCCGACTTCCTTTCCCCCCGCGACCTGACCATCCCCTCCAACGACCTTTTTCATGCACCGGCTCTTTTCGCGTTTTCAGTTTCTGCCCGAGATGGCGAAGTAGTTTTTTTTCTTTTTTTCCGCCCCATTTTCCTCTTTCGCAGACCTCCCCTTTCAAGGCCGACCTTCTCCGCCCGTCCGGCCGCAGGACGCGTTAAGTCGAATCTTTTTTGGCCGGCTCGGTGGGTCCGCCACGTCAAGACCCTCTCCCCTGTTACTCCGTTTTTTTTTTTCACACCTAGACGTTCGAAAACACCCCCCGCCTCCTTCCACTTCTATTTTTTGCGCCTTGTCTGACATCCGTCATTTGTAGTCCCAGCCTCTGAAGGGCCCCGGCCTTCCGCCTTGTGTGTAAAGCTTTGAGCATTTATTGCAGGAGTTTTATTTTTCTCCCATCATCTCTCTCCCCCGGACCCCGTCTTGCCTCCCCCAATCGCGCTTTGCAGGAACACTTTATGAGTTGTTAATACCCTTTGGAACGAATTTGGGCTTTCCCACAGATGAGAATCTTTCCAAAACAGACTTTTGCAATACCCCTCACTGTGTTGAATTTTCAAAGGTGACCACGTAGTTTATAAAGCCTGTTTGAAAACGAAGGATTTCTGGATTTATTTTACCAGCTCTCCTTTATCGTCTTCCTTTCCGGGTCCAAAACGCTGTCGCACACGAGGCTCCCCAGAGCAATTCATTGTCCGGCATTGTTTCGTCAAAATGGTATTTCCGGGAAAAACGTGAGCTAGATACCCTTCTGTACCTTCCGGACCTTCCTCCCGGGATCAGATTCTTGCTGTGGCAGCGATTTCATGGCTTGCACTGCGGTGTGTTCCTCTTTCTGACGTCGAGTTTTTCGCGATGGCAGGAGTTCTTTCTGCTGATGTTCCTATCAGATTCACCTGTTTTTCCCCCCGTTATCTTCGTCTAGTCCCCACCCGTTGTTTTCTCACTATTCAGTCCCCCCCCAAGGTATCCTTTTGATTAGAATAAAGCTCCAACGTTCTTCTGTTCCTCTTCCTTTTTGAAAGTGGGTGCCAGAATTGCGTTTTTTTGAATTTTTCTGTGGTCGGACCCCCGCCATTTTCCAATTTCCCCAGGTACCATCGTTCCTCCTTCCCCCGCCTCGTTTAATACTGTTGTGGGACATCTCCTCTGTGGGCGTCTTGAAAAGGTCCTGAGTTCACCCTAGCTTTTTCCTGGATCTGTAGGTAATTCCATAGAAAAACCACATGGCAAGGTCTTGCCGTTCTGGTTGCTTCGGGCGGGCCATTCGAGGGGTCAGTCCCCTCATTTGATCCGGGCCAGCCGATGTCGGTTGGAAGTTTGTCAGGGTTGAATTCTCCACGTCCTTTTTTTCTCACGTCGACACTGTTCGTTGGTCCCCGTGACTCAGTATTGCTTTCGTGCACTCCCCCTGGCACGTTGGTAGGACATTTTTTTAGCTTTTGGTGCCGCCAATTTCTCCTTTTCTGGCTGGACCTTCCTTCTAATTCCTTCCTTTTCCGTGTTTTTGAGAGTCATATTTTTCAGCCCTCGGAGAAAAGTCGCTTCCCGGGGACCGAAAATCTACGACACTGCCTTCTCTATGTTCACCACTCAACCCTCCCCACCTTCCTCTTACCTCTCCTACCATCTCGGCCCTCCCCGCTTTCCCCCCCTCCACCCCCCCACCCCCTCCGCCCAATCCCCTCCTCCCCCACCCCCCCAACACCTCCCATTGTCGACCCTCTCCCCTGCGCCGCCCCATACCCTCCCCACCACATACCTATCCATCCTCCCTCTCCATTCCTTTTACACCCTCACTCACCATCCCCTTCACCCCCACTTCCCTTCCCGTCTCTTGCCTTGCACCCACGTCCCCCCCCCTTTTTTTCCCCCCCGTGTTTCCGCCTAATTGAGCGCCCCCCTTTTTATCTTCATGACCCTCCGACTTGGGCAACCAGATCCGACAGGGCTCAGCATGGGGGGTTCCCCTATCCGTTTTGCAGACGACCAAGAGATGTCCCGGTCCCCCCCCCTGACCTTTCCATGGTGGTGTGTGTCATCGGTTTCCGAATCTATCCGTAGAGGCCCCGAAGTTTGGGCCCTTTATTGGGAGCCTTTTCCTCGTGGGCCAACCGTTCGTCTCTCTCTATTCGCTCCCTTGGTGGTCAGATGCCCTTTGGGGGGTACAATGAGTCCCTCAACCAACGACCTTCTGTCCCACACTCAGGTCAACTAGTAACCGTTTTCTTTTTGTTCCCGACAACCTTTTTTCTTCTTCAACGCCTTTTTGTTTCGCCTACGCAGTTGCCTAGCACAAGAGGGGATGAAAACTGCTTCTCCCCTATTCGTAGAAGAAGATTGACGCCGCCCACGCCGTTACGCCTCGGCAGTTTTACCCCCACCCTCCTTGCACTCTGTGAAATTCCTGCTCAGAGACGCCGTTTGAGGGAAGCCACATATAAGGATTGAGTTTAGTCCCCCCTTTTCCCCCTGCATATTTCGGCTTGTTCCCCCTTTGGTCATGCTCATCAGTCCAACCAGCCACCCTTTTCCCCAGCCAACCCAGTCCGAACATGTTGTTTCTTTTTTATGTGCCAACTTCTTTCTTCAACGTAGGTTGTTTTTTTGCCTCCTTTTTTTTCTGTCGTTCTTCTTTCCGCATTGACGCTGCGAGCTCGGGTCTCAGGAAATCCTCTCTAAGTTGTTTTCCAAGGGTCCCCCCCCACCACCCTTGAAGGCCTGCGTGGCCCTTTCCTCCTGCCGGCTTTGTGCTGCATTTCAAGTTCGGTTCCTAGAATCTTTTTAGAATCCTGTGCAATTTTACAATGTTTGCGCAGCATCGTTTACAAACCCCCCCCCCCTTCTGACGCGGTACCATGTCAATTCAGTTTTGTGTACTGACATGTGACGGCGCCAAAATTTCTCTTTCTTTTCCCCAGGGGGCTGCCGCGTTTTTTTTTCTCTGCACTTCTTTTTAACACCTCTTCCGGCGATTTGCTGGCCCGTGGTCGGTCCCGAACGGCTCCGTGTTTTCCCCCGGACTCGCTGTTTGTCCGGCGTCGGGAGGGACTGATGCTTTTTTTTGTCGCTGGTCGCCTTGAGGTTCTTCCGAGGGTGGCCGTCTCTGACCTATGAGCCCCTGGAACAATCAATCGCCCCCAGTCCCTGCGGCTAAAAAGCGTTTTGTCTTTGCCTTGGAAAAAAAAAGTTATTTCTGGCTTTCCTCGCTTTTTTGAGGGGCCTGCGCCCAGGCCAAGATAAGGGTGTGTTTTTCTGACACCTTCCCCCCCTGTGCCTATCTTTCCGTCTTCCCTCTGCGTACGGCTTTTCGATCGCGCTTTGGATGTGGTTTGCGGCGTCGATTTTTTATTTTCTTTTGACACCTGCTGCCCCTTCCCTCCGGTTGCACATTTCTAGCTTGCTTTTGATTGCGCGCCATCGCAGACGGCGAATCATTCTTCACACCAAAATTATTTCTACTACCGCTCTTTGGTAACTCGGGGGGGCCACCCGGTTTCATGACCCCCGCCCTCAGCACTTCCGGGGAACAACCTTTAGGGGCCCGGGTATCCTTTGAGATTCGGCGGAGGCTCCCCCTCCCCCAAGGTTTCCGGTGATGTCTTTTTTAGTTTCCTTCCGTAGGGGCCCCACTGTCATGGCTTTGCGAAGAGTCTTCGGAACGGGCATCTTCTATCTTATTGTTCTAGCGCGTATGGTGAGAGATGTCCCTCCCAGCGACAGACTTTTCCAGTAATCACACGATCCTGGCTGTTGTAGAAACTGATTTTTTTGGAGGTCTGAAAACCGGTCCTGTGCGCGTTCATCACCCCAAAGAGATGGTTTACAACTGTGTTGTGCTTCCCAACAGGTGGACACGATGCTTTCCGGCCACAGTGTGTTTCTGCTGTCACTCTCTTTCCTTTTACATGTAAACCCACGGTTGGTATTGTTCCCCAATGTTGGTTGGAACGCCGGCCCTTGACGTTTCCGGGCAATGATTGTCGGTCTTTTCCGCAGTGCACATTTCCTCACGGGTGGTTATGCTGCTTTCGGTGCTGGTTGCTTACTTTCCCCAGACAGGTCTAGTCCCTTCCCCGTTCTCAGCTTCCTCCCTACTGGGCCTGCTGCGTTTGGAACACCGTTTTTCTAATCTTTCTAGTTGTCCCCTGGTGATGGTGGACTGGTTTTGCCGCCGATTCCCAAGGCCTTCTTCACTTCCTGGTCTGAACTTAAAACTTTTTTTTTGTTACCCACACACCTCCCACTCGTGTCGGATTCCCCTATGAAACACCCCCCCAAGCCGCATTGCCGCCCCTTCTGATATTTTTAGGTTTACCTCGGAAATTCCCAACCACCCCAACAAATCCGATGAGTTCGCGGCGGTTTTCCTGGCTGGCGGTTTCGCAACCGCTTATGTGATTGTAGTTTTTCTATACCCCTGGATATTTGTGACTGACCCACGTGACTTCAGTCCCTGGGCCCCACGCAGATCATTTGTCATACTTCACTCATTGGCGTGTGTTTGATTTTTTTAGTTTTTAATCGCCCGTGCAATTTTTCCGATGTATTTGGTCGCCTCCGTCTTGACGTACGCATCCAAGGGATTCAGTTCCCCCATGTCGTTTTCACTTAAATTTTCGCGCTGTGTCCCAAGGTCACTGTTTTGAACTTTTTTCCGCTTTTGTCCCAAATATTGCAATGGGTCTGGCTACAAATATTATTCAATTCTCGGAATGATTTTCTGGGCGCGGTGGATCCAGGTGTGGTTTGGGTGGTCTTCCTGCTGCCTGAGTTTCCTTCTTTCCGTGTTGCTCTGTCGGGGCCGTTTTCTCAAATTTTTCGATCATACCAAATTTCTATAGAAGGGGTGAAACTGTGCCGCCATCTCTGTTTCGTCTGTTGCTTTTTATGGTTTACCCCCATCGAACCAAGGATACCCCTGCTCTTTTTCTTTTTGGTCGTGCTTTTCGTCATGCGTTAGTAACACCTTGTCACTGTAACTGATTAGACTAGATTTTACACGTCACTTTTGGCTCGTTTTGTCAGCTGCAGTTATTTTTTTGTCCAAGTCCCCTCCCGGCATTTCTGCGTGACGGTGGATCTTTTAAATTCTTTTCGTAACGTCGTACCCGCTGGTGGCGGCGGTGTTGTTCTTTTCTTTGATAATCAATCTGTTATTTTGCCTGATTTATTTCTCTTTCCAGACCAAGGATGTCCTTTCTCCTCTCAACATCACCACGTTGGGCGGGTCACCCCGACCTCTCCGGCGCCAGTTCTGACTGTTTAAACTTTTGTTCCCCCCCATCCCCCCCTACCTGACCGTGAACGAGGCTCTGACGGCGCCGCGTCCGGCGGCTGGTGGCGCTGCCGCTGGTCTTTTGGAATCTGCCGTAATTGCGTTTATTGATTCGGCTTCCTTGGTTGCTCTCACCCAAAATCCCCATTTTTCCGCCCTGTATCCTGCCGCCCGGCGCCAGTAACACGTTTTTTGAGTGTCCAGGCCTACCCAAAAGGGGATTGCCGTGCCGTCTCTAACCGCGCCTCATGCACGGTCGTCCGTCGTTTTTTTTCATTGTCTTCTTGTTCTCCCTTGTTCGTGGCAATGCAACTGCCAGGGTTTTTTTTTTAGCTGGACCCCCGCCGTCTGGCCCCAATTACACGCGTGTTTCAGACGTCGTGCCTCAATATAAAATTGCCTGAACCCCACTTCAGATTTACTCCTACCTCGGCCCACACCTGTCCCTCATAGTAGGATCTCCCGGCAACAAAGTTTTCTGTGGCTATCTTTTAGTGATAGTGAGTTCCCCCTCCACTTCGTATGCCGGCTACGGCCCCAACAATACCTATCTCTCCTTTTCTACTCGTTTTTTTTGTTTCTCTTCCAGGATGGTGCCTTTTAGGGACCCTACGGTTTCTTCGGGGTCACGCCAACATCCTCCCCATGCATCCCCCTCTTCCATCTGTGGTTTTTTTTCCGTGAGTACGTGCCGAACCGATGATTCAAACGCTGTTTATTAGTCTTTTTTAGAGGACTATGGGGTCTTTTTTTTCGGTCTCACTTGTCTGTTTATGCCGACGAATTCGCATCCGCCGTTTCATTCCACTGACCCGGGGGAGGTTCCCATCTGCGCCTCTTATTGGCAGGGTCACGCACCAGGACTCCCCTACTTTTACGTGGGCCGATTTAAGTGTTTTGGTCGTCCAAGGTTTGGAGTCCCTTTATGTTCAAACGAGTTGCCCCCACCTCGGGTGGTTCTCTTTCGCCGTGGAGGCCGGCCCGTGGCTTATTGTGATTTTTGACTGGATAGAAAACACCATACAGCAGAAGAAGGAACATGCTGGCAGACGTTGTTATGATGCTGAACCTATTTTCTGCTTGCCCGCCACCCACCCTCGCCCAAAACCCCCCAAACACCCCCCCGGTATGAGCGGGCTTAAGTTTTTGTTTCTTGATTGGTTTTTCAGTCATTCTCCCTAGTCCCTGGCTTGGCCGGGCGTTGGTCCGGAGTTTTGCCTTGCTTCCTTTTCCCAGGCGTTTTTGTGACCGGCGATACTATCTGGCGCCCATGATGCTTCTCCACACTTCCCCACTCCCGGCCCGCCCCCCCCCGTTTACTGACTCACGTAGTGCATGTCCTTTCGTAGGACCTCTCCGAAATCGCGTTTCAAGACGCCCCCCAGGCCGGTGTTTTTGCCTTCCCATCTCCCCAAAGATGTACCCCTAGCTGGTTCATTATCTGTTTGCCCATCGATATGTCTGGAACTCAACATCAGTTCACCCCCCTTTGTGGTTCTCTTCCCCCCCCCGTGGAGCCAATTTTCCTTTTTTCATTACCATGTGTTTTTCTCCCGTTTTCACGAGCCAGAACAAGACCGCCTGCTGATCCACTCTTTTTCCCCCCAATTGTTGTCTGAGTTGTTGAATTCGTCCGACAGAATGTTTTCGCGCTCCGCCCCATTTCTGTCAGTAGCTTCGTAGACCGACTCCCCCCCCGGGTGATAGTCCACCACCCGGCGGCGCCACCCCCCCTTTCTCCATCATCCTTTGATTATCACAACTGTGAAAACCCTTCCACCGTTGAGTGAGCCTCGCATTCACCTTTCACACTTTTGCACCAAATCGTTTTAATTCACAAAGGACCCCTCTAGGCCTTACCCTTAGATCCCACCGTTTTCCTTTTCCCTGAACTCTCTCCTGTTGCTTGGTGCGCGACGACTTGGATCCCCCATTCCGAATCTTTCTGCCCGCCCTTCCCAAGTGCGTGACAGGTAAATGCAATGTGGCATGTTCCGAAAAAACCCGAACCTTTTCCCTCACTCAACACTCCCGGCCCATGAACATGCCTTTGAACGTTTTTCTCCCTCTAGTCTTTCCTTTCTTTTTTTCCTGTCCTTAGAGTTCTCGATATGGTCCCCCCTATCCGTACTCCTGATTCGCTCTTTGTTATCTACGCCTCCAGCCAACGGGGAGGCCTGAGACCGCCCCTCAAGCGAACCCGCAATTTGGTGCATTTCTAGAGTCTCTTTTTCCCAAAGGCCAATCCAATTTTCCTGTCTTTAGTTTCCCGAGTAGTTTGTCGTGCATTCCCTTGGTTCTTTTTTTTTTTCCTATGCTATCAGCTTCGTTTTTTTTATATGGTGACATCGTTGATCGTTACACATTTATTTAATTCCTTTTTTGCCTCCCTACGGGCTGGGCCTGGCGTCCCGGCAAAGGACCCCATCTCACCCCCCAACTTTTACCACCTATGAGAGCCCAAGGATACTCTCCCTTGTTTTTTCCCACAGCAAGAGACCGTCTTTGCTTCCTTTCCTCGCTGTCTCTCCCCCCATCGCCACCGTTGATTCGAAAAGAGGCAGACACAGCACCAGACAATTTCAGTATTCCCCCTGATTTTCCCCCCCTCACTTCTAGCGGAACAAATGACCCCCGGGACCCCTCCCAATTTTCCAGGCCTTTTTCCCATTGCCTATTTTTTGTTTTCTCCCCTCCCTGAGGTTGGGACTTAGCGTCGAAGATTGTGTCCTGAAAGTCCATCAACAAGTGTTCGATCAGGCAGGTTCCCACCAGTCCGGTTGTCCCAATAGGGTTGTCCAATCCTCTTTCTTGACCCCTTCCATGTGTTTTTCCACTTTTAACAGGTCACACATACAACGAGTCGTGATTCTTTTAAGAACTCTCCTTTTGTTTGCCCTCTTTGCAAGGATGTTTCCCAGTCGTGTAGTTTTTCCCTATTCTAGCCATGAAATCGAGCGAGCAGATGAGTGACTGTCTGCAGGTACCAGAGCCCAGCTTTTTCCTTCCTGCCAGTTCTTTCCCCTATCTCTCAAATTGTCAAGGCCCGTTTTTTTTAACCCTTAGAGCTCCACGCTCGCCCTCTCCTCCGGTTTCCAAAAGGGGAGTTATTTGTTGTTTTTTTTTCTGGAATCTTACGTGCTCCAATACCCGTTTGCGTTTCATTGGTCCTTTGGCCCAAACTCATCCTTCCTTCTCGGATACGTAGTATTGGTGTGTTTCTGTCATCCTCGATGTGATGCCACCAGTCTTGCGCCGGTTGGTTCTTGCAGACGTCACCCTCGAACCCGCAAAACCTGCCTGGTTTTTTTGTTCGTCGTCCTCCACGCGGCCTCGTCCAAGGAATGCCCAGACTGCCGCAGAACCCCCCCCGGCCCTCTTTTTTTTGATTCGAAATCCGCCGGGCCCTGGACGTGGATCTCTAGGTACGATGTTCAGATTGGTGCCCTATGACCCGGCCTGTAAATTGGGCTGGTTATCTTCGCGTCCCCCCCCTGATTCCGCAAGCAATGCGAAAGTTTTGATTTCCCCTCGGCGGTTTTAAGGACCTCCAATCGCTATGGGTTTTTTACCGATTTTACTTGGGATGGGGTTCAACTGAAAGTTACCCCTCCCCGCCCTCCCGCACTCCCTACAGTCTTTCCGTCTCTCTCTCTCCTTGCACCAAGCAGCACCCGTTGCTTATGACTGAGGTATTTTTGACGTCGGGCCTTTAGGGTCTGACCACTTCCCAGCACCCTCTTCCTTATCTTGTTTTTTTCAAATCGATTCTAGCCTCCCCCCCTTTGGCCGCCCCCTTTGATACCTTTCGATTGTGCGACGGATAGCAGCGCTTGTTTTCGTCAACAGCCCCTTTCGATGTTTAACTAGCCTTCGTTGGTGCTTCCCTTTCCCTTCTCCAGCCAACGATTGTCAGTTTGGCTGTATTCTAGAAAATATAATCCTGACTACACAATCTGGAGTCCTTGAAAGACCCCCCTTCCATTCTCGTTGTTTGTGGTTTCACACAATATACCCCCTTGCACGTTTTTCTTCCCCCAGGAATTTCCTTTTCCCTTACCTTTCCCCCCTCGGACAGTCCTGGCAGCCAAGAAAAGGTCGGACGGACATTACTTCTATTACAGTTCATTGTCTGCCGCTGATCCTCCCCCGTTTTTTTAAATTTCCAGAATGGCCCGATTCGAAGGTGTTTTTTTTTTGGGACAACCTGTGCTGTTTTTCATTTTTTTTTACCCGGCACAACTTCACGTCAAGCCGAACCTTGGCCGTTTTTTCTTCCCCCAAAAATGTCTTTCCCTTGGGGGAATTCGTCAAGTGTAGCACTTCCTGGTGCTTTGCAATTTGAATTGGCCGCATGCGGTATTTGGGCAGGGATTTCATGGTTTTCCTCTTTTTTGGTCGATTCTTCTCCTCCGCTGAGTTCGGCTGAGGTGCGATGCCCGCGTAGAAGAATTCCCCACCCCTCTGTGTTGTTTCGATCTCTCATTCTCCCACCCGGTTTTTCTTCTTCCACCTTCGGCTACACCCCCCAGATTCGTGGTCCCCTACACTGACCCACAAACCCTTTTTTAGAGGCCACCTTAATGGGGTTCGCCCCTGCAGTTTGTTTTGGCCCCAGAGTTGTTTTAGATTCCGTGCTCCTACCCCCCTTCATGGCCCCCCCCCTGTCCTCTCGCCTTCTCTTCCTTCTGGAACTTTGTGGACACATGGTAAAGATGACGGTCGCTTACGCTCCCTTCTAGTTCGGTAATCCCCTTTCTTTATTTCCCCCCCTACCTTCTTTCACCACCAACATGGTGTACCCCCCCGGTCTTTGGGGGTGGCCGGGCTCATTCGAGGGCGGAAATCCCCTCCTGTAGTCCAGCCTTTTTTTTTTTCCTTCAGTTCCGTTGGCTCTTTTCAAGGGGCCTTCATGTAAGGCGTAGTTGAGACCCACCGGGATGTTGAAAAGTGAAGTGCAATGGGTTCTATTTCAGTACCCTTCATATTTTCGTATTTTCTCTTCCTTATCTAATTTTTTCTTTTGACCCAGATTAGTTTAATCTGTTGCTGGTCGATATAAAAGCTGTGATAGGAGGAAGGGGTCCTCACTCCCTACGATGAATGACCCACCCTTTTTTGATTGGTCGCAGAATATGACAGTTCACTTGTATCATTCTCTCATCCCCCCACTACTATTCCGCCCCCCCCAACCCCCCCCCCACCCCCCACTCACCCCCTCC
>Ga0179591_1402302_pt1 | contig 12229 bp, 15 predicted proteins | sample CZOMad2_1_08_16f_FD_182891 | JGI IMG/M metagenome (GOLD analysis project Ga0179591, IMG submission 182891) | Vadose zone soil fungal communities from Angelo Coast Range Reserve, California, USA - CZOMad2_1_08_16fungal (PacBio error correction) | ecosystem: Environmental > Terrestrial > Soil >... | reverse complement strand
TTCCCCTTTCAATTAAGAAGATACAGAAACCCCTTTCAAATGGGATACTAGAGCAGCTTGTTTCTCGGCGAAAATGATCTCCCCTACCTGGCCCGATTCTTTCCATCTCTTCCCCTCCTGGTTCGGGAAGATACCCAAGAGGACCTACCCATAGCCGGTTACTTGTTTTTTAGCAGCAATCTCTATTTTGACCTTAAGTTCCCTTACGTCGGGTAGCTGGATGTCCCTTTCCACCCCTTGGACAAGTTTTTTCGATCAAACCCTCTTTTTTTTATGAGCCCCCTCCAGTGATGTTTAATTAATCACTGGTTGTATCACAACCCATGTTCTTCGTTCATGAAGTTCCTTTTTCTCGAACAACTTAAACTCCATTTACATCCCTCCACCCTCTGATTTATTTTTGCATGTGGCTGTCCTCTTTCCTTTCAAAGGCCATAGTGACCCTTTTTTGCAACGCCGATAGCTGCCTTTTGAATCCACCTTTTTGCCCCCCCCGAAAAATATCCGTACTTTCTTTTTTTTTCCCCCCCCTAACCACGGCTTCCCCTTCTCTATACATTTGGTCAAATCTCGCTTTTTCCGGGATATTACAGGGATCTTGGCAGCCATGACTTTCCTTCTGCCCCCCTTTCCGCGGTTCGCAGCTTCCCTTTCCTATACCAATGGCTGTTTTTTTCCACATGACTTCAAGGCGCCCTCCCCCTTTCGAATGGGGATCAGCTTTTAATAATTGCTGGCGACCACTTTTTGGCTGCCGACCCTCCAACATTCTGAAAGAACCTTTTTTTTTTTCCCCCAAACGATTCAGAACAATATTTCTCCCACTGATCAACACCACTCTTCTCCATTGAACTTGAGTTTGTTTCCCTTCTTCTTCCCCGCTCTTGGCCTTCTTCTTTTTCTTTATTGACGATTCAGATGATCGAAAATGGGTGCTTCCCTCATCATGCACCACACATTCCAACTTGCCCCCCCTTCCCTTCCAAAGGACAAGTCTAAAATTGGATCAACGTTCCTTCTTTTTTGGTTTGGCGCGTTCTATCAGGAAAAGCAGTAGGCAGACACTCCTTTTCGAACCCCACCCCCTCCCCCTGACAACTCTGTCCTTTTTTTTTTGATTCCCCCCCGGATTAGGACAGAGAGATCCCCCTGACGATATCGTTCCCCACGCACCCAACTGGGAGACCGGCTTGGTCCAGTTTTCTGGGGGAGGGATTGTCCTTTCTGGCGTATACCGCGTTAATTTTCCCCTGTTGACATCCCCTCAGGGACGTTGTCTTGACTCTCCAGATGCTGCCTTTCATGGCGTTAGCAGCACTTGGGACTATTTCCTTCTTCCCACCTGCGCCCATCCTTAGCTCAACAGTTCCTTTTCTGCCAAGAGATTGGCGACAATCCCTGGAGAACAAGGTCATTTTTCCCGGTCTCTTGGTTGCGAACTTCTGCTCATCAAGATAGCGCCTAACCCTCAATAAGCTGGTATTGTACCTTTCTTTTTTCGAGTTTCCCGATGGACTCCTCCCTGTCTATCTCACACAAGAAAAGGGTAGCCCCTTCTCCCGTTGTAAAAAAAATCAGGTATAATCCCTTGCTTGAGTTTCGTCGTTTTATTTCATGCTGTCATCGCACACCCTTCCCTTTCACCCTCGGCCTAGACTCCCAAACCATCCGATACAGGTCCCTTTTTCTCTAATATATGGTTTGGACATCAGGGTCCCTTCCCCCCCCCCCACTTCCTCGTCCTTCCCGCCACATCTTACCTTCTCCCTTTTTGATTGCGGTTTTTTAAACGCGAAACGTCCTCCCAACAACAAAAAAGGGAGAATGGCATTCATGGCATACCCTCATTTACCCAGTTGGCGTCCCGCAACACAGCCCCTCTTCCTTTTCGATCAGTTGACACGGTTAGGCATTTTTTTTTCTTTAACCGGGATTCGCCTCGCTATCAACTGTGAGCCAGCTGTTCTCTCCAAGCTTCTTTTTCCTTGTTTCTGGCGAAATCCGCGATATTAGGGAATGGGTGCGACCCGTCCCCTCTAAACTTTCGGGCCTCCTTCAGATTATTGAATGCGTCCAAGCCGTCCCAATTCTGGCGTCATGATTAATAAGGGGTTTTGTTTCCCCCTCAAAGCCCTAGGGTCCCCCTCCGGTAATGACTTCCGCCACTCCCCACCTCCCGCCGCTTTTAGCAATTAAGCATTCCCCCCTTCCAAGGACATTAATCCTTTGTAATGGCGCTGGTATTGGAGACAACCCTCCCCTTTCTTACTAAAACCTCAGGAGTTTTAGTGGGCCCCCGTTTTTTCCCCCACCGGTACTGCCCTCAGATGTCCCCCCGTGATTGCTTTCCTCAACCTGCCCCAACCGTTTGACCCCCCTTTTTTCCCCTCCGCGCCCTGATGATTAAGAGTCGCAATGGCGGCACAAAATCATCCCCGATACTTTCCATTTTTGACTCGGGTTCCTATGATTCTAACTTGCGACCTTCCCTCTGATCAATAAGCGCGTTATCGTACCCAGATTATGTAACTTTGGCAATGGGGCCGTTTTTTTATCTGGTACAATTAAGTTCTTTCCCCTGACTGATGACGGCAACTTTCTTTTGCTACTTCGCATGGAGGTTTCATCCCTTGTCTTGGGCTTCCGTCCCCCCGGTGAAGAGTTTTTTGACCGGTACTTTCTTCACCGGGACAAATATACAATCCGTCTTTTTTCTGCGAAATATCGAGGATGTGTTGGATGACCCGTTTGTGTTGTTTCTCTGAGGTGCATTCCCCCCTCCCCCTCCCCATCTCGAGATTTCGCGTCTTCCCCTTCTTCTCCCCTCCCGGTGAAGATGTCACACGTAAACTTCTCCTCCCTCCCAGCCAAAGAAAAAGGTTTTTCTCAGAGAAAGTGCCGGAACTACCCACGACTTTAGCCCGTTTCTTTCCCTCTCCTGCTCAATTCTTTTCCCTCAAATTAAGATACTTTTTTCTCTGCGGATGAGCGAGGAGAAGTGACCCCAGATACGGGAATCGGCATCCCCCTCCCCTTCACAGAAGACTTATCTTTTCTGATTTTGTTCCCTTTTCCCCTCCGACTCGAAGCATCAGGTTTTTCCTCAAACGGTTGTGCTGTGATTTGCCCCTGTTGAGAGTGAAATCTGTCCTTCCCCCTTCCCTTTGTTGTTCTGCCCCTCCCTTCTTTAATCCTGATCTTTCTCCAATTCTTCCAGGAAGAAACAGGAATGGTGTCCCCCCTTTAATTCCCTTGGAGGATGAAAAGTGATAGTTTCCCTGCTACTTTGTTTTTCTGATGGCCGGTGCGGAAGTCATCCTCTGTTTTTCGGCTTTTTGCAAATTGGGCATTAACTGAGTATAAGTGCCTCTTCTGGACGCGGAGGAAGAAGCTTCTGAAGAACGTGACAACACGACTCCCGGTGCTCTCCCGTTGGACGGCGACTCCCCTTCCCCCTTTTCCGCGAACGGCTTTTTTTTTTTCACCACATCTCCAAAGTTCTTATCTTCACAGTTGCCCTCTTGTGGTCGATTCCCTTTGCAAAGCCCAAGTGCCCCGTCTCCCTCGGGCCCCTTTCTCGTAAATGAACTTTTTTTCGGCATCCCCCCCCCCCCGGTTAAATTATTCCTCTGCCAAACAATTCTTCCTTTTTTTTCCTTGCACAGGATGACCCTTTTCTTTCTTCTGTCGACAATCCACCCTTCTTGCGGGTAATGCCGAGAAGCTTGGCTCCTTCTTCCACACCCTCCGGCTGCCTAACGCTTGTTCCTTTTCTCCGTGATGGTTTGGACTTTTTCGTGGCGAGCCGCTGCCTTGTGTGGCGATGACTTCCCACACGCACCCCTCCCTCCTCTTGCTATGACCGATGGTTTTTCTTTCCTCTTAGCCGTTGGATCGTCTCTAGACAGTATTCTCGTGTAGAGTCCTTCCTTGTAATAGTTCGCTCTCCCAACGTTTTCCCCCCGGCTTAAAGGGCTTATTGCTTAACTCCTTCCGCAAAAAAGTTATTTGTCCACAACTCTCCCGATTCTCCCGTTATTAGAAGGGTCTCCGGATTCCTAGTCGTTTGTTCGTGCGGGGACGAAGTTTTTTCCAGGTGTCATAAGGAACAGCCCTGACCACCTTTCAACGTCAAAAGAACATTTTTCTTTCCGCTTGGATAAGATCGTTCTTAATGAGTGATTCAACCAGTTTTCCCTCCCTGAACGTCCGGATACTCCCCCTCTCGGTGACCCTCCCCCTTTTTCAGCCGTTTCCCACGTGAGGTCTCTGCGCTGGACTAATCCTTCCAAAAAGCCCTGACACTTTCCCTGGCGCCCTTTTTTTTCTTTAGGACTACTTCAGCGGTTCCTGTCCTTTAGTTGAACTAAATCTTTCCCCCTTGTCCTTTTTCCCCCGGGATGCGTTCCAAGCTTCCTTTTGCGTTCAACTTCCTTTTCCTCCACCATTTTCGATAATATTCCCTAAGAACTTAGCTGGGCCATCTCCTCAAGATGAATTTGCAACACACCTCCAAATTCGCTTATTTTTTGTTCTCAGTGTTATCCCCTTTCTGCAAAACACTTTTTCCCGAAAATTCGGTTAAGCTTTCTCCTTGCCCGCAGAACTTTGCGTCAGGCCCCCTTCTAAAGATTTTTTCCCCTACACATGCAGAAAAACTTTTTTCTTTCGCCAGGTTTACCCAGACATTGGTATTCCCCCCCACACTCACCTTGACCTTTTCTGCGACCTCCATTCCGAGGTCATGGCTTCCCTATCTAACAGAAGTTCAAGTTCGAGATTTCAAAAAGTGTCTCGACTTGACCTTTCGTGAGGTTGCTTTTTTTTTTTCCCAAAAATACAACGGATATTTCTTTTTTTTCAACTTCAGCGATGCGGCTTCTTCACTATGGCATTTCAATTTTCTCTTTGCCAAGCCGCGTTCTCCTCACATGAAAAAATCCCCTTCTCCCTCTTGTGCGCGGGGAGGCCTAGTTCAGCCTTGAAAGAGAGATACCTCCCTGAACTCGACCCCCTGTTGCCTTTCTTTTCAAGAGGTGAGATCCCTCAGAATTGTGATTCAACCTTCTGGTCTCATAAAACACGCCCTTTTTTTAATCTAGCTCAGTGTACATTGTCCCCCCTCCCCCTTGTTAGCCAGCCAGAGATTCACTTACTTCCGATACGTTCTTACAAGTCTTCCTCGGGTATTTTCTCCCTTCCTTTCCTTGGGGATTACGCCGTTTCTTCTTCGTGAGGATTATGACGACCCAAGGTGAGGGAAGAGATTTTTCGACTCTTTCGTCCAATCTTCTCGAGTAAGTTCCCTTTTTTTCCCCTTTTTTTTCCCTCTGTTTTTCATTTTATAGCGCACAGTGCTTCCCTATTAACTCTAGCGCTGGACGACCTTTTCTAGATTTATCGTATAAAGACGATTTTCGGGCATTTTCAAGGCAGCTCCGACAGAAAACAGATAATTTTCCTTTTCCCTCTAGCGCGCTGTTGGAGCGATTTTCTCACTACCTTGACGATTCTCCCTCTGGTTCGGGGTCCCCCCCCCCAAGTTTGACGCAGCTTGCGCCCTACAATCGCCGTCCTTTTTCTCCCCACGTATAGGAAGTAAGGTACCTGCTTTTTTTTTCTTGCTCCCCAAACTGGAGTTGTGGTACCTCTCTTCCAAAGGGCCGTCTGACAAACTACCCTTTGCTGGGGTTGAATCAGCAATGCTTCTTTCTCACAAGTCTCAACATTGTTCATTCGTTCCTCATTTTCTTCTTCTCTCTCCCCCATTAACGCCATTTACCTTCCCGTTCCATGGGGCGGATTTATTTTTGATGTTTTCCCTTTGCAATAATAAGTTGACCTCTTCCGACGGTTGCAACGCCTCTCGCTGAAGTCTCCCTCTTTGCAACAACACCTCCCCATCCTCGTCTTTTCAAAAAGGCAAAACGCCCCCCCCTTCAAAGTCGATACATTTGGATAATTTCTTCGGGGAATCCCCTTCGATTTTCCGCCTTACCTTCGCTGCAATCCTCGGTCGTTTTAACAGTTTCGGTGGTTGGGATACCAATGTTTTTTGATGATCTCCAACTCCCCCCCTCTTCAGAGGCCGCCCTCCCCCCCCTTTTTGTAGAATGGGGAATCAGCTTTTCCCGATTCAACAAAAATTCCTACAACATTCTGAAAGCAATTTCTTTTAATTCCCCTCTGGTGGGTTGGCATCCCTCCCCCCCTCTTCACACTGAGTCACACTTCCCTAATTGAGTTTGTGAAATTCATCTCCGATTTTTGCACAGCGATTTATGATTGAATATGCTCGAAAACTTGGGTGCTGTCGCCTTTCCCCCCTCCCCCAATTTTCTACAGATACCGATTGGGAACATTTCCTTCTCAAGGTAATAGAGGTTCCCCCAAATTTTTTGTGCGGTTTACCTTTCCCCAGCGAGTAGTCTACCACTTTTCCCCTCCCTGACAAATAGTCTTTTCGTTTGATTTAAATAATCCCCCTCGCGGATGCACGTCGATCTCGACCAACTTCCCCCCCCCCCCCCTCACTTGATCCCTTCTTGTACCTTGTCACGGCTGTTCTTGGGATGTCAAAGAATCCCTTTTTTTCATTTCGGCAAAATGTTTCTTCTTCGCTTGAGATCTATCCACCTCTCCCTTTTGCAGGCCCTTTTCCACCATGTCTTTGAAGTTATTTCCCTCCCTTGTTATTCCTTGTTGAAAACTGCTTTCCTTTCCCCGGAAAGACCCTTCTTCCTTACGAAGTCCTCCGTTTCTACCTTCCCTTTCATAGGGCCTCTTTTGCTGATTGGTTTCTTTTTGCTCATCAGATCAATATCGTTCCGCGATTATCCCCCCCTCCTTTAAGCTTCTTGTACACGCGTTCGTTTACGATGGACGTGTGTACGCCAGTCCAGCCGTGGTCTATCTCCCCCCCCCCTCCTGTACGATCACTTTTTTTTTCCTTGAAGTAAAACCATTTCCCCCCGCGGCTGTGCAGTCTCGTTTTTACTCGGTCATCGCCAACACCGGCAACGCTTTTCTCCCCTTCCCCTTCTACCAGGAATAGCAGCTCCCCCCCCATCACCTGCCAAGTCGAGATGTTCCCCGCCATCGTTTTTGGACCTCATTCCCCCCCCCCTTCCTCGGCATTCCTCGACGGATACGTTTCCTTCAACGAGTTACCTGTCCCCCCCTTTTCATCTTCCCCACCCCCCTGGAGAATTTCTTCGCATAACTCCCTAACCACACAGACCAGCCTTTGATAAATGGGCCCCCCCTGTTATGGCGGTCATTTTGTTGCTTTTCCCCCCTTTTGACCACAATGTATGTCTCTCGCGTCGGATAAATTTCTGTGGTTATGGAACCCCGACACAACTCCTCTTTCGCGGTCTCTTTCCTATGCGCCGTCAACAGCGACATTTCCGGTCTTCATTAAGCTTATTAAGTATTGCATGGAACATTTTCCTTAATCAGTTTGATGGCTTGTGAACAATTTCCCCCTCTCTCATCGCGGTAAGGACTTCCTTTTTTTCAGCAGAAGAAAAGAGGGTATTTTCCTCATCCACGACATTACTAGCCCCCCTTTAATGCGCGGGGTCTTTGGAGGCCCCAGTCCTGTTTATTCCCCTTTCCTCCCCCTACATCTCAGGATTGCAGAGGGTCTTCCCCACAAACTGCCCTGAACGATTTCACTCCCTTGATGCACCTGCCTCCACAGCACCCTTTTTTCCCCCTAAAACCTATTTTTTCGAGGCACCCTGACAAAATCATCAAAGATAACGTTCTGTTTACTGGCTGGAGTCGCCCTTCCCCTTCTTCTTGACTTAGACCCCTTTTCGATTGAATCCGGAAGAGGAATCCATGGGGAGGGCATTGCGTCGATTGAGCATGATCGTTCCCCATACGTTCTTCGGTCGGGGTCATGATTCCTCTTTGATATCAGGTTAAGCACTGTTCTTTTTTTCCCAAATCGGTGCCGATGTTTTCCCCCCCAAATTGACTGGTCCCATCTTCACCGTACATCTTCAATCCGTCCTTCCCCTCCCCTCTCCCCGAGATGTTGTTGATGAAGCTCTCTATTGGTCCTCCTTTTTCTAGATTCATCAACAACCATTCTCGTCCATTTCAGCGGATTTCACTGTTTGACGTGTCCCGTGAAGATGTCCCCCTCCCCCCTCAAGTGGCGAAGAACGCCGGATGTTTCTGCCAAGCCCCCCTTCGAACGTATATCGAAGTAGTCCTCCCCTTTATCTAAACGTAGGGGAAGATCCATGCTCACTCTTCCCGGCCCAATTCCTCCCAATTTACCTTACCTCCTCTTCTCGTATGAGCGAGCGAATTTTTTTTAGTCCAAGATACGGGCAGATTTTTCCTTTTATTTGATGATTTGCTGCAGTTCCACAGTCGCCTGTCCGCATTCGGCGCTTTTGCTTTTCCATGTCAAACGTTTTTTTTTTTTTAGGGCAGCATCTTTTTTTCAATCGGTCAGGGCAGTCCCTTTGTGTGACGTTGCCCCCCCTTTTCCTCATGAGATGTATAAAGAAGTGTAGTCCTTTTCCTTTTTCTCCAATACCCCGAGAATTAATAATGGTCGTGGATGATGAACCTCTATTTTGAAAACTGCTACCCGTTTTCTTCTTTCTCGGAAGTCATTCTCTTTTTTCTTGATGTGGGCAAATTGTTCAACCCCCTCTATTATAGTTGACCTCTCCCCCCGGCAGCGTGACGGCGGTCCCCTTCCTCTTCCGGCAGAACGTGACCCCCTGGTGCTCGCGTTGACTTTCTGAACGCGAAAGAGCTCTGTGGCGGTTTCCTCCCCATCTCCAAGCTCCTTTCTCCCCCCCTCCTTCCATCTCACAGTTGAGAAATATTTTTTTTTTTTTTTTTTTGAAAGCACAACTGACCGGTTCTGTTGCATGATCGTACATCCCGGGCTCTTTGTTTTCGGCCCCCTCTGTTCTCCCCCTCTCCCCTTCCATGACTGCAAAAAATTATTTTTCTTCCCCCGGATGACAGGAACTAGTTTCCTCTCTCTCCGTCGATGTGGCGGGTAATGCGAGTCTCGGGGATTTTTCCTGCGTCCAACCAATATTCTGCTCCCCTCCTTTTGCCGGAGAGTGATGAGTTTTTTTCTCGTGGCAGAGGCCGATTTCTTCGTCTGGTTCCCTCCTTCAACTTTCCGCAGCGTGCTCTTCCTTTCCTACTTTCCAAGCCGGTGGATCGTACCGTTTTTTGGTGAAGCGAGACCGGTTCTCTTTCATAAAACGTGTAGAGTCTTTAAACTCGTCGCGCCCCCGATTTACAATACCGAGTAATGGTCCCCACGAGGATTGATCTGCCTTAGTAGCAACCCTCCTCCGCCCGGTGCCTAAGTCTCCTTATTGCAGGGGCTTTTCTCCCTCCCTATCGTAGAGGGGCATTTTGGGGGTTTTGTCGCGCAGGTCGCCTATGAACGATGCCCACCTTTTTCTCCCAAAGCATTTTGGAAGCGGTTTTCGAAAGATCGTAAAGTTCTGAGTGAGTCACCTTTTTTTGCCGTCAATTCAACGCTTACGCCACAGGCTTCCCTTCATCCCGTTCCAATGGAACCTCGGGTGAGTTGGTGAGATCTCTTGCATCGCCGGGCCTATCCTTTGAGATGTTAAATCACCCCCCTCCTTTCCCCCTTGTCAGGGCAGTTTTTTTTTCTTCGGACAAGTAAGCTTTTTCCCAACAATTCTGATGATTCCATATCCCTTGAGCAATTTCGCTTCTTCCTTTCCCCTGTAGTATGTAGAGTTACAATTTTGTGGTTCAAATTTAGTGCGACATTTTTTGAGATCATCTTCTCCTTCAATAAGACCCTTCGCATTGTGCAAAATCGCGTTTATCCCTTCTCCTCTCTGAATGTCAACACCTTTTGGTGAGAGCTCAATATGGTTCTGCCAACCCCCTCTTTATATTACCGACCTTTTCTTCTTTCAGTTTTTCATGTGTGATCGTCAGCACCTTCGTTTCCAGCTGATCACCGTATAAACGGCACCTTCGGCCTATGAAGCACTTTTGAGATCATCCCCCCCGGACATTTTCTCCACAACTCAATTCTTCTTGCTCCTCGTGCAGCGTTTCCAAGAGGAGTACGGTCCGAAGAAATTAGCAGGCCTTTTCCGAGATTTGCAAAAGGCTCCTTTCCCTCTGGGTTGAGCCTCTTTTTTTGCCAAAAAGACCGATTTGCTATTGGCTTTTGTTCCAAAGAGTGCTCACTTCAGCGATGATCGCCGTCTTAATAGAGTTCCCTATGGATTTAACTTCTGTTGCCCAATGACTCATGCAACCGACAGAGTGTTTCGGTTGCCTGTAATTTTTTTCAGTTTTTAACGAGGAACGAATCCCCCAATGTTTCTTTTCCAGACTTGTGATCTTACCAAAGCCGACATCAACTTTCAACCCCAGCAAGAGTGCCAAACGACCTGGGACCTTTCTTTCTTTGGAATTGTCCACAAGCTCCCTTTTTTCTCTCTCTCGTCAGGTAAATTACGCCCACAAAGTAAGTTCTTTTTTTCCAATCTGCTTCCCCTCGTTGTCATTACTACCGACCCTCCTCTTGTGAGGGGAGTACTTTTTCCAAGGTAGTGAAGAGATTTTTTTCCCCAAGATTGATATCGTTCATTGGACATCCAATTATCTGTTTTCTTTATCTTTTTCCCACTTCATCATCTTCTATTTTCCCCTTTTTGTTGTGAGATCTTTCTTCTAAAGGACGATTATTTCAGTAAAGAAAACTTTTTGGAAGGGTCATTCTCCAGAGCCGCTTTGCCGTTTCGGCGAAAAATCCCGGGGCCCCCCATATCCTCAATCTCTTATCTATGGTTAGGGCTCCCCCTTTGAAGCAGATGGAAGCTTTAGCAGAACCTTCCCTTGAAGTGTTACCTGAACTCGGTCGTCGGTCTTCGCTTGTGGACAACTGAAGCACTAGATCCCTTTGCTCTGCTCCCCCGCACTCTGATTTTTTGATTTGTCAGGCTTTGGTATCTCACCCCGTCTGCCTCAATTTGCCAACATTGTTCTTCTTCCCTTCCCCTTTTTCTGCTAGAACAACCCCATTTACATACCCGAGAAACTTTGCGGATTTATTTTTTCCTGGGGTAAGACCGTCATTTGCAACTCACTTGCCATAGGACCATCCCCTCCTGCAACGCCCGTTGAATCCCGGCCAAAACCCCTGCCCAATATCCGGATTATTTTTGTCAAAACCGGCCTCCCTCGAAAGGTTCAACTCGACTTCCCTTTGTCAAATCGCGAACCTTTTCCTGATAATTTTATGAAACCCTTTCAAGAAATGACCTCCCTTTCCTCCTTATCGGTCTCTTTCTTCTTTTGAGTTGTTTTTTCTGGGTGCCCTTTACAAAATTCCCACCTGCCTTCAGAGGCCTCCAATGTGTGCTTTTGTCGAATGGGGATCATCCTTTTTTCCGATCAAAACATTTTCCCCCGTCCCTGACATCCACCCATTCCTGAAAGAATATTTCTTAGAAAACGATTCAGAACATCTTTTCGAACCATGCTACACCTTTAATAATTTATATAATTGTTTGTTGAATTCATCTTTCTTCAGGCTCCCCCGATTGCCCCGCCGAAGTTCTTATTTGCTTTTTTGAAAAATGGGGTGACCCTTTCAACAAACCATTTTTGAACGATACAGAACCCTTGGGCAAGGAAACAAGTCGAATTTTTGTAATATTTTTTTTGGCGGGGATATTCCTCAGAAGTTCCTACACTCCTCCCCCCCCCAAAAAATCCTGACAGAATAGGGTCTTTTTTTTTTTTTGATTGACCTTTATAGGACAGCGCTTTTTTCTTCCGACCAACGCACCTTTGAGAAACGTTTGGAAGGGTTCCGGGGGCGATCTCGCAAAAACTGTTCTCTCAGACCGAAGTCGTATGACCGCCCTCTGATGAAGAACGCCCCTTAAGAAATTGTTCCTGAGCAACCTGCGACAAACTCCTCCGCCTAACCGCGATTATGCCCCACGGAAGCCGTGGAGACCCCCCCCTGCGAAATCCTTTTCCTGATGCACCGGTCTGGTTGCGGAAAATCAGATCAATCTCTCCCTCCATTTAAGAGGTATTGTACCTTTTTTCTTCGCGCCTGAGTTACCGATGGACCACGTTTAGTACGGCCAGACCAGAAAAGGGTAAGACTTCCCCTTGGCAAAAAGTTCTCCCACCTTGTCATAGAAAGATGCTGTGAGGCGTGTTTTAA
>Ga0179591_1243919_pt1 | contig 12230 bp, 11 predicted proteins | sample CZOMad2_1_08_16f_FD_182891 | JGI IMG/M metagenome (GOLD analysis project Ga0179591, IMG submission 182891) | Vadose zone soil fungal communities from Angelo Coast Range Reserve, California, USA - CZOMad2_1_08_16fungal (PacBio error correction) | ecosystem: Environmental > Terrestrial > Soil >... | reverse complement strand
TCATCCGTCATGGGCGTTTTCGACCCACACCTTTCTCTTTCGCTTCTCACTTTCTCACTTCCCCGATGGTTTTTTGCGTCTGCCGGCCTCCGGAGAGTTTGTGTTTGACCACCGGACTTTGCTCGTTCATTCGGAACCACTGGGGGGGGGGTTTAGTTCCACTTCCTGTAGTTTATGGCGTTTCTCCTTTCAACCCCCTTAGATTATTTATCTCCGCTTTATATTAGCTTTATCGTGTTCCTATTCCTTTTACTAGTGCTATCTTTCCCTAATTGCTTCCTCCGACATGTCTTTTCTTCATGGTGCCCCGAGGAATTTTTTGGCAATTCACCCTGAAACCACGAATCTCCGTAGGCGCTTCTTTTTGTTCTTCCCCTTTTTTTCTCTTTTCCCCCCCCCTGCTTTATTGTGCTGCAGATCACAACCTGCTGTTTGGTCCTTCTACCCATGGTTGTTCTTTTGGTAGGTTCGTCTTTTGTGTTGATTCGGCCTTCTTTTTTTTCTGGCTCTACACTAAGTTCTTTGACAAAACCCTTTTACGTGTGCCGGCCCTTTGCTCCCTTTCCCAGTCCGGTGCCCAACCTCATTCTTTTTTGGGTTTTTCTTTTTCCGTTTCCCTTCCCCCACCTTTTAAGAACTTGCGGTTCCACATTATTAGGCTGCTGTTTCTCCCGCGGACCTAAGTTCTTCTGGCTGTCTTTGTCTGATTCCTTGCCCCAATTCCCTTTTTCCCTTTCTGGTGTGTTTGATTGAATCGGAGTCTCGTCAAATACTGGTAGGCGCTGCAATTTCCCGTTCCACCACGGCTATTCTACCCCTCAGTGCCTTTTTTGTTTTCATCGTGGCTGTGTCTTGCTTTTCTCTCTCATTCCGCATCGGTCCGCAGCTTGACGATTTTTTTTTTCGTCTTCCTCTTTGAAGTTTAACCTGCCCTCTTGCAATTTTCCCATTAAGCCCCCAGCTGAAAAAAGCTTCTTTCAACCTCGTAAGCGCTGCAGCTTGACCCCCATGAGGGTCCCCTTTTTCAAGTCTGGTATATAAGCACCTATTTCTGATAGTCTTGTAGAGCCTGTAAGCCTTGTGTTCTCTTTGCTTCTGCCTCTCCTAAATTCTTTTTTTCCCCCCCTTCGTTGGGAGTGTTGTCCAAATACAGTTGGTTCCCCAGGCCGGCCTTCTGGTTTTTTGTCTTCTTAACACTTAGTAGGAGAAAATCCCCTTACGGAATCAAAGAATCTCTTCCCTCTTCCCTGAAACTGGTTAATTTATCGGGCTGTTGGGTCGAAGTTGCCACCATCCCCCCCTTGCACGTCAAAGGCAGCCGATTTTGTCCCCCATTTATGGGGTACCTTTAAATCTTTTGGACGCTTGGCCACTTTTTTGGTTCTTTGGCCCCCCCTTATTTGTGCTAAGTCTTCGGTCGAATTTGAGCGACCAGTCCTGTCAGCCTATCAACTTTTCTTGCATTTTTATTTGTTCCTTCCCCACCTGAAGTTGGACTTCCCCCCTGGCCTGGGCAGTTTCCCTATCTCCCCCCCCTTCCACGGTCCCTTTCTTTTCATGCACGGCGCGTCCATTCCCTCTACGAGGTTCCTGACGAGCCACCCCTTTTTTTTCGACTAACTCCCCCTGTTTATGTCCACGCAATCGTGTTTTCTCGGTTTTCACCAGGCTCGTTCATGTGGTCTTTTGTCTTTTATTTTTCTCCAAGCCGTCTCCCCCCTTTTTTCTCCCCCACCTCAGTCTTATATATATTTACCTGTTCGTTGGTTGTCTTCTGTTGGTTGTGGAGAACTAACACCCCCCCCCGCGGCGAGTTCGATCTCGTTTCCCCCACCAAACCCCCTTCCCGCCCCCCCCCCCCCCCCAGTCCTCGCTATTTGATACGTCTTACACTCCTTTGGTGGAAGTTTACACTCACCGTGGGGACCGATGGTCCCCATTTCCCTAGACCCAACCCCAAAACAGGTAGTTTTCCTCTTATTTTTTATGTCCCAAGGACTGGGGAGGCTTCGTGGCCCCATTTTTACTTGCCAGTGGCGATCCTGTATTCCATTCATTTTTTTGTTCCCCTCCCTTTCCCCCTTTCCAGCCCCGGCCCCCTGACGGTCTTTCTTTTTCCAAACTAAAAAGTGCTCAAAAATTCAGTCCTACTTGGGTCGTCTCTCTTATTCCCCCTGGTTTTTCGGAGAGCCTCGTCCCAATTTTTTTGCACCTCCTGGCTTCGCCCTGGTTCATGTCCCTTCTTTACCACCTTGTCACCAGCGTCCCCGTCTCGCAAATGCGGGGCCTGGCTTTAAGACGGTAAGTTGTGGCTGCTTTTTGGTTCCTGACCGCGAACCCCCAGCTATAATTTTTTTCAATGAACCGAACCCGCGAATGAGTATGGTTTTTATGCTTGCATTTCTTTTTTGCTTTCCGACTTTTTAAGCGCCCCGACCCCCCCCCCCCCCCCAACCACTGACCGCCTTCGTTTTTTCCAGCTTTCTTTTCCCAACAGTCCGCACCAGAAGGTGTGTGTCCCGCGTTTCATTTGGTCTTGCCTTTTTTTTCCCCGTTGCCCTGTGCTCAACACGTTAGCGACCTTCCGCTCCGGATTACGTCCGGGTTGTGTTGTCAGATCCCTCCGATAACTGTCCGCACCCCCCCAAGGGGCTGTCCTCGTCCAGCGTGTTTGGACTCTGGTTTTACTGTAAGAGCTTTTTCTTTTGCTGTCACCCTTCCGATTCCTGATGCATGGTTGACGTGTTTAGTCGGGATCAGCCTTACCTTCGCTCCTTCCCTTCTTCGTGTGTCACTAGTGATTTCTCTCAGCCATCTTCAGACGTGCCAGCCTCTTCTCCCATCCAAGTTTGGGATCAGCTTAAAGTCGCCTTTGTTCTTTGGCCCTTTTTTTTTTCATGGCTTTACAGGATGGCCCGCTTCCTCCTCGGCCTTTCCCTCCCCCCCCCTCTTTTCTCAACACTTGATTGCTGGCCGACTCCCGGGAAGATCTACCTTTTATGCAGCCCTTCCCTTAGGGTTCCAGGGAGTGGAGTCTCTTTTTTTTTCCAACCCCTGCCACCCCTTCCAACTTTTTTCTTTGGGGCTACCACACTTGTGTTCGCCGCTGATTTCACTCCTCAAGCGCCTATTTTTTCTTTTTTTTTTTTTCCCAATCCCCGGTGCCTAGCGTTTTCTCAAAGCACACGAGTCACTTCACCCCTTCCATCCTTTTTAGTGCAGTGGTGTGACGATCCCTGCCCTTTTGCGCCCGTCCCGAGCGACACCCCACACCGGCGGAAACCTCCCACGCCTGGCATCTTCTCTTGAATACCCACAGCATTACCTCAAGTTTTTTTTTCTTCTCTGAAGGCCAACTGGGAAACCATAAAGCGTGGTTTTTTGTTCCTGAAGGCTCTGTACCCCCGGCCAAACCCCCCCCCCGCAGTGAGCGGCCGGCTTCTGTTTTTCTATATGCCTTTCTTTTTTATGCCTGCTTTACTGAAACTGAGTTGCAGGATAACCTGGTAACCCCCCGAGCACCCCCTTTAATTTTGTTGGACCTCTCCGGTCGTTTATGTCCCTAATCTTTTTTGTGGTATTGTATGATCCCATTATTTTTTTTTTTTTTTTTTCCCCCTCGTCTTAACTCCTCCCGAATCCGTTGTTGCCGCTAGGGCCGCCCCCTCCTGAAACTTTCTCCAAAGATCCCTTCCCTGACTGGTTTGGATGAACTTATTGCCCCCGTTTTCTTTCACGCCGAATCAAAAGAGCCCGAGGGCCTTTGCCACCCCCACGCGCCCCCTCCGACTCCCCCCCCTCCGAGATCTTTTCCCCCTGTTCTCCGTTTGGTCCGACCCTGTGCGCTTTCCTTTTCCCCTTTTGCCCCGTTGACCGCGACACTTTCCCCCTTTTCATTTTAGTGCGTTTACAGTAAACACCCCCCACCCATTAACTGCCGTTGGGTTTCCCCACTCCCCAAGGTTTTGTAACAACCCTCAAGGCCCATCCCTTTGTGCTCGTGTTCTGCATATCTCTCCCCCTTCTCTCGTGCCACTCCTCACTGATTTTGCGACCTTTTCGGTGTTGTTTCCCCAGCAGTTTCGTTTAAATCCTTGTTAGGCTTTCTTCCACCCGGTGTCCGTGAACGAAGGTTTGTTATGGGCTTCTGAGCCGCTTTGATCCGGGGCGCCTGCTTAGTTGGTTCAGGTGGCCCCCGCCATTAGTCCATTTTTGAGCAATTGATACTGGCAAACAGTCCATCGTTTCTCCCCACACTGGCGGCAACCCACACCCCCTAGAACGCGTACATTTTTGCCGCACACTCTTATTTCCCTTCACCGTAGGATAACATCCCATTTTTGCACCTCTGATCCTTTTTTTTTCCCCCAGACGACTGGTGGCCCCCTTTATCAAGGGAGCCACAGAGCTCCTCAGTTTTCCTTGCATTAATCATAGAGCCGGGACGATTGTCCCCTCCCCCCAGTGAATTTTCCCTCACCCTGAGAAAGGACATTCGTTGTTGTTTCGCTCGGTTCGATTGACCCCGCCCCCCCCCAAGCCCGCCTTGGCCCCCTACTTAGAAATCATAAGCCCCTTGTCCCCCCCCCATCTTTTTCTTGCACGTGCTGTCTTATTTCTCTCTTTCGCTTGAACCTTTTTTTTTCTCGGTTCCCCCCCTTCTTTTGTCAGGTTTTTGATTTCCTCGAAAAGTTCCCTGTCACTGACCAGTGTCTCCCAATTGCCCCCCCCCTCCTTAATTAGTCCCAAATGTAGACTTGTGGGCCCACATAGGGTAGCCTTTGGTTCACTCTCCCCAATCTGTTTGTCCCCTCCGCCCCCCGAGAGTTCCGCAGTTTGGTTGCTCGCTTCTTCTTGTTGCGGTAACACATGTTTCCCTTTCATCCGGTTGAGAACCATTTCACACAAGCAATGCTTTGTTCCGGGGCACCTTTGGCGACCGTGCCCCGTGAAACCTATCTTCGTCGAATCCGTGCAGGTGTCCCTTTTTCCTGAGGCTTTCCCCAAACCCCCAAACCCACCAAGAAGGGTTCTTTGCCCCCAAAATGGCCCTTTCAGTTTCGGCGAACTCTTTCTCGGTATGTTTCTGTCCGGATTCCACTTCCTTCGAGTTGGATGCGTCTTTTCAGCTGAGGCAAGGCCCCTTGACTTGACCCGATCCCCCGGGTTTTTTTTCTCCTTTTTTATTTACGTTTGGGAGATACAACACTCCCCCGTTTTATGTCCCCTTTCAAACCTAGGCGACACCCCCCGCCACAACGCTGGAACCCCTCCTAGTTGAGACAACCCCCTTCCTTGTCCGAGTGAAAGGTACATGTGCTTCCTGGCCGTTGAGATAAGCTCAAAACCCATCCCCTCACGCGTTCGTGCCATCGCGCTGCCTCCCTTCTGTCTGCATTTTTCTGTAAACTTCTTTTTCCCACTAGCACATTTCTCGTTCCATGAAGCGCCTTCGTGACCGAACTCATCAGTCACTCAAGTCTTGTGTTTTTTTGTCCTTTACCCCCCCCCAAGATTCGTTTCACCTTTCGGCTGCTGACCATGGGCTATTGTGCTTTGTTTTCGCTTGAAAGGTTTACATTCCTCGTCGTTTTTTATTTCTGTTTTCAGTTCCCTCTTCCCTAACCTACTTTTTTTGGGTCAGTTTGCAATCATTTCTTTCGGCATTTTATGCGTTGCGTCTTCCTTTGACCCATTTTTCCCCCTGTTATTTTTTTTAGAGGACCGCCCTTCGCACATCCCCCCTTAGACAGTGACCCAGAGTGTGAGGACCTGACGATCCCCCTGTTTCCCTTTTTTCCCGTGCCCTCAGGTGAAGCTTAGAGGTTCTCCTGCCCCTCTCCTGCGTCAGAATCTGGACGTTGACTGTCGACGGACCCTCCTTTTACTTTTTCTTCTCGGTGATATTTTTGTCAACAGGAGAGAATTTTCCCCCATGGTTTTCCTACTGGTGTTCTGCATATTTTCTCTTTTGTAATTTGGGACCCCGACCCCCGAAGTGATGCATCCCTTTCCTGTATTCTGGCCTTCGGACTGCTTTTACAGTAGTGCTCTTGACCCCACTAGTTGAAGATGAATTTCACTTTTTTTTTTCTAGCCTTAAAAAGATTGGTTTGTTTTTACCCCCGTTCCGGCAATCCCCCCGTGCCGCCCTAGTTGGTGTTTTTTCCCTCTGCTGGAATAGCTTCCAGAGGAGGATTCCAGCGGTCGACCCCTCTCCTTTTTTAATCATCCGTTGTTTTTGGTTGCTTATTTTTCTCCTTTTTGAAGTCTCCCTCTGATCTTACGCCATTGCTTTTGCCTCTTTTTTTTTCCCCTATCTTTCCAGGCGAATTTGTGTGATTTATCGGTTCAAACCCCCGCGTCTTTTTAAGGTTAGGAGGTTCTTTTTTTCTACCAAGGCCTCCCCTCTCCGCCCTTCATTTTTACCCCACCACGTCATTCCTTTTTGTTATACGTGAACCGACCTTTTTTTACATCTTCTGCCTTGGCTCTTTCCGTCCCTTATTGTCTTTCCGGTGTTTTTGCCGCTTTTTTCCGTGACATGAAACGGCATTTGCACTCACCTTTGATCGGATGAACTCCTCAAGTTACATCCCCCTTTTTAAAATTCAGTCCCCCCAAGTCTGTCTTTCTCATTCACAATTCCCATGCTTCGCGCTCCCCCTACTCTTTAATTCTTTGAGTTATGCCCCGGCGGTCTCGGCCCCCTCTTTTCATGCCCTATGGATCGTTAAGGTCTTCCACTGATGTCACTTTCCATTGGCGCCGGGCTTGTTCGGCGATCCAATTAAAATTTTTGTTTCCACAATGGTTCTACTCGGGGGATAGCCCCACTTTTTGCCCGATCGCATGCCTTCTTGTCCAAAAGTTTGTGTTGGCTAAGAAAGACGTCTTGTGACCGTTGCTGCCAACATGACAGAGCATACTCAGTTTCGCAGACCTTTTTTTTTCCCACTCTCTTTGTTGGCCTAGGGGGTTTTGTAGTTCCGGAGGGGCATCCTAGTAGTTCCTCGATCCCCTTGGCGACAACTTTTGAGATGTCTACGAAGTTCTTTCTTTTTTTTTTGGTTTGATGCCGAGTGTTCCGTTGGAGGTTTATTCGTGTGTTTACCTATTCCTTTGGAATGCTCCCCCTTTTTTTAGCAGGCTCTCTTGTCAGTTCCGTCTTTTTTTTTTTTTTCTGTTTCCGAGGGTTGGAAAGAAGTTGCTTCCCCAGTGTGTTTTTTTCCTTCTTCCCAACGTTTCCCCTCTTCCCCCTTTTTTATGGTTTTTCTGGTTAAATTGGTCCTTTTTTTTCCTCCCTCTTTTCCGGACTTGCATATTTCGCATCTTGGGCGATTTTCTTTCAGCGCAAGTCCCTTTAGTACTCAATTGTGCCAATTTTTCCCCTCATCCCCCTTTTTTAAACTTCCTCATCGTTGGAGGACCCCCCTGCGTTATAGGCTGCCCCTTTCTTCCCAAGGCGGGCTCGTCGCAACTTCATTTTGCCCCCCCCAGTCTTTTCTTTTTTTCTAAGATGCCTGTCCCAAAAATGAAGCCTGGCGACCCCCTCCTGGTACACCCTGGCCTGCACATTTTTCCTCCGGCTGGCTCGAAGGGTGTGTCCGCCGCTGCGATGTCGCGTCACAGGCTAATTTTGGTTGTAGAGCCGTGTGATTGTTCCTACTGTGTTTCCTGTTGTGCCCTTTTCTAGACGAAGTGGCGACGGTTCCTCTCTTCGCAACATACTTTCCATTTTCGAGTTGTTGTCAGAATTCTTCCTGTATTTCTTTCTCCCCCCCCTCTGCTCTTGGTGCGACATCGCCTGGTCTTTTCACACCTCGTTCGTCGATTTATCATTACCCCCTTTTCCGCAAGGCCTTAACGGTGGTTTTTTTTTTGTAGCGTGGTTATGGACACTTCCGCTCCCCTGCGGGCTAAAAGGCGGCAATTGGGCTGTTCTTCCCTCGGCGGTGGGTTTTTTGTATCACCCCCCCCTCGGGACTGAAACTGATTGTTCAGTCGACGTTTTTATTGATAGACCTTTCCCCGCTTTAAGTCCCTGTTCGTATTACCTGCCCTTGCTGTTTGCGTCTTTGTGTGGCCTATGGTTGTTTTCGTCTTCATCCGTTTTTGGCGTTGGAGTACTCGGTTTTTTCTCCCCCCCTTTTCCTGGAATCTCCCTGATTTTCGGGAGCATCACACTGGCTTCTCTCCCCGTCACGACAACGAAGTGTGACGCCATTTGGGAAACTCAAAATTCCACAATTTCCTTTGGTGTTGTTTGGTGCTTCCCTTATCTTCCGTGAGGCCTCTCATAAGTCGACTTAATGGAGGACTTTGTGTCTCTTGCGTTTTTTTTGGCGTTCCCCCCCCTTTTTTTTTCTTTGAACAAAAATGAACCTAATACGGCAAGCCCCCCCCCTTCGTTAAGCAACTTATTTCTCGAGATACCCCCCGGTTGGGATAATTTGATTCTCCCCCCCGACCTCTATAATCTTTTCGATTTTCTTTGAGGGGACCCCTTTGGCCTCCTATGGCCTTTTTCGATGTTCCTTGACCCTAGACGTGTTTCTCCGGCATTTCCCCTTTGCCCACCCGTTCGGTTTCCAATCTAATTCATATTGCGTGCTGTCGCGCCATTTATCGGCTTGTCTTTTTTCATACCTTGAAATCATTCCCTCCCCCCCCCATCTTTATCTCCCCTAGGTTGATTCTTTTAGAATTCCTTTCCTACTAGTTACACATGCGTCCTTCAGTCTCACGAAATTATCTTATTCCCCCCCCGTATTTTCCAAAACGCAACCCCACTTCATTTTCTTGTCCCGGTTATCTTTCTTCTGCGTCCCCGCGCTGCTCTTTCCCCCCTTTTTTTCAACACCTCTTAGTTCGCGGCCTACACGCTTGTGGGGATTTCTTAATCTTCTTACTGTATGGTATTGGATCTTTTTAACGTTTTCTTTTTTTCTTGCTTTTTCTACAAGGACATTTTTTTATCGGTTAAGTGAAGGCACTATGTGGGGGAACTTCAATTTTGTAATGCCTCCTAGGGATTCCCGCCAAATCCCCTATAGGCGATGGATAGGCCCTTCCATCTGTCCTCCCCCCTTTTTTTTGTTTACACCTTTAAGATGTATCATTCCTCTCTAGTACGCTTTGAGTCCGTCGTGTTCTTTTGTTTCGATTGTGCCGGTTCGAGACAACAGGTGGCTAGCTGGTTGATTTTCCGTGATGTCAAGAACGGCCCCCCAAAACTGTCCTTCGTCTTGCCCTTTTCAACGAAACAAAGGCTATCTAACGCCATGCGGATTTGTTTCTCATCTTTGATGGTAGTTCTTGGCCGTTTTTTTTTTTTTTTTCTGATTCGCCCAGTCTTCACATTAACTGCGCCTTCCCTCGTGATCAGTTACGGGTGAATCCAGAAGAGTCTGGAAGGAGAATATCAAATTTTTACAATGATCCCAGCGTAGATACATTCGTCGAGATTTTTTTTACTCGAAAATGGAGGTCTCGGGTTTGTGTTTTTTCGGACCACTTGGGAGGAATTCCTCCAACAATTCCCCCGGGAGTCCGGCCCTGATTCGGATGAATATCGTGTTCCGCGGCGTTTCTCTTTCCTCACCCTTCCTCTCCGTTTTTTTTTTCCCCAACCAGCTGCTTTTGTTGAATGCCTGTGACCCTCAGGGACTGATTTGTTTTTTTTTCCTTCGCGAACCTTGTGGTCCCTTTTACACAATACCCCTTCCCCTCCCTCCTATCTTTTTCTTTCCTTTGCCCCCCTTTTTCTTGCTGGGTTCTGACCGCTTGCCACCGACGCCCCGCGGGTCCCCCCCCCCCTGCCGCTGATGTAGGAACCCTTGATGCTGATGTGGCATGGAATTTTTTCCCGGACGGCTCCTGCCTTCTTCACCCAAATGTGACTTTACAGCGCGCCCCCCCCCTGTCGGCCCCCCTTCCTACAGGCCGAAAGGCATATGAGGGGGGTTTCGGCCCCCCAAAAGTGGCTTTTCGTTTCCCGTGTTTTCCCCTTTGTACCGTCCTCACACGCATCTTCCCTTTTTTCCATCCCTTGTAATGCCCTTCTGTGGCTCGAGGTCGTCCCACCTCTCTTAGAGACTTCATGCCAACCGTTTTTTTCCCCCTCGCCTTTTCTTCCCTTTTTGTCCCTCCCGGCACGGGTTAGGTCCCCCGGACGGTCAATAAGCTATCAAGGGTGTTTGGGGGTGCTGTTGTCGAACACTCCCCGTTACTTTTTTGACTCCAAACCCCCCCCAAACATGTTAAGAGAGCGTTTAGGGGAGAGCCTCCGTTTTCTTTTTGGAGGGACGTTCCATTTTCCGTCTTTTTGGATCCCTCAAGGGTGTTGCTTGTTCGGCACAATACGCCCCCCCCCCCCCATCAACGCTTTAATTTGGACCCGCTCGTTTCCCAAGTCTGGGTGCGTTCCCCCCACCGACAAAAAGTTCGACCCCCGAAAAAAAAGGCTTTGTTGAAATCTTTCTGCCTCCGCAGTTTCGTTTGGCGAACGGCTCTTACCCCTTGTCTGATTCCTGGATGCCTTTGGGTTGACTTCTTGTCTTTCGGTACGGGCAGTCCCCGATATGGCTTGCGAAAACCACCCCCGGTCTCCCCCAACTCTACGCCTATCTCGGTCCTGCCGGGAGGGCCCCCTACCTTGGTTCGTCTTGGGTTGTCCCAGTTTAGAACCTTTGTGTGTCACGTCCCCTCCTTTCTTTTTGTTCCCCCCCACTGGACTGTGTCCAAAAGTTGTTCCCACCCGCCTAAGTGAATTCAATTTTTAGCGCACTGCTCCGATGTCTTTTTCTTTTTTTTTTTTCCGACGCGTCTTTGTCGCTTTTGCGTTGCGTCCTTGCCCCCCCCCCTTCGTTTCCCCTCCCCCTTTTGGTGAATGGAAGATGACCAATGACTCCTAGTTCTTCTTTTTTCTGACTTTTTTATTTGGTTCTTTGGGCACTCAAGTCCTTCCCCACTGGTTTGCACGCACCCAAACCTGCATATTAGTTCCTCGAGCTTTTAAACACGCCCCAGTGCCCCTTCTTTTTCTCCCACTGGCGTACCCATTTCCTCACGACCAATTCTCCTTTGTTCCCCCCTTGATGGAAGTGACCCCTTATATCCCTTATCACGTTTTGTTGATTCCCAGATACTGTTCCGCACAAAGTGGTTCCGTTCCCCCCCCGGTACTGTCCATTTATTCCCAGCGCATGTTCCCTGGTGATCTCAGTTTTGACCCTTTTCCCTTGATGGACCGTCTTTTTCGGCCGGTCTCTATTTTTTTTCGGCGATTCGCCTTCTGCGCATCGTTTCCTATGCAAGCTTATCTTTTTTTCCTCTTTTCCAGCCTTCCCCGCCCTGGCTGCCACCCCCTATTTGATCACGGTGATTCCGCGTTTTTCTCTTTCTCCCCCCCCCCCATTTGTTTTTTTTTTTGAACGCAGCCGTTTTCCCCAGGATTGGGGACGACGATTCTCTTGTTTCTTTCATTTCCCCACGAGCACCCGTTTCTTGTCGTTGCGTCCCCGAGGAACGACAGGAGTTTTTCGCCCTCAACCTTTTAGGGTTCCCCACCCAGCCTCTTTTTCCCAAAGGTCGGAAGAAACTTAGACTTTTTCGTCCTCTTCGGTTTTGATGTCCCAGGCCCCACCCCCCCCCCCCCTGTGTTTATCCTCTTGGGATCAAGATTTCCCTAAAGCCCGGGTATTTAAACTGCTTGTTTCCCCTTTCTCCTTCTGATGAAGCCACCTGCCTTTTCAACATTTTTCCCCCTTCACGGTTGCCTGCCTCGGCAGCCGATCCCCATCAGGTCTCCTTTTTTCCGCCGCGACAAAAATAGAAAAAACACGTTCCCCTAATTTCAGACAATGTGCCATGCTCCCCCCAATGCAGGGACTTTTGCCTCCAGACTATTCATCAAACTAAGCGGAGTGTCCGTAGGAGGACCCCAGGCCCCCGCCCCAACCGACGAGCTCCGCTCTGCGTGTTCGTTCATTCGTCCCGATGATGATTTTTCCCTTGCCTTTTTGTCCATTGCTTTCTTTATGCCACCCTGCGTTTCCCCCCCCACGCTGCGGAGAACTTAGTTTCCAGTTTAGTTTCTTTTCGCGGCCCCTAATTATGCGCATTGTGGCCCCGCTGATGGGCATTTGGCTGTCCTTGCTGTTGGTTGTTGTGCCCCATTTTTTAACAAAGTTCCGGTGCTCTTTTTTAAAGCCGCCGCTCTTTTTGCC
>Ga0179591_1227775_pt1 | contig 12230 bp, 14 predicted proteins | sample CZOMad2_1_08_16f_FD_182891 | JGI IMG/M metagenome (GOLD analysis project Ga0179591, IMG submission 182891) | Vadose zone soil fungal communities from Angelo Coast Range Reserve, California, USA - CZOMad2_1_08_16fungal (PacBio error correction) | ecosystem: Environmental > Terrestrial > Soil >... | reverse complement strand
ATCTTAACTGCCATCGTTTAAGGTTCGTCTCCCACTATGCCCCCTTGCCTCTCACCCCTGCTCCGTCTTATCCCCCCATTCGGACCCGCTCAAATTAGAGATTCCTCTCGTATAAGGGCCTTCCTGCTATCTTGTCAATAGATCGTTCCACCCAATTTCGCAGCCGTTCTTCCCAACCAATTTTACGTACGAGGACACTTACCCCCCTCTATATTCACAAGCTTGTGCTTCCATCCCTAGTCTCCTAGGTCGCCGGTCCCCTCTTCCCTCGTAAAGCCCTGACATCTTTCTTTTTCCGGTAAGCGATGCGATGAAACAATTGTCTACGATTCTACGTCGGGGGTTTTCCCGCAGCGAAATCCCCCCATCGATTCGCGCGTCTGTACTTCGGTATTTTGCCCCGCTCTTGCGTTAAGCGCCCCCTCCTCTTTATCGAGATTCTTCGTTTTTCTTACCCAACCGTGGCCCCCGGTATCTTTTGCTCTTTGAAATATTCCCCAGTTCCCGATCCACCTTTGAATTCACCGCCTCCCAGGCTGCTCGTTCTCACCAATCCAGGCCGTTTACATCCTTCGTGTGAGAGCGTTTTCTTTTCTCTCCCACTCAGCGAAAACGCGCCTTGCAGCATTGCCGTTTCCCCCATCTTATTCTAGTCACAGCCCCACGCATTCTCAGACATCAGCAGGGCATTCGACGTCAAGCCCCACCCCTATTGTCCTCCTACTCTGCTCTTCCTCAAATACGACGATCCCTTCTCCCCTCCCGTTTGCGCCCCCAAAATCCGTTTCCTCCCAGCCGGTAGACCATGTTGTCCGCCCCTGCCGCTGAACCGCGTTTCTCTTTTTCGTTGTGTAGTGCTAGTCCCCTATCTTAGGTACACGATACTAGTTTAACATAAACGCGTGACTCTTTCTTTCTATGACCCTCCGTGCTCCGGTCATTGCGAAAGTCTCTACGGAATCGTTTAACTAGCCGTTTGAGTCTCCTCTGGACACTTCCTTTATTGATACAATCTTGTTAGGAGCTTCCACTCTGATTTTGTCGGATCTCCGACACTACCCGTCCCGCCCGCCCCCCCCCCGATTAACCTGCCTCCCCTTTTGCTATCCGGCGGCGTGTTTCCTGTCCTGTTTGTAAGTTTACCTTTTTCCCGTTCCGGGAGTACTTCCGTCTGAAACGCTCTCTGCGTTTAGACCTCCGGGCCTCTTTTCCTTCTGGTGTTCCCCCCCCCTTTCTGCCCCAAAAGATACTTATTGGTCACCCCCTGATTAGGTTTCCACTTCACTTCCCCGAAGTTCCCCCACTTCTGTGCAAACGCTTCTGACACTTTCTGAGAGTCTCTCGTTCCCCTTACGCCCGTGCACTCCTTCCTTCGCCGTCTTCCTGCCTGGAATCCTTCCTCTAGGTCAATCGGCCGCTAGTTGCTCAGATTTTCAAACCCTTGATTTTTACTTTCCATGCGAAAACGCCCCCCCCCGCAGCAACTTTCCTTAGAGGAGTTCAGTTTGTCAGCGCCTCTCGGCTCCAGGGTTCAGGCTTTCCGGACTTTTTTTTCCGTTACGCCTTTCGCACTGCCTATAGGACTACCCTCACGTCCCGGCTGCATTTTTTCGCCATGCTCCGGTTTCCCCCCCTTCAGTCCGCTCCGTCGCTAATTTTCCCGCCACTTTTTCACACGTGTAAGCACACCACACTCCAGTTCTTCCAGGATCCTTTTTAGCCGGCTTCTCAGATTTCTGGTGAACATGCCCCCGTGCAGCCTTTTGATCCCCATTACTTCCCTTTTTTATTGAGTTCCGGAACCGGCTGACCCGCCAACCGAATTTTCCCCCTCTTTTTTATGGCAAGTCGGTAGTCTCCTCACCCTTGCGGCAGTTTGCGGCAGTTCCCCCAGTAAGTTTCCGTCTTCATCGCTCAGGCGTGGACCGGATAATTTTCCAGCTGCTGCAGTAACATTAACCCCCCACCCTAAGCATATGAAAGAAAACTGACCCTATCAATGAGCATTAAAAAGGCTCGCCTATCCTTTAGCCGCTCCGCATTCCTTTTATGCTTCCAATTTTTTTTTCGGCGGAGGCGCGCAGCCCCCCCCCCACCCCCAATCCTCCCGTCTTATCTCAACTTTTCTCGTTCTCTTCTCTTTTCTCCATCCCACTTGAAATCTTTTTCTTGTTTTCCCTTCCCTTTCTATTCTTCGCCTCTCTCCGAAACACGCTCATGAAGACCATGTACTCTTTCCCGGAATTTTGTTCGCGCAATTACTCCCCCCCCCGGTTACCCTTCAGTTTTTATACACGATTTACCCTCAGACGGCTTTCCACTCCCCCCCGTGACCACTTTGGATTTCCCCCCTTCGTATCCGACTCTCCCTCTGTCGGCGACATCGTTAACCTTCATTGCTCCGTCGGATTCAAAGATTTTGCGTGGCACCGTCGACACGAATCTCGGAGCCTCTTCCCTTCCCCGCAAGACTGGCGCAATCTTCCCAGGTAATCCGCATCTCCCGACTCCCAACTTGGATGGATAGCTGATAGGCCTCTCCGAAATGCTTCTTGAAGGAGTGGAATGTTCGTTTTTCTAATCCCCCTCCGCGCTGTTTTGTCTTAAGAAATTTTTTTTCTTTTTCGCTCCTTTTCAACCTTTAAATGTCTTCCGTGCCGAACGCTTTTCTTCCTCTCCCCCCAGCGGTGAACCCAGTCTTTCCCCTCGCCTCTTTCCTGCCCCTGGGAACCTTCCCACGATGATTTATTTCAGCCGGCGAAATTTGCGTCTTATTCCTCCTAGTGTCTTTCGTTACAATTCTTACAGCTCCTATCGCCCCCAAAATGGTTTTTTCTAACAGCGATTCCCCCCTGTTGAAGTGTTGGACTTGATTCACCATCAGCGCTCCCCCAACGTGAAGGATGCCTTGAACCGATCGTTCGTCTTGGGGCGCTCTCGTTGCCTATTTTTTATCAGGAGGCATCTCCCCCTCCCCTTTCCGTTTTTGTTGTTGATGCATCCTACGTCCTTTAAGCCAGTTCCCGATTCCCGCCCAAAAAAAGGGACCTAAAATTTTTAGATCCAGTCACCTTCCTTTTTCCCTCTATGTTTTGATCTTCCCTCCCCCCATCCTTCCAGGTTTGGCATCGTGGGTATTTCGATCCCTTTTGCACATCCCAGTTTTTCAGTCGCTTTTTTGCTTTCTGTAAGAACTGATCTCCGTTTCTGATGCCCGGCCTTCCCCTGATATCGCACTACCGTTCCTCCTCAGGTCCCTCGTGTTTTATGCTTTTCCCTAGTTCTTTGAAACGAAGCCGACTGTTTCGGGTTTACTCTATAATTTCCTCGAGTTTCTGCCGGAAGCTTTCTCGCGTTTCAATCTCCCTCCAGTGAGGAGAGTCATTCTTCGACAGATTCGTGATCATCGCGACCGCACTGTAGAGAAGCCAGTATCTGCTCTCTCTTCCCCCCTTTTTTTCTCCTTTCAGCCCTTTCCCTTGTCCGGGGCTTAGGGGAGCGCGTTTGATTGCCGTTGTCATGTTGGCTCCGTCCCTTTTGCTTTGGGAGTTCTAAATATCTCTTCTCTCTTTTCGCGCCACCCCCCCAACAGAAATCCTCTTTCCCCCCCGCCGGATCTATAGCCATTGGCAAACTTTTCTTTTCCCTCCCCGTGAGGTCGGCGCTTTGCTTGTTTTTCATCTCTGTGTTTCTGTGGAACCGCAGGGATGGTGTCTCTTTTTTCTACACACTTCCCCTTTGACACCCGTCGTCAGGCTTGTCAAGACTGTGAACTGTTTTTCCATTCTTCGCGTTCGTCTCCTAAGTCTACGAATCGCTTTTCCGCTCTCTGAACATGCCCCCTCACCCCGTGAATAGCTTCGTTTTTTCTTCTTTCCCCGCCGTATACGCCACGTTTTTTTCCTCGCCCGGTGTGCTCTCATTTTTTTTTTCTGATTTGGTTTTTCTGTACTTCGCTTCCCCTTCCCCCCCCGTCATCACTGGAAGCCGTAGGTGGAGTTCCGCTTAGCAGGGTCCCCCCGGATCAGTAAGAATATCTCTCTTTTCATCGCATTTCCTTTTTTTTTCTTTTTTTCGATATGACTTTTGTTACCTTCCGGGCAATAGCCTTTGACCCAATGTCAATTTGCCTTACCATGACCTCACTCGATCTAATCTGGCCGCTGTTTTTAGGCCAGCTGAATTGCACATTGGCAAGGCTCCTTTTGTCTCGTTTGACGACTTGGTCGTGGATCGGCTCACCTTTCTTTCGCTTTTTGGCTCTTCCCCGGTAAGTCATGCTGGGCTCCCTTGCTGTAACCCCTCCTTTTTTCCCACCCTCCGCTCGAACCTGGTCTTCTTTATTGTTTGGATAAACGGGTACCGCGGCTTAACACTCGCTCGCGGATTTGCTTTGAAGGTTTTCCTCGGTAACCAGCATTTTAGAGAATTTCCAGAATGCAGTTGTAGTTGATTGTCCCTATTTCTTGCGCTGGTCACTTACAACAATCAGCGTCCCCCATGGCTTGGATACGATCCTTCTCTTAATTTGACTCCCTCTCGAAGTTTTGTTTTCATCGGTGTTTTCAGTTTCTCCACTTCAGCTCCCCCCTTTCAAGCCTGAGACCTAGACCCTTTTTAATTTCTACCGATTCCGCGGATTCCGCTTGCGCATCGGGAGAATTCTGAGGTTTTTACGGTTTTTTTTCCTCAGTCTGGAACCGCGCTCCTCCCCTCCCCCTGATTTTCCCCTCCTTTTCCAGCGCATGATCTTTGATGGCTGTTTTTTCGTCTTTCCCTGAGCTAAGTGAGTGGATTTACTATCCACGGCTTTTTGGTTCTAGTGTGGCACACGCTTCCCAGAATCTTTCCCGGACCTTTAAAATTCCTAGCGGACGTTTCCCTTATTGACGGAACTTCATTGGAAACATTTCCATACTCCCCTTAGCACCCCTCTTTTGCTTTTCTAGAAGCAACGGGAAGGGGGTCCCCTCTTTGTTTTCTTGTGTTTTTCTTTCTGCGATCCGACATGCAATAATAGTGTTCGAGTCCCGATCCAGATTGCTCGTCTAGAGAATAGACCCCCTCTTGTGCTCGCGTCTATTTCTCAATTAGGATTTTAAGGCAGTACGATCTCCTTGGCGCTCGACGGACTGACTTGTCCTCGCCAACTAAATGCTGTGCCTCTTTTTATGTGACCACTACATTCTGGGCGCTTTCCTGACAGCTTTACTCTCACTCCAAAGCCCCTACCGTGTTTTTCTTCGGCTGCGAGGAAACCCGGGATACAGTTTCCGGCCGTGAGTTGTGTGTTAGACCGGTCACGTGATGGCGCGCTTGAATTGCTCGTTTCTTTTCTTTTCCATGCCTCTGAGTTTAGTTCAATTAGTTTTCTTCTGAGCTCTCCTGCCGGAATCGGCGGCTTTATGCTTTTTTCTTTTTCCGTGGGTCCATTCTTTTGATCGTTATTCGGAAATGAGAGTTTTTCCTTGCCTGGTGACCGTTTTTGCCCAAATCCCACCTCTCGCTTCTTGAAATCCCTTCTTTCATTTTTATACCTTTGCCTTTTCTTTCTCGCAGTCCTTTTCATCGGTTACCCTAGCTTCCCCAACAGGATCTCCCGGTTGGAGGGTTTTACGTGGACAGGTACAGAGAAGAAATCTTCGATCCGGTTCTTTTTGGTCGGACTTTCCACCCCCTTTTTTATAAGCTACCTCCTCTTGAATCGCGGGAATCGATGGGGACTTCTATGGAAGTCCCCACCGCCCGCGTAATCTCTCCAATTGTTAAAGTCCTCGATACCTGCTAGCCCTCTGTCCAGCACATCTGTTCTCTGAAGTCCGTAGACGGGCGATCCTCTTTTTTCCTGCGGAATGGAAAATCCAAGCGTTCTTTTTCAAGGGTGGCGTTCTTGTCCTTTAGTAAGTAAAGTTTTTATCCGGTAAAGGCGCGAATGTTTTGGAAGTATATTCCGCAGGCGGTCTTCACTTTTTTTTGTCTCTCGATGGCTTCCTTGACTCCTTTTCCCCTCCGTTGTGGCTAAGCCGTTCGCTGGTGGTAGTTTTCAACTGAAGAGTGGTCTCGGGCAGAGGTATGAGCTCCCCCTGCTCTCACCGATTGCAAATGGAAGATATCTATTCTTTCCTTTTGAGGAGTCTCTTCCATTTTCCCTCTTGTTTGTCCCCCCTCCCTCTCCCGTGATCCCACTCTTTCCTCCCTTCTCTGGATGAGCCACCCATTGTACCTAACTTCCTGTCCTCCGATTGTATCTTCCCCAACATTTCCGGCGCGCATTTTGCTTTAGTCTTTCAACAATAGCGCCTTCGGACCTTTCCTCATGTTCCCTTCCCGTCCCCCCTTGAGACCTCCCCCCCCCCCAGCTTGGCTTATTTCCATGCTCCCTAGAAACCGATCCAGTCTCGAAAGTGGCGCAGCGTCTCCGTTTTTTGACAGCTTGAGAGCCTCGTCGATGCTTTCCCCCATTGCCCTCTCGATTTAGTCTGTGTCTACCCCCTCTACCTCCCCCCAAAGATTCCACGCGCTTCACAAGGCTGTCTTCTTCGCCAGGCCAATCTCAATTGGCAGCCTCCAACCAAAATACGCTTTCATCCTTCCTTACTTCGTCTTCCCTCAAATCCCCCCCCCTTTTCCAACTTCTGGTCTTTTTCTCTTTTTTACATCTACCCTCTCTAACAGGAATCAACCTTGATTGTATAACGACCATTCCTCTGTATCAACCACATTATTTCAATCTCTTGAGAGGTTTGATTTTCCCCTTCTCCCCCACCTGGAAGCGAAAACGCTTCCTTGAAGCCTGCCGCATCCCCAGGCTGTCCGGTACCCCGACCCCCTCACCCGTTCCTGTCTTCTATCTGCATCAAACTCTTTCCCTAAGGATCACTCCTTTTTTCCCCTTTCCCCAGAAGATAAATTCCGGGTCCACCCAAGTTGCGCGTCACACCACGCCGGCCGCAGTTTATCCTTTTTGGCTCGTTCTCCCTCGACCCTCCTATTATATTTCTTTTCCATTCTTCCTTATTTCAACGACTTCGGTCACGGTCCCCCTAACGTGTTCACCCAACGCGGACCTCGCTTTCAGGAAAATCCCAAGTTCCGCTGCTCGAGCGCTCTCTAGTCCGTTCTCCTGAAACTATTCTCTCATAGCGTCTTCAAAGGCATTTCTCTTCGCTCTGCATAAATCTGATATGTTGTCTCCTATTGTGCTTTCGTATTCTACCCCCTCCCCCTCCAAGCAAGCCCCCCCCCCCTCTACCTGAGTTTCACAATCTCTGATATTTCAGTTTTTTTTGTTTACGTTTCTAGTTTCGTTAGTTCATGTTTCACTTTGCAGGCGTTTCCTGTGTGACATTCCGATCGGCCAATCCTTGGAACTGATTCTTTACTGCTGTTTTCCCCCCTTTCGAACACCAGCCCCTCCTCTTTCCTCCATCGATTAGCGGATTTCCATTACGCATTCAGCCCTCCCTTCCTTCAGCTCTGCAAACTATTTTCTTCCCACAGGATGATAGACCCCAGCTCTTCCGTTTCTCCTTCAGTCGGCCCTCCTTCGCCAGTGCCTCTCTATCGTAGGGCTTCCGGCCTCTCTCTTGTTCGGGCTGAAACAGGGATTCACAAGATGATTTTGAAACGCAACCCTGCAGTAAAAACCTTCGGCTCCCGCTTCAGCGCCAGATCTTCTCCCCTTTTTCCTGTTTTTTTACGTTCCGCCAGTTCCGCAAAGGCTTGAATCAACGTGACCGTAAGTTGTGTCATTTTCTAGATTCCTGTTCCCCTCTCATCCCCCCGCGCCTCGCGATGGGCTCTTTCCTTAACCCGTTGCCCCATTTTCCCCCTCGCGGATTCTCAGATCTTTGGGACAAATCACGTCGCCAGCCCTTAGTCGGCAACACCTCGAATGGTTTTGGCCTATTTCCACCGAACCGGCGTCGATCCCCCAAAATTCCTCGAAGTGACAATTTTTTTTTCACTTTCCCCTGCGCGCGCCGCAAGTAGGTCTCTCCTCTTTTCTTTCAGTACGTCGAGTCTTCATATGCCTGCGTCCTCCGTTTTGACATTTCCAGCGACCGCTCCGTAACCCCCATCTCCTCCGTAACCCTCACCGAATCAATGTCGGTCCTTCTCCATCTTTACTGATACTGGTGGGCCGTTTTCCTCCGTACCTTCTGGCGGATTACATTATCGTTCTTTCGGGCGTTTTCTAGTAAAACACCTTCAGCCGCAATTCTTAGCCCCCCACAGTTCTAGGCTAGTGCTATATTCCCCTTTTCCTACATCACACGAGTTTGTCATCTTTCTCCTGTTCACTCTTCTCCTTCCCCATTTCCCTTCTCTCCTCCCCTTCGATCGAAAGGAAGAAGACCCCCAATGTACGCTCCTTTTCACAGGATTGTGGCGTTCACTGTGAATCCCCCGTTTTTTCCCCAATGCTGCGGTTTATCCAAACGCAGCCTCCCTTACCCATCGCCCTGCTTTTTCCAGAAATCCGACCAAGCTTCTTTTTGAAGTTCTCCCTACACGACGAAGTCCTGCGACATCGTGCCCCAGTTTTCTATCCGGAATTCTCACCCCGTGATCTTCTTTGGCATGCCTCCCGATTTTTCAGCCGCGCTCTTGTCTCCCCTCCCCGTCATTTTCCACCATGGCACTTTCATAGAGCCTCCACTCAGCACACGCCTCTGGATGTTTCTTTCTCTTCGCACCTGCTCCGTAAGCTCCGAGGCAGGCGTTTTTCTCTTACTTCCGCCGATTGTAAGAGAATTCGTTCCTCCTTCGGTATTTCTTCACCGACTTTCCATGGATTCCGGCCAACTCATTCTCGCCCGTGCTGCCAACTCCTACCCCTTTTTTCTCTACTCTTTTCGGAATCCCCTTTCATCCCCTCCCTCTCCCTTGATCGGGCGCGAAGGTTCGTGCGACCCTCCGACTGTTAGGGCTAAACGGCGATTACATTTTCCCCTTTATTCAAGCTAGAAGGAAAACCACCCTTTATCGCCTCCGCCTCTCCGTCCCCCCTGGCCACTGTTTCTTCTACCCATAATCGCGCCCCCCCGTTAAGGTCTGGCTAGACGTCGGTCCGTTGGGGCGAGAATCGTGGTACAGCGCTTCATTTATTCTTTTTCCTCCTTAATAATTTTTTGTTTTTTGAGTCTTTTCTCCTTTTTTACGCCGAGTGTCACGTTATTTCCCCCCCCTTGCCTCAACGATCGTCTTTTCTCGTGCCTAACGTTTTTTGGGTCCGCGACTTTGGTTCCTCCTACATACCATCTTTTTTTGGCCTCCTTTCCCCTCCTGGTTTTTTTTTTTCTGCGTAACCCCATTTTTTCCTTGATAGCTTGAGATCCGCTGTACCTACCTTTCCTCCGTTTATTTATGCGACAATAGTCCTTCGCTAACTTCGTCGCCCTAACTTCCTTTCCCGGTGTTCTTTCCCCCTCTGCGTTGCTTGAACCAGACGAAATTTTTTCGCGTTCCTCTCTTCCCTTCTCCCTTTCGGCCCGTTAGTCCCATGTGAACTTTCCGTGTTGAAAAGATCCTACCTCTGTCTGTGGTGGGGAACTTTCCTCCGTACCTGCATCTCTTCGATCCTAGCGACCGCCATGACGAGCCTGCCGGTAGAGCTTTCTACGTTTTTCACGATCGCGAATCCGATCCGTTCCCGTTGTTCTTTCCTATTTGCCGTTTTTTTCGGTTGGGCGCCTTGAGGTTTGTTCTGCGCAGAGCGCGGTCTTTTTTTCTATTTCGCTTCTGCCACTCCATGAACTTTGAATCCCCATTTGGATCGTTTGACCCTAGTCCTCTAACGTATTCGTTTCTCCCGGCGCGATGGTTTCATCCCTTTTTTTTCCCCGGATGTCATGGTCCAACTTTGAGGGTTAGATTTCCTTTTTTTTGTAATAACTCTTCAATTTTCCCCGTTCGTCATTTATGAGCCCCACTCTTTTCCCTGCGCGTTTACAGTTTATTCCTCTCGTCTTTCTAGCAGGCTGAAGAATTCTCCCCTGTTCCTGCTAGATTATCCAAGATTTCCCGTGCATTCGTGTTTGCTTTGTCTGACCGGTAAATCGCACGAGCGCTTACCAGGTTGTTGTTCTATACTTCTTTCTGCTGGTGGGATTGTTTTCTTTCACTTCCGCCTTCCCTCTCATTGTACTCCGCCTGGTAGTTCCCGTGTCGTCCCCCCCGGATAAGGAATAGTTGCGATCCGTGATCTCTTGTTTTTCCTTTTCTTTAGATTCGCTTCCCCTTTGTTCTGCAATCGCTGGCTCAAATCTTTCTTTCAGAGAACTATGTCCCTCTTCTAACTTACTGAAAGCTGCTTTTATGACATTATCCCTTTCTCTCGTCGTCGTCTCATTTCTAACTGGTTCTTAGATTTTTTATCTGCCTCTTTAGGGTCTATTGATCACATTTTCCGCTTTTCTTCTAATGACGAAGGTGGAAGTCTCTTTTTGTGTGTTCCCCCCGCCCCTATTCTCAGCAGCTTTCCTTTCATGGACGTTTGGGCTCCCTTTGTTCCTCATTCCATTCGATAGCGGAGAGGGTTTCCTCCACTCTGGTGGAACAGATGAGAAAATGGCCTCCTTCCCCTTGCTTGATTCTATATCTCCTTTCGACTTACCTTCCAACCACCCCGCCTCCCTCCTTTTCCCTGATAACTCTTTGTGCGTCCTGCGCGTCTTCTATGTGAAGGGGTTTTGCGCCGCATTTTTCTTTCGAATCCCCCGTTTTTCCTATGCTGCCCGCGTGCTCCGGTTCCATTGATTTAGCGTATTTTTCCGATCTTGTCGCATGCGGCTGGGCCCGGTGCGTATTGGAACCTCGTGATCCCCCTTTGTTTTTCCCTCCTCTGTTTGCCTATTTCTGCCTCTTTCTGGCTGCGCATCGTTTCCCATCATTCCCAATCGTGTATGGAACTATGCAGTCACGGCTTTTTGGTAGGCCACCCTCCCCATTACAGATCTCCCCTGCCACTGGCCGGAAGCTTATTTTAACAGCGGACCGGCCTTGGTCTTTCCCCCTTAAATTACCTCCCGTTAAACAAAAACTCCCAGTGTGATCTCAGCAACCCGTGGGGACCCTTGTCTTGTTTCTTGTTTCCTTGTTTTTTTTTTTTTTTTTTTTTGAGTATCCGACAATTTTTTCCCCCGAGCCGTATACATATGATGTCCTCTCGTTTCGACGAATTTGCTGCCGGCGCTTTCCGAATCATTCCTAGTTACGATCCTGCTCCGTTTTTGAGCTCGAACTTCGCACGTGCATGTTTCTGCTTTGCTACCGTTTTTTCTTTGAACCTCAATTATTTTCTCTTTTTGGACCGATTCATCTTGCTCCTTAAACGAAAAATATCCGATGCGGTTAGAGCGGCTTCGCGCCAACTTGTTCTACCGGCTTGCGTCCCGTTTTTTTTGGGGTTTTTTCTGTCCGAAAACGTTATGGCGAGCTTAATTGTTATCGTCGGAGGTTTTTTTAATCGGAGTAGCCGTCACGTTTTGTGTCTGCAGCTTCTCCTTCCGATCTCTCTCCTTCCTTTTTTCTGTTGGTCCTTCTTTCGGCGGCATCGAGGCTCGTTTTTTTCTTGTCCATTTGGCTATTTTGAACCCCTACCTTCGTTCCCTCTTTCTCCTTGGTTTATTTTAGCCATCTCCGTGTCTTGCGCATGATTTTCCTTCCGTTGGATAGCTCTGTAGATGTCCACTTTTCAACGAGACCGGGTGGGAGCAAGGTTTTCTTGGTCCTTTCCTTACAAGTCCCAGACCCCGGATGGTTTTGTATGGTGACATCTTTTTCGTACGTAACTCCCCCTCCTTTTTCCTCTCTGTCCTCTTTGGTTTTCCCGTCCCCCATGACGACTTCGAATCTTGTCTAAATTTTTTCAGCGGATTGCTTCCGGAAGGCCGCTCCTCTTCATCGCCCACGCCTCCCCCGTCTCCGGGGCATCCTATGGCGCATCGGTTTTATTCTTGAGTGCTGGAAATCTCAGTTGGATCATTTCAAGGGTTCCGGCTGTCCTTCTACTTTTGACAGTTTTTCTTCCCCCTTCATTCGCCCTGTGTCCACGGCTATCCTTCCGCTTTTCTCCTGGAAATGTTGGGGGCCTTATACGATAGGCTACTTCTGGAGCGGTTATCCTTCGGTGGTTCCTTTGATTGTCTTTTCTTTTTGAAGAGAACTTCTCTTTCTTTTTTGAGCCGACCGGTCTCTACCACGTCTTTCACAACCTGGCAAGTCAT
>Ga0179591_1302988_pt1 | contig 12231 bp, 5 predicted proteins | sample CZOMad2_1_08_16f_FD_182891 | JGI IMG/M metagenome (GOLD analysis project Ga0179591, IMG submission 182891) | Vadose zone soil fungal communities from Angelo Coast Range Reserve, California, USA - CZOMad2_1_08_16fungal (PacBio error correction) | ecosystem: Environmental > Terrestrial > Soil >... | reverse complement strand
AGCGGACGAAATAAACTTAATGCCTTTCACCCGGATAGGCAGCCCCGACACCTTTTCTCCCGCGGTGGCGATTCAGTGGTCTAAGTCGTGCCCTATTTCTTGTTTCTGTTTTTTTGAGATTCGGCCTTCAAGGATCAAGGAGATCCCCCTATCCCCATGCAGCGTCACGAGAGTTTATCCAGGGATCTTAGTCCGTTGCTTTCAAAGTTTTTCTCAGACCCTGTCCAGGCCCTTCCGTGAACGTGTGTTCCCTTCGACTCCGGCAGGTGGATTCTTCCGTGACCATGGGCTGGTCTGGACCCATTACGGATCATTTTGGGGTTTCCTTGACTGACTTGAAATAGAAGATTTGACGGCTGATATCACAATAACAGAAGGGTGGGTCTCTGGTAGCGAAGGCACACATCAGCCCACCACCCCCCCCCCCCCCCCCCCCCAGTGCAGACGAAATTGCCTCTTTCCCCCTAACGAGGAGGCGGCTCAGAATAGATCCCCTCCAAGTAGTCGGTCCTTGAGCCCGGGGTTGTCCGGTGAGACCCCCAGATCAACTTCCTTCCCATTGAGGGCATACCACCCACCCGGCTTTTTGGACGCTCACATGACGGTTTCCCTTATTACTTTTTTAATACGATGGCCGCAGTCAAGCTGCTGGTAATACTTGAGGTCTCTTGCCTCTAGAAAGTTCGTGCCCGTCGGTTTGGGCTTCCAATTCTGACGTTACTGATCTCGACAGTAGGCGTGGTGTCCACTGAGGAGGGAGGGAATGTGTGACCTGCCAGTCTGTTCGTTTGTCCGATACGACGTACCGTCCCCCGGGAAGTTGGTCCCTTTCCCGTCGAGGATACTTGCGAGCGTGGTCGAAGGAAATTTCACAACACATACAGTTGCGGTTTTTGACAGGTGAGCTCTCCTGCTCCCAGCCAATCCTTTGCTCGACAGGCCTTGGTTTGCGCGTGGCTTGGATGCGGCGTGCGGCACCTCCCCCCACGCCATTTCCCCCGTGTCCCCGTGTGACATTCCGTCCGGTCCATTTGGGGATCGGCGTCCTGGCGGGCCTTGTCATGCGGTCCTCCTCCCCTTTCTATTGCCCACATGACCTGAAGATCCGGCCCTCGCGTGAGATTCTGGCCAGCCCCTGCCCCTTTTTCAAGTCATGAAATTCATTTGGCTTGATCTTCTGAATCTATCTGGGTCTGCTTTCCGAGGTCTAGACCCACCCGCGCCTTTTGGACTTTTTGAGAAACTCTTCACCCTTATTGCCCATCAGGGACGGAGGAATGTGTGTTCCGTGGCCTGCAGTGAAACTACTAGGCCCCCAAGGCCGAAGCCCCCCCCTATATAAAACCCAGGTGTCTTTTTGGAGTTCTCTCAGAGGGTTCGCTGGACGGACGTCTAACCCACTCGTCTCCGACGCGGTTTTATCCCCCCCTTTTTCCAATATGACCCCTTAATGTGGGCCCCCTCTTCCAGTGGCAGCGGTCTTGCTCTTCAGGGATCCCGTTCTTTCCACACTTCTGTTGACGGCGACCAGACAGAACCTCGCGCCCAAGCGAAACCTCCTCCCCCCCCTTCTGGAAGGATTTCCCAGCTCAAACGTCTTCGACTCGCGACGCCACCACTTCGCACCGGTTGGAGTTCCCGGTGGGACTCCCGATCCGGCTTTCTAATAACTGTTCAAAGGTGTTCCAAACTGGTCGTCGCTCTTTACCTGAACCGGGGGTCCTGTTTCCCCCTTTTCGACTCGTTCCTTGGACTCAGATTAAGCGGACCCCGGCAGGATGCGTTCATTTCCATGTTGGCTCCCACCGGCAGGCGCACCAACCCTCCTGCCTATTTTTTTTTCGCATGTTTAATCCTATACGTGGACAGGCTCTTTCTTCTGTATGCGGTGTAACAATCCTCTCACGCCTTGTGGTTACCCACCCATGACGCCAGAATTTCTTCACACCGCAGAATGTCCTAAGCATAGCCCCTTTTCCTCCAAAGCTCGTTGTGGAATGGTACGACCCCCGAAGTAACAGAGTGGACTTGTAATACCGAGCACTGGTCCTTCTAGTTTGGAAAACCCCTGTTCCCCCCACTCGGGCACTCATCCCGTTTCTCGGCGACGATTCATCTCGGCGGTTCTTCTGGGGGTATCTTTTTCCTCTCCCCTCCCCCGTTTGGGGCCTCTCTATCCCCTCCCCCAGAAGCCGCTCTATGTGCCTCTGACTTGAGAAATTTTTAGGCGTTTTCTGGTGGTTTGGGTGGTTTTGGGCCGGCGCCGTAAACCGGTCGATTCGAACTGGATTGCGTCACCCCCTTTCCGATGTTAATGTCAGTCCCACCGCTAGTCCCTTGTTTGTTACCTTCAGACTCCTCGCTCCCATCTTTTTTGGGTTGTTATGCTCCGTGCTTGTGACAGGAACCCTTTCACGCACGTTTTGCCCTTTTTCCCCAGTAAAGAGTTGGGTCCACGGGATAGATTCCCTACAGAGGACGCGGTTTTCTATCCTTTCTTTTGTCGTCGATGTTTCAGGGCTTAGTCCCTTCCATCATCCTTGTTTTTGCCGCGCTCCAGACGACCCACCCCCCCCATCCTCCTCAGCCCCGTCATGCTATATTCCCATCACGCCCCCTTACCCCCTACCTTCACTCCACCTCCCCATCCCCCCACTCCCCTCCATCCTACCCTCCACTACTCCTCATCTCCCACACCCCCCCCCCTCCCCCCCCCCCCTCCCTCCAGCCCCTCCCTGGCAAGAGCATCTATCCCTTGATCTGTCAGGCGTTTTCGAACTCGGTTTAAAGGTTGCCTTCCCGACAGGTAAAAAACCCCCTTTGACACCCCCCCCTTTTCTCAGTGCGACTCTGGGAGAAGGTTCTTGATGCTCCCCCCATGCACCTTTCGAAGGATCCCTTCGAGGTAGACCGGCCGGTGTGAGGTGCTGTTCAGTACAAGCGTGTTTTGCCTCCCTTTAGCCTATACTGCTCAATCCACATCTCCCCCCCTCCAACTGAAACTCGCCCCGTAGTCCAGGTCGGTTTATTCGATAGCAGTATTGCTACCTGCGAAATTTTCCTCCTACGAAGGTTTTAGGTTGCTTGGAAATGTGTAATAGATTTTTCCCGTTCCCTCTGCCAAGACTCCTTCCCCTCAATAGGATCCAAGGAGGGCTCCTCTCTTCCTGGCGGTTTCCCACTCTTTGTCACCTGAGATCCGGGTTGCTACCTCAAAATCTTCCTAAAAGCATTACTCCCCCCTCCATAACTACACTGTGTTCAACATGACTCAAGGTGAAGGATGGAAATTCCCTATTCTCTTTCTTTTTTGAAAGCCATCTCAATTGTATAAAGATCCCCAAGGAAGCCTTACTGATCGACCTAAGTCCCTCCTTTCATAGAGCCTACACTTTTCAGTTTGTGAAGCCTTTTCCTGGACCACTACCCAGCTGCCAGCCACGTTGAATGTCTAATTATCCGCAGTTGCTTTTTGAGTGGGCCGCATACCGAGAAAAGCTCAGATTTTTTGGGGGGGTTCCCCACCAATTGCGGCCATTGGCGCGATCCTTTTTTTCAGCCCTCTGCACTGCCTGTAAGGCGCGCTATCTGACCCCCCTACAGGCGCCTATTTTTCAGGTTTCATCCCCGCACTTCCTCCCCCCTAAAGAGACTGACCGCAGGTAAGACCTGTGAAGCAGTGAGCCCCAGAAAGTATGCTGACCCGGTCAACCCACCGCAAACGCCACGATCTAACTCGCACGTAGTCACATATGATCTCCGATCGCCAGCTGGTCTCGCCCTTGATGAGACCTTCTTACTGCCCGGCCCCTCTTTTACTTTCATCAAGGAACAGTGTGGGCTCGGCCTGCTTGAGCGAAACCCGACCAAGGTCCCTTTTTTTTATGGACGTTTTCCTACCCTTTTTACGAGAGAATGACAATTGGCTTAGTGCTCTCCTGAGCCCCGCGAACCAAGGCTCTTCTCGTCCTGGGATTTGTTTCCGAGCTTGGCGCACTGCTTGCGTCGCCCTTACAGGCGAGATTCAGGAGTCACTGAGGAATGGGACCCTAATCACTATTTCTTCACTCTCCGGACCGCCGTGTAAATTCTAAGGATGGGCCCCTCCGTCACGGTGCTTCCTTGCCTTTCCTTCCCGTTAGCCGGGTGCCGCGCCGAAACGTGCTCCTGGACCAATCGCGACGTGTTTCTTCTATAGGGTTAGCTTTTCCCTTCTGGATCCGAAGCCCCCCCATCCACACAGATCAACCTCACCAGTTTTCGAAACCCTTACCCCTACCGCCCCCTCTTCGGGTTCTCGGAAGAAAACGATCTCTGGGCGTTACTGGGATTTCGCACACTTCCTTCCTTTAGCAAGAGAACGACGGCTGTTTGTGGCTCAAACCGAGCCCCTATCCAGCGGTAGGTACTCCTCGGTCTCGCTCCCACGATCGAACAACGACTAGATCACAGTTATCCGGTGATGTCCCTTAGGATGGTGCAATCATCGGTCCCCAGGAAGGGTACCACTTGTCTCACTAAGCATGCTCCGGGGAGCTTTTTCAAAATGACCACCCACACGTCTCTGATTAGGACCATTTGAGCGGCGCCGAATAGACCCTGGGTTAAAAACCTGCAGTCAACGTTTTTTCCCTATGTCCGGCTCCGTGGGTTTTCCCAACAGCCTCGGCGATTCGATCTTCTTCTTCACAGCTAATGCCCTGTGGGTTTTCTGAATCGGATTCTATTAGTTTACTTCATGACAGCCGGGTGTGTTTTTTCCTTCTATAGCGTCCCTTGCATACAAAGCGTCTTGCAACTTCTTCTTTCTTGAGATCTACTTGCCGCCAGACCTTGGACCTTCCCAGAGTCCCCTCGGTTCTGGCCCAACCAAATACTTTCTTACGCGCGCCAGCTTCTGTCCTTCGATGCTGCTCAGGTGTTTCTTTTTTCCCTCTATTGACTTTGCCTCCCAAGGAGGAGCCGGGCGGTGTCCCCCTTTCCGGCAATCTTCCGGACATCACCCTGATCAGCTTGATAATGTATACCTTTGGGTCTTATAGAACCCTCTCATAGCCTCGTCAAGAAATCGGCCTTTATCTCGATGGCCTCCGTTTACCCGAACCCAACACCCTCTGATAACCCAGACTTTTTGACCCACAGAAGGTCCCCCGGATGTTAGGCCTTCCAAAAGACCCTCTCTTTAGGCCTCAACATTTAGGTTTCGAAGGTCGATTATTCTGTCCCTGTCCTTATTTTGCGTGAGCTTCCTTTCTTTTCCCTGAGGTCCAAGACCTTTTAGCGTCCTCTCCCCCCTCTCTAGCCCTCATTCTGCAATTCTTGCGCGCGACCCGTTTGCTTGTTCAGATGTCCTGAAGAACTTTCTAAGAGGGTCCCCCCAGATACGGATCATCAAGGACCGGTTACCCTCTTCCCCTTCGACGCCACTTTGTCCCCTATGGCTGGCTGTTACATTTCACGCCGAGGGTCCTGCCAACGTTTGGAGCTGTGCCCGAGCTCAATAAATCCCTCCTGCGGGCCCCCGATCTTTAACCACAACATCCCTTACGAGAACCTTTTGCTCAGATTCTTACGGCCTCTTCCGTGGTGCATCAGAAGACCCTCTGGTCTCATATCTCTACATCCTTTTTTTTGAGATGAGGCCGCGTTTCACCTAAAGGAGGGTACGACTCTTGAGTTTACAATAGCAGATACTCGTGCTAATTTGCCGATCCGGCACACCCAACAAGTATCTTGCTGACCTCTTCAACCTGCTCTTGGGTCAGCAATTAACGCATCCACACTAGAGATGTAGCCCGCAGCTGGAATGCTCTTTTTTCCTCATTATGTAATCGTCTGAGCGCTCCTTCTCCGCTTAGTTTTCCTTTGGACTTGAGACACTATCGACTTTTTTTCTTGATCTATTTATTTTCCGTGAAATGCAAGTTTGGCCTTAGACGTGTGCTATTTTTCCGCCACCTGACTGCTCTTGGAGCGGCCGATAGACGGATCGCCTTACTTCTTTCTAGTTCCCTTATTCTGCAGAGGTGGGCCTCTCCTTCTGGAGTGTGCCCCCTAGTCGGCCAGTTAGGAAATGGTGTTCTTCCCCCCTAGACTTTCCCGGCTATGCTTCGAATAACGTGTGCAGTCTTCTGTGGCTTCGTCCCAATGGGAGTCCCAGTTAGCCCCCCCTCCCCAACGTCCAGTTAAAGGCATGCCAGCACCGGCCAGGGATTATTACCGTCCGGCCTTCTGTCTCCTTGCCAAAGTCCCCAACTTCACCCCTTTTCCAATGCTTCGACCTTTCTTCTTCTCCCGCTTTATGGCCGTCCAGGACCCTGCAGTTAATGAAAATTCCCCTTCTTTCCTTCTTGGCCACTGCTAGTTGCTTGCGTTTCCTCCAAGCTCAAGTCCTTTTTCCTTCCGGTGACGCTTCTTTTATGCCCCATTCGGGCTTTCCCCGCTGGGAGTTGGCTCAAGTTTTCCCCGGGCACTTTGGAGTTGTCCGGTTTACCGATTCTTACCACCTCTTACCTGCACGATTATCAACTTACAGTTGGATTGATGCGCCGAGGTTTGACGATTCCCACTTTGGTTCCCCACGCCCCCGTTTTTTTAATGGACGACAGGGCGTTTAAGTCCTGGGAATATGGCTCACTGATGTTTCCTTTCCACGCAGCTGCAGATCGCGGGTGCCTTTCCGGAACTTCTCGAAACTTTTGTACTAGTGAACATTCCCTCACAGCAACGTTACCTGAGAAATGCCTAACCCTCTTTCTTTTCTGACCCCCTAAGTACCCGTACTTTCCCCCGTACTCTAGAAGGCCTCCTGGAGCACCGGTTGGGGCCCCATTTGGTTTTCCCACCGAATCTTCGTTAGCTCAGCCCTTTCATTCTTTCTACCCCGGGTCAGGGTTCATCTCTACAAGCGTGGGTAGGGGAAAACCTAAGCTAGTTCTTTGTATCGACCCTTACGCGGCCACCCCGGTTCCTGATGTGGACGGGCCTGTTTCGTACAAAGTGTCAGCGACAACCCCTCCCGGCAATCTAGGGAATCCTCTCCCTTCGCCGTGGACCCGCCCGAGGGCGGTGCTGATTTGCAAACGGTCGTTTTCACACCCTGAGTGCCCCCCGGTTTTCCCCCAGCGTGATTCTGGTGGCACCCCCGTTTTTTTGATAAGTTTTTCTTTCCAGGGACCTCAATTTCGCTCCTGTCGCTGTGGAAGGAAGAACTCTTGAACATCTACTCTCCTCCCTCCTAGGCCTTCCCGGGAGTGGGACCCACCTTTCCCCCCCAAAGCATGTTCACGGCGTTACGGAGAGTTTTTCTCAGTAAGAGGCGTTTAATGGTCCGACTTTTCCCAACCTCTTCACAATCACTCAGGTTGTGTTGAGATTGACGCCCCTACTCGATTCGCTGCCGCCAAATGATCACCCGGCCTGACGTTTGGTTTTCACAGGTTGGGCCACAGTCGCGTTCCTCTTTCTAGCCGGGGAGAGCAAATGAGATTGTTTTTCCAGCTTTCGGCCCCCTCATCTCTTCAATGAGTTTCTCTGCGAAAGATCGAGTCCCGTTTCCCCCTCTGAGCGGGGACACCCTGCTAGATCCGGAGTGGTAAATCCCCCAAAGTTCTCACCGTATTTTTAAAGGTTTTAAACCGTACATCGCGCCGGTCCACGTTTTTTCTGGCCCCTAAGAGATTTTAGTCCTGGCTTTTTGTTGGAGTATGATTCAGCCTTTTTTAAGCCAAATTTACCACAGCGCCCTTGGACTCTTTTTTTGCACCGCCCTAAAGCTTGCATGGTACAATCCCCCCTTGTTTTATCTTCCCTTTTCAGACTCTATCCACGGGATTTTTAACGGTGATGATCGGCCTTATCCCTGTCCCCAAAATACTGTTGCGCCTGGGCGTATTACGGCGAACACTCCCCTAGTCTTCTTTCTGGGTCCCATCCAGTCGCGAATGGTCGTCGTATTACCCTTTTTTTTTTTCTTGGGTTACCCCCCTCCAACTGCACCCCGAGTGTAGTTTTTTAAGTCCTGAACTTTCCAGATAACCCTGCTTCCATGGAATCTTCCTACATGTCGACGTAAACCGCAGTTTTCATGTCGGGGGACTTTTCCTAGCAAAGGAAGTTGTTCCCAGTACTCGGACCCCTAGACCGCCAACTTGGGGAGATCTGGTGCTTGATCTTTCCTCCAATTTTGTAGATGTTTTGCCCGGACCAACTAGGCCATGGACGTTGTGTAAGACCCCCTGTAGTCCCACCCCCTTTTCCTAGGAATTTGTCATAAAGAGCACCCCTGTAGCGGAGGTGCGACCCCGTCAGAAACTCCGCTTATCGCCTTTCCTCCTCCCCAAGAATGGGGAATTTCAGCGGCATTTTGCCGGTTGGAACTGTTTATTCTTCACTCGGTCCTGTGAATCAGGCGTCGTTCCCAAGCCTGGCTCACACTTACATAAGACATGGTCCCTGAAGGATCGATCCTGGTTTTCAATTGGAATGCCCCGGTAGTAGACCTGCACGTGGACGCCTCCGCACTTTATACCCAAGAATCGTTGCGTCAGAACAGGCGGTCCTAGGAGTGGGGCCCTAATGAACCCGTCCAACGCGATTAGTGTTCACTTAGAGGGCGGCAAACAATCCTCCCCGATACCTTCCTATAGGCAATCCGTCACTTCTCTAAGATTTACTCCAGCAGCAACTGGTCCCCGGTTTCATCGATCAATGCCTCCCTTACCCGATTCAGCCCCGAGAAGACCCCTTTTCGCCCCCCCACCACCACCAAACCGTGCAAGACGCATTTCCTCCCTGTAAATAAATAGGATTCAGAATTCCTTTTTCGGCCAGATGACGACTTAAGCAATGAAAACGCAAGGTCACTCAATGGCAACCTTTTTTTGCAATGTGTGTTTTCTCCCCATCTTTGTACCTCCCGGCTCTTCTCGGTACCACGCCAGACCTCGGGCCGCTCGCCGAGGGCCTCTTATCAGCCGCCTTTTCCGAGTAATCCCCAATTGTGTGTGATGCACCTGTGGAGATTTTTCAGCAAAAACTTTCCTTCCTCCTGGATGGTGCTACTAGGGAATTGCCCACAAGCTGCCAGTGTAGATCTACAGTCTAAGCCCTTTCCGTAACCTTTCCCGGCAAATGGACACCCAAGACATCCAAGCCCCCTGGTCATTCCCCTACCCATTGTAACGGATAGAAGGGCCCCAGGAGGAACTGGGGAGGGGGCTGAACCGAGCAAGCATTTATTAGAATACTCACAGTTACTTTCCACGATGTACGGCGTCCTGAGGGTTTAGATCGTCACCAGACCTCGTCTCCTAGAAAGCCCAACCCATTCCCAATCGTTAGGGACAGAACCCCTCAGCACCACAACCTGCCACCCGAAAAGGTGTTTTTGCTCGCATATCTTTCACTTTTCTTTGGGATGTTCAGCAGTACCTTGAGTTAGATACGATTGTCCGATGTTGGCCTTCCTTTGAAATCCCTTTTGCTCAAGAGTTAAGCAAAGGGGGGCCAGAGCGAACCCAGAGGCAATCTTCCCTTGACGGTTATGCCTCCCCCAAGTCACTCTGGTCCGCTGGTCCCCCTCCCTTCCTTCACGATAAGACGCCGGGTCGAGGGAATGAACACCAACCTCGCTCCGGTCCCCCCCCAAAGTAATATGTCAGACGACATCAGGTAACAAGGAACGTCCCACTGAGGAAGCCTAATTCTGACTGGCCCCGGCACCCTATATTCGATCTCGCCCTGCTCGATCTCGGATGCTTGTCAGGTCCCCTGGCATCTCTCTTCTTTTCCCTTTTTTTTTTTATGGATGCGTCCCCCCGCTCAAACAAAAAGCCCCTTCAACAATATTTCCTCTACCCATGGATGTCCCCCTAGTTTGATCCCCCAAGCCTGTTTCAGTCCTTTCAAGAATGTGACTGGTGAGGTGCCACTTTTTTCTTTTCGAGAGAAATATGCTGGCATAGGGAGCTGCTTCTGTTGGGTTTCATTGTCCTTACACTTTTGAGTATTTGAATTCTCTGTCCAACGTTACCCTGGAGGAGAAAGGGGCGGACAAGCCTACAGATTGGGACGTGTACAAACCCACCAGGGCCGATCAGTTGAAAATGTTGTGTGCATTCGAACCTCCGCTTCCCTCCGATCTACCGCTTTTTTTTATCGGGGCGCTACCCGCCACCAACATTAAGTTCTCTAAGACGATTGTTCAGTGATGACCCCGAGCCTGTTAAAGGGGTCGGCTCGGGCGTCAAGAACCCTCACATGTAGTCGGGTGGCCGAATTTTTTTTTCTCTGACCTTTTTTAGAGTGGATTACCATTTTTTAACTCAGTTGGGTGACGGATATCAACTTAGTGTACAAGTCCTCATACCACCTCTTTATACCAAACGTCCAGGCTTATTCTCTACCCTTATCACGTTGAGCATGTGAGAGTCACAAAGCGTGCTCACCCTAGACGTGAGTCCCACGACCCGACCACTTTTGGACGAGGTGCACGGAGCGAAGTCTCGGTTACAAGGAGGTTGCCTCGTTTCCCTTTTAAATGGTTCTTAGTGATCTTCCGTGTGCCCTTTTACCATTCCCCTCCGGTTCCTGCGACTGTCTGTACCTCCTGACAGACTGACTAACCTGTGAACTTCCTCGTAACACCTCCCTACGAGAACAGTCTTCGTTCCTGACCTCATCTGACGAATTTGCTGAACTCCCCCCCCCCGTAGCCCCACACTAGCGAGGCCGTAATCTTCCGCCGAGGCCCGCTATTCCTGAACTCGTTACGCTTCCTGGCGTGTAGCAATCACGAGCACCCGGAACCCTTTTCCAGGTATGACAGTCCTGGGCATTCTTTACCTAGTAGCGGTCGGCAAGCTGAAGGAATTCCGCGTTATGTTCTCGCCGAACTGTTCGTAGATTTTCCTGTTGGTTGTTTCTTTTCCTGAGACGGTTGTCGGCTCTATCGGAGAAAGAATGTTCTTACCGTGGTGTTCTTCTGGGAGCGTTTTTCCCCCCGTGAAATTGAAAGCTCTCTTTTATGTGGCCGCTACTGCCGGATACCCCCTCCGTTAATTTTTTATATGTCTCTTCCCTTGTGCCTCCCGAGTTGCTGGTCACCACTGGCTTCCGCCCATTGGCTGCCCCTTAGCACCCGCCGCAGCCAATGGCGATTTCCTCCGTTCAAGTTGCTTCTTTCTGACAGGCTCGGAGCTCTTTCACATCCCAAGGAAGGTCCCCCTTCTTAGCCCCTGACCGACCCGGTGATCTTCGCTCTTACTGGCGGCATGTTCATCTTATACTAGGCCCCCCTTGGACACCCTCCTCTTATGCCTTTTCCGTATTCTTTTTTCAAGGGGGGTGGCAGTCCCTGCGCCAGGTTTTAACCCCCCCTGAGTATTCGTGAACTTCCTAGAAAGTTTTGTCTATGGCCCGTCTTATCGAGCAATTCGAGGCCAGTGACATTCTACGATCGTCTCTTAATGCACAACAAGGGTGACATGGCATGTGGGAGGGAGTCGGCTTTCTTCCCAACTTCCAGTTCCCCGATGGCCTGGCTCACACTCGATCCACATTCGCCTCCCCAGATACTTCCCCGCGTGGGAGGTGTTCTCCTCGGACCTCCCTTTTCGTGGTCGTTCCGGACAACCCTAGGGAGAAGTCATTCGAGGTTTCGCACGTGCAATTGCTGAAAGATTTTGGATCCCTTGTTGCAGCGGGAGGTGGGCACGTTTTTCCACTCTTCCAGAGAATCGTCGATTTTTCCTGGACCCTTTTTCCCACGCAAAAGGCCGTTCTCCTCAAGAACTCGAGGTGGACCTTCCCCCCCCACTCCCCATCAAAAAGCCCTCCCTCTTCGCTCTTGCCCTGCACCTTTTCCGGTTTTTTCCTCCAGGTGGTGGAAAAACTCTGCGGCTCTTTCCTCAACAGGTCCACCGGCTACACTTCTCCTCGCCCCATCTTCCCCTCCAAGGGGGAGCCCCCCCCGGGCCTTCTAGTTTTTTCCGCGTTGGGTTTCCCGAGTTCCCTCGTCAAAAGGATGGTACATAGCCCCTTTTTCTCCACCCCGGCGGCATCCTTCCCCCACACACTCCCCCTGGCTACTAACCGGTTCTTCCGCTGTATTTGATAACTCTCTCCTTGCAGTCTCGGGTTTGAATTTTTTCCCTTGAAAATAAAGTCGCCGACGGGTTAATGTCTTTAGCCTGGTTGCCACACCCCTCCCTCCGAGGCCACTGATAAGTT
>Ga0179591_1257440_pt1 | contig 12231 bp, 14 predicted proteins | sample CZOMad2_1_08_16f_FD_182891 | JGI IMG/M metagenome (GOLD analysis project Ga0179591, IMG submission 182891) | Vadose zone soil fungal communities from Angelo Coast Range Reserve, California, USA - CZOMad2_1_08_16fungal (PacBio error correction) | ecosystem: Environmental > Terrestrial > Soil >... | reverse complement strand
TTGGTTGAGGACGTAGGCGACCAGTCCCCTCGTTCACTCATATTTTCCCGTGTGAAGCTCGTCGGTCGGAACGGCGGAGGCACCTGATTTGGTTCGTCACATCGAAATGAGCTTTCTCCGCACTCTCTCAAGATGTACCAAGTGGGATGGTCTTCAGACTCTTCCACTTATCTTTACTTGGTTTCCCATCTGCCGCCCGTTTGCGGTTCTCTAGAAAGGTAATGAGGTTGTCCCCCCCGTTTCCCTTCCCCCGCCAGTCCCGTTATGTCCTTTCTGTTTCTCCCCCTTCTATTTGATCGAAGCTTGGCGCGCACGGCGCAATCTCGGCCCTGGCCTTCGCACTACTGCAGAGGACTGCTGTGAGATTTGCCTTTCCGCTCCTGTTCCCGCCCTACCAGAAAAACGTTTTCCTCCGCGAGGCGCGCTCGCATCACCTTCTCGCGCGAGTCCAACCCTGGTTCGCTTCTGAGCGTTTCCTCGGGTTTCTTTTCGGCGGCCGGAAATTCCCTTCGGGCAGCGGAACGGCCGCGCCCCTTTCGATCGCGTTTTTTTGGTCGCGTGGATGGGCCGGTCATCCGCAGCGCGCGTGACTCCCACCCCCTTTCTGGAACAACACCTCCAACTATGTGAAGTCGTCTTCCCTCAATAAGATGCGATGTTTTTTTATCCCGCACCCTCCTCCAGATGTCAATTCAATCACCTCTGAGTTCAATCATGGAATCGGCGTCCATTTGAACCGGCATATAGCCGCAAGGGAGCTTTTCCGGCCCGCGACCCCTTAGGGCCGCTCTCATCAGCCTTCCCTTAAGGCCGACCCGTCAGGTCGGATATGGACAATTCCCGTATTTCCTTTGCGCTGGTCAAGCGTGGCCACGATATATGCAAAGATCTCCCGTCCGCTGTCTTTCCCCCCCCTCTCCATCCATTCCCCAAGACTATGCCTAGGATGCATTATCTACCGGCGCCCCTTGTCCCTTCTTCCAATCTCGTTACTGTTCGCACTTTCTGTAACGCGGGTCGACAGCTTTTTTTTTTTTTTTATTGCTGGTTTTTTTTTAGAGTTTTGGCGGTTGACTCGCAGTCTCACTCATTCTCCCCCCCTACGAAACTCTTTTCCTAGCGGCGGCTTTTTGACAGTACATGATTTTCGCCGGAACCGTTTGCGCATCCCCCCCCTTCTAGTTTCCCGGCTCGGTCACCTCCCCTGCAGATGCCTTTTAGCGGTCTGACATGCATTAGCCCCGCCGGCGCTCGCCCGTTTCCTTCATCTCACCTATTCCGAAATTCATGGGCCTCTGCTGTCTGTTACTCGGCCTTCCCCTTCAAAAGCCTTTGAGTCGTCTTTGGATTTCTCCCGGATTTGACCGCTGATCAGTGATTTAATAAGCCCCCAACTGATCCCCGCTTTCTTTTGGCTTTGCCTCTCAGTTGTCATCTGAGAACCCTTACCACCGTGGCGACTTTTTGTTGGGCTTGAATGAGAAGAGAGACCCTCTTCCCTTTTTGGCGTGGTCTCCTTTCCGGTTTCCCGCAGGACGAACTTGATTCGGTCAGGACCCGGTTATTCGACCTTCCTTCTGATTACCTCCTCCTAAGTCGGAGTCGCTAGTAGCGTAGGTCGAAATACCATTCGTATAATTATTTGAAAGACTTGAGGCGCGTTTTTCTTGCACCTCCCACTCACCCCCCCAATGCTGCACGACAAGGTCGCGTTGCGCTCCCCTCAGTTAATTGAAGCTTAAAGCCTACTTCTTCTCTCATTGTTCTTTTGAGGAGCGAGGACAACCCCATTACATTCCGTGGAATCCCATTCGACGAATGTGTTAGTTTGACTCCTGAAAAGTGGCTTCATGATTTTCCCCACTTAGGACGCCTCTCTTGGGTGGCTTGGCCCGTCTGATTCCGCGGGGGCGCGATCATACTCACGGCTTTTCCACGACTCCGGATCCCTCCCTTGCTCCGCCGGTATTGGTCCCCCAGTCAACATTTTTTGGTTGGGACATTTGCTCATTCGCTTTTTTCGATAGAAAATGTCCAGCTCCCACCAAACTCGACGCCCCGGCGCTCGGCAGAAGAACGGCAAACTGACGGTCCTGTCCAAACGTTTTTATACAAACCTCTTTCATCGGTGTTTTTTTTTGTACGTCCCTCCTTGGCATGGCCTTGTCCAATGCCGCCTCTGACCCCCCACCACGCGTCCTTTAATTCATTAGTGCCTGCTCTGCTGCATATTTAGTCCCGGCCACTGACGTCGTTTTCTTTTCTCCAACTGAAAGTAGTCGCAACGCTTGAGTCTCGATTTGGTGTTTTCCCCCTTTTTTTCTCCTCGGCTGATTCCCGTGCTTTGTCGATCAGCTATATATCTCTTTTTCCCTTGTTTTTCCTTCGTTCGACTTGGCCGGCCCGTCTTTTCCCTCCCTTCCGCTGCTTTTTGCTAGTTTTGGGAACATCTCTCACGACTGTTCTATCACTCGTGGCCTCCAAGAAAATCGTTCATTTTTTTTTTGAGTTATGACGAGTTTCTCCTCTTGCCTTTTAGGGCTGCGGCGTTGGGGTTACTGCTTCATTTGTCCCCTGCGCTGCCCGTAGCCGTACCAGGCCAGAGAGCTCCTTTCTTTACCGTTAGCTTGCTTTTTTAATGACCCCCATTTATGACGTAAGTTTTTTTCACTAGAGCAGGGTGGACGTCATGTTTCTGGCGGCATTCACCCCCAAATCGATGAGCGCATGTCAGAACCATCCCGTGTTCATCTTGCAACGCCCCTTCGGCTCACCGTGGTTTTTGAATTTCGTCAGTGTTTTACTTTTGGAGGTTCTGCGCTCGCCCCCGAGACGTAGACGCCACTCCGGGGCCACCCAACTCGGTCCGGCTTCACGTTATTGACCCAGCAAGGACCCTTTCTTCGCGGCCGACCTTTCCCTTCCCGAGTTTCGTTTTGGTTTTAAGTCGTTTCCACCTTTTCTACCCAAACATCAATGATCGGTTCTTAGGCGTTAGCGATGCCGTTCCTTGCTTTTGCGGGCTCTCCTGCGACCCCTTGCCGATTAAGCAGTGGTTTTCGTGAGTCCGGTTTCTCGGAATAAATTCTTTCAATCACTTCAGTAACGGCCCTGTATGTCCAACCGCTATAGTTTCGGCCGGCTCCTTTCCCCCCCGTGCCTCCCATCCCTTGGCTGTTTTTCCTCCACCCGAGATATTCACCGTTCAGTTCGTAATTTCCGTAGGCCGTAAAGAGCCCCCCCCCCCCCCTCTCGGGCTCGCTCGCGAGAATGTCAATGTCGCCTTTTGACTCCGGTGTCTCTCATGTGACCATAAGGTGGCCGCTTCAGTCCTACTCTGATAGGGTTTGAGTTCTCTCACTGATAGCGCGTAACGATCGGGATCTGATCCCACCTCTTCGTTTTCCCGGCTTTCCAGGCAAAGGGACGCCGCTTCTCACCGTTCCCCCCCATTGACTTCGGAATAGGTTTGATAAGGTCCTCCGATTTCGCTCCCCTCCGGAAGATGGAGGCAGGCGGAAAGCTATGATTTTAACTTCCAGCTGCATGCAGGCTTATACCTCTTCCCTTTATTTCTGCGCCCTCCCTTTTTCGTCCAGTGCAGATACGAACTGTAAACCTCCCGCCGCTCTCCGCCCTTGGACTGATGCCCTCGCCGTGCTCTCCCCTATCTCTTCCCGCTCCCCCCCAAGCCAGCGCCCCATGTTTTTTTTTATCTTTGTTTTCGCGTGCCGTCCGGTCGAACAGTAACGAGTTGGATTCGACTGCGCAGCAAATCGTCTCATTATCCGGCATTCCGTTGATTCTGTCTTTCCCCTGTCTGAGTCTAGATCAGAAGAGGAGGCCTCCCCTTGAGATCTTTGTTTTCCCAAGATTGCACGCCTTACTTTTCTTCTTGGCATGGAAAGGATTAATCATGCCTGATAGCCTTCGCCGCGCGCCTCGGCCCTGATTCTTGCGGCCACATCGTTCGTTGAGTAGGGTAATTTCTGATTCCATGATGATAGCTTTGTCTTCAACTGGCCTCTGTGCCCTTTCTGATAATCGCCAGGGAGAGGATTGATGTTCCAGTAGACCTTTCAACATCATTTTTCATTGTGTCTCAATGGCATTCTTCCTGCCCGTTCTGTTTCCCCTTCTTCCATGGCTTAAGTCCAGACTCGATCGTCTGCGTTCCTTCCGTTCCGGGATTACTTTAAATGGCCGGCTACCTAACCAGACTCCTTCCCGATCAACCCGCTTGTATCCCATACCATTTTTCCTTCGTCCCTGAGCGCGAATGCTCCCGGGCTGACTTTGGCTATCGTCGGTCCACCCCATCCGAACAGAATATCAACGTCTTTTTCCGGTTGTTCGCTCCTTTGACCTTCCCACGTCGCCTTTTTGTTCTGTCGATCAAATCCCTTCCCGTGGAACGCCCGACCATCCCCGGGCCTTGTCTTTTGCCACCTTCAAAGTTGTGCGCACAAACCAATGACCCCCTCAACGCAGTTCGTCTCATCGGCCCATTTTGCCCCCTCACCTCCTTAGTCCTTCCGTTGCAAAAAAAAGGACACTTTTCTCCTCTTTTATCCTGACAGGTATGCTTTCCTACCATTCTTTTTTTCTTTCCACTTTTCCCCCCCCCGAGCTTAAGCTCCTTCTTTGCGTGAACGCGGCCTTTCCTCATCAAAAACGTTCCGTTTACTTCTTCTCCGGGTGTGTGTGTTGAGAGCGAGCCCTTTTTGATGCGTAGGCGACAAGGTCCTGGTCCGCATCTTGCGAGTTCAAGCTTCCTCCCCCGGTCAGCCCGGCTGATGGACACTCGCCTACGAATTGTTATTCCCCGTTACACTGTCGACTGAGAACTCGATGATCAGCGTCGGTTGTTTTCGGACCATCCCGAGGTGACGGGGGACATTTTCCGCTGAGCTCGCTTCGGTTACGTAGAGCCGTCCCTTTTGGTTAATAAACCCGTTGCCTTGCCCCTCCAGTCCCGTGTTTGTTTGCCGGCTGATTCGAGATTGCGCGAAGGCTACCTTTGTGAGGTGAGAGCTCTGGCCAAGTTCTACCGCAAACTAATGCGCGCCGTTTCTCTTCGGCGTTGTAGTTTGTTCAAGGTCAGAATCTCAACGATCTTTCTTCGCGCTTCACCCTTTCAGTGTCAGTTCGCTTCCCCTCAGTGATCGACTTCTTCTTTTTTTTTTTTCGGCCGTTTCCCCGTAATAATCCGGTTCTTTCCCTGCGCTTTTTGAAACGCTTTCGATCTCCCTGTGGTCGCGTGGAATGTTCAGCGTTGACTCCGCACTGCGTGCGTCGATTTTACATTTCCTGCAGGTCAAAGAGACGTGTTCGTCGCCCCTCATAGTGCCCGCTTTTTGAGGAAATTTTGACCATTGCTAGGACAGAGTTCTTGCCTCCCTCGAGATCATGGAATCGTCCCTTTCCAGTTTGACCGTTTTGCGAAATGGCCCGATTGTGGTGGAATACTTCCTGGTCCCAGTTCCTATCTCGTCATGTTCCCTTCCTGTCCATTCCGCTCCCTGTCCGCCTGCCTGCTTGGTTTTAGTTTTTTTCAAAGATTAATACGATTTACAGTTAAGTTTGATTCTTCATTGACGCAGCCGTTTTTCTCCCCACTCTTGTCCTTTCCTTATACTTTCATTCGACTCCTTACTTTTGACCCCTTGTCACGTGCCAGAGGGGTTTCTACCTCGGTCCAAATGGCTTGGCGCGAAGAGAGGAGTCGTACGAAGTCTAGATCGGCGCACCTTAAGATCTGCATGATTCTCCCTCCCTAATTTCCCTGCCTAAACTGGTGCTGCGAATTTGACCCTCTCAAGGAGTTCGGACTTCTGCGCCCTGTCCGCTCGCTTTCCCTCGGCATTTTTTCTCCTTGCATTAGACCGCTGCTTGTCTGCAGTCTCTCCCGACTTATAAATTCAATTAAATGGACAATCGGGACTCTTCCTTGCGGAGACGGCGCTTGCCGTTCGGAAATCTTTTGAGCCTCCTGATCATACCCTCTCCTTTACGCGCGGCTTCCAATTGGAGATACGTCACCCCCTACAAGTTATTATTGCCGATCTTCCTCCCGGTTAGGCGCAGTCATGGGATCTTTCACCACCTCTGCTCAGTTGCGTTACATGCTGACTTGACCGCTGAGCCCGTGCTTTGGTTTGGTATATTTCCTGCTTGCTACTCCATTCCCGTCCCTGCCACTGGGGCCTTGACGCTACATGCAGCCCTCCGCCTTTGAGCACCTACGCCCCGAAAGTCTTCCTTGGCCTCTACGTTGTAGAGGTGGTCGTCCCCGGTCTTTTTTCCCCCCTCCATCTTGGAAGCCCTTCTATTGCCCTCTGAATGTTGCTGTCCTTCCAACCCCCTCCCTCTTCCTCAGAGCGCCCGCCTTTCCGAATCTAACTTCAGAGCTTCCCTCCCCCATCCTCTTGTATTTTGCGGAGCGCTTCCCCCCACTTCCTCTAACATTTACCATTACTTCAAATGAAGTTAGTGCGACGTCATGTAGATGTTTATATCCCAAATCGTGGACTTGTCCCGAGTTTTGTGTACGGCCTGTAGCGTGACCCGTGGTCTTTTTTTTTCTGCTAATCTATTTCCCCCTTCCTTTTTTTTTCCCACCTTCCGAAAGCTTACTGGTGTTATCCTTCTTCTCAAGTATGCCCCCTTTTCTTTGCCTTCGGACCATTCAGTCATTCGATTTGTTTTTAGCAATTCTCCAGAGTTTAAACAACCCTCTCCCTCCCTTCTTTTTTCCCCCCTTGCCCCCTTCTGGTCCTTAAAACCGTTTTCACTTCTTTGCACCCTCCTAAGTCTCCCTGCGCATGTGACGTCGCTTTGTCTTTTTCCCCTCTCCGGTACCCCCACCCTTCTCCCGCCCACCTGCACTTCATCGCGTGATCCAGGATCTCGAAGTGGCTCCCTTCCCTTTCCCTCTCGTTTATTTTCGCCCTTTTCGTTAGGTAAACTCTTCTATCCCTTTGGGTCATTCTCCGCTAATCCGCGTAGGTCGAGATCATGTGCGGCAATACGTTCGGCCCTGTCTATCTCTATTTTCCTCCTCTCCTTTTTTTTTTTTTTTTTTTCTCTGTCCTTTTTATGTTTTTTTTTTTTTTTTATGGCTTACCCTTATCTTTTTTCTACTGTCCGTTGCCTCGGGGTTCCTTCCCTCCCGAGCTCAACGAGGAATAGTTGATCCGTTTCTCCCCTTCACTCTCTTCATTGTCCTTTATCTGATCCACTCTGACCTAGGCCCTGGAGCAACCTCATTGATGGCTAGTTCTGTTTGTTGGTGGTTCTGCGTCATTTGACACTTCCTCTCACTGCTCTACAGACAGAGTTTTTTTCTTAGATGTTTCCTTCGCTTCCTTTGCCTCCCTTTCCCCCAACGGGCGTTGGTGACATGTGACTCGTTTCTTGTTTTCCGAGCTTCATTTTGTTTCTTTAGCCCCCTATAGACAAACCTCCTTCTTTCATTCCCTTTGACAATTGTTCATATTGTCAAAACTCCCTGCTCTTTCCCCTTTTGCGAATCGTGGTTGCTCACTGTCTGCGCTTACCTCTTAGCCTTCTCCCCCCCCGTAGCGAGACACGTCCGTTCACAAAGGCTCCTATCCCCCCTATTTTGTTGACCCACTTACCCTCGTGTCGACCACGTCGTCGAAGTTTTCTCCCTTGTGTGGACCATGTAGATTCCTTTTTTCTCCCCCCCCTTTTTCCCTCCACAATCCCACGCTTCGCCGATCTGTCTCCCAGATTCAGTTTTGGGGCTCTCGGACCTCTTAACCCTCTTTTGGGTTCTGGATTTAGGGCGCGAGCCTTCTAGGATAAAGTCTCACTCCCCTCCTTCCCCCTTCCTTGCTTCGGAACCTCTACTAGCTCTAGACACGAATTCTTTGTTTCGCAGCGGGTATGCATACAACTTCTCTCTTCCTGGCCCGCTCAAGTTCCTTCACTTTCTTTTCTCTCCGGACTTGTAGTGACAAACACCAAGCTCAGCCGTATGAGCAGGTTCTGTCCAGTCCCTTTCCTCTACCGCGGTGTTCTTCTCCTTGACACCTTAAAGGGTGCCGAGGCAAGAGAAGCCATCGGATCAGGTTTTGCTTCTTCACACTTCTGCCGTCAAGGATAGGCGATCTCTCAAAATTCCCCTCTCTACGTTGTTTTAAATTCCCTTCCTCTCCTCCCATCCTTCCTCTAGCCGCTTTAACATCTGTGAGATAGGTCCCTGCTGATCGGGGCGGGCTACTTAACCCCCCCCCCCCCCCCAACCCAAGCCTCCACACCCCCCCCCCCCCACACACCATCACACCCCCCCAGAGCCACCCCCCCCCAACCACCCGCGTCACACAACACCCCCCCCCCCCCCCCTGGGCCCCACCCAACACCCCCCGCCACACACCCCACCCCCTCCCACCCACAACCCTCACACCCCACAACAACCCCCCCCCCCCCGCCCTGCCACCCACCCCCCCCCCCCCCCCCCCCACCCCACCCCCCCCCCCCCCCCCCCCCCCCCCCCACCCCCCCCCCCCCCCCCCCCCACTTTGACCTTGAAAATTCAGCTGCTGTAGTTGCCGGTCGCTCTGCTGTCACTGCCCTGCCTCCCCGCGTTCGCGAAGAACTTGTAACAAGACCCGCAGCTCGCCACTTTGCTCTGGCTTCGCCCTCTTCTCCTCCCCCCTCATAGATTTCACAGCCAGACCATTTCCGGCAGTCAAGGCGTAACGATCTTTTTTCCTCATTTTTCTCCTCGTTCCATCCGAGTGGCATACCGTTTCTTTAATGTTTGAACGGTCTTATCCCTTTCTCCCTTCATCTTTAACGGTCTCCTAGTGAATTACTATTTCCCACGTTCCAGCAGCCCTCGCTTCGGAGGGGCGCAACAGACCAGCAAGCTTTCTTACCTGAATCTCACACGCTCTCTTTCCTAGTCCGGCGTCTTTCCCTGGTACAGTCTCACGAACCCCCATACTTCACCCCCTATTTGCCGTTCTTATTAATGATGCTGCAGGTAAGCGAGCACTGTCCTTTCTTTCCCTTCTATGTTTGCTTCCTACTTGGCTCTGATTGATGCTCCGAATAACTTTTTGCCTCCTTCCCCCCCTGACCTTTTGTTTTTTTGTTTTTTTTTTTCTCTCTTTTCCTCGGCACGAGCGTGTGCGGCTGCTGCATTTCCACGCTCGACCCAACGCGATCGAAAAGTCTTCCGTTCCCCCTTTTTTTCTCTCCGGTTCGGTGTAAATGGCGGCTCCCCATCAAAAGACTCCCTTCCCTCCCACCTTTTGTTCCTCCAGAACCCCCCGCTGAGACCTTTCTCTCCGGTCGACGCCGCGGCTGTCCACGTTTCCCTTCTAGGGCCCACATAGACCGGCTACTATACAAAAGTTTCGCTTCCTTTCCCCCGCGGCTTTTTCCCCCGATTCTAATCACCTCCGTTTGTGCGCGTCTCTCAACCCTGGCCTTGCCAACGCGCCGACATCCCCCTTGACTTTCCGTTCCAGGCCCAAAGGTTGAGAACAACCACAATGACTGGCATCTCGAACCCGAAAGGTCTTCCCCTCCCCCGGCTTTTTTCAATCCTCCCCCTTTTTTTTTCCCTTTTCTCAATTTGCCCCAACCACCCATATCTGATCCCTGCGTTCTCGTGTGGACAGGATTCTTTTCCTCTGGCTTTTTTCTATTTCCCCCCCCAGCACTCCCGACCCTGAGCTTCACGGCCCTCTTGTGAACGAGTTGCCTTGTCGCCACGTTTCCCAAAAACGACCTTTTTCTTTTCCCCTTTCTTTCCGTGTTGTTTTTTTTTCGTTCATCCCTTTTTGGATTATTTTACATGTGTGCGCGTTCCCCCCCTATTTGACTAGCTCCCTCCTCGGGGCTTTTGGAATCTTCTGGAATCGAGTACGAGTTTTTCTTTCCACCACCTCTCTTGCCCGGTCCGATCATCAAATCGGTTTTGGGATGACGGAAGCCTGCCTCCCCTCATTTCCTCTATGAGTCCCATGAGATTTCCCCCCTTTTTATCCGCGAAGTCATTTTTTTTTCCCCACCCCCTTTTCTTTTTGCACTGTCCACTAACGGGGCTATTTTCCTCCTTCTTACGATTCGCCGTCGCGGGGCGCGAAAGACCTCTCCCGGGGTTTGAGGCTTCCTCATGTGCAACGTCGTCTTCCCCTGCCTCTTCCCTTTTTGATCTTTTACGGTTTTACCCCCCCCCTCATTTTTGTTAACCTGAGAGCTTTTCCCTTTTTGCATCCTCTCGTTTGTCCTTCAGTCAGTTTTTCCTGTTCCTTCTTGGAAAATGGTGCCCCTATGGCTCCCCGAACCTTGTTTTTTTCTCCCGATTCCTGTTTGGCATCCGTCCGGAACCTTTACCTAACGGACGCTTCCACCTCCCTTGAACGGTGAGAACGCCCCGATCGATTTTGATGGTCGCGTGGCCTTCTTCCCTCCTTTGACATCCCACGCGCTTTTGTCCTTCATGACCATGCCCCCAGTCCCCCCCCCCTCGTCACAAACTACGCTCGGGTTGACCTCTTTTTAAATCCCTTTCCCCGACGCCCGCTCTTTCAGAACCGGTAGACTATCCCTTTCATCACCTCTGATCTTTTTTCTTGCGGCATCCCCCTCCCCTGATCGGATTTCTGCACTTTGGATCAGACCACCCTTCTCGAGAGGCGCATCCCTTTCGCAATACTGCTATACTCGTAATGGGGTTATTGCAACCTCCCCTCGCATGTCTTTTTCTTTCTGGTCCCAAGCTTTTCCCCGATCTCATTCCCTCGTCGCCCTGTTCCCGTTTCCCTTAATCCTCTCGAATTTAAACGGAATTCCATTAACCTCCTTTATCTTCTCTGAGATCTCCCTAGCCTCCCGGCCCCCAATTCGACAAACGTTAATGTTACAAGTTTTTCTCAATATAGGTCGCCTTTTCTCAACCCTTTGTCTTGTTCTCTAAGCGATCTCCTTCTTCCCTTGGTATGAGGTCTTGATCTGTTCCCCATCGTAATACTTCCTACTTAGTCGTCACCTCCCCTGATTCTGCTTCAAACCTTTTGAGAATACACTGCCTTCTTCTCCCCTCGATTTTCCTTCCTTGCCCTAGACTCTTTTGTTCTGCTTTAGATGAGGCCTGGCTACCTACAGCTTTTCTCTTACTAACTCCCCTCCAATTCTAAATCCCCTTTTTACAATCGGACGATTGCCCTCTCTGTTTTGCGATTCCGGCTTCTCCTGTAAAGCCTTCATAGATGTGTCTTCAGTACGATGTGACGCGCGATTTCCTTTGCGATACGATCTCCCCACATGATACGTTCTGTTTAATCTTTTTGATTCTCCCCGTGGTGTTCTCCTCTTGTGAGAATCCCTTTCATACCCTTCTCCTCCCTTTGCTCTCGCGCCCTTTCTCTTTTTTTTTTACTTTCCGGCCGGCTACAGCATTGACTTTGAGTTGCTCTTTTTTTTTTATATAGTTTCCTCCATCCCCTCGACCTTTTTGACGAAGTAGTCCCCGGAGTTTAGGAGCAGGTTTCCTATCCTTTTTTCACTTAATTTCCTTGTCCCTGACTTGAGGCCTACTCTCCCTATTTCCCCCCACGAACAACTTGTCCCACTTTTCCCCGAGAGCCTCCTCCGCCTCTTAAAGTGCCTTCGAAAGCCTTCTCCGACTTTATTGAGGCGCTGTCCCACTGCATCTCTAAATGCACCTCCTTTCCCCCTATGGTTCTCCGTCCTAAACGTTTCTCCTTCGATGGTTTTAATTCATTTCAACGAAGCCTGTTTTGGTGACGGACCTTCTGCTCTCCGGCGGGGTTTCCTCCTCCCTTCTCATATTCTCCCCTTCTTTGCGAAAAAAGTAAGCAAGTCACTTTGTGTTCCGACGCTTTCAAGTGACCAAAATTTTTTTGGGCGGTACTACCGAGTGTCCTACTTCCCTTCATAGAACAAAACCTCTACTGAGTCTAGGTTAATCGGAACCCAATGAGGGTCGTCCTTTTCACTCGGCAATCTCTCCGTTCTTGAGCATCTAGTAATGTTAATCGCTCTTTTTTTTTCAAGCGTCCTTCCCCCCCACGTGCCAGCCAAGCATTTCATAGCTTTTTTTTTATTTAGAAAATGGCTCGCTCCCTTTCTTCTAGTTTTTGAAATCCTTCCTGAAACTTTCCTGTTGTTCGATACCTGGCTTTTTATTTTCGAGCAGCCGTCTTTGAGTTGAATACTTTTTTCCTCTTT
>Ga0179591_1380763_pt1 | contig 12232 bp, 16 predicted proteins | sample CZOMad2_1_08_16f_FD_182891 | JGI IMG/M metagenome (GOLD analysis project Ga0179591, IMG submission 182891) | Vadose zone soil fungal communities from Angelo Coast Range Reserve, California, USA - CZOMad2_1_08_16fungal (PacBio error correction) | ecosystem: Environmental > Terrestrial > Soil >... | reverse complement strand
GTACCCGGGGGGCCGTGGTCTCCAAGGCCGGCCTCGGCTTGGCGCGCAATAATACTCTCTATACTCTAAAGCGTCGGCTCTGGTCGCGGTTTCAAGTTGCCGGCTGGCCCGCCGGATCTGACAAACCTTGCCCGCCCCCACCCGCATGCTGAGCCTTCTTGCCGGTCCAACAACCTACCAACCATGTATTCGTTCCCTCCAGTCCGGCCACGACCGAACGCACCCCACCCACGGAAGTTCGCCCGACGCCGATCGCGAACTTCCTTCCGCCAGTCTGCGGCTCGACGACTGCCGCGACCATCACCGTGTTAGACCACGCGCCCGCGCTGACCCCGACCGTTTCGCCTTCTCCGCTTTCGCGTGTGGGTGGCGGGTTGCGGTGGGTTGAGCATTCACTTCGAGTGGTGCCATTCTTCCGGCCGATGCGATCTTGCTGAACCTCAGCCCAACCCCACCACTCCGCAAACTCTACCTCCTCACGCAGAAGCGCGGATCTGAGCGGAGCACTCACCTTCCACTTGCGCTGACCACGAAACCGCCGAAAACCATCTGGCCGGAAGGAACAGCAACTCGCCATGCGTTGTAAGCCGCACCCGATCGCATCAGCCAGGCTGCTCCGCAGGCGCACGCCACTCCAGTTCCAATGATGCTCTTTCGTTGTCGACGCCGTGGGGAACAGTATTAAACCGATGCCCTTCAATACGCAGCAGGGCGACTCCTGCGGTTTTCGCCGCCCCGTTTATCCTTATTTCTTATATACTTATTCGATTGACAAAGATCTGGAAGGAGGGGCAGCCCATGGAGGACGGATACCGGCTTTTCCTCCGTCGTGGGGAGGGTTCCTCTCCTTCTAATTTCCCCTTACGAGCTTTATCTCCGTTCCTTTCTTCCACTCGCTTTTTTCTTTTTGTGTTTTTGGTCACGTGCCGCCGTTCTTATGGTATTCTTTTGTTTGCCTCTTTTTTCTTTGATTTTCACAAAAAGTAGGTACAGTATTGACGCAGCATTTTTTGTAACTCTGTACGGTTCTCACTCCCGTGGATGAGTGTTGATCGGTTCCGGGCTCGCTGGGGGGGTTTGGGGGGGGGTGTGTCTCGCAGATAACTTTACTTCGCTTTTTGTGGTGGTGTGTTGCGGCCTTCCGTTTGGGATTGCGAGTTGATGTGCGCGAGGCGTGCCATCGTTTCTGATTCCACCTTTCCTCAGCCTACGGGCATACTCTTTCGGCACGGATAGTACCCCCAATTTCCAACCCAAACGCGCAAATCACCAAACTCCTGCTTCCTACTTTCTTTTCCACAGAGCACACACTCGGGGCGCGAGGGGGGGGTGGGTGTGCGCGGGGGGGTGGGGGGGGGGGGTGGGTGGGCTTGATGGCAACGGAGTTCCGTACCAATGCGAGCTCTTGCGTAATTCGCTTGTTACGCGGGCGCGAAGGTAGGCGACCGGGTGCACTGGACAACTCTTGGTTTTGGTGGGATTGTGCAACCGGTGTATTGAGTTTACGAAGTACCGCCTGGCGCTGCGGCTTCTACCGACACGGCGATCGGCGCATGGCGGGTGTTTGGCTTGTCCGCGCGGCCGTGTTGGTGGAGTGGGGGGGGGGGGGAGTTCGAGAAAGGGAATCTCCGCCAGGGGGGAGTGAGATTGCCAACCTGCTCCGGAGGCCGATGCCACCTCCTCCACGCCCCAGGACCGATGGACGTGTCTCAAAATTCTCCGCGTCCAACACTCGACATCCGACACTCCATGCTCGCGACCACCCCTCGCACGCCCCGACGGTGGTTAATTTTAAAGTGGTTAAAAACACTTATAGATGCCTCGCGCGCATAGCCCGCTGGCAATTCGTGAATTTATTCAACAGGAGGGATGGGGCTACCAACAATGAAGGCAGCCAACCCACAGCGAACAGGGGTATCGGGCCTCGAGCAAGGCAAGGGGGGGAGGGAGCAAAGGGGGGAGAAGAAAGGATCCTTTTTTCGGGGGAGAGCGACGGAGCTGAATCGGACGGCGGTAGCATCGATTAGCCGGCAAAAAATATGCGCCCGATACCGCCACCCAATCATCCAAGGCAACTGCGCCCCAGAGGGGCTCGAAGGCGGCCGGGCCGGCCAAACCAATCCACCCCACAACTGCACCCCAGCCGGCCGCAACCGACATCCTGCCGCGCCCCTGCCACAAGGACGGATAGACGGAACACCCCCGACCAACCGCCGAGCCCCGCCCCGCCCCTGCCGGCTTTCTGACGCGCGCGGCATCATGCCAAAGGGCCCCCACAGCTACCCCACCTCCCCCACCAACCCCCCCCCCACCCACCCGGCCCCCAGAACTTGACAACGGCGCAGCTTGTCGCGACTCAGTTCGGCCAGGGCGAAAACGGGCGGAAAAAACAACGAAAAAAAAATAAAAAAAAAAAAAATCACCAGCGAGATCTTCGTTGTGCAACAAAAAAGAACGGAACGGCGAACGCAAGGCACCGCAGGGATTTACGTCCATGCCGTGCAACGCCACACAAAGCCCAAGGATGAGCGCACCACGAGCGACCCCCACTGCCGGAGCCCCCACCGCGGTCATCTGAGTGGGGGCGCAGAGCCACTAAGGGGGGACGCAAGGCCGCGAGCAGGGAAGGCCCGATATAGCAGCGAGGCCATGCACCCATGCCGCATCCAACCATGGCTTGCGCGCCTGAAGCTATGGAGGAGGTGATGTCAGAACGCGGAGTTTTGGTTTACGGCAGGGTTGGTCGATCTGACTGTCAGCTGGGTATCGAGCGGGGGCCCGGGTTGGAGGTTTGCAGTTTTCGCCCCTGGCAGGCGGAAGGTGGCTGACAAGGAAGGGCCGAGCGCTCCGCGGCGGAAGGAGGGTGGATGGATTGTGTAGATCGCTGGGTGGGTGGGGGGGGGTGGGGTGGCGGGGGCGTGGGTTGGGTTTGCCGGGGGGAGAGGCTGCGCCCAGGGGCTTCGCTGCGACGCGCTCGCAGGCCAGGCGGGTGGCGCCACGCAGGCAGACGCCCACCGCCCCGCGCTAGGCCGGCGCAGAACAAGTCCCGCCACACTGAGCACTGCCATCACCCTCTTTGCGCCCGACCCGCCCCGAGCGACGCAGCATGCAACACGGGGTGGGGGGGGTGGGCCGCGGCGGCTTGCTGTGTCTTGTTTTGGGTCCGCGAGAGCCAGTTCCAGCTGGTTTATCGGATGCGTAGGGTGCCCAGACCGTTTGGACTTCCAGGTAGGGATTTCAGGGGTCAATGCCAATCAACTGATGTTTACTTTGAAGGTCCTCCCCGTTGTGGGCTTAGCCAGGGGAGCGGTTGGACGGCCGGGCCGTGGCACGAGGGGAGACCGGTGCAGGACCAACCGGGTCTACGGCCCAACAAACGGTATGCGCCTTCCACCACCCGCAGCCCTCGGCCAGGGACGCCCGGCTTAGAAAGAGCGTCGCCGGACTGGCGCGTAGTGTTTGAACATCGATGGTCTGGTTTCAGGGTACGGACTATCTGCCAACCAGGGGGGTGGGGGTGGTGGGGGTGGTTGGGGAGTTTACCACGGGGGGGAAGGACCGAGGGGGCGGGTGGCCAGGCACGGGTTTGCTGGGGTCTGGTTTTGCTGGGGCTGGAATTTGCCGCGTCTGCCAGTGTGCGCGGAGGTGGGGTTTGGTTTGTCATGGGACACACCAGAAAGCCACGAAGCTCGACGCCCCCGCTCCCACCTGGTTATCATTGGCGCGCAGTTGCAAGGGGGTCGGGTGGGGGGTGGGGGGGGTGGGGTTTGGTTGGCGTAGACCAGGGGGGGTGAGGCAGCAGAGAAAAAAATGCAGCGGGAACACGAGATATAATCCAAAATTCTACTTGCGCGAGAGTCTCGCCATAACCCCTAAACCCAGCCGCGCGCGGCTGGCGACGGTCACTACGTGTTCCATTCCCTGTAACCTGCTGCACCGCGCCAACCGACCAACCGAATGGGGGGGGGGGGAGATGTGGAGGGGCAGCGGGGGCGGTGAGGGTGGGGGAGTGGACCAGAATCGTTTAAACGTGCAAATTGGCTCGCCAGCGAATGGAGCCCTATGCGGGAATATGTTCACGGGTTTGTATGGGGGGTGGTGGTCTTTTCGGTGAGCGCCTCAAGTGCAAAAAAGCCTACCGCGATAGCGTCCGGTAGAGGATGGCGGAGCAACTTATGTGTGGAGGTAGGTAGAAAGTGGGGTGGGTGGGTGTTGAGGAGATTGGGTTGACATGAGACGGTGGCCCCGGCATCTTTCACATTTTTGTTGTTCTACTCCTTGGCATCTCGTGACCCCCAACCGTTGACGTTGGCTCCCGTTCGCCGCACCCCAGCCGCCGCTGCTGCCCAAGCGGCGGACCCCCCCACCCTTCCCGAATGGAGCACCACCCCACACCACCCCGTTGCTCATACACAGTTTTTTTTTCTCACACTTGCCATCAGGATGACACTCAGAGCGAAGTTTGTCTATTTTTTTTCCCCAAGATTTTTTTCAATAACAACAGTTTGTTAAACGTTTTTTTTTTTTCGTTTTTTAGTTTTTGGATAAGGCGGGGAATCGGAGAGAAGGTTGGAGGGATACCTGAAATAAAATTTAAGTGCCGTGGCGAGCTGTTTTGGTATTTAGGGGGGGGGGGGAGTGGGTGGGGGGGGGGGGGGGGTGGAGTTGGGGTGAGTTATTGGGGGGTGCGGTAAAATACAGAAACACCATAACACTCCCCCCCCCCCCCCCCCCCCCCCCCCCCCCCAACCCACCCCCCCCACCCCACCTGCGCGGCCAGACGTTCGGCCAGGCTCTGAAGCCTCTCGCCCCTCGCCCCCCCTGCCGCTTCGTTGATTGCGTGGGCGGAACCAAACCCCGCCCCCCGCGCTTGCTCCAATCTTGGTTACCAGCCCCCCCACACCACCTTCTTCCACACCCCCACCTGCGTCGCGGACCAACGGAAAATGCCACTGACACATTGCCCCGCAATCGCCCGGCCAACCCCCAATGTGCCCCCTCTCGTCTCGCCCGTAATTCTCTATCTTTGCCGTCCCCCCCCGCCCCGACACCCCCCCCACACGTTCGATTGCCTTGGCCACCCACCACGGCTCCCCCCCCTCCGCGCGCCCCCCCCCCCCCGCCCCCCCAACGTCGGCCGGCCACCCCCCCAATGCCCGGGTGCGGTTCCTTTACCTATTATCGCTCGCGCGGGCACCGGCCCCCCGAACCGCCCACGACGCTTCCCGTTACGTACCTTTTTGGCGGATGTTGCCAATTTACGAGAGTCGGTTTTTTCGTGATGTTGGACACGACCGACGGGCACCCGCCCCCGTTGTCTAGAACTCAGATTCCATCAGACTCAGATCACCTTCCCCGACACAACAGTGCCGTGCGGGACCCCTTCGCCCATCGTTTTCTCCTCTCGCCGTCCCAGGCTACGCCCTTGGACGCGACCACCTGCGCGCAAACAACCCGTCCCCCTCTGTTTCGGTTGGTCTGCCCCCCCCTGTTGCACACACGAACCGACAAAGGAGGCGAGCGGCTTTAGACAGGGACGACAGAGTAGGTTGCGAACTCGGCCTTTCAGTGGATGGTCAGGCTTCACCTTGCCTAGCATTGGCCAAGCTCGCCGATAAGGGTGTTGGATGTTGTGGATTTGGAGCGGGGGTATGGGTGATGCTGGGCGGTTTGAAAGCGGTCCACTGAGCTTGGGGTGGTCGAAAATGAGGGACTACCTCCGTCGCCGCACAGCCTCCGACCAACCACTACACGGCACCCCCCCCCACCACGCGCCACTGGCCGCGGCGCCCCGGCGCAGCCCCCCCCGCCTTACACCCCCCCCCCGAACGATCCGCGCCGCGCCCGGCTGGGGTGCTCAGCCAGGGCCCCACATGCACTCCCAGCCGGCCACCCCCTCCGACGGCGACGGGGCACACCCTTGCCCCACGCTTGCGGCTGAGGGCAGCTACCACTCCCCCGAAGGGCCCCCAATAGACCCACGATGCAGATTTTTTTCAAAGTCCCGTGTATGACTGTTGGAGGCGCGCTCTGTTCGCACACTACCTGCCTCCTTCTTCGCCACGAACTCACCCCCGCCAATAGCTCGGACGCCACCCCCCCACAGTAGGAGGGCGGGTGATCGGTTTGGGCGAATGAATCGATGGAACCATCGGGGATTCGGCAGAGCCCCTCGAAGCATGCGCGGAGGGGAGGGTGGGGGTGTGCGGAGGGGTCGGAGGTTGGGGGGTGGGGGGCGAGCAGTGAGGAGGGGGGGACGGATTGGGCCGTGGCTTTGTGGGGCGGTGGAGTGTGGTGTGGGTGGAGGGTGTAGGGCGTCAGGTCTGTATGTCGCGCGCCTCCGGCCGTTGTATGGGTTAGAGGACTAGAAGGGGGTGTAAGTGGTTGAGGCGGCCAAAACCCACGCTCCGCAGAGGCAATCAACCCGGCCCCTTGCCCACAAAAACCCCCGTGCGCCTGGCCTCCCACTTTGCCGCCGAGACCCCGCCGCTCAACGCCCCCGCCGCCCGCACAGCCCAAACGTAGACAAGTGGCTACAGTGTGCAAGTGGGGGCGGCGGGCCCACCTTTGAGCTGCCAGGCAGGCAAAAAACGAACTGTCGGTTTTGGATCGAGGCTCCACCAAGCGCCCCACGGGCCTCTACCGCCGCCACACCGGCATACACCACCACCCGCGGGCACCAACCGCCGAAACCCACACAGCCGGAACGCGGCCGAGCCCGCGCCAGCCCTGCGTTCACTCCGCACCGCCGGCACCGCCCGCTCATTCGGCCGTCCCCTGTGTACTTCCGCAAACCGGCTCGCTGCACCAGCATGCACTCTCCGCTACCTTCCGGGCCGAGCGCGCCACACACAAGCCGCAGCCCCAGCGCGAAGGGATTATTCTTCCTCTCTCGTCCTCCGGGTTGCTTCCCCCCCCACCCACCCCCGCGGGCGTTGGTTGGTGTTGAGAGAGATCCCGGCTGCTGGCGGCTCGCGCCGGCGATACGCAGTCATCAGCAGCCGAAGGACACCAACGCATTGACGGGCGGATGCTCGATGAACGCAGAGAGGCCCTCGCCTTCCGCTCGGCTGGCGCGGCTCATTGCGGCTGGCGGCGGAAGGGCCGGGCCTTGGTGTGAGGCGCGATTTCTGTGCGTTTTTGCTGGCCGAGGCTCAAAGGTGGCCGCGCCCCGACTTCATGTAGCTACTTGTTACGCCGCAGGACACGCGCCCGCGACCGCGCGCCGCTCCGCCCCCGCAAAGAAGGCACCGGCCCCAACGGCCCTTTGCCCACGTGACCAAACACTGCCGCACACGAGGCGCTGGCGCCTATTTTTTTTTTTTTTTTCACCAGTTTGTCTTAAACGAGGCGGCGATAGGTGAGTACAACACCAATGACAACCCGGAGAATCCGCCGCTGTGGGCGCGCCAGATTCCGATCGGCCCCGCGCCATGCTCGGAGGGGCTGCTATGATGCGTCTCCACCTCGAACCATTGGCCCATTCGAAACCGACTCACGATCCCCATAGCAAAAGTTCACCCGGGCGAACACAAAGACCAGACAACGCAGGCGACGTTATCGAAAACACACCACCAACCACAACCGAGGGCGACCAGAGCGGCGATGCGCACAGGCGGGGAGCTGTGAAGTCTAGCCGGCCACTCGCTTGGGTTCTTGCCCTCGAGTAACTCCACGGCCCCCCACCCCCCAGCCAACAAACGTCTCGCTCAGCCGGCTGGATCGACCTGCGTGAGCACCGCAGCCGCGCCAATCTCCTGAACCTGCGTGCGGCCGAGGCGGCCCAGTCTGCGCGTCGCCGGAAGCCGTGTCGCCGACGTGGTCCTGCCTTTCGGCCCCAAGGGGGTCGAGGTGAGGCCTGTTCAAACGCGCATGTCCACCCGCTCAAAGATGCCGAGCCAAGCCCACACCTTCGAAGGGCTGGCCCAATGCTAGCAAGGTTGAAAGGCTGACCATCAGGCGAAAGGGCCGAGTCAACCTAACCGCGCCGGCTAAAGCCGCCTCCCTTTGTCGGGTCTGCACAGGACAAACCGGAAAAAGGGAGGGTGCCCCAGGGGGGGGGGGTTCGCCCAATTTTTAGCGTACCTGGGGCCGAAAACGATGGGGGGCGAAGCGCCAGGGGCCAAATGTGTTTTCAGGGTCTGGAGCGTTTGGAGGACGAACCCGCCCGTCGTCCACATCCAACGAAACCCACCGATCTCGTGCCCACAGTGGAAACATCGCCAAAAGGTGTGACGAAGACGAATAGCCGCCCGTGGGCCCGCACGAAAGGAAAATGAAGCCCACCCATCCCCCACCCCAAGCATCAAAACCCAGAAAATACTAAGAACGAAAGCGAGGACGCGGCCCGACCAATTCCCATGCCACATGCATACCTTCACTGCTTCGGCGAGCACGTCCAATATTGAGAACGCCGCCGCCACAATTCAGAGCAACCAGGGGCGGAGCCACCACGTCTTCAACCACCCCATGCCCGGCCAACACCGCCCCCCACCGCAATCCCCTCAATAATAACCCAAAGAAACACCCGCCACGCATCAACCGCCAACTCGCGCCCCCGGCCGATGCATAAAAGAAGAGAGCTTCGGTTCGATGGAGGATCATGATGGGCAAAGAGTGTGGAGGAAAGGGAAAAACCTGTGTTAATATGGAGCAAACAGCCATCAAAAAGGATGGTGTCCCACGCCAAGCAAGCGGCGGCGGCCAAACGGAGCCAACTAAAACACGTCAACCCGAGAGGCCAGAGATAAAACCAACAAATCCGCCAGTCATCATGTCAACCCAATCTACTACCACAAAAGTGGGTCGACTGCCGTACCCCCGGCCGTTCGGGTAGGCTTTGGCCTTTGAGGGCGACTCACGGATGGAAAATTCGAATACAAATAGACGCGAGAGGTGGGTTGTTGGACTCTTCTTCTCCTACCCTATCTCGCGAAGGCGAGCGGCGGCGGGCGCGAGGCGGGTGGGGAGAGGGGGGGAGGGGAGGGCGGGGGGGGTTACGGGCGAGGAGGGGGCGGGGGGGCGGGATGGCGGAGCCATTGCCAACGTTTACGATTTGGCCTCCGCGAGCTGCTCATTGCGTTGGGCGGGCGCGTGCTAGCCGTAGTCTCTTTTCCTCTTTTTACAGAAAGCTAACCCCCGCGCCCACCGCGCAAAGGCCGCTTCGCCCTGGCGGCTGCCTGGCGGCCAAAACCCGGCACTTGCCGCCAAAACAGACGCTCCTGAAAACACCGCAAACGCGGCAATCCCAGCCCCCAGGCAAACCCGGACTCCAACCCGCCCAGGTCCTTCCCCGCATGTACCGTTTGGCAGTCCGTGAAAGACCAAGACCATCGATGTCAAAACACACCCAGTCCGGCGACCGCTTTAGCGGCGTCCTGGCGAGGCCGGTGGTGGGGGGGGAAGGCAATACCGGTTGCTCGTACACAATCCGGTTCCCCTGCAGCGGGCGAAGCCTGGTAGCCCACAAACTGGGGACGCTTCAAAGGAAAATCAGTTTGGCATGACCCTGACCGTAGGGAAGGTCAACGGGGCGCAACTACCGCATTGGATACCAGCAAATGTGGCCCCGGACCAAAAAAGGAAAAGCACAGAGCCAGCCGCGGACCTCCATCGAGCGCCGAGCACGCCGCGACAGAGGTCATGCCGCCGCCACAAGCTCATTGCGCAGGGACTCTGACCCACGAGCACGCACGCGCTACCGGGAACACCGCACTCGCTTCGTTGGCACGGCCTGCGCGGAAAGGCGGTCGCAGGAGCCCTGGCCCGCGCGCAGACTCTCTACGGCACCACGGCGCATCTATCATTCCGCGGGAGTCGTGGTCAGCGCTTCCACGCCTGCAGGATCACTCAGGGGCCCTGGCGCCGTGAGAGCCGCAGGTGAGCTCAGATCGAACAAAAACCGGCGTGAGCGACTAAACAAAACAAACCCGCCGCCCTTTAGACAATCTGCTTAGCAGCGCACAAGGCCAGGAGCTGCGCCGACCATCCACGGTTGATCCTCATCATACGCCCCTTCCTGCTGCGCCCGCCCTTGGCGACCTTCTGTCGGCTTGGCAGACTCGATGACACCGCCTCCGGACCGCCCTCGCCGTCGCCTTGGACCGCAGCGCCCCTCACTCTGCCCGCCGCTGGCCCCCCCCCCCTCGCCACCCCAACCTCGAGGACCCACGCCGCATCCTATACTCCCGCTCCGCCTACTCTTCCGCCACCAAAACCCCAAACGACACCCGCGCCCCTCTGCGTCGCCACACCATTTATTCACTCTTCGCCCTGGGCGGAACGATCCGCACAAGGCCACGAGTGCGCCTTCATTCACGACCAAACCGCAGAGCAGCGAGACCAATTCGGCGTTCGCATCCTCTCAGCGGCGGCAATGCGGTTGCGGGCTGTCATTTCCGCCGCGCCGCCTTCGCCCTCTGGGCGACAGTGCTTGGAGGAGTTGGGTTGGCGTATCGGGGGCGCATTGCCGGGAGCTATCACTACCCGCTCGTCGGTATTCAGCTCCGTCGTTCCTGGATCTCCCCTTTGACTTGCTCGCGGGACCTGGTCGCTGTTGGGTGGCACAGAGCCTATCTAGCCATTGTATACCACCTGTGAATTACAAAAAAGCGGCTGCGAGGGGCCATAATAGTGTTTTAATTATGCGCAGACAAACCCCCCTATAACAACACCACCATCAGCCAACCCAACGTTAACCTCCCCTCTCCTGTATTCTCTCTCACCCCACCACCAACCACTGTTCACCATAAACCACATTCTATAAAACAAAAATACAACAGACACCAACAAAACGCCTTCCTCATCCCTCATCAAAACCCAAAAACACTCCAAACAAAAAAATCAACCACTAACAACCCCCCAACTCCCACCCACAATCGTCTATCTAGTATTTTTTTCTCTCCGGCGTCTTCTTTTTTTTTCTTAGGATTTGTCTTCTTTTTTCCCCCCCCCAGGCCTGCGTCGCCCCCACATAGAGTGCCGGCCACATGGGAGTACGCACCGGAGAACTTTTGACCGACCATCATCATCGGCTTCCGGAAACCACACGGGCCTGGCAATCCCCTGGCGCCAGGTTCTGAACTGCCGCGACCCGAGGAAGAGGATGAGGAAGACGCTGATGGGTGATCGAGCGCAAAGCACGTCAGCGGCCGCCGCACTACAACTTGTACCTCATACACGACCAGTTGCACTCCGCACCAAAAACCATCGGCGCTGCCAGACAGTGCAACCGCGCGTCCGCGCCCGCCTACCTGAGCGACGGCCCGCCCGGTAAGCCCGCCATCTACGGAGTCGACTGTCGGACCCGCCTTGCCCACCCTCGACCACACCTGGCCGCAAACGCTTCCCGTGACAGAAAGCGACCGACAACCACACCTCTGCTTCTTCGGCTTTCCGCCCAGAGCCGACGCCCCCACCTCCACAACCAAAAGAGCTGCGCGCCACTGCACTCATCGCGCCGACAACCTCATCCAACGGCGCAAAGCCTCTTTTACCGCCTTCCCGGAACCAAACTAAGCGCTTGCCCCACCACGCCGCCCAACGCCGAGTCCAACCCCCAAGCCCCGGCGATACTACTGCCTCTGCCCCACAGATCTTCATCATACGGCACCCGACGCACGGCCTGCGATTGAAGCATCGAGACTGTGTGCCCACCTCTGGGACAGACTGTAAAAGAATCATGGAGACTGCCCCCCCCCCCCACCCCCCCCCCCCCCACAACCACCGAACCTAGCTGCGCCCGCGAGCCCACCTGCCTGCATCCATCGACCGTTGGCCGGCCCTACAAACATCGTTTTGGCACCCTCCCTTTCACGAGTTACTCCACCAGATGCCTTCGCCCGTTCGGGCACCCCGACGCAAGGTGACGGTGATCCATGTCAGGGATTCGCAGCTTCTGCTGGAAGAAAAGATACGGATGTGGTTGCTGAGGTCAGCAAGGATCCTCCGGTGAGAGGATGGCATCGAATAGTTTATGCTCAACGGCACGCACCCGGCAAAACGCCCGCGGGGAAAGGGCAACGGAAGTCGGACGTCATCCGTCTAACGGTGATGGTCGATGAGTGGGCACAGGCCGGGCAGACCGTGGGGAAGGAATCTGATCTCCTCGGTTGGTCCACTGGACGAACACCCAAACGCGGGCATTGAATCCGGCGGCAGCCGGCATTGAAACGGACGAGCGCGGGCTTTATTCGCGCCAGAGCGAGCGGCTGGAGACACGCCACCCGGGGTA
>Ga0179591_1320463_pt1 | contig 12232 bp, 12 predicted proteins | sample CZOMad2_1_08_16f_FD_182891 | JGI IMG/M metagenome (GOLD analysis project Ga0179591, IMG submission 182891) | Vadose zone soil fungal communities from Angelo Coast Range Reserve, California, USA - CZOMad2_1_08_16fungal (PacBio error correction) | ecosystem: Environmental > Terrestrial > Soil >... | reverse complement strand
TCCTTTTAGCCATCCAACCTACTTTTGCCCCGGGTCACTTCCCAAATCAAAAAGTCAGATGGGACCAGGCCAATGCACGTTTTCCTTACCGTAAAAACCCTCACTCGTCCGAAGATCTTTGACCCCCGCTCTCGCGCTCGAGCTCTCCCACTGATATTAAAAGAAGTTCTCCTGGTGACAGACGGTTCAAGATCGCACTTTCCTCCCTGACGGAGAGAGCTCTCCTTTCGGTTACGCGACACCTTTGTGGCTTGTCCCACTCCTTTTTTCTGTATCCGAGACGTTTCTTCTTGCGAACCCTTGAAAAGGGTCGGGTTTTGGCTGGTATACAGGTCCTTCCCATCCTTCATGGGGCTCTCTAGGTCGAGACGACCTTGTGTTTCCGATACGCTTCTTTTCCCTGGATGTAGTCCTAAGAGGCTGACACATGTCCTCCTAAGACACGCCGTCGCGCCCTTTCCTTTCTCGTAATTGGTGGTCTCCCTTCCCTCATCTTTTTTAATCCTTTTGACGGAAGTCTTCGGATGGGCCACACTCGAGAAGGCGACCGATGCTGCCGGCCCTTTCCCCCCCATTTTTGCGGTCCCGTTTTTTAATGACCTACCTTGCCCCCTAAGAAACCTGGACCAGATGGCTCCTAGATCAAGCCTTCGAGAAGGCCCCGTAAGATTCATCTGGACGGGCTTGATTTACTTTTCTCTCCACCCCATATTCTTAGGCGTTTCGTGGCGTGTATCAAGAACGTGTCGTTACCCGCCTCTTCCTTCATGAGATCAGTTCCTTAATGTTATCCTCCCCTCCCCTTTTTCGTGTGGGGTGACCCTGCGGAGCTACGTGCTCGACGAATCATCTTCCCGTCCGCCCATTTGCTTCTAATCGCTGGACTTCCACGTCCGAGGAAGCTGCCGTGGAGGCTTTCCGTTCCTCGATATCAGAAAGGATGTTCCTCGACATTAAATATGCCTTTTTGTTTCTCCTGCCTTGTCCCTCCCTTAGCAACGATCTTGCGCGCGTGGTCATGCTCTGGTGGGCGAGACGGGTGCTCACCGCGATTCGTCCCTCTTCCTGGAATTACTTTCAAACTTCCATTTCTTTGGTCCCCTGGCTCCTTTTGTTATGAGGCGAAACCGGAACAGTCCTTCTCCCTGTGTACTTCCCCATTCGATGCCTCTTTACGTAAAGGAACCGGCCCGTCGAGGGGAACCTGACCTCGAGGAACGTTTCCACGCGTCGGTCGTGGTTCCTCTTCTTCCAGAAGTCCCGCACGGCAATTCCCTTCTCCTATTTTTAGCGGTGCCCCCCTCTTTCATGTTCGCGATTGCTTTTTCTGAGAACGTCGTTCGCGACTTCTTTTCCGGATGTTCCCCCTGCGACACTTTTCATCCACACCTATTCCGGGCTCTCGTTTCTGACTATCTATCCGAGAGCTTCATCGCGTGGATAATCGCCCTGAGCGGGTGTGCCGTTTGGTGGCACTTTGGAATTTCTTTTTTTAGTTTCCTACCTTCTTCTTCTGCACAAGCAGTTCAGCAGGACAGGTATGGCGGTTTTTTGAGCGCTTCCCTTTAGCTGAAGGGCTGATCGCAGACCTGCGGCTTTTCCGTTTCTTCTCCTGCGGCAGAGTCTGCGGTCCACCCTTTGTTTCGGAGGATTGATAAACGGAACGACGTCCCCTAGCACGGTGTGCAGGTTAACGGTACGGCCGATTATTTCAGGAACCACACCGCCACCCTGCTCGAAACTCTTTTCCCCCCCGCGCCAGTCTTTTTCCTCTGACAAGTCTTCGGTTCCTTGACGAGCCAACCTTTTCCGATCAGGTTCTGTTTTTTCGATAGCTCTTCCCTGATCGTCCCCCTATTTCTTTCTCCACCCCCAAAGATTCAAAATGCATCTAAACTTTCTGGTGGCCTCCGTGGCTCCTTTTCCGAGGTTACCTTTCTTCTGAAGAGGATGACGTGGATGTCCGTTGGCGTGGCGAGTCGTTGTCTTTTACCCCCCCGCCGCAGGGAACTTCGGTGCTGCCACTGGAGGGAGCCCCAGACTGTGGAGGCCTATGTAGGCCAGTTTCTCCTCGACCGCTTTTTTGAGGAAAATTTACGCGGCCTCAGACTTCTCTGGCCCTCACACGCGTCTCAGTATAGGTTTTTTTTAGAGAGGATCACCTGTGCCTTAAAATAAAGAACGTTTCCATAGACTACTTTTCTGACCCCGGCCTTCGAAGTGCCTGCCGCTTTTGTTGCTTCGGAATGACTCCACTGCCAAGTGTCCCTTCCGTGAGTTAGTCCCACTTCTGCAGCCTTTTTAGTACTTCCAGGGACTCCGATAGATCTCAGGGGAGCAAAATGTTACATGATTGTCTGAGACCTCTTCCTTACTCCGTTTCCCCGCCCCTTTTCTGGCCCTTTCCCCTCTCTTTTCCATAATAGTGTGGAGAGACTCCCAGTCAGGTACAGGATGCCTTCAGTATTTCCTTCGGATACAGACATCCGTACACATGGTGACCATCCTTCCCCAGTTTTTCCCCATTCTTTCGTCGTCTTCCCCTTTGATAAAATCACATTCGTTGCGGGCCCTTTAGTCCGTACATACATGTACCCTCACATCTCTTTGCAGAAGTTTCCCCCCCCCTGAAAAACCCAGTCTTATCCGTCGTCTCTCCCTTGGGGAGTGATTCTTTTTGGATTACTATTTCGAACTAATCCCCCGACGACTCTTAGGTTCTCCTTCCTAACACTTTTATCATGTCATTCCTTCAGTTGCGTAGCGTCTTTCATACTTTTCTCAGTTGATCACGTTGTGGTCTCACTAATTTCCTCCTAGCAGCCCTTCCAAGGCATATCCCTTCTTCTTTTCCCAAACTCTTCTCCCCACTCCTTTTTCCATCAACAGGCATCATCGTGAAAAGCTCGGTCATCCCTGTCCGTCCGGCAACTTTGCCGACCCCCATTCAGTTTGATTCTCCTTTTTTTAAAGTCTTGTTTTCCCGGTACCTCGCTATCCGCCTGATCATATCCTTAGGCTAGTCAAGGGTCCGCCCCTGTCTCAATACTCTCTTCAGAAACGTTATGACACGGCGCGGTCCCCGAGTGCGAGATTTGTGGGTTTTGGTCTTCGCAGACCTTTTCCTAACAGCGTCTTCCTGTTGGTGAAGGCCCCGCTCGTTACTTTCCCCTTCCCGACTAAGGAACCCGTTGGTGGACCGCAACGGTCTTGCCCCCCTTCTCGCGTGAGCCGTGAAGGCAGCGTGTCTGCTCTCAGAATCCCCTAACTCTCCGGTGAAGAACTCTCCTCAGCCCTCCAAACGGTTTCATGACTTGTTAAGGATCCGAGCCCCCAGGGTCGGCCCCCACCTCTAGTTAAGCACCAGTCCTTTCGACCAACTCCACTCATGCCGTTCTCCTCAACGGGAAGCTCGAGCCGGCGCGGATAAACTCGCGCCTTTCGCGCTGGGCGAACAGGTCCGAATGGACCACACCGTTCCCCCTCACCGCCCGGGTCGCATTCCACAATCGGCGGCCCCCCCAATGACATCGCTGACCGCCTTCCTTAGATAAGAACGGCGCAGTTCTTATCAATCGCACACGACCCTCTCTTCCTACGGTTTCCCATGCTCGGCGTCCCCACTTGGGAGAACGGGCATGTGGTCGGGCATCCCCTGCGGTCATCGAGGAGTAAGATGGCTTTCTCCCGGTCTATTCGACTGGTCTGTTTTTATATCCACACCCCCTTCTTCCACGAGTTCCTACTGAACCTCCCACGTAGTCATGTCGAGACTGACCGAATCGCGTGGCACATGATCCTTCGTAACCAAAGTCTGTCCAGCATGACCCGCTAAGCACCCTCCCTTGCTGCCTGAATGTCCGGCGCCTCCCAGCTCGGGCATATTGATGTCTCCGAAATCCGGATTCTGATGAAAGTGGGCCCTGACATACACGCCAATGCTCTGTAGCACCGCGGTAGACTTCCGCGAGGATGTCCGGCAACTTTATGAGGAAGTTCCTCTGCTTCTTCGGATCCAACCCCTTATTATCCCTTGGTTCAAAGATAGCCGTCTTGAGGCGTCTCCTCATGTTTCACAATCTACTTTATGCAAGCAGAGCTTTCCCTCCCCTCAACGGGCGCTACCCCTCTTCCCCTTCTCCCTACCTTCCTTGCTGGATCATCCCCCCATTCTGAAGAAAGTCATGATGATCGGGACGTCCCGCTGAGTGCTTGATCTGTCCCTCCTTCTGGTCGACGCTTTTCCCGGTTCATTTCCTTTTTCACAAGTGTAAAATTTCGCACGAAATTGGAAGTGCTCGGGCCCGGCCCGTCGTCCGTCTCGACGGTTCAAATTCCACAAGTCCGAGCTGCGGCACCTTTTCCTTTGCTCGTTCAGAACCCGGATTCTTGTCTTCGTAGGGCGTCTCTCCTTTTCTCGAGGTAGGCTTCCCCCCTGGAAGCCGAAGTTCATGCTCTTCCCCCACCACGGAGTCGTCCCTAGAGTGCTCCCCCTTTCTCTACTTAGACATTCCCCTAGAAACGTGCAGTTTTGGTGGTGAATGAACTGGCTCACGCAGCCGGAACGATTCTTTCAGAAAAGCCCCCTTTCTGCTTACGCAAGTCCCTTTTTATGTTTATTTCCTATTCTCTTTGAATAGCGTAGACGGGATTTTTCTTTTCGTAAGTTCTCCCTCTAGGAACTGTGATCCCGATCGTGGCGAGTGCGCAATCCTCTTGCGGTGATGTCCGGCCCGTTTTTTTCCCTCCTTTTTTTCGGGCGGTGACCTCAACTCGTCCGGGTGTGGCTGTTCTCGACTTTCTTTAAGTCGCATCTCTCTCTTTTCCCTACGTTGTTGTGTTGCTCTTCCTCCCTCACCATTGAAGGACGTCGAGCCATCCCACGGACGAGCTGGTTTTTTTGCCGGGTCACCTAACCTAAAAGTTACTTTCCCCCCCTCGGTTCCCTCCATCTCCCGTCCCCGATGTGCCGAACTCGCAGGAAGATAGTGGGCCCTTTCCGAGCTGCGAGAGGCGCTGACGCCTTATCTTCCCCGCCGTCGACGGCGACGGTTGGGCTTTTCTTTTTGTTTTCTTTTTTTTTTTCTGTGTTTTGCGTCTTTGATAGAAATAGTCATGACCAGACGACGAGACTTTCTCCTTGCGGTACGCGACCTTGTTTTCCTGACAAGAAGCGTCGGCTGCGGTGGTCGCTCACCCGTTCTCCCACCCCCCTCCGCACCTTGTCTAGTGCATGGTCTACCGGCCCTGTAAAAGCGTCATGGTCTCACAGAGTGAGACGACCCTTTTTTTGGGAAGAGCACTCTCTGCCTCTGTAGGGCTCCTTCCCCCTCCCTTAGCTGTAGTCCGAGCCTTCCCACCTTTTCTCGTCCCCCTTTCGCCGTCCTTCGAAGAAGAGCACCGAATCTTTCTGACGGGAGTATATCGCCTTTTCTTCACACCGTCGAGACGGAGCCTTTCTTGTCAGGCATGAATACATTTCTTTGGGGTCCAGTTGCCCCGGTGTGAGACCGTCCCCCTTCCCCTCTCGACCAGATGTCTTCCCAAGCAGATCGCTCCCGGCCACTTTCCTCTAATAATGGTGCGGGCTTCGAATTGATGATCCCCTCTTCTACTCGTCAGGAGGTCGACTCGTTTTGCGCAATTCTCTGCACGGCTTGGGAATTTTTCGTCTATTCTCCATGATGCCTCCGCCTTCCAAAAAGGGAGAGCGGGGGCACTGCGAGGCATTACTTTTTTTCTCCTCCCCTCCTGAAGCGATGCATCAGCAATTTGCCGGCATCCCTGGTTGAGCTTCCTTTTAGAATGGCTCGTTGCCCAAGTTCCATACGCCTAAGAAGGAGTAGTCATCTCTCCAATATGCCCCGAGCTTGGTGGCCTTCCTCTCCTTGCACAGATTAAGGCAGCACCCGCTCTTTTTTCGTGTCATGCGACCTTTTTTGCGATGGATTAGTTTTCCCCTCGTCTTCTTCCTTGACGCTAATGACTCCTTGTTCCCCGTTCCAGGTCTGGACTTTTCCTTGCAGATGCAGCGGGTTTATCGAGCCTCTCACCGGAACAAGTCGACCCTCCCTTCTAAATCCAGTCCCTTCCCCCAATCGATAAGGCTTTGAAGACTAGTTTCTCAGGGAGACCACTTTGAACGAGAATGAGTACCGTCTTTACCCGGACGTCGTCTTTTCCTCTTTGATGCCAGAATCGCGACAATGCGGATCATACGAAGAGGAGGGCCTGCTTTTAATCTTTTTCGCTTTTGGATGGACCTGGCTTTGCGACGTTGTAATTTGCGTAATATGCGACCTTCACCCACCCCCCCCCACCCCCCCCACTCCCCCTATACGCGTCTCTCTTTCTTCCTCTCCTTTGAGCCTCGATATTCCTATCTAATAGAATGAATTTTGGTTGTGAGTTGGTGGCCCCCTCACTTACTCTCAGGTGGCCCCCACATGGGGTCGGAGCATGTACAATTTTTTTCAGACCTTTATCTTCTTGAGCTAGTTCTTCCCCCCTGTAGATTGAAGGATTCGCGCAGACAATGCTCCCGTCACTTTGGATACATCAGAGGAATGCCATGCGGTCCCCGTTGCGGTTCCCCCCCCCTTTTTTTTTTCTTCTAAGGACCGTAACGCCTTGCATGACCACTGAAGATAATTTTGTTAGGCGAGAATCTTTTTCTCCAGGCACCTACGCCCCCCACTGCTACGCCCCCCTTTCACCGCGCCCCCTGAAGTAATTAAGAGACCCGTCGTCTTTTCCCCGAGGCATGACGGCGCCTACCCTGCTCGTATCATGTTCTTTCTATCTTCCTCCCCTGATCTCTAGCGGATGTCACCAAATTCTTAGAAAATGATGTTTTTTGTACGGGACCTGCTTTTCCCATGACCGGTGAGCTGATATTGAGATTTCTTTTTCTTTGGCGCGCGCTTTACGGAGTCACCCCCTCCGATGCGAGGGCACTTTTTCCGGCTGCTTCACCTGTAAAAAGGGATCCCACAGCCAGTTGGCAGGAATGAGCACGTAGTCTGGAGTCTTTCGGCTCCCCTGGCTGCTCCTCGTGAGGGCCTCACCTCTCCCCAAGTATAGGTACTAGAGAGGAAGCAACTCCTCCCTCAATACCAATCCCCTCATTATTTTGTCTGACGTCCCCCTTTTTCGGTTTTCCTTTTGCGTTATGCCGATAACTTCTGCCAGCCACGAAGTGTGTATTCTCCCCTGGCTGCCGAGCAGACGGTGCTATCTTTTTACCCGTGCAGAAGATACCGCTTCTTTTGGTAAAAAGGGTCTCTTTCTTCTCTCTCACTTTCCTGCCCAACCCCCCAACCCCCCCAAAAAAAACCCCTGGAAGCCTGGTTACTTGGACATACCTCTCTTTCCCCTCTTTGTGTTGTTGCTCTCTCATTAAGGGACAGGATGGCATAGGACTTCTTAGGAGTACTTCCTTTTTCCCCCCCCCCCGTGACCCCCGGAGATCGTAGTCACGTGGCCTTATAGCACAGTAGGTTTAGCCTTGTGAATAAATAACCCTTTTTTTTCCCCAAGGTGAAGTGTTCTTTCAACCCCGCAAAATTGCTGACAGTTTCGCCACCTCCCTTCTCCCAGTCCGTCTCGGGAAGGAGTGATGTAGGTCCCCTTTTGATTCCTCGATAGAGACTAATGGCGGGAAGCGTAGGTTCATGCTCCCTGCTTAGAGAAGGTCAGTCTACTGGAGAGTAGATCTAATCAATAAGTATTTTTCTCCGGTTGGGCCAATACCGACGTTTCCGTTCCTCCTCCGGAAAAGGTCCGAGAACGTTTTTCTCCCCGCGCTCAGCCCTCAACGGGAACTCCCGGCATCCGATTCAAGTACCACGACCGGTCATGCCCCTGTCAGGCGCCAAGGCACGTCAACCCCTTTTTCTCTCCTCCCTTCTATGGTATTGTAGGCTCAGGGAACTCTCTTCTTCCAGAACCTTCTCTGTGGGATTCTCGTAAATCCGATGTCTCCATCCTCCTTTTTGTAATCAACGCTCATGACATTTGGAGGGCAACGATTTCGGGGACATTGGGGGGAGTAGGTGGTTTGCGTTTTTTCCCCAATTTGCATAAATTCTTTCTAACATCGGATCTGCAGGTTTTCCCTTTACCTTTCCTCTCATCAGAAAACCCCTCTTTGGTTTGGACAGCAACGAAGACGCCTTTTTCCTCCTGGGGTCCTTTCTTAGCAGTTTTCTGCTCTCCCTCCTCCGATGGCGTGAATCCCTCCTCTTCCCTCCGAACGGCTGTTTCAAGGTCTTTAGGATATCACGCGTCCCGTTGTCGGGCACTTCTCTTCCTACAGAGGCCACCCCCCCCCCTCACCCGCTATCTCTGATTAACGGACCTCTTCCTTTCAAGCTCGCGGCTCGAGCCGTCGTAGTCTTTGAATGACCAGGTAGCATATTCCCCTTCCCCAAGCGCTCTCCGGGTCGCAGTACTCCCATCTTTACCCCTCCCTCGATGCCACGAATCTTGTAGGATCGCCTTTGCGAATTATGGAATAACCTTCAACAAAGACCGTTTCTTGGTTCAAGACGTCCTCATGCTCTTGATCCCCTCTCCTTTGTAGCCCCGGGCCTTCCCTTTTCCTGGATAGATGCTCTGGGCGGACTTTATCCCCTTGTATCGTCGAGAGTCATTCTAGAGGAAAACCCTCCTCTCCGGCACCACGCGTCCCGGCACCTTTTGACCACTTATTCCTTATCGCCCGCCTCTCTTGCTCCTCCCCCTTTTAGCCCACAGATGTTCCCCCACGCGCTCCCTCGTGCTGAATGATCGTGCCCCAGCAGCTGCCACCACCGGCTTTATGATGCCTCGGAGACGCCATAAGTTTCTGATATTCGGATGAATGCCCCCTTCCTCCCCCTCCTTCTCTGCCTCGAACACGCCTGTGCTACGCGAGTATCTCTCAAAATGCTGAGGACTCATTCTCGTCTTTGATTCTTTTCTTTCCCAAAACGTAGCTTTCTTTTCCACCCGCTCGCCCGGTTGACCGAGGACGTCTCTCCTCCTTTTACATAACGATCGCTTCCGCAGCGAGGTTCCGTTTGGACGCTAAAAATCTGTCTCCGCATCACGGACAGCTCGCATTTCTTCTCAATCGCCGAAGCCTCACCATGATGATCTTGCTCACGGCGCTGCTTCTCCGAGGAAGCCATTCGCCGCAAATTTCTGAAGGGACTTTTCCTCTCCACAGTGAAAACTGGACCCCTTTTCTCGGCTCCCGAAGTCTTCTCCCGTCTCGACGGTGTGATGTCCGATCTACTTTTCAGCGAGGCCCGGATCTTTTCTTCGACCCCCAGGACGAGCAATTCTCTGCGACGGCGGGCCGTCTCTCTCCCTGTTGTCGGCCCTCCAGAGAGGCAGCCGGTTTTTCTCTTGTCCGCCTTCGTAAACCAAAAAGGAGTCTTCGACCTCGAGTTGCGCTTTCGAGGACGATAGAAGTACCCTGCCAAAACCTTGCCGGTCGCCCTGGTGTTTTAACTCACTTGCTATAAGGACACCTTTTAGGACCGCTTCGGTCTGCCCACGCCCGTGTACGTTCAGGATCGCCGTATAGTCGTCGTGTCTTGAGTCATGTTTCTCTTCAGTCTGGCTCTCTACTCCAGTTGAAGATCCGGTTCGTCCTACTTCGAAGCTCTGCCCCCGATCGTAGAGAGTGCCACATCGGTGGTGACCCCTGGTGATGGCGGCCCTTCTTTCTGAGTTCCTTCATCTCAACTGTGTGATGGGGAGGTTAACCCCTTTTTTCCGTTTGGATGGGCTCCCTTGGACGACGTTCTTCCCGCACTCTTTTCTTTTTCCCAGTTGTTGTTTTTGAGCTCCAGTGGAACGACGTAGTGAGTTGGGCCATCCACACGGACGAGTTTGCCCCGGCGTCACCACCTCCTTTTTTTTCATTGACCAGGACAGCACTTTTCCTCCATCCTGTCACCACCGCGCCGACACTCCTAGATTCGTGTTCCTCCCTGGTTTCTTGCGAGAGGCGCTTTCCCTCCCGCTTCTTCAACGCCGTCGCTTTTGAAAGACGGCGGCAAGTCTCCGCCTTCCTTTGCCGCACTGGATCTCCTTCTGATAATGGAGGTATTCCTTTGGGTATGACCGAGCTCCGGCTGCTCTGGCAGTTCTTCCCCACCCTTCCCCCACAGGGCCTAGGGTTGGTTGGTCTCTCATAGTCCAGAGCTTTTGAAATCGAGGTCGAGGACGACTCCTTTTTGGGTCTCTTTCCCGGCTTCGGCTGTTTTTCTTGATTACATCGGAGATGTCAAGGAGCCTTTTAGTCCAGTCGGCGTTTTGGTGGTCGAAGACGAGCCCCTCCGGCCGCGCTGACGGAGTCTCTCTATGGATGGCAAACCCTCGTAGGTCTCCAGAAGGCGTTCCGTGCCTGATACTCTTTTGCCAGTTTGACCGGTGTGACCGACTTGAAATCCTAATGGCGGCGACTCTTCTCCAGCAGAAGCGAAGTTTTCGCCATAATCATGGGAATTTCTTCTTTTGATGATACCAGCAATTCTTCCTTTCCTTCCGGCTGGTCGACTCTTTCTTCCTCCTGTGTCGCTTTTCCGCGTTCGCATGCGATCTCGAGGTGAAGATGCTTGCTGACGCCTCGGGGCACCCTTCTCGAGCGGGTGCACCGGGCGTAGCCCATACCTGTTGATCGCCGAAGCCCCCTTCCCGTCGCAGCATTTTCGGATCCTCATCGCGTCCTCTTCTCCCTGGCGTGTTCTGAGGCAGATCCATGGCTTTTGGCCGTCCCCGTCCATACGATCCCAGCCTGATGTCGTCATCCTCTCATCATATGCCGAGATGGGTGGCCTTGCTCCCCCTTGGCACAGTATCTTTGGGTGGCGGCTTTTTGTCATTCTTCCCAGCTGTGGGGCTGAAGGATCATTCGACCCCGCGATTCGTGGGCCTCGTGTCAAAAAGTTCCACTGTGGGAAGCGTGGTACAGGCGAAATCCTTTTTTTTCTCCCGAGGAGAAATTTTTCCAGTCGACGAGACCTTTCTCCCTCCCCGCCCAGCGACCACCGATTGAGGCTTTTTTTTTACGCGTAATGACCCGGGCTCCCTTCGAGGGGACCCGTATGAGGGAACCGTCCTCCCCGCTTCTTTTTTGACTGTTTTGCCTGCGCCAAGGCAATGCGTTCTCATGGAAGAGGTTTTTTAAGAGATGTAATTGTGGCCGCCTCTGGCGTGGATGCGACGGAGGTTCGCGACGTTTTCCGGATGTTCCCCCTGCGACCTGCCTCCTTCCCCTCTACGCTAGATGATACTCTCTTGCGCTTGAAGGAGCGTGAAGATTTCTCCATGCAGTATTTTTTCCCGAATGGACTCGTTGGCCGACCCATTTTTCTACTTCCACACGCGTGAAGCTCTCACGTTCTGGCGGCGATTTTTTCCCCCACCTGTGCTGCGGAGGCTGAGCGTCCCCCCCCTGCTACGTAAAACTGGCTCCGAGAGACTGAGGAAGAGATTCCCCCTTTTCCTGCCACCCCCCTTGATTTTTAACGGAACAGTCACCTTCCCTCCGATAACGCGGGTTATCGCGCAGATTATGTTCACCCAAAGACGCCCCAAATGGTATCAACTAGTTGAAAGCCCTTTCCCTTTTTCCCTGTTGATTAAGAGACTTGTGAGCTTCTGATAGGCCTACACTGATATCCGATCCGTCTCTGCGAGGTGAAATGTCTCCTTACAGCGGATTTCACCAATGATAGAAAATGCTTTTTGGAGGTCTTTCTTTCGAGTTCCCTCCCGTCGTCGGGAGATTTCAATGCCGGGGATCGTTGGCGTTTGAGAGAGGGGGGCAAGGCAAAAAGAAGACCTTCCCTCCTCCCTATCCTTTCTCCCTTTATTTCTTGGGAACTTGACGGCTGCTGCAACTTCCCCAACGGCGGAGCCCCCTCCGGTGAGAAGACGGTAGGCCAGTAGCGACTAGGAACTGACGGTGCTAGTCCCGCATGGATCAACTAGCTCAGTAAGGTCGCTAGCTTTCTGAAAGCAGTGACCTACATCCCCTCCTTTCCAGAGACTTTCTTTCAACGGCCGTTTTTAGGACAGAACTCTGTGTTTGATGCCGTACTCCCCCCTTGGAAGCACGAAGTGTGAGGTTCCCAAGGCTGCCGAGGCCGACGTGCTTCTTGGGACACGGGCAAAGAAGCTAGATTCTTTTTCTCTTTTACTTGATGTATGAGTCCTACAATTCCCCCCTCTGGAA
>Ga0179591_1397210_pt1 | contig 12233 bp, 17 predicted proteins | sample CZOMad2_1_08_16f_FD_182891 | JGI IMG/M metagenome (GOLD analysis project Ga0179591, IMG submission 182891) | Vadose zone soil fungal communities from Angelo Coast Range Reserve, California, USA - CZOMad2_1_08_16fungal (PacBio error correction) | ecosystem: Environmental > Terrestrial > Soil >... | reverse complement strand
GCACGTAAGTGAACGAACCGTTCGTGCTCAACGTCATGCGCCATGGCGCCGGGGTCGCAGCCGTGTCGCGCGAGCAGCAAGTCTCCTCGGTCGAATCATGGCCAGCACGCCGGCGCGGGCAATAGTAAGAACCGCACGCGAGGACCAGGTGTAGCGTGTCGTTGCCGACGACGGGCGCATGTTGACCGGGGATCGTGATAGTAAACCGTCGCCACCCCAGCTGGTGCGCTTCCGTCCGTGTGCAGGTAAGGTGATGATGGAACGGTCGAGGCCGTTTATTGGTACGCAGGCTGTAATTTGAAAGACCGTCGCGTTCAGAATCCATTACCCGGGCCGGCTGGCTCGCCAGCAAGCGGTGAGCGAATCGCCATCCGCATCGAGGTCAATAACATCCCAAGTTGAAAGTAGCCCGTTATAATCATATATTATCCAGACATCATAACATCAAAATATTTCTTCCATCGAGCTACTCCTTTCGGCGTATTGCTGGTCAACACGCCCGCACGCGTATGTCAGAAATGTGCCCTCCGCAGTGGTGTAGGGCGTCGCTAACCGCGAGCGGGCATCGTTGATATTCGTGATCGTGATGGTCACGATGGCCACGCCGCCTCGTGGGCAATTCCATCTCGTGCCGATAGGTGAACGATCCGCCCTATGGAATTCGTGGCGGGCGGTAATCAAACGAGCCGCTGGCATTCAAATCAGCGTGCCGTTGATTGGATGGTGCCAACAGGCGCTCAACGCATCGCCATCAACATCGGTGTATTGAGCAGCACCCACGGGCGGCCGATGGAGAGCAACGTGTCCTCGGCAATCGTGTAGGCGCCGTCCGCCCACTGGCGCCACTCATTCAGGTTCGTGATCGTAATCGCACCGTGGCACTTCGCTCGTGCGCTTCCATCGTGGCACGAAGGTAAACGGTGTCGAGCCGGTTGTAATTCGTCGCCGGCGATAATTAAACGAGCCATTGCCATTCAGAGTCACCGCGCCATGCGCGGCTGGCTCGCCAGCAAGCGTGAAACGCATCCACCATCCGCGTCGAGGTCGTTGGTCAACACGCCAGGCGCTGGACGATCAGCAAGCGTTCCTCGGCCGTGGTTTGTAGGCGTCGTCGATAGGCCACGGACGTCTCACGTTCGTGATCGTGATTCGTCACGGTCGCCACCCTGCTTGTGGCGTGCCCGCGGATCAGTAGGTGAAGGTGTCTATGCCGGTGAAATTCGTCAAGGCTCGAGATGAACAAGCGTCGATCGCGAAAGTGCAGCTTGAGCATTCCGTGCAGCGGTCGTCCACCGCAAAGCCAGTTGAGCCGTCCCGTCGAGTCGAAATCGTTGATCATCAAGCATGGAGCCGGTCTCACAAGCAAATGTGTCCTCCGCCCATCGTTGTAAGTGTCATCAAGGCCACCGGCGCGTCTTGTGTGTGTAAATCGGTAATGGTGACGTTCGCCACGCCGCTGTCGCAGCGCCGTCGCTTGCCTGTAAGTGAGACGTGTCGAGACGTGGAAGGAAATTCGTCGTCGGCTGGTAGCGAACGAGCCGTTGCCATTGAAGTCAGAGCGCGTGGCTCGGATACTGGCAAAGAATGATTGAGCACATCCCCATCTGCGTCCAGGTCGTTGGCCAGGACTCCCGGCGCGCTCACGACGAAGCAGCGTGTCTCCGCCATGGCATAAGCGTCACCAAGGCCACCGGCGCTCGTTACATTGTGACCGTGATAGTCACAGTCGCTGCGGCGCTCCGAGCATGCCGTCGCTGCCTTGTAGGCAAACTTATCGACACCGTGGAAATTGGTCGACGGTCGAGAACTAAACGAACGTCGGCAGTGAGCACCAGCACGCCGTGCGTCGGATCGCGTGACCGAACACCGTGCTTAAAGAGGTCCATCAAATCGAGGTCATGGCCCAGAACACCCGGCGCGACAACGGTCAGCAGGTGTCTTCCGCATCGTTGTAAGCATCATCAATGGCCAACGGGCGCGTTCGTTCCCGTTCGTAATGGTGAGTGTCATGTCGGCAATTCCGCTCGCGCGATTTCCATCCGGGGACAGATAGGTTGAACTGTACAGTCCGTTTGTAGTTCGTGGGGCGATGTGAACGAACCGTTGGCATTCAGGAGTCAACGTGCCGGGGCGGGATTGCCACGAAACACGTGCTCAACGGATTGCCGTCCACGCGAAATCGTTCCCCAGACCCGGGGCGCGGCAATCGTCAGCAACGGGTCCTCCGCCATCGTGTAGGCATCATGCACGGCCACCTGGGCGTCTTCCGTTCGTGATGGTGATCGTCACAGTCGCCAACCCGCTCGTTGCGGTACCATCCGTTGGCTTTGTAGGTGAAGGGTCCAGCCCGTTGAGTTCGTGGCCGGGCGATAATTGAACGAACCGTTGGCATTGAGGTCAGCGCGCCGTGCGCCCGGACCTGGTCACGGAACACTGTGCTCATCGGGATTTCAATCCACATTCGAGGTCATTCCCCAGCAGCCAGGTGCCGGTGACGGTCAGCAGGCGTGTCTTACCGCCATCGTGTAAGCATCATCAATGGCCACCGGCGCGTCGTTCAAGTTCGTTAATGGTTGATTGTCACCGTCGCCACTCCGCTCGTCGCGATTCATCCGTGGCCCGATAGGTGAACGTGTCGTCAACCCGTTGTAGTGTAGTTCGTGGCAGGGCGATATTGAACGAACGTTGGCATTCAGAGTCAACGTTGCGTGGGGAGGGATTGCTGGGATGGTCACAAACACCGCGTTCAACACACGCCATCCACGTCAAGAGCGTTTCCACAGCACGCCGGGTAGCGACGGTCAGCAACGTGCCTCCGCCATCGTGTAGGCATATCAATCGCCAGCGCGCAATAGTTTAATTGTGATGGTGATGGTGACCGTCGCGACGCCGCCTGTCGCGGTGCCGTCTCTTGCACGGTAGAGTTGAACGTATCCAGCACCAGATGAAGTGTTGCGGGCCGGATAGCTAAGGAGCCATTCCCGAGTCAGGTCAGCGCCGTGCTCCGGGTTGGTGACGAATACGGCGCTTAAAGGATTGCCATCCATCGAGATATTCCAGCCGCCGGGTTTGCCGCGAGTCAGCAGTGGGCCCGCCATCGTGTAAGCATTCGTTCACCGCCCCCGGGGATCGTTCACATGGTGACGTGTGGGCACGGTCGCCACGCCGCTGGGTGGGCCGCGCCGTCGCTGGCACGGGTTAGATTGAATGTGTCGAGGGACCGTTTGTAGTTGGTCGCAGGCAAGTAGCGAAGGAGCCGGTGGCGTCAGCGTGAGGCTGCGTGCACCGATTGTCACGAGAAAGCTGATGAGCGCGTTCACCGTCGACATCAAGATATTCCCAGCACACCGGGCGATGGCGATGGTTCAACAAAGTGGCCTCCGCCATCGTGTAGTGTCGTCCACGCCACGGCCGTGTCGTAACGTTCGTGATCGTAATGGTTGACTCGTCGCCACGCCGTGGTCGGCTGCATCTGTCGTCCGGAATGAAACTCCGAGCCGGTTGTAATTCGTCGTCGGCAGATAGTTGAACGAGCCGTTGGCATTGAGCGCCAGGGCGCGTGGCCGGATTGCCACCAGCAAGGCGGTCAACACTCGCCGTCCATTCCACATCGTGGACAGGATGCCGGGCGCAACGACGAAATACACCGGCTCGGTATGTGTTCACTTACGGACGACCGTGGCAGCGCGACCAGCGGCCGTGGCGACAGTCACATACGATAACGAAACGTGTGAACGACACGCCCGGGGCGGTGGACGCACTTACACGATGGGGAGGACACTTGTGGACCATCGCCAGCACGGTGTGCTGAGAATGATCTGGAGATGTCGACGTACGCGCTCAGCAGCGTGCCGCGTGACAAGTCCGGTGCAGGGCAGCCCAGCTGAACGCAACGGCATCCTTCACTAATGCATGCGACAAACTACAACGGTCCGACACATTCATCTCCGGGCCAGCGACGCGCGGACACCCAGGGGCGTGGCTGGCGACCGGACCTATCACGATCACCAATGTGAACGATTGGGCCACCGGTGGCGGTTGAACGATGCTACACGATGGCGGAGGACAACATGCCTAAACATAGCGGCACCCGGCGTGCTGGGGATGTTATCCGATGTGGATTGGCAATCCTTTAAGCGCAGTATTAGTCACCAACCAGGCGACACGGCGCTGTGAACGCTGAAGTGAATGAGCTCCTTCAGCTAACGGCCCGCAAACAATTACATGTCTGGATACGTTACCTACAGATGCCAGCGACGGCACCGCACCAGGGGGGGGGAGCGGGCCGTCGCGACGGTCACCATCACCATCACGAATGTAAAACGATGCGCGCTTGGCCGATTGATGATGGCCTAAAGATGGGAAGCGACACGTTGCTTGACCGTCGCACTAGCACGGCGTGCTGGGGAACGATCTTGACGTGGATGGCGATGTGTTGAACGCGGTGTTTGTACCAATCCCGCCCACGGCACGTTGACTTGAAGGCCCAACGGTGCGTTCATTATCGCCCGGCACGAACTACACGGGTTGGACAGTTCCCCTATAGGCAACGATGGAATCGCGACGAGCGGAGTGCGAGGTGATGACAATCACCATTACGAACGGAACGACGCGCCGGTGGCCATTGATGATGATTACCGATGGCGGAAAGAACACGCTGCGGACCGTAACCGCCACCTGGCGTGCTGGGGGGGAAGACCTCGATGTGGATGGAAAATCCGCTGAGGCACAGTGTCGTGGCCAGTCCGGCGAACGGCGCGCTGACGTTCAATGCCAACGGTTCGTTCAATTATCGCCCGGCCACGACTACACGGCTGGACCCTTCACTACAAGCCACGGTGGTACCGCCAAGAGCGGGGTGGCGACGGGTGACGATCACATCACGAACGTGAAACGAGCGCCAGGTGGCAGTGAATGATGCCTACCGATGGAGGGAGACAGTTGCTGACGATTGCCGCGCCCGGGGGGCTGGGGAACGATTTCGACGTGGAGGCCCATACGTGAGCACGGTGTGTTCGTGAGCAATCCGCCACCACGGCACGTTGGACTCTTGAATGCCAACGGTTCGTCAATTATCGCCAGGCACGAACTACAACGGACTGCCACGTTCACCTGGGCCACGGATGGAATCGCGACGAGCGGAGTGGCCGGACGGTGCCCATCACCAGTACGAACGTGAACGACGCGCCGGGTGGCCATGATGATGCTTACACGATGGCGGAAGACACGCTGCTGAACGTTTTTGTCGCGCGGGGTTGTGCTGGGCAAGGACCTCGATGTGGATGGAAATCTATTAAAGCACGGTGTCGTCCAACAGATCCGACGCACGCGTGATGGTGCCAATGCCGACGGTCGGTTAGGTTATCGACCGGCGACCAATTCCACGGTGTTCGATACGTTTGCCTACAGCAAGCGACGGCAGTGCTCGGAGCGCCGAGCGACGGTGACGCTCAAGAGTCACCAATGGGACGATGGGCCGGTGGAATTGGGTGACGCTTATGCCATGGCGGAAGACACGCGCTAGTCGTGGCGCGCCGAGTCCCGGCCAACGGACCGGGAGAGATGGTGATGTGCTCCAAATAATTTCTTGTCAGTAATCCGAGCCACGGCGCGATGACATTCAAATGCAAACGGCTCGTTCAGCTACCAGCCGGCGACGAATTTCCACGGTCTCGACCGTTAACTTACAAGAAGCGACGGCGCCTGGACGAGCGGCGGGCGGGGCACCATACGAGTACAAACATCAATGACGCGCCGGTGGCACTTGGATGACACTCACGATGGCGGAGGAACATTGCTTGTGATCCGGCTACAGCGTGCGATCACGATTTCGACGTCGACGGTGGACGCGCTCACGCGTTCGCGGTGGGACGAGCCGCTGCAAGGAATGCTAAAGCTGCACTTCGACGGCTTGTCAGCTACGAGCCTGAGACGAATTTCACCGGCATAGACACCTTCACCTAGTGAATCACGACGGCAGCGCCACAACAGGGTGGAGAAGTGCGATCACGATCACGACGTGAACGGACGTACCGGTGGCGATCGACGACGCCACACCACGGCTGAGGACAACGCTGCGGAATAAGTCCAGCGCCGGGCGTGGACCCAACGACCTCCGACGCGGATGGTGATGCGGTTCACGCATTGCTGGCGAGCCAGCCGGCGCATGGCCGCGGGAATCTGAATGGCAAGGCTCGTTTAATTATCGCCCGGCGATAATTAACCGGGGTCTCGGACAGGCTTTACCGATTGGGCACGGATGGAAGCGGACGAGCGGAAGTGGGCCCACGGTGGACGATTACGATTCACGAACTGCTGATGCGCCAGTGGCGTGGACGACGCTACACGATGGCCGAGGCCGAGGGAACGTTGCTCTCCATCGCCGCGCGGGGGGGCTGCCGCAATGACCGATGTGGATGGCGATGCGTTGAGCGCCGTGTTTGTTCACCAATCCAATCCACGCACGCTGACTTTGAATGCCAGCGGATCGTTTGATTACCGCCCAGCACGAACTACATAGGGTGGCTTACGGTCACCTATCGGGCCACGGATTGGAATGCACGGCGGCGTGGCCATCGTGGACAATCACGATCACGAATATCAACGATGCGCGCTCGCGGTGAATATGATACGACGCCTACACCCCACTGCGGAGGGCACATTGCTGATCATACCGGCGCGTGGCGTGTTGACCAATGACCCGATGCGGAATGCGATGGCGCTTGTTCACCGCGTTGCTGGCGAGCCACCGGCACACGGTAATGTGATTGAACGGCGACGGTTCTTTCAATTATCAGCCTGCGACAATTACAAACGGCCTCGACAGTTTCAACTACCCGGGCACACGGACGGAAAGCGCAACCAGCGGGGTGGCGACGGTGAAGATCACGATCACGCGGTCAACGATGCGCCGGTCGCGAGCAACGACACCCAACATGGCCCGCGGTGCGGTTCTGACTATGCGCGGAAAGGGGGTATGGCAAAACCTTTTTGACCTAGACTCATCAAGGCAGGAGGAGACTTGCTAGCGCGCGACACTGGATTGGCGACACGGCGCCGGCGCCCAAAAAAGGACGGTGAGCACGAACGGTTCGTTCACTTACGTGCATCGCTAAATTTTATTAAGAATGAAAGCTTGCTGTGTGTGGTGAATGATGATCGAGATGAAACCCCGTAAAGTGAAACGAAAAAAAAGTTTACCGTCGCATCCATCAAAGAACAATGGAAACTCCGAGAGGGCTCGTCCGTCATGACCTCCAAGACACCTCGTTCAGTCTAGTCGCGCCAGAGAAGTCCTCCAGTAATGCCGTCCGTAGTTACATTGGCAAGCCTACGCCGGGCGCGCAATTAGTCAGACCGCACCGCCGGGGACCATGTTGTAGGTGTCGTTTGCTCGCGGACGGCATCGCTTGAAAGGACGGATCGTTGATCGTCACCCGCCGCCACCCCGCGCTGGTTTGCGCTTCCGTCAGGGCACGGTTTTAGCACGGTGAAAATGTCGAGGCCGTTGTAATGTCGCAGGCGGCATAATTGAATGGAGAATGAAACGGAGCCTCGGTCAGACAATCAATTTACAGTGTGCGGCTGGCTCGACCGCACGCGGTGAGCGATCGCAATCCGCATCGAGGTCATTTGGTCAACACGACCCGCCGCCGGTCTGATCAGCAATTGTGCCCTCCAGCAGTGGTGAGCGTCGTTCACCGCGAGCGGCGCATCGTGTGATTATTCGTGATCGTGATGGTCACGATGGCCACGCCGGCTCGTGTCTGGCAATTCCATCGTGGACCGATCCGATAAGGTGTGAACGGATCCAGCCCTATGTAATTCGTGGCTGGGCGGTAAGGTAATCAAACGAGCCGCTGGCATTCAAAGTCAGGCGTTGCCGTGGATTGATGGTGACAAACACGGCGCCTCAACGCATCGCATCCACATCGGTGTAATTGAAGCAGGCACCCCAGGCGCGGGCGCGATGGAGAGCAACGTGTCCTCGGCCCATGTGTAGGCGTGCGTCCACGCACTGGCTGAATCATTCAGGTTCGTGCTAGTAATCGTCCCGTGGGCCACTTCGCTCGTCGCGCTCCACCGTGGCCAAATCAGGTAAAGCTGTCGGACCGGTGTAAATCGTCGCCGGCCGCCCAGATAATTAAACGAGGCCATTGCCATCAGAGTCCACCGCGCATGCGCCGGCTGGCCCGCCAGAATGCCGTGGAACGCATCACCATCCGAGTCGAGGTCGTTGGTCAACACGCCCGGCGTGGAATGAATCGCAGCGTGTCCTCGGCGTGGTGGAGGCGTCGTCGATCGCCACCGGTACTCGTTCACGTGCGTGATCGTGATCGTCACTGTCGCCACCCTGCTTGTGGCGCTGCCGGCCGTGATCACGTAGGTGAAGGGTGTCTATGCCGAGGAAATTGGCTCAGGCTTCGTAGCTGAACACAGAGTCGGAAGTGCAGCTGGCATTTTCCGTTGCGCGGCTCGTCACCGCGAAAACGCAGTGAGCGCGTCCCCGTCGAGTCGAAATCTTGATCATCACGCCTGGACCGGAATACCAAGCCAGTGTCCTCCGCCATAGTGTAAGTGTCATCCAAGGCCCGAGCGCACATGATGTTTGTAATGTAATGGTGACGTCGCCACGCCGCTGTCGCAGCGCCGTCGCTTGCCTTGTAAGTGAACGTGTCGAGGACCGTGGCAAATTCGTCGCCGGATGGTAGCTGAACGAGCGTTTGCATTGAATGTCAGCGCGCCGTGGCAGGATTATGACAAGAATTGAGAGCACATACACCATCTGCGTCAAGGTCGTTTGGCCAGGACTCCCGGCGCGCTCACGACGAGCAGGTGTCTTCCGCCATTGCATAAAGCGTCACCCACTGCCACCGGCGCATCGTTCAAATTGGTAGAACGTGATCGTCACGTCGCTGCGGCGCTCCGAGGCACTGCCCGTTCGTTGCCTTGTAGGCAAACGTCTCGACACCGTGGGAAATGGTAGCCGGCGATAAAAGAAACGACCCGTCGGCATGAGCCCCAGCACGACGTGCGGCGGCTTCGGTGACGAACACCCGATGCTTAATAGATTTCCATCCCCATCGAGGTCATTGCCCACCACCGGCCGCGACAACGGTCACGCGTGTCTTCCGCCATCGTTGTAAGGAATCATCAAATGGCCACCGGCGCGTCGTTACGTTTCGTAAATGGTGATTGTCACCGTCGCACTCCGCTCGTCGCGATTCCATCCGTGCCCGATAGTGACGTGTCCAGTCCGGTTGAGTTCGTTGGCAGGGCGGGCGATAATTGAAACGAAAACCGTTGGCATTCAGAGTCAACCGTGCCGGGCGGGATTGCTCAACGAACACCGTGACTCAACGGATGCCGTTCCACGTCGAAATCGTTCCCCAGACCCCGGGGCGCGGAAATCGTAAGCAAGTGTCCCTCCGCCATCGTGTAGGCATCATTCACGGCCACTGGGCGTCGTTCACGTTCGTGATGGTGATTAGGTAACAGGTCGCCACCCGCTCGTTGCGGGTACCTCAGGGGCTTTGTAGGTGAAGGGGTCCAGCCGTTGTTAGTGTGGCCGGGCGAAATGAACGAACCGTGGCATTGAGGCGGCAGCGCGCCGTGCGCCGGACTGGTCACGAACACTGTGATCACATGCGGATTGCCATCCACATCGAGGTCATTCCCAGCACGCAGGTGCGGGAACGGTAAGCAGCGTGTCTTCAGCCATAGTGCTAGCATCATTCAATGGACCAGGCGCGTCGTTCACGTTCGTAATGGTATGTCACCGTCGGCAACTCCGATCGTCGCAGATTCATCCGTGGCAACGATCGGTGAACGTGGTCCAAACACGTTGTAGTTCGTGGCCGGATAAATTTGAACGAAAGTTGGCATTCAGTCAGAGTCAACGTGCCGTGGGAGGGATTGGTCTCACAAAAACACCGCGTTCAACAATCGCAATCCACGTCAGATTCGTTCCCCGCACGCGGGCGTTAGCGACGGTAAGCAACGTGTCCTCCGCCATCGGTAGGCATCATCAATTCGACAGCGGCGCATCGTTACGATTGGGGATGGTGATGGTGACCGTGCGACGCGCTCGTCGCGGTGCCGGCGTGGCCCGGTAGGTAAGTTCTCCAGACAGTTGTATTGGTTGCGGGCCGATAGCTGAAGGAGACATCACGTCAGCGTCAGTCACGCCGTGCGCTGGGTTGGATGACGAATACTGCGCTTAAAGGATTGCCATCAACATCGAGATCATTCCCCGCACGCCGGGTGCCGCGATGTTCAGCATCGTGTTCCTCCGCCCATAGGGTAAGCATCGGTCCCGCCACCGTGGCATCGTCCCATTGGTGATTCGTGAATGGTCACGGTCGCCACGCCGCTGGTGGCGCCGCGTCCGTGGCCCGGTAGGATGAATGTGTCGAGGACCGTTCTTGTAGTTGGTCGCAGGCAAGTAGTGACGGAGCATTGGCGTTCAGCGTGAGGCTGCGTGCACCGGAACTGGTCACGAGCACGCGGCTGAGGGTCACCGTCGAATCCAGATCATTCTCCGCACACCGGGCGCGTGGCGGATGGTCAACAAAGGATCCTCCGCCATCGTGTACGTGTCGTCCACCGCCACGGGCGTGGCGCTTCAGTTCGTGCTCGTAATGGTGTGACTGTCGCACGGCCGTGGTCGCGCTGCCACCGGTCGTCCGGTAGGAACAAATCCGAGCCGGTGTAATTTTCCGTCGTCTGAAATAGTTGAACGAGCAGTTGGCATTGAGAGCCAGGCGCCGTGCGGCCGGAAATTGCTTTCACCGCACAGGCGCTCAACACTCGCGTGCCACACACATCGTTGGACAGGATGCCGGGCGCAGACGGATTACACCAGCTCGGATGGTTTCATTACCGGACGACCGATGGCAGCGCGACCAGCGGCGTGGCGACAGTCACATTACGATCACGAAGTGAACGACACGCCGTGGCGGGACGACACTTCAGATGGCGGAGGACACTTTGTTGAACATCGCCACGCCCGGTGTGTGGAGAATGATCTGGAGTGACGGTGGACGCGCTCAGCAGCGTGCTCGTGACAAGTACCGGTGCACGGCAGCTCACGCTGAACGCCAACGGCTCCTTCACTACTTTGCCTGGACCAACACCAACGTCTCGACAATTCATCTACCGGGCCAGCGACGGCGAGGCGGACACCGCGGAGTGGCGACGTGGACATCACGATCCACCAATGTGAACGATTGCAACGGTGGAGGTCGGAACGATTGAACGAGCTTACACGTGGCGGAGGACACACTGATGAAATCTGCAACCGGGTGCTGGGGAATGAATTCTCGATGTGGATGGCGAATTCCTTTAAGCGCAGTATCTTCACCAACCCGGCGCACGGCGTGCTGACGCTGAACGTAATGGTCCTTAGCTATCGGACCGCCCAACCAATTACACTGGTATGGATACGTTCACTACGTCCAGCGACGGCACCGCGACGAGCGGTCCCGTCGCTACGGTCACCATCACCATCCCGAATTAAACGATGCGCCGCTGGCGATGATGATGCATACACGATGGGCGAGGGAACGTTGCTGACAGTCGATACGCCCGGGTGCTGGGGAACGATCCTCTGACGTGGATGGCGATGTGCTGAACGCGGGTGATGTGACCAATCCCGCCCACGGCACGTTGCTCTGAATGCAACGGTTCGTTTCAATTATTCGCCCGCGCCACGAACTAAAACGGGTTGGACACGTTCACCTATCGAGGCCACGGATGAATCGCGACGAGAGAGTGGCGACGGGTGACAATCACCCATACGAACAGGGAACGACGCGCCGGGCCATTGATTATGCTTACACGATGGCAGGACGACACGCTGCTACGTCCACCGCAACTGGCGTGCTGGGGAATGAAATGACCTCGATTGATGGAAATCCGCTGAGCACAGTGTTCTGACCAGTCCGGGCGCACGGCGCGCGGCCGCTCAATGCCACGGTTTAGGTCAATTATCGCTTCACGGCCACGACTAAACGGGGGAAACCTTCCACCTACAAAGCCCGGATGGTAAGCAACGAGGCGGGGGGTTGGCGAGGGACGATCCACATCACGAACGTGAACGACGCGCCCGGGCCGTGAATGATGCCTACACGATGGGCGGGAGGACACGTGTGACGATTGCCGCGCACGGTGGTGCTGGAACGATTTCGACGTGGACGCAATCCGTGAGCAACGGGTTGGGAGCAAATCCGCCC